>Ga0163144_10011422_pt1 | contig 18782 bp, 16 predicted proteins | sample OliLak19BULKMAT1_FD_123175 | JGI IMG/M metagenome (GOLD analysis project Ga0163144, IMG submission 123175) | Freshwater microbial mat bacterial communities from Lake Vanda, McMurdo Dry Valleys, Antarctica - Oligotrophic Lake LV.19.BULKMAT1 | ecosystem: Environmental > Aquatic > Freshwater >... | reverse complement strand
GCACGGGTAAAACCACCTTATCTGCCGATCCTGACCGAGGCCTTATAGGAGACGATGAGCACGGCTGGGATAACAGCGGCATCTTTAATTTTGAAGGAGGCTGTTACGCTAAGGTTATTAATCTTAGCCGCAAAAATGAGCCAGAGATATATGAGGCAATAAAATTTGGCTCTATGTTAGAAAATGTCCGCACGTTTGCAGGCACAAGTACCCCAGATTATTCAGACACAAGCGTTACCCTCAATACCCGCGTTAGCTACCCGCTAGAGCATATACCCAATGCGGTACTGCCTAGTATTGCAAGCCACCCAGAGAACATTTTCTTCTTAACCTGTGATGCTCTTGGCGTATTGCCGCCTATAGCGCGGTTAAATTCTGCACAGGCCATGTTCCATTTTGTATCGGGCTACACGGCCCGTATCGCTGGTACAGAAATGGGTATTACAGAGCCCAAAACAGTATTCTCTGCATGTTTTGGAGCACCTTTTCTGCCCCTGCACCCTATGGAGTATGCAAAACTATTGGCAGAGAAAATGCAGCAACACAATGTACATGTGTACCTAATCTCTACCGGATGGACAGGCGGCGGCTATGGGGTAGGTTCACGCATTAGCATACCCAATACTCGCGCTATTATAGCAGCCGCCCTAGATGGCAAGATGCAAGCCGCTGAGTGGATTGTAGACCCTGTCTTTGGTTTTGAGGTGCCCACCGCTTTGCCTGGCGTAGATCCTTCCATTCTTTTGCCACGTAATACATGGGCAGACAAAGAAGCTTATGATGCCAAGGCCAAAGATTTAGCCCAGTCTTTTTTAAAGAATATGGCCAAGTTTTCTACAGGCCATGAAGAAATACTGGCGGGGGGGCCCTTGCAGGCTGCCGTACCAGCATAAGTATTTGTTTTAAAGCTTTGTAAGAAAATTATACAAAGCTGGTTTTTCGGGTTGGGGCGTGGGGTGCGGTTTGGCATCTTATGATTCTATCAACAGCGGCTGAACGGAGGAGACGCATCCCATAACCCACCCGAAAAATCAAAACATAAAATATTTTAAAACGAACGTTATTTTTCTTTGATTACCACTTGCGGGGCTATAAGCACACTTTTAACCTACCCTTAGCAAACAGCAGGGGTAGTATTTAATCTAAAAATTGTGCAAGTAGGCTGCGCCTAGTTTACACCTACACCTAGTTTACACCCACACCTAGTTTACACCCACACTTACTGCAATGGCTGGCGACAAAAATTTTGATAATTTGGTTCTACCCATGGGTACAACCTTAGATAGGTTTATTACGCGCAATCAAGCGCACTTTCCATACGCCACCGGAGAGCTTAGCCAGCTGCTGCGTGATATAGCCTTGGCTTCTAAAATTGTAAACAGAGAGATTAACCGGGCAGGCTTAAATAATATAGCTGGTACATACGGTGCCAATAACGCCCATGGTGAGGAGCAACAAAAGCTTGATGTTGTAGCCAATATCCGTTTTAGCAGAGCATTGGTAAACGGCGGTGAGGTTTGTGCCATAATCTCAGAAGAAGAAGATGAGATAGTGATAACTGGCAACAACGGCAGCAAATATGTGGTGGCCATAGATCCGCTAGATGGTAGCAGTAACATAGATGTTAACGTAGCAGTTGGCACTATTTTTAGCATATACCGCCGCCGCACCCCTGTAAATACAGTGCCCACGCAAGAAGACGTACTGCAAGCTGGCCGCTGGCAAGTGGCTGCAGGCTATATACTTTACGGTAGCAGCACTATGCTGGTAATAACTACTGGCAAAGGGGTACACGGCTTTACTTATGAGCCCAGCTTAGGTGAGTATTATTTAAGCCATCCAGATATGCGGATGCCAGAAAATGGCTCTATTTACTCTGTAAATGATGGGCTTTTTGATGATTTTGACCCTAGCATACAGCGCTATCTAGCTTATTGCCGTAGCAAACGGTATGCTGCCCGGTATATAGGTTCTTTTGTGGCAGATTTTCACCGCAATTTGCTAAAGGGAGGGATATTTATGTATCCAGCCACACTCAAATACCCCCAAGGCAAGCTCAGAATGATGTATGAGTGCAACCCCATGGCTTTCCTTGTGGAGCAGGCGGGTGGGCGTGCCACCAGCGGCACAGAGCGGGTTTTAGAAATGCAGCCCACACACCTGCACCAGCGCGCTCCCATCTTTATAGGTAGCCGGCAAATGGTAGACCAATTAGAGGCGTATATGGCAGAGGTGCCCTCACGTCTGGCGCACGCTGTTTAGATAGCAATTTTGCACTGCCGCACCCTGGCACTACAAATAGAGGTCTAGTGGCCATCTATTTGTAGTGCCATTTTTATTTGCCGAGGTATCAAAGTAACCTTACTTGTTTATGGGCAAAAACTCTTTTATAGCTGCCTAATTTATAGGCTAAACCCCAGGGCTTGGTCCCAGTCTTCTTGCATTTCTATAAAACGGTGCATAACCTTGGCTATAAACTCTTTAGTTAAGCCCCCTTCTACTTCTATGTGGCTTTCAGTCTCAAGCGTGCTCACTTTGTAGGTTTGCTCAAGGCCAAGCATCTCAAACTTTACAATGTACTTCTGGTTCCATTCATAAACTGAGATGTCTACGTCTATATGGGGGATCTTTTTGATAAACTTCATATCCTGAAAAAATTGGGCAAAATAGGTTGTCTTGTAACAGTTGTGCAAGCTTTAAGATTCTGACGGTTCTGCAAGGGGTGCAGGCTGTTCTGATACGCTTTTATCTGCGGGCTTTTTTATTGCAAAAAACGTACGTATCAAAACTACAGATGTAAAGGCAATAAAGGCGAGTATTATATACTCAATATACTTTACAATTTCTGGAAATTCTCGCCCCAGCACGTACCCGGTAAGCGCTAAAATTGATACCCAAAGTGCAGCACCAATGATATTATAAAGTAAAAACGTTTGCAGGCTCATGCGGGTACTACCTGCAATAATAGGGGCAAACGTCCGGATTATGGGCAAAAAACGCCCAAGTATGAGCGCGCGCCCGCCATATTTTGTAAACGCCGCCTCTGTGTTTCTCAAGTAGCGCCGTTTAAAAAAGATAGACTCCCGCATGGTTTCTAGCCGGTGGCCCAGATAGCGGCCAAACAAAAATCCGGTTAGGTTGCCGAGCACTGCAGCAGAAAAAAGGCAAAGAAGTAAAAGCCAAATGGGTACCTGCAACACGTTTGTGGCTGTTAACAAGCCAGCCGTAAAAAGTAGGTAATCTCCTGGCAGAAAAAAGGCAAAAAATAAGCCTGTCTCACAAAAGACTATAAGGGTTACAAGCGCCAGACCGCCTACACTTACAATCTTTTGAGAATCTGTAAGCAATGATATAAACTCAGAAAAGGCGGGCATACAAAAGGGTGTTGTTAATAACGCCGAAACAACTAAACATGTTGCAGGCATTTAGAATTCTTGCTAGTGCTGGATGGCCTCGGGCAGTTCTGGGTCTTCTACCAAGGGTATAATCGGGGCTTTCTCCCATTTAGCAATAACCCAGCAAGCCAGGCAATTGCCTATAACATTAACACTTGTGCGGGCCATATCCATAAGGGCATCTATACCTAATATTATGAATATAGGTTCTGATGGCAGACCAAAGCTAGCAACTGTGCCAGCAAGTATAACAAGACTTGCTCTTGGCACACCCGCCACGCCTTTACTGGTAAGCATTAGGGTAAGCATCATCTGTACTTGCACCTGCCAAGTAAGGTCTATACCTGCGGCCTGCGCCACAAAAACAGAAGCAAGTGCCAGATAAAGGGTTGTGCCGTCTAAGTTAAAACTGTAGCCCGTGGGCATAACAAAAGCCACAATATGCCTAGGGACCCCCAACCTCTCCATGGCACGCATGGCTTTGGGCAGGGCAGCCTCAGAGCTAGTGGTGGCAAAAGCAAGGGCTACTGGTTCTGATATAGCCTTCCAAAATTTTACAAAGGGCAGTTTGGTTAGCAACCCAATGGGTACCAATACCACCCCAATAAACACGGCCAAGGCTGCGTATAGGGTTAACAGCAAACCACCTAAATTTTGTAAGATATCCAAACCTACTTTGGCCACGGTATAAGCAATAGAAGCCCCCACAGCAAAGGGTGCCAGATACATAACAAGCCCAGTGTATTTAAACATAACCTCTGCTAAGGAATTAAGGGCGGCCAGCATGGTTTGTTTAGGTTTCTCTGGTACCTGCATAAGCCCCACCCCAAAAAGTACGGCAAAAACAACAACCTGTAGCACCTGCCCTTCTGCTACGGCTTGGGCAATATTATCAGGAAAGATATGCAGCACTACATCTTGCCACGTGCCAGGCTGTGCCACTTGTATTGTCTCTGTACTTTTTAAGGCGGGGATACCCACCCCCACTTTTGTTAGGTTTATGGCTAAAAGTCCGATCGCTAAGGCAAACGTGGTTACAACTTCAAAATAAAACAGCGCTTTTGCCCCCATGCGCCCCACAGATGAGGCCTGCCCATGCCCGGCTATGCCCATGGCCAAGGTGGCAAACAAAAGAGGTGCAATAATACTTTTTACCAGTTTTAAGAAAACTTTAGTAACAACTTTAAGCTCTAAGGATAGTGCAGGGGCATCTACTCCCAAGGCTATACCGCCCACAAGGGCAGCAAACATAAAACCAGTAAGCCGTTTGCTACGTGCAGCAAGCCAAAAAGCGAGCCCAACACCTAACCACCTGAGCCCAAAACCCCAAATGCCACCGGGGCCGTTTAAAAATGTAGCAAAATCCATGAAATAGGGCAACTGTCTCAGCAACTATCGGGCAGAAACTTGGGGGCTTATTGCTGGCAAATATACCCCGCCTTGGCCGCCTACTTGGCCAGAGCAGGCGCGGTTAATGTAGCTTTGTGGCCATGGCCTGTGAAATAGTACCAGCTACAAAAGAAGATATCCCCAATATTCTGGCACTGATACAGGAGCTCGCCATTTTTGAGCGGGAGCCCGATGCCGTTGTAGTAACAGAGCAGATATTACTGCGAGATGGTTTTGGCCCCGCACCATTATTCTACACCCTCATGGCCCGGGCACAAGGTAAAGTAGTAGGTATGAGTTTTTGCTACATACGATACTCTACCTGGAAGGGCCCCCGCTTATATCTAGAAGACCTAATAGTTACAGAAAACGCCCGAGGCAATGGCTACGGCACCCTTTTATTTAATGCCACAAAAATACTGGCAACAGATCTAGGCTGTTCTGCTATATGCTGGCAAGTATTAGAGTGGAACCAGCCAGCCATAGATTTTTATACGGCCAAAGGGGCTGTACAAAACCTTGGGTGGCTAGATATGGTTATGATTTTGACAAAAAGTGTGCGCAATGATATTGCGTAAACAGCGCTTTTTATTACATAAACGGTTTATTTATAGTACTCTACACTTTTGCGTAATTGGTACATAACATCTTTGAGCACTTATAAGGTGTGTTGCATTCAATTGTTGAATTAGTAATTGTACACATTTGCGCTTGTGCATCTCGGTAATGATAGGCACTCGTGCTATGTACAAAACGCCCAAGTCCATTCACTTGTCATGTACACGCCGTTTGGCATGCATTTGCCCCACCTTCACAACGCCAATTGATTTGCAAACCTTTCTGACAGTGAGAAGATTCTGTAGCCGCACATGTAGGCTAACAGTAGCGCTTTAATACAAACTATGCCAAAGGTATTTAAAACCATATGGTTCATTTGGGTAGTTTTTTTGCCGCTCTTTGGCTATGCCCAAGGAATGGCAAACAACCCATCTGTGCGAGACTTGGTTTTAGATGCAGATAGTGCAGAGGTGGATATCCAGAAAACGTTAGAAAAAATGCCAAATGCCGACCAAGGTTGGCTGGTTCTTGAGCAAGCAGAAACAGCCCTGAAGGGCAGTGACTACAAAAATGCGATGCACAAGCTGATGCAGTCTCAGGCTAATTTTGAGAAAGACAGAGATGAGTTAGGTATGTGCTTGTCAAGTTTTAAACTGGGCGTGCTTTACCAGCGCTGGAAGGTTTACGAAAGAGCAATTAGCTACTATACCCAAGCAGAGCCGTTAGCAAATGCGGTGCAAATGCCCTTAAGTTTTCTACAGAACATATGGATGCGGCAAGCCTTTTGTGCCCAAAAAATACACCAAAACGACGAAGCTGTACAGTCTTTCAAGAAAATCTTGCTTACCTATAAAAAACAGGGCAATACAAAGGGCATACGTGCTATGCTAACCAATCTAGCAAACCTATATCAATTACAAGAAAAGTATGACCAGGCTCTAGATACATATTTGCAACTATTAAAAGTAGAAGAAGAACAAAAAGACCTTATTAGAAAAGCTTTAACAGAAAACAACATTGGGTACTCATTAAAAAGGCTAAATAAACTATCAGAAGCCAAAGTCCATTTTCAGCTCGCAATAACAGAATTAGAGAAGCATCCAGACTATATACAAGACCTTGTTTCTGCTTATATAAACCTTGGGTCTATTTACAGCCAGTTGCAAGATTATGACCCAGCCTTACTTGTGTTAGAGCAAGCCTATCAGACTGCAAAAAAGGGCAATCAGTTAGCTTCTGCTGCAGATGTACTCAATATATCGGCAATAACACTTTTAAATAAGGGCTCTTATACCAATGCCATGCGCCAGGTAGATGCTGCAATTGAATTAGCTAAAAGATTACACAACCGCGATATTTTAGTGCGATGTTACCGGACCAAAGCCCAACTATACGATAACCTGTTAAACTTTAGGGCTGGCAGTAATTACCATCAAATCTATGCAGATCTTAAAGACTCTATCCGCTACGAGGAGCGCATGGTTGAGCAGTCTGCGCTTATGCAGAATCTGAACGTAGAACGGCTAGAGAAAGACCTACGCCTTATTATTACAGATACCGAAAAAAACCAGCTTGTACTTAAGCAATCTGCCCTAGAGGCTGAGCGCGAGATACGCCAGCGGGAGATGTTTCTGCTGCACCGTGAAAAAGACGTGCAAGACTTTACCTACAAAGCCCAAGCCCTAGAGCTAGATCGTATAAAAAGCCGCAAACGAGAGCTTGAGGCAATTGATGCCTTACGAGTTAATGAACTTGAGGGTAAGGAAAGCGAACTGCGCACTAATGAATACCGCAAACGCATAGATGAGCGCAACCACCAGACCTCTATCCGCTTACTGGCAAAAGATAAAGAACTCCTAGAACAATCGCAAAAAAGCCAACAAGAAAGCTTAGACAGCCAAAGGGAGCGTGAAAAGCTAATGTTCGGATTGATTTTACTGGCAATAGTAGCCGTTGGTGCCACGTATGCCGGCCTAAGCAGAGTAAAAACAGCCAACCTAAAACTGCGTGTACAACAAGACGAAGTGCGCCAGCAAAAAGACTCTATAGAGTTAATGTTTAACCTGTTAGAGACTAAGAACAAAAGCATTACAGATTCTATAAAGTATGCCCGCCGCATACAGTCTGCTGTGGTGCCGGGGGTAGAAATCTTAGCAGAGGTTTTCCCCCTTTCGTTTGTTTTGTTACGCCCCAGAGATGTAGTAAGCGGAGACGTATACTACGTGCACCGCACAGAGCGGTACTCTTTCTTGGCAAGTATAGACTGCACCGGCCATGGTGTGCCCGGCGCCATGCTCTCTGTTATAGGCCATCAGACCCTAGATAATATTATTAAATCTGAGGCTTACGTAAAGCCCCACACCATTTTGCATGCGCTAGATCATACACTGGCATCTATTTTACGTTCTGATCAATATGACCTACAACAGGGCATGGATATTGGGCTATTAGTAATTGATAGAAAAGAGCAGGTTATGCACTTCAGCGGGGCAGTTCACAATCTTATTTATGTACAAAATGGTGCTTTACAAGAGCTTAAAGCAAGCCGATGCAGCATTGGTGGCTTGGTACATATAGATGACAAGGTTTACGAAACCCATACTCTCTCTACAAAAGAGCCCATGTATGCTTACTTATATTCTGATGGATTGCCCACACAGCTTGGGGGGCCGCAGGGTAAAAAATATAGCTCTAACCGATTAAAAGAAGTTTTACTATCTCTTAATGGGCAAAGCGCCTCTGCCAAAAAAGCAACCTTAGAACTATCGGTAGATGAGTGGATTGGCACCGAGCTCCGCCAGTTAGATGATATACTGGTGCTGGGCTTCCGCCCCGATTTAGTTGCCTAAGCCCTGAGCTAGCAAATCTGCCAAGTGCATGGTTTTTATGCGCAAATTGTTTTTAGAGGCAAACGCCTGCATGTGCATTAGGCAGCTCGTATCTGTAGATACAAGTGTATCTGCTCCGGCCTCAAGTGCGTGTAGCAGTTTCTGCTCAGCCATGCCAGAGCTTATAGCCTCAAATTTTACAGAAAAGGTGCCCCCAAAGCCGCAACACATTTCTGCATCTGGCAGGGTAACAAGCTCTAGGCCGGCCACATTTGCAAGTAGTTTACGTGGCTCTGCAAATATTTTACACTCTCGCAGGGCAGAACAGCTATCATGAAAAGCTACCTTGCCCTCGTAGCGGGCACCAGCAATACGCTCTACTTTTAGCACATTTACCAAAAACTGGCTAAACTCAAAAACCTTGGGCTTTATCCGCTGGTGGGCTGCCTGTAATTCTGGCCTTTCTTTAAGCAGAATATCATAGCCATTGCGCACCATGCCCACACAACTAGCAGAGGGGGCCACAATGTAATGCATAACGGCCGAGTCCATATCGTGCAAAAACTTGGCTGCAACATCACACGCTTCCGGAAAAAACCCCGCATTATAAGCAACTTGGCCACAACACGTTTGTTTGGGATTGTACCGTACCCGCACCTTACCCGCAGCCTCTAGCACGCGGGCCATGTTAATACCCGTTTGAGGATACAACTGATCTACAAAACAAGGAATAAATAAATTTACCTCTATCATAATAGGCTAGTTATTGGCAAGCGAATCTACTATCTCTTGCTGAATCTGCACAATGGGTACAGAAGGTTTCCATCCAAAATCTTTCTCTGCACTGGCAATACCAGCAGCATCTGTAGCAATAGTTTTATGAAATTTACCAGCAGCGTGTATTGTGGGGTTTAAAAGCTTAAACCTATCTGTAAGAATTTTATCTGCCAGCCGGGCCAAATCGCACAAAAAGTTTGGGATGTGAACCAAGTTTGCTTTTTTGCCCAGCCCATCGGCCACCATTGTGTATAGCTGATCTACGGTTTGTGCTTGCACTATAGTGGGCACCCAATACCACTTGCCCACCGTGGCCGGGGCATTCTCTGCAAGGCAGAAGGCATGGGTAATATCATCGCAATGCGATATGCTGCGCAGATTTTTTCCATCACCAAAAACTGGCTGGAAAGGCCAAGCAAATGAGCGAAAAAACGCAAGGTTGCGCTCTGGTATGTTGGGCCCAAAAAACCAAAACCCCCTAAAAGAGGTCGCCTTTAGTTTGGCTTCTTGGGTAAGTTTATTTAAGTACACCTCTCCTGCATATTTAGACTTGCCGTAATTCCTAAAAGGATTGGCCACTTCATCGGCAGTAAATACACGTGTGCTGGGGGTATAACCACAGGTGCTATCTGTACTCATGTACAAGAATCGCTCCACGCCATTGGCTGTGCAGGCATTGGCAAGGTTGTGGGTGCCATCTATGTTCACTTTCTCAAACAGGCTTAAGTGCTTAGGATATATTACCCCGGCAAGGTGCCACACCGTTTTTACCCCCGCCGTAGCCTTTAACAAGCTTTCTTTATCTGTAATATCCCCTAGGGCAATTTCAAAATTGGGCGGAAGTGTAGGCAGTAAAGCGATAAAATGCGGCTGCACCAGTAAACGCACCGGCCGAGCAGTTTTATGGCGCCCTTGGGCATCGCCATTCATAAGTATATCTACCATGCGGTTGCCCAGCCAGCCAGGAAAACCAGTAATGAGCAATATGCCACTATCATCGTTTTCTGTGGGTACGGCATTTGCCTTGTCTTTTATGAAAAATGTACCCATTAAGCGGGTCATAATTTCATTTTTTACATCTTGTATGGTTTCACGTGCGGGCCTTGTTTTGTACCCAATTTCTGCTACAGATTTAGAAATATCGTACCAAGAGTAGCGGCCAATTACAGCCTCCACATATGAGGCCTGCACAGGGCTTCTTTTGCCCAAAAGCTTGGCAGCAGAGTAAATAACCCATTTAGAGATTTTAATCTTGGGTGCGGGTACCCTAAAGACAGCCGTGAGCGTATCGTACAGATCTTTAAAGCTTATGTTTTCTCCTGCCAGTACATACTGCCCTTGCTTAGCTCCATTCTCATAGGCTAGCACATGGCCTAGGGCCACATCTTGCACGTGCGCAATAGATACCCCGCCTTCAAAATAGATAAGCTGGCCCTTGGCTGCATAATCTTTAATAAACGTGTGAGGAGGTGTAAGGCCGGGGTTGCCCGGGCCCACTACCCAGCTAGGGTATACCCGCCTGATATCTAACCCCGTGGCTATTTGCTGCTCTACCCATTGCTCTGCCAGTAGTTTGCCCTTTACATAAGGGCTTTCTGGCACCTGCACCCGGGCTGTATGGTCTAGCAATACATCTTTGCTTGTACTACGGCCAAGCACCACTACAGAGCTGGTATAAACTACAGTACTTACACAAGCTTGCGCTGCTGCCGTAAGTACAGTTTGTGTTAAGCCTAGGCAAGCTTTTATTACCCGGGCCTCGTCTGTAGTGTCTGTTGTGTTTTCTGCCGCTAGATGAAAGAGTACATCTTGCCCCCGCAAAACATCTATATAGGTTTCTGGAGCAGATAAATCGCATAGGTGCACACGCGCACCTCTTTTTTGCAAAGCCTCAATAAATGGCGTGATACGCCGTACCAGAAGAGTAAGCCCGTAGCCTCTATCTGCCAAGATGCTGGCTACAACAGAGCCTATATGCCCGGTAGCACCTGTTAAAACCGCCTTTTTTCCGCCCATTACAAAGAGTCTGCCTTGCCCGTAATTCTGCGTATAAACAGATACCAAAGTGTATCTATAGAGTTGCGCACAGATTTAGGATTTACCCGTGGGCTAGGTGCCTGGTAGTGAATGGGCACTTCAAAAATTCGTTTTTTACGCAGCAGGTAGCGCAACTCTGTCTGATAAAAGTGGCCTATGGCCCTGAATTTATGCTCAAGAATAAGGCCTACAATATCACGGTGAAAGCCTTGGTAGCCGCTGGTCATATCCTTTAGCCCTGCACCTAACAACAGGCGTGCAAGTACGGTACCCGTGCGCGAGAGAAGCTGCCGCTTAAAGGGAGAGTCTCCCATGGAGCCCCCGTTTATAAAACGGCTGCCAAAGGCACAATCGTTGCCCTCGTTTAGCACCCGCAAAAACATGGGGATGGCCCTTGGGTCATGGCTAAGACCAGCATCCATTTCTATGATGATATCGTGCCCACCTTCATAGGCCACCCGCAGGCCCTTTACATAGGCATCTACCACGTTTCTGTTTTCAGGAGACCAAACCGTTACAAAACGCGGGTCTTTGTCAGAAACCTCTTGGCAAAGCTCTAGAGTGCGGTCTTTGCTGGCTTTGTCTACTATAAGGTAAATTTTGCCAGGCTGCAGCTCATCTATTACAAACAAAACAGCCTTAATAAACTCTACAAAATCCTCTTCTTCATTTGCCATGGGCACAACAATTGCCCAGTTTTTGTAATACATTCCGTAGGTAGACACGTGCAGAAGAGGGGGGGGTATAGTAGCGGCAGTTAGAAAACTTTACCGGTTTGCCAATTAAAATTTCCGCAAAGATGCAGCTAAAATATTGAAAATAGCCTTGCAAAACTAGATTCTGTCTGCAACTGCCATAGAAGCCTCTATAGCTTTATCCATATTATAGTATTCCCACTCAGCAAATCTGCCTGCTAAGAAAAAGCCTTTTGGCTCTAACAAGTTTTTAAGTGCAGTAATCTTTGCACGGGTATCTGGCTGTTGCACCACATAGCTGTTAGGCTCATAGTTATGGTCTAAGCCTGTTAGGTTTCCTGGTAGGCGTTTTACTTGTTCTTCCATATAGGCACGCTCATGCTTGCCAGAAAACTCCACCACGCACGTCATCCGGGTGCTGCCTCTGTTATTACTGGGGGCAAAGGTGCCTGTGTATATGATACGGTGTGCCTGGATATCGCTCTCTGGCAGGTACAGCCAGCTAACATCAGTTGGGTCGGTTTCACAAAATAGATTACTGGTGCCGTTGCTGGGTAGGTTGTTTACAGCTTTAGCGGCGGCTATAAGCTCATCTGTTGCTGGGGCAAACGCATCGCCAAGCAGCCGTACATCGCCCGTATATATTACTTTATCAAACGCCTGGCCGTTTACAAGCCAGCCGCTTGCAGTAGGTTGCAGCGTTTGTACAGTGGCACCGGTTTGTATTGTAAGCCCCTTGGCCAAGCGATCTACTATAAACTGAGAGCCGTTCTCCTTTGCATAATAAAACGTAGCATGCACCATATCTCCTTCTTCTTGCTGTATGATGTTGCTCATAAGCATTTGTTTGAGGTTGGGCATGGGCAGCTTACCATCTAGCCAGCCCAGAGGTACCTGGCTAAGGTCTGTGTTCCATATCTTTTTATTGTATGGGTTAAAGTATAGGTTAAAGAGGGTATTACCAAAATTGCCGCGTAAAAAAGCCTCAAAGTGGGGGTATTCTTCTGGCTTTTTTGCAGGGCCTGCCGCTTGTATATCCAGCATATCTTGCAAAATGGCCTCTACTGTGGCAGGCGCCAGTTGGTAGAGGTAATTCTCTAGCGGATAACCTATTAGGCGGTTTTGCATCCATATTTTGGCATTGCGCTTGGCCTTTAAAAACTCGGTATCACGGTCAAAAAAGCTCCAGAACCAATCTAGCACCTTGGTGTTTCTGCTGTTAAAAACGTGGCCACCCACACGGTGAAAAAGATTGTCTTCTACTCTGTCACATTTTATAAGCCCCCCGGCACGGGTGGCTCTATCAAAAAGAGTGACGGCGTAACGCTCTTTCAGCAATTGGGCGGCAGAAAGACCAGTTATGCCTGTGCCTACAATAGCTAGTTTTTGCATGGGGGTATGTGGGCCACAATATCAGAAAAGGCGGTTGCATCGGCAGTTACACCATGCATCCTTTCCCAAGGGCTATTTGTTAAAATTCGCTCAAATTTATTATAAAATTTGTAAACAAGTGCGTGTATTTTTTTATTTTGATGAACATTTTCCAGTTCTCTTTCGGCATACTGGTGGGTGTACTGTGCATTCAGTTGCAGGCGGCCATTAAAGAGAATTTGGGTACCCCAATCAAATTTAGATAGATTAGTACCCCCAGCAATTAGTTGCAAAACACGGTAAGCATCTAGGGCCTTGGCACGTTCTTGTACGGCAGTGCCAGTGCTTTGCTGGCCATGCTGGCGATATATAACGGCTTCTTTGGGCACATGCACCAAGGTTGGTTTATGCCCAGCCACACGCGCCATATAGAGGTAATCTTCATGGGTTATAAATGCAGTATCCCAAGGGGGTAAACCCTGTAAAAAGCTACGCCGAAACAGCATGCTTTGGGTAAGGGCGTTCCAGCCGCGCAGTATCCATTTATGCAGGTCTGTATCGGGCAGCGGGTGTGCTTGCATAATCACATCGCGCTGCACCCATTGGCCAGGCGCTGTTTCTTGAGCTTTTACATACGGGCCGTAAGCCATGGCCGCCCCAGTGGCCACTAAGGCGCTGGCCTGCGCCCACAATTTACCCTTAGTTAGCAGATCATCAGAGTCAAAAAACTGCACAAACTCACCTGTTGCCCTTTGCAAGCCTACATTACGAGCTGCCCCTGGGCCACTGCCTTGGTTTTGCAAAAGAGTTATGCTGGTTTTAAAACGGGCCAAGGCCGCAGCCAAATCATCTGTGCTGCCATCATCTATTAAAAAAATTTCATAAGGTACCAGCGTCTGAGCCAATAGGTTATCTAGTGTGGCGCCCACTAAATGGGCACGGTTTTTTATAGGAATTATAACCGAAACCTTTGGTTGCACGTTTTCTATACTGCCCATACGCACTACAAAGGTGCAAACCCGCCATGCCTGTAGCAAGTGCCATTTTAAAACGGGCTTCTTACCTTTTTAAAACGAGCTTCTTACCTTTCTGGTACTTTTGGGTAAGCGTACTTTTTAGCCTTACTTTTTGCACTTCATGCACGATCTAGAGCCTTTTTACCGATGGGATGCCTACTACTCGTCTCAAGACGATGAAAACTCACCCTTTGCCGGGGTAAGCCCCAACTACCAAACCTATGAAAACGATGTCTATGGATATTATATCCATCCAGACTGGGAGGGCTTCGGCTCTCAAACCCTGTACACAAAGCTTCTTTTTGCAGACTACACCCAAGGCTTTGCAGTGCTAGAAATGCTGGGCGAGTGGAACGACACCCTGCACAATGACATCATGCACCTCAAGCGTAACGTAATAGAGATTCTGGTAGCGGCAGGCATAAACAAGTTTATTCTCTTGGGTGAGCACGTGCTAAACTTCCATGGTGGCGATGATGACTATTACCAAGAATGGTTTGAGGATGTGGCCGATGGGTGGATTGCATTTGTAAACTTTCGTCCACATGTAACAACAGAACTTAGCCGCTACCATATAGATTATTACGTAACCTACGGAGGCCAGCTAGATGAAATGAGCACATGGCGCACAGATACCCCCTTTACTTTTTGCGCACAAATACAAAACATACTGGCCCAGCGTTTAGGCCCTGCACTCTAATGGGCTTATATTCATATCAGTTATGAGAAGCGCAACACACAGCCGCACTTGGTTTGATGGAGGGCTACACGCCCGCCAAAATCCATACCTATGGATGGTGGGCCTGGCCATGGGCAGTAGCGGCATATTGTTTATGTTTCTGCTAAGCATGCTACTGGTAAGAAAATTTACCACCGGGCTGCCTCCAATACCTATACCTTGGGCTTTTTATGTATCTACGGGTGCGCTTTCGCTATCCTCTGCTTTGCTACTGCAAGCCCGCTCATACTTTAGAAAAGAGCAGTATGTGCTCCATACCCGCCTTACGCTTTATACGTTTGCTCTTGGCCTCACTTTTGTGCTGCTGCAGCTAATGGGCTGGTGGCAGTTGTATGCCTGGCACTATTTATTACAAGACAACCCATCTGCAGCTTTCTTGTATATTTTATCGGGTTTACATATTTTGCACATGCTGGTGGCACTAGGCATTATGCTTTGGGTTTTGCTTGATTCTCTAAAAAGTAAGACATATGTTGATGGGTATTTGCAGGGGTTTCAGCCTGCTAAGCGCACAAGGCTCCTTTTGGCAAACTGGCTTTGGCACTTTGCAGATATTCTTTGGCTTTTACTCTTTTTAGTTTTTTTGGCCTTTTTATCTGCATAACCACACCACCATGGCGCTACTATCAAACAAACAAAAAATGTTTTGGGCCACCACAGCGGCCACACTTATTGCTAGCTTTTTAGCCAGAGAGGCCGCTGCAACCACATGGCGCAAGCTAGCACACAAAGAACCGCCCAAAAAACCACAGAGCCCCAATGTCCCCCTGCAAGAGGCCATTTTATGGACGCTAAGCAGTGGCGTAGTTATAAGCGTAGCCACCTTAATTGCCGGCCGGCTTATAGAAAAGCAGCTGGGTAAAAGGCTGAAAGCATAAACACTTTTTCTATTGGAAAAGCTGCCCTGCATAAAACATGGCCCGTTTTCTGTGCCATTCACTGCCCATAGATAGCAAGCGCAGAATCCGTAATGCTAGCAAAATATGGGCATACCCCCAGCCTCTGTATTTTTTAAGAAAGGCCCACTCGCTAGGGAAAATCCGTTTGCGGTATTTCTCTTCTTCGCTTTGGGTTTTATTACCAGAGCCTGCCATGTGATGTATTACCGTGGCCACAGGGGCATAGCATACCTCTAGGCCCAGCTTTTTGCGCAATATCCAAGCCCAGAGCACATCTTCATAATACATAAAGAAATCTTCTGGCAGCCTGCCACCGGGCATGGCAGCTATGGCCGTGCGGGGTGCCATCCAAAAAGCACCCCATATCCAGTCTGGATAATAGGTTTGGGTGGTGTTCATTAAAGGATCATAATGCAGGCGCACCTTGCCTGTGTGTGGCAAAAACTTCTCTAACCTGGTAAGCATCAGAAACTCATTACCAATACTGGGAAAACTGCCTGGTGGGTGCTGAGGGGTGCCATCGGGATACTGCATAGCTACAGAAAGTGCTCCCACTTTAGGGTTGGCCACCAGTACTTCCCAAGCCCGAGATACGGCATCATCTATCAGCTCTGTATCGCTATTGAGCAGCAAAATAAAATTGCCATTAGCCCTAAAAAAACCTGCGTTGTTACCCTTAGCAAAACCAAGGTTTTCTATCTGCGGCAAATACTGTACACGGGCATCGGCAATACCTAGGCTAGAGATATCGCCTAAAGTACTTGCATTATCCACTACTAAAATCTCATACTGGCACCCTACCGTGTGGGCCAATACAGAGCTTACACACGCTCTGGTAAGTTCTGGTGTATTGTAGTTTACAATAATTACACTAACGTCTACCATTTTTTTGTGCTAGTGCGTGGGCCAAGGCTTTTTCTAGCCCTTGGCCGTGGCTTGTAATGGTAAAGCGGGTGTTTGCAAGGGCCCTTGCCTGTATGCTAATATGGCTATACATTTTCACATCTTGCAGTAAAAGGGCTGCCTTTTGGGCTAATTCTGCCGCATTATTGGCTGTAAAAAGTAGACCTGTCTCACCTTCTACAATAAGCTCTGGCGATGCGCCCGCCGAGCTGGCTACAACAGGTAGCCCGCTTTTCTGCGCCTCTACAGTTACCCGGCCAAAGGCCTCTGCCCGGCTAGCTACCACAAGCACGTTGCCCTGGGCAAATACTGCCCGCCTGTTTTCCATAAAGGGTACAAAAGATACTCTTTCACCCACATGCAGCTTATTTGCCAGTTCTTTTAGCCGCGCTATTTCTTTATCTGGCCCCGCCCCAACAATGGCTAGCTTAGCTTTAAGTGCCTGCAAGGCAGGCTCTGCTAATGCACGTATGGCTAGTTCTTGGTTTTTGCCCGCATGCACAGCTCCGGCCATAAGTAGGGTAGGGGTTTGGGGTAGTTCTGAGGGCACCAGGGGTGCCCAGTTTATTTCTGCCGCATTGTAGACAACGTGCAGTTTATCTACGGGTACAAACTGTTTAACTTTAGCCTTAAGTGCCTGGCTATTAACCACAATTGCCTGGCTAAGGGCAGCAATTAGTTTATAAGATAGCCCTTGGCCGTATTGCCAATATAGGGCGTGGTCTTCACGTACAAACTCATGCAAATACCATACATGCGGCAGCCCTGCCATACGAGCCCCAAGCGCGCCGGCGGGTATCACACTCGTGTTAGTTAAGATGATATCAGCTCCACTATTTTTGGCAAACCTAGCAATAGCTCTGCCTGCATTGTAAAAACCGCGCAAAAATTTTACCTTTTGCCAGTTAGTTAAAGATGCACTGCCTGTCCAGTGGTTGTGGGCAAGTATAGCCTGCGCTGTTATGTATGGGGCCACCAGAGTAAGAAAAGGGCCAGCCTCTGGCACTACTACACTTACCAAGTGGTTTTGGCTATGTAAATAGACAATACCCTCTGCAATGGCACGCTCTGCCCCGGCAAGCGCACTGCTATGGCACACAATTAAAATGTGCATGCGGGCTCTGGGGGCAAAGGGGTAAAATCTTTATCTAAAAAAGCCATTGGGCGGTAAATATCTGCCAAATTTTTGCTTAGTAGCCTGCGCCCAAGCCCTAAATAAGGCCTATTTACCAGCAACGCGGGGTGGGTGGCCCCATAGTTTAGCCATAAAAGAAGGGCTTTTTTTTGCTCTCCTTGGTCTGCAAATGCTACCATACGTGCCTCTGCCCATTTCTGGTGCCAATACCTTTTTTCTTGCTGCAAGCCGCCTGTGTAGTGGTGGGCCAGCCGCTCCATAAGCGCATAGTTATGCAGGTACATGCCGGCACTGTCATATGATTTGCAATCTGTATGAAAACGCAACGCAGCCACAGGACACGGGCTAATTACTGGCAACAACCCTTGGCGCTCAAGGCGTACCCACAGCTCCCAGTCCATAACATGCACTGGGCTAAAGTTGCCTATAAGGTCTCGGCGTATGAGCGTACCGGGGTGGAAAATCCAACATTCTTTTAAAAACGTACGCCCTGGCGTTGCACCTGCAGGCGGTTTGGGCGTAAAAATGGCTTTTATCTGTGCGCCCTCGTTTACTGCATGCACTGGCCCTGTTACCCATGGGGCCTCAGGGCTAGCCAGCAGGGCTTTAAGCAGAAAATATAGCCCCCCTTTTAGCAGGTAGTCGTCGCTGTTTAGTACCAGCACATATTCCCCTGTTGCCTTTGCTAGGGCCTTATTATCAGCATCCCAGGTGCCGTTATCTTTTTCAGAAACGGCCCAGGCTAGGTAAGGGCTGTAATGGTTAATTACCGTTACTGAGTTATCTGTGCTACCCCCATCTGCTACCAATATCTCTAAATTGGGGTATTGCTGTGCCACCAAAGAGCGCAGGCACATCTCTAGAAAATTACCCTGGTTGTAGCTTGGTACAAGTACGCTTACCTTAGGCAAGCGGGGTAGATTAGTATAAATAGACGCATTTACCCAATCTGTATAAGGCCAGCCCACACGCGTGGTTTCTAGAGCAGGCAGTTCAATAGCTTCCATATTTTTTAGATATAGAACTGCTGGGTGGCCGGG
>Ga0163144_10011421_pt1 | contig 18784 bp, 13 predicted proteins | sample OliLak19BULKMAT1_FD_123175 | JGI IMG/M metagenome (GOLD analysis project Ga0163144, IMG submission 123175) | Freshwater microbial mat bacterial communities from Lake Vanda, McMurdo Dry Valleys, Antarctica - Oligotrophic Lake LV.19.BULKMAT1 | ecosystem: Environmental > Aquatic > Freshwater >... | reverse complement strand
GAGGAAGCGGCCAGGCAAAAAGCGCTGCGGGAACAGCAGAAAGCCGAGCGCGAGCGACTAAAAGCAGAAGCAGCGGCCCGGCGGCGGGCAGAACTCGAAGCGATGCGGCGTCGGGAGACCGAGGAAGCAACCCGACTGCAAGCGGAACAGGAGGAGATTCAACGGCAGGAGGCCGCAGAGGCCGCCCGACTGCAAGCGGAACTGGAACAGATAAAACGGCAGGAAGCCGCAGAAGCCGCCCGGATTAAAGCAGAAGCACAGCGCAAAGAAGCTGAAGCACAGCGCCAATCAGCGGAACGCCGCCGCGCTGCCGCGCAGCAGTTGGCAGCGAAGCGGGCGCTGCGCAAGGAGGAAAAGCGCAGAGTAGCCGCCCAGCAGACCACAGCCGCACGCCATAAGGCCGAAGAACTGCACATGGCAGCACTCGAACAGCAGGAGCAAGCTGCCCTGAGTGAGGCCCTGCGGGAAAAAGCCATGCAACGGGGCGCGGAGGAACTGACGCACCCGAGCATTCCCAAACCTCCCAAACCTCCTAAAGCCCGCATCAGAACCAGTCTTGAGGTACCCCAGCGCAAGACTGCCCCAACAACAGAAGCCGGAGCTCCCGCACCCCGCAAGCGTCAGCCAGGTGAACCGAATCTGTATATGCTGCGTCCCTTTCGCAATACAGACGACGTGCGCGCACGGGCCGCACAAGCACACAGGCGCATGCGACAGGGCTACACACTGGGCGCCATAGCCCTGGCCGCATTGCTCATTGTGGGGGGCAGCTTTCTGCGCCAAACCGCCACTCCGGTCATCGCCGGTGCCACTGCTATGGTGATTGATCCCAAGTCCGGGCCACTGCTGCTGGCGGGAGAGCGGCTGCTGTTCCACGATCGCGCTGGTGTCAGTACGCGGGAATCACCGCTCAGCGACCTGGGACTCAGTACCCTGACACCCCCCCTGGATTTTGACAGCAGTGGTGCTCTGCTCGCACTGGGCCGACTCGCTGGCGACAGCGCGGACACTGCAGGCGAACATTTCACGCATCTGCTGCGCTGTGAACTGGTACCGCCAAGGTGTGAACACTTTTCGTCCCAGCTCCAGGACAGCAACATTAGCGCATTCGTGATTCACCCGCTGGATGGCAGTCTGTTGCTGGCCGACGCTGCTGCGGGTGAACTGTTAAAAATCACCCGCACCGGACAGATAGTGGCCCGCGCCGCAGTCGCCATGCCCGCGCAGCCAGTGCTGCGTTTGCATGGGGGATTGTTATTGATGAACAGCGCAGACGGCCCGGCCATCAGCGTGTTGCGCTACGAGGACAAGGTGTTCGGCCAACAACTGGATGAAATCCTGTTACTGCCGCCCTCGGCGCAACAAACGGCACAATCCAGGGTTGGCGATTTTCTCTGGTCGAGCGGCACCTGGTGGGCGAGCCTGCACAATCCAGTATCCGGTAGTGTCGGACTGTATCACTTCGATGAGAAGTGGAATTACCTTGATGAGGTGGAGCTGCCGGCCGCTACCGGCCCACTGCAATTGGTCAGTTGGGGCGAGAAAACTCTGGTCAACGACCCGCGTCGTCCTGCGGCACTGAGATTCAATGCGCAGCGGGCTGTCGAGGCGCCGTTCGTATCCACGCTATTGGCAGACCTGGTCGCCGGGCAACAGCGCGGCGCCACGCTCACCACCTCGGCATGGCGCACAGGTATGCTGCTCTGCGCCCTTGGTGCAGCAGTGGGCTTCGGCTTTGGCTATCTACAACACCTGCGCAGGTTGGTCTATAAGCCGCAGCGCGAGCGCGGTGCCGAGCCAGTAGACGACTACGTCGACGCACTGCAGTGGATTGATCCGGTCCAGAATCGGCTGGCACTGCTGCGCCGCAGGAGTTTGAGCTACGGCCTACTGGTACTTGGTATGCTGTTGCTGGCCATCGCACAGAGTGTCACGGTCTGGCAGCTGGCCGCCCTGCTGCTGGCACTCAGCGGCCCCGCCATTGCCCTGCTGCTGAGCCGGTACCCCGTTGGTCACATTGGCGTCATGCAGGACAAACTGTTGCTGGTGGATCACCGTGGCGTGTATCACCTCGCCGTGGGCTCCGGCGTGCAATATCACGGCCCCTTCCTGCTGATTGACGATGTCGTGGTTTTTTCCGGCAGTCACCTGCTGCCCGCCTTTGCCCCGCCCCAGCTGCAAAAACTGGTCAGGCCGCTGGCGCTGGGCGGTGTCAAGGTAGACCGCAATACCATCGTGGTCAAACTGCTGCAATGTCTTCATCCTTTCGCCCTGGGCGCCTGTGCCATTCTCGCTGCGGCCGTAGCGGCGGCCATACTGCTCTGCCTGCACGGGATTTTTTAGATAATTAGCACGGCGACGCAGGGCGACACTGGTTCCTGCTATTGGATATACTGCGTTATCCGGAGCGGCTTGACCCACTCCACCACAATGAAATCAAGCAAGGGGCTGCGGCCTGCATGAATGAGCAACATCGGGAACAGTCTCCCCTCCCCCAAGGTATGCGGGTCGCGCTCTTCGTCACCTGTCTGGCGGATCTGTTTCGACCCTCGGTCGCCTTCGCCAGTATCAAACTGCTGCAACAGGCCGGCTGTGAGGTGACCGTGCCCCTGCTGCAAACCTGTTGCGGCCAGCCCGCGTACAACAGCGGCGACTATGGATCTACTGTGCCCCTGGCCCGGCAGGTCATCACCCTGCTGGAAACAGCGGACTACGTGGTAGTGCCGTCGGGTTCCTGCGCCGGCATGATCTGCCACCACTATCCCAAGCTACTGGAAGGTGTGTGGCGCGACCGGGCGCTGCAACTGGCAGCCAAAACGTTTGAGCTCACGGTGTTCCTGAAAGATATTGCGCGTATCGAGCCGCAGGGTACCAAGCAGTCCGGGTATCCCGCGGTCACTTACCATGACGGCTGTGCCGGACTGCGCGAACTGGGTATCAGGGAGCAGCCGCGTCAACTGCTGCGGGACCTGTGTGGGATTGAGGTCAGTGAGCTGCAGCAGGGCGAAGTCTGTTGCGGTTTTGGTGGCACCTTCTGCGCCAGGATGCCGGAAATTTCGGGCAAAATGGTGGGCGATAAACTCGATCACGCCCTGGCCACCGGCGCCAGGATACTGGCCGGTGGCGATCTGGGCTGTCTGCTCAATATCGCCGGCCGCGCGCAGCGCCAGGGCGCAGCGATCGAGGTGCGTCATATCGCAGAGCTGCTGTGCGGCGACCTGGATATCCCCGCAATCGGACAGGGGCGGTAGTCTATGCAGCAGCGCAGCGACACGTTTCTCGACAATGCCAGTGCGGCATTAAAAAATCCCGGCCAGGCGCAGCGCCTGGACATGATTGCATTATTCGCACCACTGCTGCGCACAGCTGCCATTGCGGGTTTTGCAGACTTCGACAGACTGCGCCACCACGTCAAGCAGGTGCGGCAGCACAGCCTGGACCATCTGGAATACTACCTGGGCCAGTTCGAACAGGAAGCTGTGCACAACGGCAACCACGTGCACTTTGCACGCGATGGCGATGAGCTCAATAGCATCGTGCTGGACATTTGCCAGCAACACAACGCGCGGCGCATCGCCAAGGGCAAATCCATGGTGACGGAGGAGACCAGCCTGAACAGTTTCTTGCAGCGCGCCGGCCTGAACGTGATGGAGACCGACCTGGGCGAGTACATTATCCAGCAGGCCGGGGAAACACCGAGCCATATCGTCGGTCCCGCCCTGCACAAATCGGCTGGGGAAATACGCGAACTCTTTCAGCAAAAACACGATCTCGGCCCCCGCGATCTACCGGAAACGTCGGACCTGGTCGGTGAAGCACGCCAGGTATTGCGGGAACACTTCCTGAAGGCCGAGGTGGGCATTATTGGCGCCAATGCGCTGATCGCCGAGAACGGCTACTCCATGCTGGTCACCAACGAGGGTAACGGTGATCTCTGCGCCAACCTGCCCAGGGTGTTGATTGTCTGTACCACCATTGACCGCGTGCTGCCGCGGGCACAGGACGCCACGGCCATGTTGCGCCTGCTGGTGCGTTCCGCCACAGGCCAGTCGCAAACCTGCTACACGAGCTTCTACTCGGGGCCGCGGCGGGACGGCGATAGCGACGGACCGCTGGAAACGCATTTCGTGCTGCTGGATAACCAGCGCAGCGATATACTGGCCGGTGACTACCGTGAAATCCTTGAGTGTATCCGCTGCGGCGCGTGCCTGAACCACTGCCCTATCTACACCGCTGTGGGCGGACACGCCTACGGCTGGGTGTACCAGGGCCCCATGGGTTCTGTGCTCACGCCACTGCTGACCTCTCTGGAACAAAGCCATCAACTGCCCAATGCCTGCACCGGCTGCGGGCGCTGCGCTGAGGTCTGCCCCGCCGACATCCCGCTGCCGGATCTGCTGCGCGACCTGCGGCATGAGGAGACCAGGAAAAAACTGGCCGCCCCGCGCTGGCGCTACGGCCTGCAGCTACATGCCTGGTTGGCCAGGCATCCGCCGCTATACCACAGGCTCACCGGCGCCATCATCCCCTTATTGCACCTGTTGGGACGCAAGCGAGGCAGTTTTTCTCGCCTGCCATTCGCCGGAGGCTGGACCAGTCAACGGGATTTTCCCGCGCCTCAGGAAAAGACTTTCATGCAGTTGTACCAGGCCCGGATGAGGCCGCGCGATGAGCACTAGCGCCCGCTCAGAAATTTTCGCCAAATTGCGCGCCGCCGGTCGCGGTGCCAGCGCGGAGACGATTGCACGGGAGTGCCAGGCGCTGGGCAGTGCACCCGCCCCCACACCACCCGCGCCGGAGCTGTGCGAGGCCTTCCTGTTCAATGTGTTGAAGAACCAGGGCAGTGTGGATTGCGTGAGCAATCGCGCCGAGGCGGTCAAGGCGATAGGACACTACTTGTATACGCATTTTCGCAGCCACCGCCTGGTGGCCGGCAACGATCCGCGGCTGGCGGCCATGCCCTGGCGAGATGCCGGGGTGCTGCCCCGCTTTGGCAGCCTGGAAGAAGGCGAACCTGTAGCCCTGAGCTTCGCCCGACTGGGCGTGGCCGAAACCGGGGCAGTGGTCACCTGGACGGGCAAGGCCAATCCGGCTGCCAACAATCTGCTGCCGGAGCATCACATCGTGCTGGTGGACAGAACAGACCTGGTCCCCACTCTGGAACAGGCCTGGGACAGGATCAATCAGGAGTTAGAGAAAGCCGGCCGGCCCCGGGGCATCAACTTTATCGCTGGCCCCTCCAGCACCGCTGATATCGAGGGGCAATTGGTCTACGGTGCCCACGGACCGCGCCGCTGGCACGTCATACTACTGGGCAACATTCCACCGCATGCACTGGAACTAGCCCGCACTACAAACAGTGCCCGAGCCTAAAACCAAACACAGCGCTTAAGGTGCTCTGTTTACAGCGGCATGAACGTAAACTTCTGTCCGCCCAAAGCGGCTTCAAACATCAATCCACCCGTGGCGACGGTGAATATCGCCGTACCTTTGCGGTAGCCACCGGAAGCAGTCGCCGCATCATTGCGTCCGCCACTGATGCCCGCCGAGGTGCCACCGCCGGTATTGGCCTCCGCAGAAACCCCGGCAGTGACCGCCACCGCCGACGCTTGGGCACTGAATTCGAAATTGCCCGCGGTGAAATCCTTGAAGGCCTGCTCATGTTCGAAAAAAATGATCTGGCTAAAGGCTTGGCCACCAAACTGTGCCCCCAGCGAAAACTGGGTCATGGTGGAGTTTCCCACGTGCCTGTCCCCAACGAAGACTTTTCCTTCGCCATAGGCGCCGCCAACGATGAAACCACCCTTGCCAATGGTGGGAAATATGGCATAGCCATAAGCCGTCTTGAAGTACCGGCCACTCTCTCCCGCATTGCTAAAGACCTTTATGGCCTCGCTGTAGCTGTTCGCCCAAGCCGCGGGGCCTCCCGCAATCAGGAAGGAAAAGAGGAATACGATCTTCATAACTCTGTGCATATTGGGAGACCTTGAAATGAGTGTAGACATTGCAGCTGTCACCTTGAAGGATGGTTCGAGTCGCCCACCCTGGGCAGGAGATGACGCTGCGGCCCCATTCTGTGTACTCAAGAGTGTCAGGTCAAGTCTCTTAAGCGCGCCAGCAGATCACACACCCGGCAGGAATAACCCCACTCGTTGTCATACCAGTTCAAAACCCGCAGGTAACGCTCTGCAATAACGCCGGTAAAACCTGCATCATAAATCGACGAGTGGGAGTTGCCGATAATGTCAGTGGACACAATGGGCCTCTCACTGTATTGCAAGATACCGCGCAGTCGCGCCGTACCGGACGCAGCGCGCACCACCTCATGCACATCCTCTACCGCAACCCGTTTGCCCAATTTCACAAACAGGTCCACCACCGAGCCGTCCGGTACCGGCACCCGGGCGGCGATACCGTGCAGCTTGCCCTTGAGCTGCGGCAGCACTTCACCCACGGCCTTGGCCGCGCCGGTCGAGGTCGGGATGATGTTCTCTGCGGCCGCTCTGCTGCGCCGCCAGTCGGAATGGGGCACGTCCGCGAGGCGCTGGTCATTGGTGTAGGCGTGAACTGTGTTGATTACGCCCTCCTCAATACCGAACGATTCGTGCAGCACCCGCGCCATTGGTGCCAGGCAATTGGTGGTACAACTGGCATTGGAGATAATGCGGTGTTCAGGCTTCAGCCCATCCTCATTGACACCAAGAACAACGGTGTAATCAATTGCATCCTTGGACGGCACCGTGAGCACCACCCGGCCGGCACCCGCCGCAAGGTGCTGCTGCAACTGCTCGCGTTTGCGAAATACGCCGGTTGCCTCTACCACGGCGTCCACCCCAAACTCGCCCCAGGGCAGGTCTGCAGGGTTGCGTTCGCTGAGCAGTTTTACACGTCCCTTGGCAGTGACAAAGTGATCGTCCTCCAAAGTCAGACTCTTACCGAAGGGACCCATCACCGTATCGTAGCTGAGCAGGTAGCGCAGGGCGCCATAGTCAAACAGGTCGTTGATGGCCACGACCTCGATATCCTCCTGTTCTTCAAGGATGCGAAATACGGAGCGCCCGATGCGGCCAAAGCCATTGATAGCGATCTTCATAGCCCATCCTCCTGCCGCCGGTCCAACTCGCCATACAGGCGCACCACATCCAGCAGCCGCGCCGCGTGACCCAGGTTTTCATACCAACTCAGTGTCTTGATGATATTGCTGCCCGCCTTGAGGGTACCCCTGGTGTCGAACAACAGGGAGCTGGTATTGCCGATGACATCCGACGACACAATGGGGTCCTCCACTATCGAGATAATACCCTGCCGTTCAAGTGCGGCAGCGCGCATGGCCTCGTTGACATCCTCCGCTGTGGTAGCAGCGTCCTGCATCACGAGGGTCACGTCCAGCAGGCAGCCCTCCTGCACTGGCACGTTCAGCGCCCAGGTCATTATCCGGCCCTCAAATTCGGGCAGAATCTTCCCCAGCCAAAGCGAGGCCTCGTGCGTATTCGGAATAATATTCTTGGCCGCGGAGCGACTGCGGCGGAAATCGCTGCCGGCATAGTCCTGTAGCGACTGATCGGAGGTGAAGGCATGTACCGTGGTCATGCTACCGCACTCAATGGCGCAGCGCGCAGACAAGCTTTGCAGTAGCAGGCACAGTGCGGAGGTGGTGGGCGAACCCGCCGAAATCATACGGTCCGCCGCATCCGCGGCAGCACCATTGATGCCCGGTACCACAATGCGATCGATATGGTCGACAGGCAAGGTGCGTAACAGCACCCTCTGCGCGCCGTTAGCCAGGTGCGCCTCCATGGACTGACTGTCACGGAACTTGCCGGTGGAATCGATGACCACATCCACGCCGAAGATATCCCAGGGCATTTCCACGGGTCGATCAATCTGCATAAGACGCGCGCGAAAGCGTGGGTTCACCAGAAAATTGCCCTGTAACTCATGCCGTTGTGGCTCTGCCACTTCAGAGCTCAGCAGGTAGTGCAGGATTTCGGGCTTGCCGACATCGGCGATCGCCACCACCTCCACGTCGGCGCTGCGCGAGGCCAACTCATAAATCTGCCTCCCGGTCTGACCGAAGCCCATGATACCCAGTCGAATGGGCCTGCCTTTTGTCATCATCGCTCTCCTCTAAACGTCGTTTACCCTTCAACCCTGATGCTATGGCCCTGCTGCGGACGCATTGTTCACCACTCGGCGGTTCTCCCATGACCCAGCGCTACAAATACGGCAGGCGTTGGGACATGATGGCGTAGTGTTACTTCTCAGGCGATAGTTTGCCATAGCACACGGCCACCGGGGCTAATTCTTATGGTGTGACGCAGGCGAGCAGGGATAATCTGGCGGGGTGGAACCTCACTTGAGCGTGACGCCGGACAGGTCGATACCATAGGCCTCTGGTTCGAGACTCTTTTTGATGGTCAGGGAGGAGGCACCTGAGTCGGCCCCGGCCTCCTGCAGGTCAATCAATCTGGACGTGGGAAGTCTCTTCTTGTTGGCGTCCAACAACAGCATCACCTTGGGTCGCAGGCGCCGGGTGCGATACTCCGCGACCACCACCCCGACCTCACCCGAGGACAGCTCCACCAGCGTCCCCGCTGGATAGATGCCTATCGCCTGAATAAAAGCTTCCACCAACTCTGCCTGGAAATCCTCATCCCGCGAGTTGTACAGGAGTTTTATTGCATCACTGGGTGATATTGCCGCAGCGTAGATGCGATTGCTGGTGATGGCATCATAGGTATCCACGATGGCAGCAATGCGGGCAAAGGGTGGTATCTCATCCCGCATCAGTCCATTGGGGTAGCCGGAGCCATCGTAGCGCTCATGGTGGTGAGCTACCATGTCAATAACATCCTGGTTGAGAATGCCGCATTCATTGAGTATTTCCAGGCCGTGCCCAACATGGCCCGCCACTGCAGCTGCTTCATCAGTGGTCAGCTCACGCTGCGCCTGGAGTAGATTGGGGTCAACACGCAATTTTCCGATATCCATCAACATGCAACCCATCGCCAGGGAGCGCAGGTCGTGCCGCTGCAAGCCCAACTGGCGTCCCAGCGACACGGACCACATCGCAGCGCTCAAAGAGTGCTGATAGGTATAGTTGTCGTGCTGCTTAAGACGAGTTACCCACACACAAGCATCGGGATTGCGACTGATACTGTCAACCATCGGCTCCACCGACTTGCGCAGTTTAATGACGTTCAACTTTTCGCCATCACTGACGTGCTCAAAGATGTAGTCAATATCACTGATCAGCGTGGTCAGTGCACGCTGCGCCCCCGGGAGTTCCTCCTCCCAGGCACTGTCATCACGGTATGGCTTAATCCTGCGGCCTGCAAATATGCGCTCAATCGGCACCCTGGGGCGCTCCTTTACGGCTCTCGGAGCGGCCGGATCGCGATGCCTGGGAGCCTCGCGACGAACGGAAAAATCTGGCCTCTGGCTGCGGCGCGTGTCAATAAAAACGGATTCGCAATACCTTTGCAGGTGGCCGATATCATCCTGGGATTCGATTACAAAGCCCTGGGTGATAAACGGGGTACCTAGCCACGGGCGATCGAGACCGCTGACAAACATGCCAACATGCAGTTCACTGGTGGAGACTTTAAGGGTTTTGAGCATAGCCGCCCGACATCCCGCTTCTTTCTTCTGCCCCGGATTCAAACATAGCGCAAATGCCGGTAAATTACCTGCATATGTGCATATTCACACTCTATGACCGTAGGGAAATGCACCCCCGGTGTCCACAAATACTTGTAGATTTCTACAGATAATTGCGCAGCGCCACGTGGGCCTTTGCACCCTTGGGACGCGAAGTGCGGGCTGGAAGTGCTAGCGATGCCCAGCGCCCATCCTATGCTATATTCGTGCGCGACCTGCGGTTACCACCACCATCGGAGCATGGAATAGGACAGTTGTATGCGCAAACTTCTGATCGGCCTGGGTATTCTGCTACTCCTGCTACTTGGCCTGGCGGGCGCAATGGTGGCCACAGGCACCATAGACAGCAGCAGCCTGCGCATGATTCTCAATGTCATGGCGGGAGTATCCGGCCCTGCGGCGAACGATAGTGTCGTGCACCAACGCTATGCAGTACCTGATGGCTTCAAACTGGAACTGTACGCCGCTGACCTGCCGCGCGCCCGCTTTTTACGCGTCACACCGGCGGGCGACCTGCTGGTCAGCCGACCCCATGCTGGCGACATACTACTGCTGCGCCGCGACGCCAATGGCGATGGCAAGTCGGATGCGCGGGAAACCCTGGTCAAAGGTCTGCAGCGCCCACTGGGAATGGATATCAATGGCGACTGGCTGTACATCGCCGAGTCAAAGCGCATTGGCCGCATAAAGTTTAACAGTGCCACCGGCACCGTGGACGGCACCATCCAGCCGCTGGTAGATGACTTGACTGACGATGGCAACCATTGGAGTAAGACCATTCGTGTCGGCCCGGACAACAAGCTGTATCTGACCCAGGGCTCGACCTGCAACATCTGTACTGAGGACGATCCCCGGCGCGCGACCATGATGCGCTTTGCACTGGATGGTAGCCAACCCGAGACCATTGCCACGGGCCTGCGCAATAGCGTTGGCTTTGACTGGGCACCCTGGAGCGGCGCTATCTATGCCACGGAGAACGGCCGCGACCTAATGGGAGATGACCTACCCCCGTGTGAACTGAACCGGATCGAGGTGGGCCGCTTCTATGGCTGGCCATACTTTTATGGCGATAATATGCCCGATCCGGATATGGGGGATGATCCTCTCGCCGGGCAGCGGGCGCCGACGGCACCGGCGCACAATTTCCGCGCCCACAACGCCCCACTGGGTATGACGTTCCTCAACGGCGACACACTGCCGCCGCAGTACCAACGCAGTGCATTAGCAGCATTGCACGGTTCCTGGAACCGCAGCTCACCCGATGGCTATAAAGTTGTATCGCTGCACTGGACCGCCGAGGGTATCGAGGAGCGCGACTTTATGACCGGCTTCAATCAGGATGGCAATATCAGTGGTCGCCCGGTAGATGTCGCCCAGGGACCGGACGGTGCGATTTATATCTCAGATGATTACGCCGGGGCGATCTATCGGGTTAGCTACGGTGCAGCCAGCAATGGCGCGACCGACAGTCAAGACAGCTCGCCCATTGCCATACCAGCCGCGAACCGCCTCGATGCGCAGCCTCCCGAATGGCTGGCAGGCGCGGATCTGGCGACCATGGCAAGCCAGGGGAGCGAACTCTACCAACGCTTCCAGTGTCGCAGTTGCCACGAAGACGGCGAAAATCCGCGACGTTTGGACGGACTCGCGCAGCGCCTCGGCTATGGCGCTGTCATCGACGTGCTGGCAGCACCACCCTCTCCCATGCCCCTATTCCCCCTGAGCGAAACAGAACGGCGCGAACTGGCCATTTATCTGTTGTGGCAGCCACCGGACAGCGGGAGCAGATAAACACTGTCATGTTGCACTATCTGCCCAACAGCCTGACCATTTTGCGCCTGCTGCTGGCCGTCCCGCTGGGCCTACTCATTTTGCGTGAAGACTATGTCTGGGCGCTGGGAGTCGGACTTATCGCGGGCCTGAGTGACGCTCTCGACGGCTTCTTTGCCAGGCGCCTGGGCGTATTCTCACGCCTCGGCGCGGCCCTCGATCCAATTGCGGACAAAATACTCATCATGGTGAGTTTCGTGTGCCTGACCCTCGTAGAACTGGTGCCCTGGTATCTGACCATAGCCGTCATCACACGGGACCTGGTCATTGTTGCCGGCGCCGCCTGCTACTACCTGTTCATCGGACCCTTTGAGTTCGCCGCTACGCGCCTGAGTAAAAGCAATATGTTCATACAAATCAGTTTTTGCGTGTTGGTGCTGCTGCACCAGGTGCTGCCGAACATCCCCGCAACAACCACGCAGGCCGGCGTTGTCGCTGTACTGTTCATCGCAGCGGCCAGTGGCTTCGACTACGTGATGTCCTGGACTATGAAGGCCGTGCAGGCGCGTAAAACACAGGACTAAGGCGGTGCCAGCCGACTCCGCACATTTACTACTGGGATACCCATGAGCAAGGATATACACGTTCTAACCTACAATATCCACAAGGGCTATTGCAGCGGCAACCGCCGATTTGTGCTGGAAACCATGCGCGAACGCATTGCCGAGACCGGCGCGGACATCGTATTCCTGCAGGAAATTCACGGTGCCGCTATCAAGAGTGATGCCAAGCGCCGACGCTTTTCCTACCCGGACCAGCCCCATTTCGAATATCTGGCGAACGAGGCATGGCCCCATTTTGCCTATGGCCGCAATGCCATATACCGCAAAGGGGATCACGGCAACGCCATATTAAGCATGTATCCCTTTGCCAGTTGGGAAAACATTGATGTTTCAGTTTTTCCCCGCTCCAGCCGCAGCATTCTGCACGGTGTCATCGAACTGCCGCACAAAAATACGCGGCTGCATACGCTGTGTGTCCACCTGGGACTCCTGGAGCAGGAACGCCGTGAGCAACTGCATGCACTCACCGACAGGATTAATAGCCATGTGCCAAGAAATGAGCCAATGATCATCGCCGGCGATTTCAACGACTGGCGGCGCCGCGCAGAACGCCACCTGCACGCCGACCTTGGACTGCAGGAACTGTTCCTGCACATGCACGGCCGTCACGCCCTGACGTTCCCCGTCTGGGCACCGCTGTTACCGGTGGACCGCATCTACTACCGCGGACTGCAACCGGCGGCTTGCCAACGCCTCAGCGCAGGGCCCTGGCGCGATCTGTCCGACCACGCGGCACTGTTTGGAGTCTTTCGCCTATGACCATACACTCAAACGCCAGTGCCATGCTCCGGGACCCCGCTTTTTTGGCGGAACTGCAACTGGCAGCGAGTGAAGCCGGCAAAACTCTGGAAAAGGCAGAGCTCTACGCGCGCAAATGCCTCAGTGAGATTGAAGCGACTCCGCAGGACGCGTGGCTGCGTCCCATGGCCAAACTGGCGCGCTTTATCTATACCCGCAGCTATGAGGCTGAACTGGATATCAATCTGGACAAATTGGAAGAATTGCGGACGTTGTCCCAGGATCACTTACTGCTCTTCCTCTGGTCGCATAAGTCCCACATGGACAGTTTTGTGTTTTTGCTGTCCCTGTATCAAAACCACTTTCGCCCGCTGCCGCTGATTTTTGCCGGCATCAATATGAATTTCCTGGGCTTCGGTGCCCTGGCGCGCCGGGTAGGTGCCATCTTCCTGCGCCGTACGTTCCAGGAGGACCCCATCTACAAGCTGGTGTTTCGCCGCTACATCGATTTCCTGATCCGCAACCGCATGCCCCTGTCCTGGTCGATCGAAGGCACTCGTTCGCGCACCGGCAAACTGTCACCACCCAAGCTGGGTTTGTTGAACTGGGTGGTAGAGTCCTGTCACCGCGAACAGACCGAAAAGGTGTTGCTGGTGCCAGTTTCTATCGCTTTTGATCGTATCGCTGAAATCGACGACTACGTCGCGCTGCAGAGCGGACTGCCCAAGCGCAAGGAATCGCTAAGCTGGTTTTTTAATTATATCTTCGGCATGCGACAGCCCTACGGCAAGGTCTATGTGCGCTATGGCGATCCCGTGGCCCTGGAGCAGCCAACCGGTACACCACAGGGGACGGACCCCGTCGATATCAACCGCATGGCTTTCGAAGTGTGCACGCGGATAGAGCAGATCACACCCATCAAATCGGCGGATGTGCTGGCCATGGTGCTATTGGGCGCCAATCGGCGCGCCCTGACCGCCATGGAGATGCACCGCCAGTCGGCAGGTATCGCTGAGCTGATTCGCGACCGCAAACTGCCAGCCTCGTCCGGCTTTAGCCTGAACAGCGCAGCCCAGGTTAGCGCTGCTGTATTGGCGCTGGAACGGTCCGGATTGGTCAAGTCTTTCGACAAGACTGAGGTTCCGGTCTATTACATTCCCGGGGAGCAACGCCTGGCCGCCGCCTATTACCGCAATACCATCACCCACTATTTCCTGCACGCAGCGCTGGGCGAGATTGGTCTGGCCATGTGTGCACGGGATATCGACCTACCCGGTGTTGCGTCCTTGCGACGGAATGTCACAGCCTTGCGCGAGCTGTACAAATTTGAATTTTTCTATAAACCTACCGAGGACTTCTGGCAAGAGGTACTGTATGAAACCGGGCAGCGCTACCCCGACTGGGAAAGCGGAGAAGTCTCTATACAAAAGCTGTTGCGTGACAAACCACCGCGCTTTGGGCACGCCATTATGCGTTCTATTACCGAGGCCTATCTGATCATCGCCGTAGCCCTGATGGACATGGAGGGCCAGGCGATTCACGACCAGAAAAAGTTTATCCGACAACTGCTGGCCCAGGGCCAGCAAATGTTGCTGCGCAGGACCATCAGTTGTGAATCATCCGTATCCCAGGACCTGTTTACCAACGGCCTGCGGCTGGCCGGCCATCTGGCACTGCTGGACGGGCGCAGTATCGATTTGGCCAGTCGGCGCGCGGCCTTCGCCGAGTCGGTCGTGTCCGCCCTGTCGGCCATCAACCTGCTGCAGCGCGCCTATGACGAAGCCTGGTTCTCGCAATTGTCGGCGGGCAAGATTTCCAACCTGTTGGGGCCTTGAGCACCCAGGCACCAGCACAGCGAACTTGCCGCCACGCCACAGACCCGCTATCTTTTCACCATAACCACACGGAAGACCAATAGTATGAGCCTGAGAGACGTCGTGGCGACACTGGCAGAGGCCTCCACTCTGCTGCAGGTTGCAAAAGAAGTTAAGCCCAGGCCGCTCACCACCTGTGACAGCTTTGCGGCCAGGGTGGAGAGCACCACTGCACGTTTTGGGCAACACAAAGCCGTTATTTTTGAAGGCCAGACACGCACCTGGAGCGAACTCAATGCCCACGCCAACCGGTACGCCGCTGCACTGCGCACGCAGGGATTAGTGCGCGGAGATACCGTGAGCCTCATCATGGAGAATCGCATCGAGTTCCTGGCCACGCTTATCGCCCTGAACAAACTCGGAGTCATCGCCGCCCTGATCAACACCAATCTCACCGGCCGTCCCTTGATCCACTGTATCAGAATCACCGGTTCCAGAATGTGCATTTTTGGCGAGGAGCGCCTGGAGTGGATTGCCCAGGTGCGATCCGACCCGGAACTGGCCGGTATTGAGAACTGGCTGTTCGTAGCAGACACAGCGCAGGAACTGTGTCCGGGCTGGGCCATGAACCTGGAAGAGAAGGCCGCAGGCGCGGACAGCACCAACCCGCCGCAAACGGGCCAGAACACCCTTGCTGATATCGCACTCTATATTTATACCTCCGGCACCACCGGACTACCCAAGGCCTCGGTGATTTCCAATCGTCGCTTCCTGCTGTCCGCGGCCCTGTCATACAAGGGCGGCCTTAAATGCAAGGAGTGGGATTGCATCTACCTGTGCCTGCCGCTCTACCACGGCACTGGTTTGTTCCTCGGCGCGGGGGCTGCCTTTGCAACCGGCGCATGCATGTTTATCCGCCGCAAATTTTCCGGCAGCAGCTTCCTTGGCGAGGTACGCGAGCACGGTGCGACATGCTTCATTTACATTGGCGAGTTGTGTCGTTACCTGCTCAACGTCCCCGCCTCGGCGGACGACCACAGAAACCCCCTGATGGCCATGATGGGCAACGGGCTGCGCCCGGATGTGTGGCATGAATTCAAGACGCGCTACGGGATCAAGCGCATCGCCGAGTTCTATGGCTCGAGTGAAGGCAATGTTGCCTTTATCAACATGTTGAACAAGGACTGCACGGTGGGCACTACAAATCTGCCGCTGGCCCTGGTCAAGTACGACGTGGATGCTGATGAGATAGCGCGCGATGCCCAGGGTCGTTGTATCAGGGTAGCCGATGGCGAGCCCGGCCTACTGCTGGGACAGATAACAAAACACACCGCATTCGAAGGCTATACCAGCAAAGAGGAAACGGAGAAAAAAATCCTGCGCGATGCCTTCGACAATGGGGATGCCTGGTTCAATACCGGCGACCTGATGAAAACGGTGAATGTTGGCTTTTCGCTCGGGCTAGCCCACTACCAGTTTGTTGATCGCGTTGGCGATACGTTCCGCTGGAAATCCGAGAACGTCTCAACCAACGAGGTCGGCGAAATCATCAACGGTCATGCACAGGTCGATTTTTGCAACGTCTATGGCGTGGAGATACCCGGCGCTGACGGCAGGGCCGGGATGGCCTCCCTGGTAATGGCCGAAGGGGTCGAGGGGCTGGATACTAAAAGTTTTTCCGCCTACGTGAATGAACACCTGCCGGGCTATGCGCGGCCCGTGTTCCTGCGCATACAGCGGGAGCTGGACACCACCGGCACCTTCAAGATGGTCAAGGGCCAATTGCGCAAGGAGGGCTACGACCTGGATCTGGTCAGCGACCCGATCTATGTACTCAAACCCCGCAGCAACGCGTACGAGCGTCTCGATGCGCAATTCGCTGCCATACTGCGTGCAGGAGAAGCCGGCTATTGAAGCCTGGCGCTGGCTCTGTAAACCCACCAGATTGTTCACTGAGCCGACTGTCTCGTTGATTCGATACGGATTTTAGGGTTGGAGGTGGGCTCTCAGGCTAGCGGGCTTGGGCATGAGCTGTGCAATTGGCCAGCTTCCCCGATACTCGCTGACAAATTGCACACCTCATGTCCAAACCCTCAGTTATACTCAACTATAATAAAATTCTGGTCGGCCTCTGACCAGCGGATATTGACACTTTGCTGCGTGCCCAGGAATTCATCGATAATGTATTCGCCCTCGGCTCCTTTGCGAAAGCCAACGTCTTCTGGTATCGATGTTGGCGGAGGCAGAACAACCGTGAAGTTCACAGCATCAACCGCTTCACCGTCGATGTAAATCGTTAACTTGTGATCTCCTTCTTCGGCTATTGTCGGCCAATAAACCACACCGCCATAGCCGGTTTTTGCAGTGTCGCCATACTTAAGACCGCAGACCTCCAGGGTGTCCTGACGGATCGACCCATAGGGTAGTGGAAAATGATATTCGTCGTACTCGTCAATGGTATAGGTAACCTCGCCAATCTGTCCTTTACCCTCGGGATAACATGCCCAGCCCCGGATAACGTTAACTCCGCGCACGAGCTCGCCATTTGCGCGGGACTCGTGGTAAAACTTTACCGTTTGAGAATTTGGGTAAATAGTCATTTCACTTTCAATTGATGCGAATTGTCCAAAGCAATCCTCTCCCCAGTCCCCCTCTACCTGATAAGTCCCGGCAGGGAGTCCACTGATAGGTACTGTTACCAATGATGGCCTGTCATTCGGTGGGTGCGGTGGGTTGCCGGCGCCGTAGCAAATTATTGAATCGCCACCAACCCTGATCACGTCGTCTTCGATTGTATACGTCGCATTCTCGTGATAAATGTTGTAACCCGAAACTACGAGAGAAAAATTCTGCTCTTCAGACACGACCGACGGTTGCGTGCTAACACCCAGTAGTTCGTGGGTGCCTACCTCAGAGGGTTGGCTCCACGCCATCGGGCCAATAACAATAGTGATGAGGGAAAGATAAGTATGATTATGCCTATTTTTTATAAATGGCTCTCAAATTAAGTATCCGCTTTGCAGTCGAAAGCATACCCTCGGAATATTGTAGCCAAATGGCCCGCGGTTAGGTGAAAGCGGACTGCTACGTGTGAGATAAATTTGATAGCGCTAGCAAACAATAACCCGATTAAGGACTGATGCCAGACGCCTGAATCGCATTGCCACAATGGGGATTTTTTATTTCTCACTCTAGTCCGAAGTTCCATACAGGTAACAGGAGTAAGGTTCCGGCCGGGGAGGCCTTTTCGAATGCGAGTATCGGGGAAGCAGGCGAAAAGGCCTCCCCGGCCGGAGCCGATGCCAAAATTGAACAGAAATCGCATGTGTCTGGCCTGAGCCGCTGGCATCAGGGCTTAAAATGATCCAGCCCAAAAGTCCTGGCCAGTAGACGATCGAAGGTGCGCAGTGGCAGTAACTTTTTCAACAGCGGCAGTAGCACGCTGTTCTTGCCGCCCCGGATGATGGCCGGGGGCGCATCTTTCAACAAAGCATCGACCACCGGTATCACGAAAGATTCCACCGCCATCGCACCCCGTTGACCGGCCTGGGCCCTGGCACGTATCCCCTTCTCCACCGGCCGATACACCGAATCGTCCGGCAGGCGGATCGCGGCCTCAGCATGATCACCAAAGGCGGAGCGCACGCCGCCCGGCTGAATAATTACCACCTGTATGCCGAAGGGTGCCAGCTCCATACGCAGGCCATCGGACAGGGAGTGCAACGCCGCTTTACTGGAGCTGTAGGCGCCGGCAAAGGGTGTGGTAAAGAGACCAACGATACTGCCAATGTTTGCAACCACAGCAGTGCCATGCAGCGCATGCGCCGCGCGCAATAACGGCAGGGCGGCGCGGGTCACTGCCACGGGCGAGATCACATTGGTTTCATACTGCCTGCGCAGATCGTCGCGGGTGAGATCGATAACGGCACCCACCTGGGAGAAGCCGGCATTGTTGATCAGAATATCCAGCCGCCCGACCTCGGTTTCTATACGTGACATAACAGCAGCGATACTGGCGTCATCATTGACATCCAGAAGGTGGGTATCGATTCCCAGCGCAGCGAGTGGCGCCAGTGTTGCCACTTTCCGCGCAGTTGCGTACACCCGGTTACCGCGCCGTTGCAACTCAACCGCCAGCGCGGCACCGATGCCAGTGGAACAACCTGTTATCAGAATAGT
>Ga0163144_10011420_pt1 | contig 18785 bp, 19 predicted proteins | sample OliLak19BULKMAT1_FD_123175 | JGI IMG/M metagenome (GOLD analysis project Ga0163144, IMG submission 123175) | Freshwater microbial mat bacterial communities from Lake Vanda, McMurdo Dry Valleys, Antarctica - Oligotrophic Lake LV.19.BULKMAT1 | ecosystem: Environmental > Aquatic > Freshwater >... | reverse complement strand
GAGTTTTTGCCCGTATCCTCAACGGGACATTTAATCATCGTGCGGGACCTCCTGGGGATCCAAGGGGGCACTGGGTTTGAGGTTGATGTACTTCTTAATATGGCAGCAGTACTCGCCATTGTCGTGTATTTCTTTTTTGATATCTGGGGAATTCTTAAAGGGGTTATACGGAGGGATAGAAATCAGACGACGCTCTTTTTTGCGCTTATTTTGGGCACTATCCCTGCTGTCTTGTTTGGTCTATTGTTTCAAAATGTTATAGAGAATTCACTGCGAAGTTCCCTATATGTCGCCGCGGGACTTTTGATGGGATCCGCGATTTTTTATTTGGCAGAGAAATATAAGAATGAGCTAAGGCAGATCACTATAGGGCGAGGGCTTATTATCGGTTTTTTTCAGGCGCTCGCGCTTTTTCCGGGGATGAGCAGGTCAGGAATGAGTATTTCCGGAGGATTGCTTATGGGCCTGTCTCGCGAGCAAGCAACACGTTTTGCGTTTTTGTTATCCGCACCAATAATTTTGGGCGCGGGAGCAAAGGAAGTGTGGGCACTCTTCCAAAATGGGATCATTGTTAGCGATCTTATGCCGATATTGCTCGCATGCTTTGTGGCGTTCGTAAGCGCGCTATTCGCGATTCACGTGATGCTTCGCTTCGTGCGTACGCACTCACTCATGCCGTTTATCTGGTATCGCGTCGCGCTTGCGTTAATTATTATATTTATCGCATATTACTGATCAATATTGCACGTGAGCTAGAGAGCAACAAAAATCGATGAGATGCTAGGCGCGGGAATGGCCGTTTGAGAGACGTACTAATGTACGACGGCCAAACTGCCAGGGACCCGTAACAAAGCAGATCGCGATTTTTGTTGCTCTCTAAAAGGGAAGGGTGTGCGTCATGGTGTTATCAGCATCCTTCTCCCATCCGCGCGTATCTAATTTAACCTCCCTAACGCCTTCGTAATCCTTGTATTTTAGGTGCTTATTTTTTCGCGCGTAGTCATATAATTCTTTTGTGATACGCACGTCATCAATGCAGTATTTTTTAACCTCATCGTATTTGCCCTCCTTCCACCAGCGCACTGCCTGAAGGCCATCCGCACTTTTTTGAGTACCAAGTGTGGCTTGAGCAACAGAATCAAGCTTGATGCGGCGCCCGAGTACTGCACGTATTTCTTTTAAAAGATCAACGCTTTTAATTTGCTTGAGATCGCCCGGATAATATTTATCGAGTATCGGAATATCAAAATGATCAGAGTTGTACCCGATAATCAGATTCGCTTTCTCTAAAATAGGCCAAAGCGAGGGCAATTCTTCCTGCGTATAACATGTGTACGCATTTGTTTTACTATCGTGAATACAAACGACGGAGAGATCAAGATTAAGCGGATTAAAATCACCGCCAAACATTTCATTGCTTGTTTCAATATCGAACGTTATTTTCCTCATACCCCCCCGAAGTATGCAGGTAGGCCGTTACGTAATACTTCTTTTTCCTCACCCGAAGTTAAATTTTTTACTTTAAATGTTCCTGATGACAACTCGTCTTCGCCCACCACAATCAGATAGGGGATAGCATTTTTAGAAGCCATACGTATTTGATCTGCCAATTTCTTTTCGCCAAAATCTACGGCTACTCTAACCCCCCCGCGTCGAAGCTCTCCTGCGAACGTTTGTACTTGCAGTGCGAGATCGCTTGACGTTGTTGCAAGGTACACCTGCGTTGTCGAAACGTAGGGCTCGATTAGATTACGGGATGCGAGGAACTCGCGCAGCGTGACGTCTCCCATACCAAACCCAACTCCGGGGATTGGCTCGTTATCAAAGAGTGAAGTGAGGTTGTCATACCGGCCACCTCCAAAGAGGGAACGATTGTTATTTGGATCAGTATCATATACCTCAAATACCATGCCGGTGTAGTAATCAAAGCCGCGAATAACGCTTGGATCATACTGAATATTGTTGATTCCCGCCGCTTTAAACTCATCTATCATTTTTGCAATATCTTCAGGTACGTGATTGCCAGAAATTTCCTCTGGAGTGATGCCAAGCGCAAGCAGACTTTCATTAAATGCCGAAACTTCCATCTTATTTTTTGCATCAAGCAAACGACGAAGCGACGCGAACGACTCCGCGCTCAACTCCTTGCGCTTAGCAAACGCATTCAGGTGCATGCGATTATTTACCTTGATAATAAAGTCGCTCTCCTTTGCGCCAAAGGAAGTAAGTACCCCGTACGCAACTCCTAGAATCTCTGCATCTGCATACGGCGAATTCGAGCCGAAAATATCTACATTTAATTGCCAATGTTCCCGCAAGCGGCCTTTTTGTGGGCGCTCATAGCGAAAAACGTTCGGGATAGAGTAGAGCCTCAGCGGGTAGCCAAAATCACGCCGGCGGCCCGCGACCATGCGGGCTATTGTAGGGGTCATCTCAGGACGCAGTGTAACCTCGCGCCCACCTCGATCAACAAAGGTATATGTCTGCTCATGTACAAGCTCCTCATTCTCAGCCCCCTTGCTCCGATAGAGCTCTGCGGGCTCTAAGATAGAGGCGTTGTATTCAACATACCCGACTTTTTCAACCATTTCTCGAATGGTTTTAAACATGAAGTTCTGCACGGATTGCTCTTCTGGGTAGAAATCACGGACACCTTTATAGCTCTCAGTCGATAGTTTTTTTGGCGTCTCAGGCATTACACGGTACATTGTAACAGAACGGAGAATATGAGCGAAGACAAAGCAAAACTACAACAGGACATACAAAAGAGCCTACATAGCAAGGCCCTAAATTTGTATAAAAAACTCGGCGAGACTCCTCGCGAGCGCCTCGAGCGGCTTCGTATTGAAAAGCCTCAGTACGCGGGCGAAGTGCTCTCATATGCGGGCAGATTAGACCCAATGGCAGAGGGCGTGTTGATTGCGCTTGTTGGGGCAGAGAATCACAAGCGTGATCAGTATCTTGAGTTATCCAAAGAATATGTACTTGATGTGCTGTTTGGATTCTCGACTGACTCCTACGACGTACTTGGTAAGATTCTGGGCGATGGTGATCCCTCTGTAGTTACACCCCGGTCAATCAAGAGGGCGCTGAACGAATTTCGAGGACAATTCTCGCAAGAATATCCGCCCTATTCTTCAAAAACAGTAGAAGGAAAAAGTCTCTGGTCATGGGCGCGCGCAGGTGGGCTTGAAGCATTTGTATTACCGCGAAAGACCGTCACTATTTATGAAATTGAATTAGTGAGTTGTTATAAAACAAAAGAAGCGCAACTGCTTGTATATCTCGACGAGATGATAAACAAAGTGCAGGGGGATTTTAGACAAGAAGAAATATTGCGCCTTTGGGGAAGAGTGCTTCGCAAAGATGGCAAAAGAGAATTTCCATGCGCCTCTATTAAAATTACCTGCTCAAGCGGCACCTACGCGCGTGGCATCGCAAATAAACTGGGCGCACTTTTAAACACACCAGCTCTCGCACTCCATATTCTGCGCACCAAAGTAGGGGATTTTACCGTAGAACAATCCTGGAAATAAATCTTATAAATGAAGCTCTGTCTTATCAGCAATATAAGGGTATTTTTGCGTTTATGATACAGACTTGACATATAGTCAAACATAGTATATAATATGGAAAGTAGAGTACATAGAGAACTTTGTGGGCTGAAACACTGTCCAAGGATAAACACATGTCCAACGTTCAGATCAATACCACTTCGATCGTCACGGCCGGCCTCCTCGCCGACAACGCCCTCTTCGATGACTTCCTGAAGGATTTCGGGACGAAGCTCGCCCGCGGACCACAGATGGTCTACATGCTCGACAACGCAAAGCGCCGGGAGAACGTGTATCACGGGCTCGTCGCCCGCGCCTCCAACGAGACCGATGTGTCCCGCAAGGAGCGCATCGCTGCGGTCCTCGTCTGTCACGTGTCGGACATCCCAATGGATGTGCGGTCGCGGCTGTCGGGGGTTTTCAACAGCGAGTTCGGCTCCAATTCCAATCGGCTTCTCGTTCTCGCGAACGTGAAGCGATCGCCGAAGAACGGCGGTTCCAACAAGGAGGGATCGCCGGAAACCCAGGCTGAACGCGCCGCGCGTGATGCACGCCGCAAGGCCAATCAAGACGTGCGCGCCGCGGCGAGCCTGAGGAAAGGTCCCTCCGGCGGCGGCTCCGGCAAGGGCCAGTCCAACAAGTCCAAGAAGAAGTAGGGAATCGGAAGATTCCAACAAAGGCCGGAGTAGCAATACTCCGGCCTTTTCTTTTGCAAAATAATCAAGGTAGGACCTTGATTATTGTTAACGGGAGAAGGTATTTCGCAGAGGACCAGAAGTAATTCCCCGACCTTTCTTTTTTATCTTTTTACTATATAACTACAAGTAGATGAGGAGGTTGTATGTCAGACATCAACGACAACGATGACGTAAAGGCATATAGTGCTGTTCTTCTTCTGGTGTTAGTTGCTATGTACTATGGGCCCAAGAACAATCCTGAAGAGGTTGCAAGAATACCTTTTTCAAAATCATACTTACCGGGCTTTGATACTAAATGCTACCCCGGTAATGGCACTGATAGAATGTTTTGGAAAGCGTTTAAAACAGCGCCTGACTACCCAGGACTTTTAAACTTTTTTTCTCTTCTCGATGGATGTGCGCCTGGACACGTTGCCATCGCCGTAAGGCGAATGTAAAAGTGACAACAAAAAGTGCATAAACGGCGCGTCGCATAGGCGCCGTTTATCTTTTGCAAATAGTATCAAGGTCCGACCTTTTTCTTTTTTTGTATTCCCTGTATAGTCTTCACAGATGAGTTTTTGAGTGGGGAGATTGAAATGACACAGCGTGATCAAGTTCTAGCTGTAGATTTACTGCCTCAGGATGAGATTAAGTTATGTAGACGGGATTTCGAAAAAAGAGTTTCGGTCTCATTTTCGACGGTCGCCTATTTGGGTCCCATGAAAAGTTTGATGCAGTTTCGTTTCGCTCTTTCGTGTCTGCACAAAGAAGATCCTGAAATGCTTTTGCGTGCAAAAGCATCTTTCAGGCACCTCTGGATACTTATTGAAGTGTGTGCCGGAAACGAAGCGAGACGGCTCGCACGAAGACGCTCTACTTCTATGTACGAAATTGAGGAAAGGTGGGCGAGTGTTTTCTGCGCGGCATTTCTACAAGGGGAGCTTTTGACAATAACATCACTTAGATTTGCTCCCGCGATGAAGGAGTTTGAGGATGCATTTGATCGCGTCTGCGCAATTCTTGCAGACGTCCCAGACAAGCCCCACATAAGGCTTACATAAACACACAAAAACAATATACGGCGCCCACCTGGGGCGCCGTATTGCTTTTTATTGAAATTGATCATTCTCAAATTCTCAAGAATTTGAGAATGATTAGTTCCAGCCAAACTCCGAGAAGAATTGCTTGCGCCTAACTGCGTCTATTGCTTGGTGGATATAGGGGATTGTGTTTGCAGGCAGATCGTCCACAGGAAACCATGAGAGATCGTCGCATTTGTCAGGCTCGTTATTTTTGGGCTCACCCTGTATGTACTCGACGGTAAAGAAAAAATCGATGCGCTCATCTTTCTGACGCCGATGCATCACATGAGACACATGCAGATCTTCTACTTCAAGAATAATTGCAATTTCCTCGCGTATCTCACGAATCAAACCCTCTCGCACAGATTCACCCTCTTCAAGATGTCCAGCGGGTAATCCATAGTTTCCATCTTCGTATCCAGTATTTGCACGACGAAGCAGCAAAACCTTGTCGCCCCGTATCAGGATCAAATAAACCGAAGCAATTAATTTAAATCGTTCGTTTTGCAAGCGTTGTTTTATTTTTAGAATGCGAGGTTTTTAAAAACTTCCTAAAAAGGTTCAGATGCGCGACGCGGGGATGTTTTCTCAAGAGGCGTATCTGGTATGCGCCGGTTTGAGGAAACGGGGACCCGCAACAATGCAGATGGCCTTTTTAGGAAGTTTTCCTACGCTACCAGTTTAGTTGGCCCCCTACTTGGTATTCAGTAACCCTAGTCTCAAAAAAATTCTTCTCCTTTGAAAGATCAATCGCCTCGCTCATCCAAGGGAAAGGATTCGTGACATTAAACTGCGGAGAAAGTCCTACGCGCTGAAGACGGCGGTCTGCGATATGCTCGATGTACTGTTTAAAACCATCCGCGTTAAGCCCAAAGATGCCGTTTGGAAATACTTCTTTCGCGAAAGTGTATTCAAGCACCACTGCTTTTTTTACAAGCTCGATAATGCGGCGCGCAAAATCATTGGTCCACAATTCTGGCTGCTCTTCTTTAATGGTATTAATGACTTCTATGCCAAAGTTGAGGTGCATCGATTCGTCGCGCATGATGTATTGAATCTGTTCTGCAGAACCCGTCAATTTGTGTTGGCGCTGGAAGCCAAGCATCACCGCAAAAGAAGAGTAGAAGAAGATGCCCTCAAGAATTAAAGAGAAGACGCACCAGTTTTCGAGGAACTTTTGATCTGCCTCAAAGGTGCCGGTTTTAAAGTTGCTATCGAAGATACCCTCATTGAATCCAAGAATAAATTCCTCCTTGTTGTAGATAGAATCTACTTCGCGATACATATTGAAGATTTTGGATTGATCCATACCAAGACTCTCCACGATGTACTGATATGCGTGCGTGTGAATCGCTTCTTCGTATCCTTGGCGAAGAAGATACATGCGCGCCTCAGGCGATGTGACGTGTTTGTAGAAGCCAATGACGATGTTGTTTGCTGCGATTGAGTCTGCGGTGGTAAAGAAGCCAAGTACCGTTTCAAACGCACGTCGCTCATCCGCCGTAAGTACTGTGCTTGATTTCCATTGTTCAATATCCAATTGCATCGAGATCTCAGTCGGAAGCCAATGGTTTGCGTTTGCGGTGTTGTAGTACTCCCATGCAAACTTATGCTTCATCGGGTAGAGCTGGATCACATCAGCTTCGCCGCCGTTTATTATTCGGCGCTTATTAACATCAACCGGATTGGCAGTTCTTGAAATAGGCATGGGTTTTGGGGTTAGTGGCTAGGGTTTGAGTAAATTCTAGTGGCTATTGGCTAAACCCTAGTGGCTAATAATCATTCGCACGCTTCACAAATCGCATCGCCAATAATCTCGATATTGTATTTCTTTTTTGGAGTAACTGCTGCGTCGCTTGTTTGCTGTGTGACAGACGTGTGTGTGGTGAGTTGTGCAAATGCAGTGCTTGGGACCATCTCAATTGATGACGCTTTGATTGGGGAAGGGGAAAAGAGAGGAGAGGCGACCATCATCATTGGCGTTGAGACTGCCGTGTGAAGTGGAGCCGCAATCACCTTTGCCATTTCTGGCATTGATACGGGGGAGGGGGTTGCGGTGCTTGAGCCGATAGCATTTGTAGAGACATCGTCCTTCTTGCGCATATGAGTCGATCCAAATGATGCAGTGTCGACTGTCGATTTCTCAACCTGTGAGGCTGCGATGGTACGAAGGTAGTAGGTGGTCTTGAGTCCCAAATTCCATGCGAGGAAGTACACGTCAGAGAGATCTTTTCCAGATTGGCCTTTGAAGAAAATATTGAGTGATTGCGATTGATCAATCCACTTGCCGCGCTCTGCTGCAGCTCTTATGAGCCATTGCATATCAATCTCGAACGTTTCTTTGTACTTGCCTCTAATGTCTTCCGGAATTTCAAGAATCTCTGCAATCGATCCGTCGTGGTACTTCATCTTAGAAAGTAATTCTGCATCCCATAAACCAACCGCCTTGAGATCCTTGATGAGGTATGGGTTAACTACGGTGAAGTCTCCTGAGATATTTGATTTAACAAAGATATTTTTGTAGATCGGCTCAATTGCAGGCGTGCATCCAGAGATATTAGAAATCGTCGCAGTCGGCGCAATTGCCATCGTGTTTGAGTTGCGCATGCCGTGCTGTTTGATTGAATCCCGGACCACGCTCCAATCAAGTCGCTCAGTGCGTGATACGGGGATGGTTTCTCCGCGCTCACTTTCAAGTAGGGCGAGGGTATCAATCGGCAAGATGCCGCGATCCCACTTACTGCCCTTAAAGCTTTCATACGCGCCGCGCTCCTTAGCAAGTTCACTCGAGCCCAAGAGCGCATAATAAGAAACAATTTCCATTGAGCGGTCTGCAAAATCAACGCACTCAGGGGAATCGAATTTAATACCAAGCTGATAGAGCGCGTCTTGGAAGCCCATGATACCAAGCCCAATTGGGCGGTGCTTCATGTTTGAATTGCGCGCCTCTTTTGTGGGGTAGAAGTTAATGTCTATTACGTTATCGAGCATGCGCATCGCAGTTTTAACTGTGCGACCGATCTTCTCGCCATCAAATGCACCCGCTTTGACATGTCTTGCCAAGTTCACAGAACCTAAGTTGCATACGGCCGTCTCATCCGCCGAGGTATTGAGCGTAATTTCGGTGCAAAGGTTTGAGTTGTGCACGACGCCCACATGATCCTGAGGCGAGCGGATATTGCTTGCATCTTTAAACGTGATCCATGGATGTCCCGTTTCAAACAATTGCGTAAGCATCTTCTTCCAGAGATCTCGAGCCTTTAATCGTTTTGAGAGCCTGATAACACCTTGATCCGCGCGGCGCTCTGCGTCTGTATATGCCTGATCAAACGCTTTTCCGTATATATGATGCAGTTCCGGCACTTCGTCAGGCGAGAAGAGGGTCCATTCTCCGTCTTCGCGAATGCGTTTCATAAATAGATCTGGAATCCAGTTTGCCGTGTTCATGTCAGGCGTGCGGCGGCGTTCGTCTCCCGTGTTCTTGCGAAGCTCCAAAAATTCCTCGATGTCGTAATGCCACGTTTCGAGGTATGCGCATGTCGCACCGCGCCTGCGGCCTGAGCGATTAATAGCCACGGTGACATCGTTTGCAATCTTAAGGAAAGGGATCACGCCTTGCGAATGAATGCCTGCCTTTTTGATAAGCGCTCCCGTGCCACGCAAGTTGGTCCAATCAGTACCAATACCGCCTGTCCACTTTGAAAGCTGTGCGTTATCGCCATAGACTTTGAAAATATGATCAAGATCGTCTACAACGGTGTTGAGGTAACAGGAAGAGAGTTGTGGAAATGGTGATCCTGCGTTAAAGAGCGTTGGAGTTGAGGGCACGTAGTGCAGCTCTGACATAACATCATAAAACTCGCGTACCCACTGCATGCGATGCTCAGGTTTCTCGTTTTGAGCAAGACCCATCGCGACGCGAATAAAGAAGTACTGCGGGCTCTCAAGCATGCGGCCCTTATCTGAAACGCGTACAAAGTAGCGATCAGCAAGCGTCTGAAGCCCTAAATATTGCAAATGATGATCACGCTTAGGATCAAGCATGTCGGCGATTGCCTCCAGATCGTATGAGAGAATGCTTTCGTCGAGCTTTTTAAGTTCGACTGACTCTTTAATATTTCGAATAAAGCCCGATCTATAGCTGCCAATAAAGTTTGTGTAGTCCAGATTGGAAGCGCCAATCGTTTCTTTATATATAGACGCAAGCAAGAGACGCGCTGCAACGGCAGAATATTCCGGATCAATCTCAATCATCGAACGGGTAACCATGATCAAGGTTCTTGTGATGTCTTTGGTTGAGATGCCGTCAAACAACTCAAGATCTGCCTGCTTTGCAATACCTGCGGTATCAATACCTGAATCGCTCTTGATGACATAGTGGAGGGTCTTTAATATTTTCTCCGCACTATATGGCACCATGGTGCCATCCGCTTTCTTAATTGAAAGTTCGCGGCTTTCAATTTTTTCGAGCACTTCTTGTTTGCGCGCTTCGCGTTCTTTGTTGTGTTCGTAGCGGTAAATTATGTAGTGCTTTGCAACAGCAAAATAGCCGCGATTCATTAATGCGTTTTCAACAAGGTCTTGAATATCTTCAACGGATGGAATGAGTGCTGTTGCGCCGAATCTTTTATCAATTGCCTCCGAGACTGAGCGCGAAATTGCAGCTGCCTCATCTCGATGCGCGTCGTGCAAAACAGAAAGAAATGCCTTCTCTATGGCAGTGGAAATCTTATCGGTTGTGAAGTCCACGATTGTTCCGTTTCTCTTCTTGATTTTCAGAGTAAGTGCCATATGAAGCGCGCTTATTAATTTTAATTTTAAGCTATTTTTCGCACAAAATATCTCTTCATACAGGGTTTTTAATCAATTTGGAGTGTTTTCTATCGATTTTTGATTGTTTGTAACCCTTTCGTGAGAGTGTCCCTCTGAACCTTTTGGGACGTCTATTATCCTCCCATTGTTACGAATATAGGCTGTTGATAACTGCTCTAAAAACCACCCTGATACTATTAAAAATGGAAGTCAATATTTTTGCTTTTTTATGCCAGGAAACCATTTGCAATCAATGTATTTTTACGAAACATGTAAGTATTTTTGTCAAAAGATCGATTTCCATTTTTATTCCTCTTTCATGCAAAATTCACATAAAAATAGGTACGATTTTGACACCTAAAATATGCAAAAAAATGAAGAGCCGATCGTCTCAATAGAACTTGCGGCTCTAAAGGACGACCAGCATTTTTGGAACTTGATACTCACGACCCTTTTTGGCGTTTTATTGCTCGCTTCGGTGTACTACTTTTATAGGGTAGAGGGTGCAACACCCTCTACAATCTCGCTGTTTGATTTTCTTCTTCTCTCTTTGGCTGTATTTAGAATTACTAGGCTTATTGTGTACGACAAAATTACTCGTTTTATTCGGGATTTTTTACTCGCATCAAGGGAATTTGTAGGAGCGGATGGGCTAGTGTATATCGAGCGCAGGCCTCGCAAAAAGGGACCACTGCGTACTATTTCTGATCTCATTAATTGTCCGTGGTGTACTGGCATGTGGGTAACACTTTTTGTTGTGTTTTTTTACTACACCAGCCCCCACGCGTGGTACATAATTGTGCTCTTTGCAATCGCAGGCGCTGGCAATGGACTAATGCTTGTCGCAAATGTGATTGGATGGCGAGCTGAAAATCTTAAGATCGACGCGGTTGAGAAAGAAGATCATAACGGACATTAAGGACATATAAAAGGCACCCTTCAATTGCACAATCAGGGTGTCCTTTAAAAGCAACTTACGGACAAGCCTAGAATGTCACGGGAATTTCGAGGGATTCGTCTCTTGAAGCCTCTCCAGACGGGTTATCTTTTCTGAGAATAAGTGTACCGGTTGATGTTGTGGGCTTGGGAAATGTAATGGTTACTTTGAAGGGAACAAAGTTTTCTGTCATCCATTCTCCCTGTGCTTGTGCGGGACCAATGAAGAGTACTTTTCCATTTGCGTCTTGCAGTTCAACAGGGAAGCTTGCCTCAAAATACCATGTGCCTCGTGCCATACCGGAGACTACAAGCGGGGAAGAAACTTTTGCGTTTGGACGAGGGGTATCGAGAGTGATTTTATTTTTCAATTGCTCTCCATTACCAATCTCTTGAGTAAAGGATTTGCCACCGGCGGTGACACAGCGAGCGGGGTAGCTTTCTTGTATGGGAAAGACCTCAGCACATTTCTCAAATGAGGTAATTGTAGTTTCATCTACCGCGGTAGCAACAGGCTCTTTTTTAATAAGCGTGTAGCACACAGCTCCAACAGCCAGAGCGCCTATAATAAGCCCGATAAGAAGTGATTTTGATTGCATAGTGGATAGAAAATAAAAAAATTACATTGGTACACACTAATACTAACGCCTCAAGAGCCATTTTGATACGGGCATCTCTATGATCCAAAATAAAGCATTTTCTCTGGTATTCTTTGTGCACCGTGAGCTTACATTTTATATACTCTCTACTCATTGAGTTTGGGCCACTGTTGTTGTTTTTTATAGGAACTGAAACAAAGGGATTTTTATACGGGAGCTTGCTTCTTGTGCTCTCGGTCCCCATGTCCTTGATCGCTGCGTATATTCGGGATCGGCGCTTCGCCATCTTTCCTTTTATGGTTGGTATGCTCGTTATGCTTCTTGGAGGAGCCACGGTCGTGACGGGCAATCCCAAATGGATTCAGCTCGAGTACACCATCTGTAATGGACTATTCGGCATATTTCTTCTATCAGGGTATCTGTTTCAAAAAAATTGGTTTAAAAAGCTCTTTGAAACTATGTTATTGCTGACAGATGAAGGTTGGCGTCAGTTGTCACTGCGCTTTGGCCTGTGGTTCCTTATCACAGCGATCGTAAACTCGATTGTCAGCATTCTGTATTCCCCAGATATATGGATTTACTTTAGGATTCTTTTTGCGATTGCAGGTGTTCTTTTTGGTCTCTCCCAACTCAATTACACAAGAAAGGAACGCCTGCCATCGGCGTCCCCGTGGGGTCTTAGGTTATAAAAGAATTTTTACGTATACTACTTTTATGGAAAAAAGGCAGTCTATCCGTACAGGGGAGCAAATGAAGGATGTGCTGCTCGACCAAACACAAACGGGGCCAGACGTTCACTACTATATGTTTAGGGGAGGCGCACAGCGGGGAAATATCACGCTTTGGGAAATGGGCGTCGCCGGGCGTGAATATATAAAAACATACGGGCACTTTCACAATTGGGATTTTACCGAGCGCTACCAGATCATTTCGGGTGAGGGGATTGCACTGATGCAAAAGCGAAAAGTTATAGATGGAGTCACACAAGACAATATAATTGATGATTTTAAAGTTATTCGCGTACAGGCGGGAGATATACTCGATATTCCGATTGGATATGGGCATATTCTCTCCAATACCGGAGACACGTTCTTAATCACAAAAGACGACAGTCCGTCCGATCCGGAGACTGCAAAGATTAAGGGGCCTCATGCAAATTATGAGCCGATCAAGAAACTTAAGGGTTTCGCGTATTACGTTGTCAAAACAGAAGGCGGTCCTGCACTTATTACAAATCCGCTATATACCGTTGAAAATACTGATTTCTCAGGGCTTTCGGTAATTGAATAATGGAAACTGAACCGATACAGCGCATACTGAAATTTCCCGAAGGTTTTCTTTGGGGCGCAGCGACTTCAAGCTTCCAGGTTGAAGGCGGGATTGATAATAATGACTGGGCAGAGGGTTCACGAAATGGACTCCTCCCTCCTATTGGCCGAGCATGCGACCACTACAATCGCTATGAATCCGATTTCGATATTGCTCAATCTCTCGGTCACAATTGTCACCGGCTCTCTATTGAATGGTCGCGAATCGAGCCCGCGGAAGGAAAATTTGATCTTATGGAAATTGAACACTATCGTAACGTTCTTAAGGCGTTGCACAAGAGAAATATGGTGCCATTTGTCACACTCTGGCATTTTAGTGTGCCGATCTGGTTCTCAGAGAGCGGAGGATTTGATAGCAGGTCTGACGCTCCAGAAATTTTTGCTCGCTACTGCGCATTTGTTGTAGAGCATTTAGGTGATCTCTGTAAACACTTTGCAACGATTAATGAAGCAATGCCCCTTGCATCAAATGGGTGGCGTCGAGGTACATGGCCACCGTTTAGAGAATGGCCTGGATTTGAATGGGCGCTTTCTGGTGTTCCTGGAGCGATGCCTCTTACACAAAAGAATAAAAGTATCAGTAATATTTATAAATATTTCCGCGTAATGAGTACATTTGCGAGAGCTCATAATGCTGCATATCGAGCGATAAAGAAAGTTTCACCCGGGAGCGAGGTGAGTATTGTGCATCAGGTACTTGTCTTTCATGCAAACAACAATCCTATCAACAAACTGTTTGCTTCGATTCTCAATTGGCACTGGACATATAGTTTTATGGCGAAAGTATACAAACAGTGCGATTCAATCAGTGTGAACTATTATTTGCATAAGAAGTTTGGGGAAACACGTGTGTATGAGAAAAGCGACATGAATTGGGATATCTATCCTGAGGGTATATATCAAGCGCTCATAATGATGAAGCGGTACCAGAAGCCACTCTATATAAGTGAAGCAGGGATTGCCGATGCGTCAGACTCCAAGAGAGCAGACTATATACAGAGATTGGTGCAACATATGCACAAGGCAATCGAAGAAGGAGCAGATCTTCGTGGCTATATGTATTGGTCGCTTATGGATAACTACGAATTGGCGCATGGATATGAGAAACGATTTGGACTCATTGCAATCAATTTCGATACACTAGAGCGCACAGTGAGGGATAGCGCACAGGTGTATGCACGGATCGCCAGAAGTAATTCGGTCGATAATTTCTAGGGTATAGTTGTATTCGTATGACACTGTGGCTCGCCCTTGCCATTGCTTCGCAATTCATCACCGCAGGCGCTGTTTTAATTGATAAATACGTTCTGCTTAACAAAGGCACGATCGGTAAGCCGATTGTGTACGCGTTTTATGTATCAATCCTTTCGGGGTTTGTCTTGGTGCTCGTGCCGTTTGGCGTTATTTCTACTCCAAGCCTTTTGGTGCTCAAACTCTCCTTTGGGGCTGCAGTCGCCTATATCATTTCGTTATTACTTCTCTACACTGCTCTAAAAGAAGGCCAGCCATCCGATGTGATGCCTGTTGTTGGGGCGTTCACTGCGATCTTTACGTATATGTTGTCGATGTTTTTTCTGAATACCGATTTGCCGCCCTCTTTTGCACTCGCGTTTCTTCTGTTAATTGTCGGATCGCTTTTGATTTCGCACTTTAGATTTACGTTTAAACAGTTTATGCATATCGTATTTGCGGGACTGCTTTTTGCGGCTTCCACAATTCTGATTAAATTTGTGTTTATGAACACCACGTTTATCGACGGATTCTTCTGGTCGCGTATGGCAAACGTGATCGGCGCGCTTCTGCTGCTGCTTATCCCTGGCACGCTTTATGCAATCCGCACAGGAAGAAAGCATGCAACCCACAATACAAAAGCGCTTGTGCTTGGAAATAAAGCCGTTAATGGAGTCGCGTTTATCATGACGCTGTACGCGCTTCACCTCGGTAGCGCCACAATCGTAAATGCGCTTTCCGGACTGCAATTTGTATTTCTATTTCTTTTTGCCTACGTTCTGGCACATCTACATCCAAAAATCTTCCATGGCGAAGTGCGGCCGCATGATTTCCCTCATAAAATAATTGGGACGCTCTTTATCGTTGCGGGGCTTGCAGCAATCGTAGCGTTTGGCACAACCTAGAATGAACGTATGAAACGAACCCTACTCTATATAGTAAGTGGTCTCCTGATTGTAATTGCGCTTCTCTACGCAATGTCATTTCACTCAAAGCCCGAAGCTATTACCTATGGCGTTTCATATAGCAAATTGCACGCGGATGAGCTTGGACTCAATTGGAAGGAAGCATACCAGGCAATTTTGAATGATCTACGCGTTATGCATCTGCGACTCTCTGCGCATTGGCCGATGATAGAGCCTGAGGTAGGCCAATTTCATTTCGAGGAGATGGATTATCAGATGAACGAAGCGAGAGTGCGTGGCGCGGACGTGATTCTTGCCGTGGGTTTGCGTATACCAGGATGGCCTGAGTGTCATACCCCATCATGGCTTTTGAATGAGACTACACAGAAGATTAGAGAGCGGCAGCTTCTATATATAGAAGCGGTGGTGGAGCGCTATAAAGGCTATTCCAATCTGAAATATTGGCAGGTAGAAAACGAGGCATTTCTAAATTTCGCAACGCAATATTGCGGGAAGGGGGATGAGGAGTTTCTGCAAAAAGAAATAGCACTTGTGCGTTCGCTAGATCCCACTCACAAGATTATGGTTACCGACTCGGGAGAGTTTGGTAAGTGGTATAAGGCGTGGCGCAATGGGGATGTGTTCGGCACGAGCGTCTATTTATACATATGGCACCACATATGGGGACCGTTGCGCTATCCTATCGGACCGGGGTTCTTTGGATTTAAGCTTAATGTGATGGAATGGTTCTTTAAGGAAAAGCCCTCACTGCTAAGCGAACTTGGCGCCGAACCATGGCTCACCTCACCCATTAGGGACGCTGCTATTGAAGCGCAGCTTGAGCGTATGGATATCAATAAGTTTAACGAAGTGATTGCGTTTGGAAAGAAAACGCCTTTTGATACTCAATATCTATGGGGTGCGGAGTGGTGGTATTACATGACACAGAACAATCATCCAGAATTTTGGACTAGGGCTCGCGAACTATATAGTAGCGGAAAGTAATATGTTTGATTTTCTATTCAACAATACAAAGAAAAACGCGCCGTTAATCGTAGGGCAGCGAATTCTCCTTGATCTGGGTGGTACAAAGATGCGCATTGCGCGTGTGCACGGAGACTCATTTGTTGATGTGAGAATTGTACCTACTCCAAGGGATCCTGGGCAGGGGGTTGTAAAGCTCATCGAACTAGCTAGGGCGCTCGCTGCGAGTAAGAAGATTGAGAGTGTCACCGGTTGTATGGCAGGGCGTGTTGACCCCTCTGGAGTGATTTCTGATGCGCGCAATTTACCCGCATGGGAGGGAAAAAATATTATTGAACGGCTCACACAGGCCCTTCACTGTCGCGTAACTATTGTAAACGATGGAGCGCTTGTGGGGCTCGGCGAGGCGATTGATGGCGCAGGTGTTGGATCGAGTGTTATGGCGTATATCACTATTTCAACAGGGGTGGGCGGTGCACTTATTCGTGAAGGGCAGATTGATTTTGACGCCAGCACGTTTGCTGTAGGAAGAATACCGATAGATGGCTCAGATCTAGAGAAATTAGTATCGGGAACTGCGGTATTTCAAAAATATGGCATCGAGCCGTCTGAACTTGATTCGATAGACGAGCGCAATCGTATAGCAGATTATATTGCGCGTGGGTTATTGGATGTAGTGAAGCAATGGAGCCCGGACACCATCGTTTTAGGTGGATCCATGATGGTAGGTAAGCGAAATACAATTCCACTCGGGCGCATTGACGAGACGCTTACTTCTCTAATCGGAGGAGTAATCCCAACTCTAAAATTAGCAAAACTACAGGACCTAGGCGGATTCCATGGCGCGCTTGCATACGCAAACGCAAAGTTGCAATGAGAACGGCCACCTTAAGGGTAGCCGTTCGCACAAGTATTGAAATCATTGCTTATCTCCTGGGAGACAGCGCAAGGCACATGTGACCTCGTTGTTTTCAAAGCGTACCTTGCTTTGGTAGCCGCCAAACGTGACGTGAAGTCTGCCACTATGGGCCACCCTCAAGTGCTGCGAAACGATCTTTGAGGACGGACCTACGTACTTGAGTCGACGCATAGGAGAACATATGTGCGGTTCCCGCGAAAGCGGGGCGCTGCAGCCCATGCATTTGAGACCTGGCATATCCATGACCCCCTCCTTTGTTCCCGTAGTTTCTCTACAGAAAGTCTACTACAAATTACTACTCTCATAATACCATTTTATGATAACAATGTCAAGTATACTGGGGGATATCCGCCTAGAGTAACAGGGCAGGGAAGCGCATACTTATACATAGGTCGATGGGGCATTAAAATAATGAGTGCAACTATGAAATATCTTCATATGGTCGCGTTTGTTCTGCTTGTGATTGGAGGCCTCAATTGGCTTGCAATCGGCGTATTAAATACCAATCTCGTGATGTGGCTCTTTGGTGAGTCTATGATCACGCAAATTATCTATATTTTGGTCGGTGTTAGTGCAGTGTATCTTGCAGTGACGCACAAGGCGCATTGCAGAGCGTGTGCAACAGGTTCGGCGATGTAACGGTAAGAGGGAATATTAGAAAGAAAACGCCGCCGGACGTACGACCGGCGGCGTTTTTCGTTTATCTACGAAAGAAGTTTTGAAGTCAAAAAATCAACCAATCACATCTTTAAAGATAACTTTTTGCTTAGCTAAACTTATTAAGTTCATCTGGTGTTCATGTTGAGTACGTTACAAATGAAAATATCTTTATCTGTCATAAGGGCAATACCTTTGCGTCATTAGAGATAGTAGAAACACAAAATGAGTTATTTTTCAAGTAAAGAAATCGTTATTTCTCTCTAAATGACAGGTACTTGACAATAGGGTATAAGTCATAGTATATTAGGGAAGTTAGTTTTGGGAGAAATACCTCAAACAGTTTTCTGCTTTTACGGTAATTGCACATCTGCACCACTGGTCTCATGAAAATAAGCATAGTAATACCCTGCCATAATGAGGAAAAATCCATACGTACATGTGTGGAGTCTTGTCTATCTCAAACAAGAAAACCTGATCAAATTCTCGTAATCAATGATGGCTCGACCGATCGAAGCGGGGAGATACTTGCTGAGTTTGGTGACCGCATCGATGTTCTCACCATTCCTAAAGCGTCTGGAAATAAAAGCCGAGCGCAGGAGGCGGGTCTTGCGTATGTCACTGGCGATGTCTTTATCGCAACTGATGGCGATACCAAACTCAATCCTTATTTTGTTGAAGCTATTGAGAAAGAGTTTGAAGATCCTACAGTCGCAGCTGTTTCAGGAACAGTAAAGAGCTTGCCATACAACTGGCTCACCGCGTGCCGTGCCTTTGAATACGCGATCTCACACAATTTGCATAAACTAGCGCAAAGCTATCTTAATTTTCTTTTTGTCATCTCAGGTGCTGCGGGCGCATTCCGCACGTCACTTTTTAAGGAACATCTTACCTTTGAGCACGACACCCTTACCGAGGATCTTGATTTTACGTATAAATTGAACCGTCTTGGCTTCCGCATCGCGTATACTCGCGATGGAAGGTACCCCAAAATTAAGACACCTTTTCTAAGTCTTTCAATCATACACCAGCCTGGTATTTCTGTGCAAACACTGCCGGTGGTTGCTTGAGAGCTGAATGTATCCGCTTCTGGTTGTAG
>Ga0163144_10011418_pt1 | contig 18789 bp, 12 predicted proteins | sample OliLak19BULKMAT1_FD_123175 | JGI IMG/M metagenome (GOLD analysis project Ga0163144, IMG submission 123175) | Freshwater microbial mat bacterial communities from Lake Vanda, McMurdo Dry Valleys, Antarctica - Oligotrophic Lake LV.19.BULKMAT1 | ecosystem: Environmental > Aquatic > Freshwater >... | reverse complement strand
GACCGCCGGCACGAATGTCAGCCGACTGAGGATGTCGTGCGCGTACTCGTCCCGCGTGCGATGCGTCGTGCGCCACAGCTGCCACAGCGCAAACGCGACGGCGTTGTCGAGCCACAGATCCGTCGACGGATCGTGGCTGCCGCGCATGATCTTCTCGACGAGCGCCTCGGCGACGCTGCGGGCGATCGCCTCGATGTGGAACCTGCGGAAGCGCTCGTGGGGGAACAGCTCGAACGCCTGATCGCTGACGACGACGACGCCGGGATGCGCCTCGGCGATCTGCGATCGCAGCGGACCTTGGATGATCACGAGATCGTCGCCGACCGCCGCCGGACGGCCCTGCGCATCGAGCAGCTCGACGAGCGCCTCGGCGGCCTCGAGCACGAGGCCCACGAGATCCGCGCGGAGCTGCAGCGCCGTATCGTCGGGCACCTGCCCCCAGGGGCGCGTCCACGGCGTCAGCACCGAGATCCCCACACCGCGACGAATCGCGGTCGTCTCGTGCCAGCGCGGTCCGAAGAACACCGACGGATACGGCGTCGTCTCGCCCTTGCCGCCGACGACGACGAGTTGGTCGGGGATCCGGGCCTCGCGATCCGGCGCCGCGCCGGGCCGCACGTTCGCCGGCGTCGCGAAGTCGGCGGCGAGTTGCCACCGCGCGAGGGCGACGACCCGACCACTCGCGGGCAGATACACGCCGCCCTCGGCCGGCGTGCTCGGCAACGGCGCGAGTGCCCCCGACAACGAGCAGCGCCGGCGCACGCAGCCGAACGGCCAGTAGCGATGCGGCACGTCGATCGCGTAGCGCAGCGTGAACGACGTCGCGCCCTCGCCGAGCGTGACGACGAGATCCTGGCGCGCGCCGGTCCGCTGCACCGCGGTCGCATCCCACGATCCCTCGAGCGTCATGCCGCCGGGATCGAACGGCCCGTCCACGTAGTTGGCCTGCGCGACCTCGTCGAGGCCGCGCGGCTCCTCGCGCATCGACGCGGCGAAGTCCAGCAGCGTGACACTATCACCGGCTCTCGCCGGTCGATCGAGCGTGTACGTCGCGACGCCCGTCACCCAGGCGCCGTCGCGCTTCACCTTGCTGCCGTCGGGTCGCGTCTCGCCAGGTCGGTAGATCGTCAGCGCGACGTCCACGTTCGCGACCGCGAGCGACCCGCGCGACAACTGACCAGGCGTTCCGGCCACGACGGGTGGCGTTGCTGCGGGCGCTGCAGTGGCCGCGTCCTGCGCCAAGCGACGTGGATTCGCATGCGCGACGCAGGCAGTGCCCCAAAGCCAAAACACCAAGCACCGCAGCACGAGCACGCGTGACGCCGCGCGCACGTCGTGGGCCCGAACGCGACGCGGCAGAGCCCGAACGCGACGCGGCGGAGCCAACAGCACGAGTGCTGTTATATTGCCACACGATCCGGCAACACATTCTCCCGCAACGCGCCGCGAGTGAGGCTCCCGCGATTCGCCGCATCTCGCCGTCGGCGATTGGTTTGACAGCCAGCCTTGGGTGAGTGACGCTTCACGCATGCGTCGTTGTCTGGTTCGTGCCTGGCTCGGAGGGCTGGGCGTGTTCGTGCCGTCTGCAGCTTGGGCCGCACCTCCCGCATTGCCCGAGGGTGAGACCGCCGCACCCGCAGAGCCCGCGCCTGCTGAGGTCGCGCCGCCGGACGCTGCGCCACTTGTGGACGCCGCACCGGCCGAGCCACCGCCAGCGACACCGGAAGTGTCGGGAACCGCCGATGCGGGCGCATCCATCGATACATCTGTCGACTTGGGCGCAGGCGCAGCAGACGAGGTCGCCGAGGCCGATGCGGACACGGATGCCGGCGGCAAGGGACGTCGGAAAAAGCGCGGCAAGGGCAAGGACGACGCCGTCGACAGCAAGGATCCGGGCATGGTCGAGGGGCGTCGCGAGCCGCTCATGCCGATCAATGCCGGCTCGATCGGCCTCTTCCATACGACGCTGCCGGACGTCGGTGGCAAGTACACGTTCCGATTCAGGCTGCACACCGACTTCTTCCGCAAGTCCAACTTCATGTACCGCGGCGACACGCATGCGCGCGTCCGCGGTGGTGTGACGATCGGCTTCACACCGTTCAAGTTCGGCGAACTCTTCTTCTCGGTGAAGAGCGCCGCGAACCGCAACGAACGGCCGCAGGCGGATCGTCAGGACGCGCGCGCCGTCTTCGCGCTCGGCGACGTCGACTTCGGTATGAAGGGTGCGCACCGGTTCAAGAACGGCGTCGGCATCGGCGGCGTCGCCGGCCTCGGCCTTTTGTCCGGCAGCGATCGGCTGCGCACCTCGAGCGTGAACTTCTGGTTCGACGGGCTGTTCGCGATCGACCTGCGCTACATGACGAAGAAGCAGGCGCCGGTGCGCATCAGCGCGAACATCGGGTGGATGCTCGACAACTCGCTGCGCGTCGCCGACTACGCCGCGATCACCGACGACGTCAGCCGCGAGGTCTCGCGCTTCTCGCTCGGCGGTAACCACAGCCGCGTGCGCATGCGCTACGCGATCGACTTCCCGGTGCGCCTCGGCAAAAAGCGCCAGTACGGCATCAACCCGATCCTCGAGTGGGCGTGGGACGTGTCGACCGTCAAGGAGGACGCCTTCTTGCAGCAGAACGTGACCGCGTCACCGCTCAAGCGCTCGACGCAGTGGCTCACGATCGGTCTACGCGCGAACGTCGTGTCTGGTCTGCACATCGACATGGCCGCCGACATCGGCATGGTCTCGCCGAACTTCGAGTACGGCCCGCCGCAGCCGCCGTGGCAGATCATCCTCGGCCTCGGCTGGAGCTTCGATCCCACGCCGGTCGTGCGCGAGGTCGAGGTCGCCGGTCCGCCCGCGCCGGACTCGACACCGCCGCCGCCGCTCGAGGGCCGCATCGTCGGTCAGGTCGTCGATCCCGCCGGCGCCGCGATCCCCGACGCGAAGATCCTGTTCCCCGGCGCCGCAGCGAACGCGATCCTCACCGACGCGAACGGCTCGTTCGTCAGCTACCGCTTCCCGCAGGGCACGATCGCGGTGCAGGTCGAGATCAATGGTCAGGTCGCGCACGAGGCGACGGCCGAGGTGAAAAACGGCGAGGACACGAGTGTCACGCTGCAGCTCACCAACGCACCGGCGCAGGCGACCGGCATCGTGCAGGGCGCGGTCACGGATCCGGCGGGCGCACCCGTCGCGTTCACGATGCGCGTCACCGGCCAGGGCGTCGACGAGCCGTTCAGCTCGACCGAGAGCGGCCAGATCGCGCTCGAGCTGTTCGCCGGCGACTACCGCGGCGTGATCACGGCACCGGGCTTCAAGGAGAAGTCGATCACGTTCACCGTCGTCGGCAAGGGCGAGGTGACGATCCGCGAGCAGCTCGAGAAGGACGCACCGATCGCAACGCCGAACGTCAGCGGCAACAAGAGCGCGATCAAGCTGAAGAAGCGGATCCGCTACGAGGGCAACGCGGTCCATCCCGAATCCCACGCGATCCTCGACGAGCTCGCCTCGTTCATGAATGGTCACCCCGAGTTCCAGCTCGTGGAGATCGGCGTGCACACCGACGACAAGGGCGCGGCGCAGGCTCGCACCGACGAGCGTGCCGATGCGGTGAAGTCATATCTCACCGGCAAGGGCGTCGACGGCTCGCGGATCTCGACCAAGGGCTACGGCGCGAGCAAGCCGGTCGCGGTCAACATGACCGAGCAAGGGCGCGCGAAGAACAACCGCACGGTGCTCACCGTGAAGAAGCACGGCGGCTGAAGAACGGCCTAGCCGCCGCCGTACGCGTCGGCTAGCTCTGCCACTGCCTGCACGAGCTCCGGCGGCACGACGGTGCCGTCGCGGCCGAGCACGCGCAGCGCCTGCTCGTAGTCCCGCAACCCGGTGCCGGGCACGCGCGGGATCCGATCGAGCGCGCCCCGGACCTCTTCGATCGTCGCCGACGTCATGATCCAGCTCTGCTGTGCATACAGCTTGAACAGCCGGTCTATCCAGGTGCCCGACGCCGTCTTGTCGGCGAGCTGGATGAGGCAGCGATGGCAGGCCTCGGCGGCCGGGTGCGTCACCGGCACGCGTGCCGCCCCGAGCTGTGACGACAGCGCCATCGCGTAGCGCTCGGCCTCTTTGATCTTGCCGGCCTTGAGGCTCTTCTCGACGAGCTGGCCGATCATCGACGGGAAGCGCGTGTCCTCACCGGGCGCGAGCGTGCGCCGCAAGTCGTCCTCTTCGCCGACCTGCGACGTGTCGAGGCCGAGCACCTCGATGACCTCGCGACCGATGCGGATCCGATCGCCGTCGCGCAGCGCCCGCTTCCCCTCGAGTCTGTCGCCGTTGATGAACGTACCGTTGCGGCTGCCGAGGTCCTCGAGCTCGCACTGCAGCGTACCGATGTGGAAGCGAGCGTGGTTGCGCGAGACCAGATCGTCGTCGAGCACGAGCCAACACTCGGCGAGGCGGCCGACGTCGTGCTGCCCGTCGGGGAGCATCACGGTCTTTCCCCCGATCCTGAAGCGGAAGCGTGACAAGGTCGGGGTAAAGGATACCGCACGCGCTACCGCACGCGGAACAGCTCGTCGCCTCGGATCACGCCCTCGCGGATCTCGATGCGTACGACCTGGCCGCGCACGCCCGCGGCGCCGCCGCGGCCTCCTGCATCCACCGCGAACACGGCCCCGACCTCGGGCGCCGGCACCACGCGCACGGGGTACGTGAGCGGCGTGCTGCCGACGACGATCGGGTCGTTGTACGCCTGGTAGCCGGTCTGGTTCGGCGTGGTGAACGACTCGCGGTAGTTCCTGGGGATGCGCGCGCGGCGGAAGTCCGCGAAGCAATCGGTGAAGACCCCACCGGGCAGCTCGTTCGGCGAGGCGAGGTCGAGCGGGCTGACGAGATCGATCACCAACGTGCCGAACGGGTTCGAGTAGCGGATGGCCTCGATCGGCGTGGCGCCATACGTGAGCGAGTGATAGAGGGACGTCATCGACGTCGGGTCGTCGTAGCGCCCCTCGACGATGCGACACGGGTTCGGATCGCTCGGCGCAGCTTCGTCGTCGTTCACGCAATCCGGGATCATCGCGAGCGTCGCTGCTTCGTTCGGTCCGAGCGGGATCCGGCTGGTGAGCAGCGACGAGATCGTCGGGTCCTCGCGACACTCACCGGTCTGCGGATCCGTGATGACGCGGTCGGTCATGAACCGCGCCGCCGGATCGACGGAGACGCCGAACGACTCCCGCAGCGTCGCGGTGTAGCGCACGAACTCGCCGAAGCAGCCGGGACCGGGCAGCGGTGTCTGACGACAGTTGAAGCTGCCGCCCTCGCACGGTGTGCGGCACAGGCCGTCGAAGCAGATGTACGTCGACCCGAATTCGTCGGTCGGGCACTCGGTGTCGTCCGCGCATCCGCCCGTCGGCTGCTCGATGCCGGCGCAGCTCAGCCGCGCCTCGCACTCGCGAAGCGGAGGCGGGTCCTCGGGGTCGGGCGCGTCGGGGACCCCGTCCATGTTTTCGTCCACCGACCCCGGGACGACGCATTCGCCCGTGGTCGGGCTGCCGTCGCTGCCCGGCCGCACGTTGTCGGTGCCCGGCAGCGGCTGCGGGCACGAGTCGCCGCTCGTGAAGTACGTCTGCGCCGGGATGTCCGTGGCGACAAACGTCAGCTCGGTCTGCGTCGCGCTCGTGATCGTGTACTCGCGTCGCGGCTGACCGCACGGGTTGGTCACGAACGGCGCGCACGCGGCCCTCAGGTCCTCGAGGTTGTCCTCGTAGGCTTGCGACGACACGCAGATGCCGCTCGTCGCGCCCGCGACGTTCGGATCGCGCAAGCACCGGCGCCCGACACCACAGCTGTCGTCGTCGGAACAGCCGAACAGCACCATCTTGTCGCCGGGCAGCACGCCCTCGTCGCAGAAGGTCGCGCCCTCGTCGACGAGGTACACGTTCGGATTGCTCTCATCGGTGTGACAGGTGCCCTGCCCGTTCGGGCTCGGGTTGTCGCAGACGATGCGGCCGGTCGCGCTCTCGGTGCCGGGGATCGGCGGCTCGTACTCGAGCGTCCACGTCTGGCTGCCGCGCCACTGGCGGTAGTCACGGACGCCGACGCGCACCACGTTCCTCTCGTACAGCGCCTCGCCGTCGAACCCGCCGAGGTCGTCCACGTTGTCCGGGTTGCCGAGTGCGCCCCAGATCGTCTTTTGCTCATCCGAGAAGTCGCCGTCCGCCTCCGCGAAGTAGGCGCGGTCGATGCGCCGCATCGTCGGCGCGAGCACCTGCGAGATGTTGCTCTCACCCGACAGCACGCGATCGGGCTCGGTGTCGTCGACCAACGGCAGGATCGACGGCTCGCCGCTCTGCGGATCGGTGACCGGCCACAGCATGTGTGGCCGGATTTCGACGTTGAGCAGCCCGATCGGATCGATCGTGCGACCGTCGGTCGACAGCGGCACCGTCGGCGCGGCGTCGTCGTAGTGCGAGAACACGCCCAGCACGATGCGGCCGAAGCTCGTCGTACCGATGCCGACGACGCCGGACTTGCCGAGCGGCGAGCGGGTCTGCTCGTCCACCGGCGAGTCGTTGACGATGCGGTGGAACGTCCAGTCGGTGATCGTCGAGCCGTCGCTGCCGCGGATCCCCGGCCCGGGAGCGAACGGCCGGCGACTCGCGGCGCCGGTCTGCGAGCCGGGATCGATCGGATGGCACGCGCGCGACGTATCCTGCGACGGATCGACCTGCGTATCGCACTCGACACCGAGCGAGCTGCCGTCGAGCTCGCGATCCACGACGCGTGTCGAGCCGTCGCCCGCGATCACGTACAGGAACTGGTGCGGGTCGCCGTCGATCAGCATCGGCGGCGTCGGCCGGATCGCGCTGGTGCCCGCGGCCTCCTCGAGCTGCAGTCGGCGGACCGTTTCGACCGGCGCGAAGCCGAGTGGCGCAGCCGTCTGCGGCGCGCGCAGTAGCTCGATCTCGAAGATCTCGTCGCTGCCCGTGCCACCGATGAACAGCGAGGGAAAGGTGACGCGGTCGTCGCCGGGCTGCGGCTCGTCGCCCTCGTAGGGCTGGACGAGCGCGAGCGCCATCGGGAAGACGCCACCGTCCTCCGCGAGCGGACGATCCGGGATGTCGCCGTCGAACTGCAACGGGCACTCGACTGGGCAGTCCGGATCGGGACCGGTGTCGACGATCTGCACCTCGCCGTCGTCGCTGACGACGAACTGGCGGCTCTGCAGGATACGCTGCGTGCCGAGACTGATCTCGGCGACGAGCTGGCACGTCGGGAACGTGACGTACACGCTCGCGGGTCGGTCGGGGTCGCACACGCTCGCGACCGCGGCCGGGTCGTTTTCGGTCTCCTCCGCGCCGGAGGCGAGCGACAGGTTGCTCGGCACCGCGATCATATCGCCCGGCGATGCGCCGAGCGGCGTGCCGTCGCTGAGCAGCGGTCGGATCGTCGACACCAACGCCGACGGTGCAGCGGTCGGCGTCAAGCCGAGCGCGTAGGCAGCGAGCTCGGGACCGACGACCGCGCTGAAATCACAGCTTCCCCAGTTCGCCGTGACGACGCGGCAGTCGGGCGTCTGCACGATGCGACTGGGTCGCGCGCCGACGGGAACGAGGTTGTAGCCGGGGGCCTCGGGATCGAGGTCGACCACCCCGTTTTGGTCGCAGCGGCGGAACATGGCGATCTCGTTCTTGTCCGAGTTCGCCACGAAGCCGATGAGCTGCGCCTCGCCGGGTTCTTCGCAGTCACCGACGCCCGCACCGTCACACACGTTGAGCGAGAGCACCTCGACGGAGCCGCCCTCGCTGCGTACGCACGCGAGCGTCACGTCGAGCGGGCGATCGAGCACGCGATTGGGCACGACGACCGTGTTGTTGTTGCGGCACGAGATCGATCCGAGCAGCACCAGGCCCGCGAGACCGAAACGAACATGTTGGCGGCGAATCGTCATCGAGAGAACGGCTCCTGCAGGCCGATGCGGGCGATCTCGCGAAAACGCGTCGGCCGCGAGCGCGACAGGTCGATCACCGTGACCGAGCCCTCGAGGTTGTTCGCGACGTAGAGCAGCTTGCGGGGCTCGTCGACCTCGAGCTCGTACGGGCCGGTGCCGAGCACGATGCTGTCGAGCACGCGGAACGACTGCAGATCCACGATGTAGATCAACGCCGCGCGATAGCACGTGACGAGCGCGTAGCGCTGGCCGCCGTCCTGGTACAGATGCATGCGCGACGGCTCGTCGCAGAGCTCGAGCGGCGGCGCCGAGGGGGAGTCGAGCGGCTCGCCGTCGGGTCCGACGTGGGTGTCGAGCTTGAGCAGCGCGCCCGGTCCCGTCTGCAGCACGAGCAGCTCGTCGCCGGCCGGGTCGGCGAACGCGATGTCGCCGAGGATCGGCCGAAAACCGGTGGACGACGGATCGAGGCCGCCGGGAAAGATGAGTCGCTGCGAACGGACCTTCTCGTCGCAGTCGATCTTGCCGGGCACGCCGATGTCGTCCGGTCCCGCGCACTGGCTCTCGGTCGTGTCCGGCGGGTCGTTGGGGCGTGGCCGATCCGGCGGCGGAGGCGGGACGCCCTGCACGGTGAAGCTCGCGAGCAGCCGCGAGTAGCGGAATCCGGCATAGACCAGCGGCCGCTTGCACCGCAAGGTGATCGACGGCGGCGCGTCGAAAGAATCGCAGGGACGCTCGGCGATCCCGAACCCACCGGTGCTGCCCGACGGATCGAGGAACACGGTCGCGATGTCGATGATCGCGGGTCGATTGCTCGTCACACCACTGCCGTCGTCGATGCCATCGAGGTCGACGAGCGTGAGGCCCACACCATCGGAGTGCGCCACGTAGGCGATGCGCGATGACTGCGATACGACCATGTTGAACGGCTCGCGCGGCAGTGGGGCGAGGCTCGTGTCGTTGCGGCGGTGCGTGAGCCGGTGACGCGGAGTGCAGCCCGGAGCCGCCTCCCAGTCGTCGAGCGCTTTCTCCCGGACGTCCTCGTCGTCGGGGTCGAACTCCAGCGCGTTGCCGTCCCCACACTCGAGCGCCGGCGGCTCGCTGGGATCGCCGGTCAGGTTGACGTAGAGGATGCTCGGATCGCCGCGCTGCGGCAGCCACAGGCGCGGCTGGGTGCACCGCGTCCCGTCGGATTCCTCGCAGGAGTGCGTCAAGAGCGTCGCGAAGTCGCCGACGCGCTGGGCAACCGTGATGAACGGCTCCTCCTTGCACTCGATGACCTGGGGCAGCAGCGCCAACCGTCGGCACGGCGCGTCGTCGTCGACGGGGCTGCCGACGTCGCGGACGCACGCGGTGTCGGTACAGTACGGCTCGACCTCGAACGTGTGGACGATTCCGTCTTCGTCTTCGTCTTCTTCGTCCCGTCGCGACCACGCATCGAAGAACCTATCGAGGTCAATCGCGACCACAGTTCCGGTGTTGTAGGTGAGGTCGTTGTTGCCGTTCGCGACGAACAGGTACTTCGCGGGCAGACCCGGCTCCTGCCGCGGATCGAGCAGCATGCCCGACGGAAAGAACAGCGTGCGCGGTGGCGGCTCCCGGCCCGGGTTGCGCCCGCCACAACCCGCGCCCGCCGTGATCCCGATCCACACGCAGATGGCCGCGGCGGCGAAGCGGCAGCGAACGAGCGAAGGGGGGCGCATGGGCGGCGCGACGCTAGCACGCCGCCGGGGCATGTGGCGCCCTCGCTGGGACGTGTAAAGCGGCCGATGGCGCGGCCTGGCACGCCCGTCACGCCGCGCCATCCGCGGCCGCCCCGGCACGCGTCTGGCCGAGGTGGGCGAACAGCTCCACCGATCGCAGCGGCTGGCGCAGGTGCCCGCGGATCTGCGCCAACAACAGGTCGCGCAGCGCCCGGCGCACAAGCGGCGTCGGCGAGTCGAACGCGGCCCCGCTGTGCAGCGCAGCGGCGAGCCGCAACAGCGCGGCCGGCTGCGCCTCCGCCCCGCGCGCGTGCGCCGGACAGAGCACACCGCCGCGCAACGCATCGAACGGCAGCGCGCTCGTCCCAGCGTGTTCGGTCTCGGCCCCGCACACGCAGCAAAGCGCGAACGCGGGCAGAAGGCCGAGGTGATGCAGCAACGCGATCTCGTAGCGACGCAGCGCGAGCGCATCGGGCGTCTCGGCGATCGTCACCGTGAGCGCGAGCTCGAACGCATGATGCAGATCTGGCTGGGGGTGGTGCTCTTCGACGAGCGCATCGGTCAGCTCGCACATGTACGCGACGAACGCGAAGCGATCGAGGTCGCGACCGATCGCGCCGTGATCGATGCGCGGCATGAATCCGTCGAGACGCCACAGTGCACCGCGCGTCGCGTGCAGCTCCGCCGTGCCGACCGATCCGATCGCGAGCCCGCCGGCGAATCGACGCTTCGATCGCCTCGCCGAGCGCGCTGCGGCGCGGACCTTGCCCCAACGCTCGGTGTGCAGCACCACCAGCAGATCGGCCTCGCCGAGCGGCAGCGTGCGCAGCAGCACCGCGGCGGACGCCTCGGTCATCCGAGCCCTGCCCCGAGCAGCATGTGCGCCAGCCAGAAGTAGAACAGCAGGCCCATCACGTCGACCGAGGTCGTGACGAACGGGCCGGTCGCGATCGCCGGATCGATGCCAAATCGATCGAGGATGAGCGGCGTCGACGTGCCGACGAGCGCGGCGAGCGTCATCGACCCCGCGCAGCCGGCCGACACCACCAGCCCGAGACGCCACGGACTGGCCGCGTCGGCGCCGATCCACAGCGCGAACAAGCCGATGAGCGCGCCGTAGAGCAGGCCGAGGCTCGCGCCGAGGGCGACCTCGCGGGCGACGAGCTTGCGCACGCGTTCGGCCTCCAAAAAGCCGACGGCGAGGCCGCGCACGACGATCGTCGAGCTCTGCATCCCGACGTTGCCGCCCATGCCGGCGACGACGGGCATGAAGAACGCGAGCGCAGGCACCTGCGTGAGCGCAGCGTCGTACTCCGACAGGCTGAGCGCCGCGACGCTGCCGCCGAGCGCCGCAGCGCCGAGCCAGCGCCAGCGCACGCGGAAGCTCGGCCAGAACGACCGCGCGTCCGCGAGCTGGTGGCCGGCGCCGGCCATCTGCAAGATGTCCTCGGTCGCCTCTTCGCGGATGACATCGACGACGTCGTCGACCTCGACGACACCGAGCAACACGTTGTTCGCGTCGACGACGGGCATCGCGACCAGGTCGTAGCGACCGACGAGATCCGCGACGTCTTCTTGGTCGGCATCGACGCGCACCGACACGACTTCGGCCTGCATGAAGTCGCGGATGCGCTCGCCGGGTCGGTGCTGCACGAAGTGCCGCAGCGAGCACACGCCGACGAGCTTGCCCTCGGGATCCGTGATGTAGACGTAGAACACGTGCGACGGCAGCGCGATCGCCTGCAGTTGCGCGAGGGCCTCGGCGACGGTGTCGTCCGCACCGACCGCGAAAAAGCGCGGCGACATGATGCCGCCCGCGGTGTCGTCGTCGTAGGCGAGCAGCTCCTCGAGCGCGGCGACGTCGGCTTGATCGAGACGCGCGAGGATCTTCGCGAGCTTCGCGTCGTCGACACGTCCGAGGATGTCGACGACGTCGTCGGGTCGCAGATCGTCGAGCAGCTCCGCCGCGTCCTCGGGCGAGAGGTCGGCGACGAGCAACGCGGCCGGCTCGTAGCGCATGCGCGCGAGCACGAGGGGCCGGCGATCCATCGGCAACAGGCCAAGGATCTGGCGCTGATCCGCGACGGTCATGTTGTCGAGCTGCGAGGCGAGCTGCACCTCGTCGAGACGCGTCAACGTGCGCCGCAGACGACGGTGATCACCGTCGTGCAGCAGAGCGTGGACCCGCTCGTTGCGTACTCGCAGCCTTGGCATCGCGCCGCGGCATCATAGCGAAGCCGCGCTCGATCCGAGCACGTCCTAGCTGGGCCCGGACGCGCCGCCGCCGACCAGATTGAAGGCAGCGAGCACGACCATCGCGACGAACGCGGCGACCAAGACCCACAGGAACACGGCCGGTGACGGGAGGCTCCCACGCAGCGCAACGAGCCAGCTCGCGCTCGCGGGCGCCGACTTCGCACGATGCCGCGAGGGCCTCGCCGCAGCAGATCCCTCGACGGCCGGCAGCACGGGCAGCGACGGCGCCGGCTTGCCTCCGCGACGGGCGTTGATCGCCGCACGCTCGCGTTCGTAAAGGAGATCCATCACCACCTGGACGTCGAGGCTCAGCGCTCGCGCTACGCAGCGCAGGAAGCCTTTGACGAACACCGGTCCCGGCAGCTCGTGGTGGATGTCGTCCTCGAGGAACTCGAGGCTGCGTCGCGGGATCTTCGTAATCGCAGCGAGCTGCTCGACACTCATGCCGCGACGGAGGCGCTGCTCACGGAGAAATCTGCCCGGCGACGGGACGTCCCCCGTCGTTGCCCGGGCGGCGTGTCGCTCCGATTCCTCGTGCGCCACGACGCGCAGGCGGCCATTGTCGCCTTGCATCGCGGGCGAGTGTGGACCGCCCCCACCCCAATGGGCAAGGGCTGGGGAGCTCGGCGACGCGATTGTGACGCGACGCCCCGCATCGCCACGAGATCGCCTCGTCGACCCAACGGCCCGCTAGGGGCTGTCGGCACTCGCCAACGTATCATCTTTGCTTGGTTCCGCGACCATCAGGCGTTGGCATCGACGCGCAAGGCAGCTCCGAGGCGCGATATCGACGCAGCTCGAAAACGCGACGTCGGCGTCGGCCTGCATGCCGAGACGAAGGCGCGCCGCGCCGAGAATCCGGTGCGCGTCCTGGATCGGGCACCGCGGATTGCTCGCGACCGACTCGGCCTGCTCGACGGCTTGCTCGGGCAATCCCTGATCGAGATAGACCTGCGCGAGGCGATACCGACCGACGCAAAAGTCGGGATTGAGCAGCACCGACTGGCGCAGCTCGGACGTCGCGGAGACGAGATCTCCCGCGCCGTAGTAGGCCCAACCGAGGTTCGCGAGCGCGGAGTAGCGATCCGAATAGAACTTCTCGTCGAGCGCCTTGCGTGCGTGCGTGATGGCGCGCTCGGGCGCGTGGAAGTGGAGGTCGACGACGGACAGGGAGTTGAACGCGCGACCGCGACCTGCGGCCCCCGCTTCGAAGTTGTCGACCGCCGCTTGGAACGACTCGCGCGCGCGATGATGGAGCTCCTGCGCGCGGCCGCGTTGCTGCTCGGCCGCTTCGTCCTCGAGGCACTGTTCGGACTCGATCGCGTCGACGAGGGACTTGCCCTCTTGCAGGTACAATACGCCGCGCAAGTAGTAGGAATCCGCGTGCTTTGGATCGACGGCCAGCGCCTTCGAAATCTGGAGCTTCGCGTCTTCGAACATCCCATTGTGGAACGACCCGACGGCGACGTCATAGTGCTTGTCGGCGGCACTGGTCCCGTCCGCGGCCTTGTCGGCCTTGGCGCTGCGCCCGGCACATCCGCCCATGGTGCCGACGAGCGTCACACCGGCGAAACCAGCGATGATGCCAGCCACGATGCCTGTGGAGAACCTTCTGGATCGAGCCGGGCGCGCCATGGTTGGACGGTAAACCCCACCGGCCAACAACCCCAAAAATCCGACCCAAAGCTCGCGGCGTGCGGGCCGCGCTGGCCGCTGGCGGCCTCGCTGGTATGCTGCTGACGTGGCGGCTTCGTATCTTCTCGCGCTACTCGACGCCCGACCGACCGGCGCGCCGATCCCGGAGGCGTGGTTGGCGGAAGTACTCGACGAGCGGCTGCACGCTCGCGTCGCGCGCGTCGCCGACACGGCGACCACGCACAAGCTCCGGGGTTGGTCGGTCGGCGCCGTCGTGGGCAACGAGACGTTCGTGCAGGCGCGACCGATCGTCCGCGACGCTCTGACCGAGCCGGTCGAGGACGTGTTGCGCACGCCCGCACCATGCATCCTCGCGAGCTTTCACGTCGGCACCGATGACGAGCGCTTCGCCGAGAGTCATCCGTCGGTTCGTCTGGCGCGATTCCGGCGGTGGATCGGCACCCGCGCAGAGGCCGAGCTCGACGCGGACACGCGCCGCCGCATCCGCGACGAGATTCCCGACTTTCTCGCGCGTAGCGCGACGATCAACAACGATAGCGAGCTCGTTTTTCTCCGCTTTCTCGCGGCGCTACATGCGAGCGGTGCGCTGGGCGCTCCGTTTGCGACCCCCGAAGACGTGCGCCGCGCGCTGCGAACCACCGCGGCGCTGCTCGGCGACAACCACATCAACGTGATGGTCAGCGACGGACGCACGCTCGGTGTGATCCATCGCGGCGGTACCATGTACTCGGTCGCGCCGCCCCTGCCTGCTGGACGCGCGGTGCGGCCCGACGACGAGACGCGCGCGGCAGCGCGGCACAACCTGCTGTGGTACGACCCGGATGGGCCGCCGGAGCTACCCCCGTCGGGGGCCGAGCGCGTCGCCGAAGGGATCTTCACGATCGAGTGCTTGCGCCCGCGGCTGCTCGCGAAAGACTGAGCGGCCGCAACGCGCCATGTAATGGTAGGTTTGCGTCGCCGATGCGGGTCCACGTCCTGCACCACGCAAACTGCTTCGACGGGGCTGCGAGCGCTGCGATCTTCGCCGCGTTTTACCGCGCGTGCGTCGATGCATCTGCGGATCTGGTTTTCCTGCCGAAGCAGCATCGGCCCGGCGATCCGTTCGTGCCCGAGGACTTCGAGGCCGACGACGTCGCGATCCTCGACTTCCGCTACACCGCGCACCCGCGCCTCGGATGGTTCTTCGATCATCACGCGTCGGCGTTCCAGCTCGCGGGCGAACGCGCGCACTTCGAGGCGGATACGGGCGGCCGGAAGTTCTACGACCCGCGCGCGCCGAGCTGCGCCGGTTTCGTCGCCGCCTGCGCCACACGGCACTTCGGCTTCGACGTCCGCCCGCATGCCGAGCTCTTGCGCTGGGCGGAGCTGATCGATTCCGCCGCGTTCCCCGACCCGGCGATGCCGGTCACGCTCGCCGATCCAGCGCTGCGTCTCATGACGTTCGCAGAGCAGAATCGCGATCGCGCGCTGGGTACACGATTCATCGAGGATCTCGTCTCGACGCCGTTCGCCGAGCTCGCGACGCTGGACTATCTCGATGCGACGCTCGGACCGGTGCTCGAGCGACACCAGCGCGACATCACCTTGCTCGCTCAGCGCTGTGCCGCGCGACAAGGCGTGCTCGAGTTCAACCTGCTCGACCAGCCGCCGCGCGCGTACAACAAGTTCATCCCGTACTTTCACTACCCGAAGATTCGCTATGTCGTCGGGTTGTCGATCGGACCGGATGGCAGCATCAAGCTGACCGCTGGCTACAACCCGTGGCTGCCTCGCGACGCGCGCGAGCACGACATCTCGGTGCTGTGCGAGCGCTTCGGCGGCGGCGGGCATCCTTACGTCGGCGGTGCGAGCTTCGGTCCCGACGGCGTCGCGCAGGCACTCGATGCGCAGCGACAGATCGCCGAAGTGCTCCGCGGAGCACCGTGACCGACGAGGCGCGCGAGGTCGCGACGGGTGGCCTCGTGCAGCTCCGACGCCGCGTGGACGAGCATTTTGCGAACGCGGTGGGAAGGACACCCGAGGCGTTCGCATGTCGCGAAGGCTGCTCGAGCTGTTGCGTGCGCTTCGGCGTGCTCGAGGTCGAGGCGGCGCGCGTGCGGGTCGTGCTGGCTGAGATGGCGGTGCGCGACCCTGCGCTGCGCGAGCGGGTGCGAATGCAGGGTCGCGACGCCGCGGCGAAGGCGTGTGCCTTGCTGGTGGATGATCGCTGCAGCGTGTACGAGGAACGACCGATCATCTGCCGCTCGCACGGCCTGCCGATCCGCGTGACACAGGACGACGGAAGCACGCGCACGGACACGTGCCCGCTGAACTTCGTGGGTGTGGAGCCGCCGAACGCGAGCACGCTGGTGCTGGACGCCGTGAACGCGCCGTTGGCGGTGATTGGGCGGATGTGGGGAGGAGATCGAATCCCGCTCGCGGTGCTTGCTGCTGGGTCGTTGACGTCAACGTGAGACGTCAGACGTGAGACGTCAGACGTGACACGTGAGACGTCAGACGTGACACGTGAGACGTCAGACGTGACACGTCAGACGGTGGACGTTCACGTCGCCGTCGCCGTTCACGTCAACGTCAACGTCGACCTCCACGTTTCACGTTTCACGTTTCACGACCACGTGATGGGGTCAGCGACACATCTTGGTGAGCATCTCTACCGTGCGCACGAGGAGGGTCGTTGCCTCGGCGAATGGGGCGGCATCGCGGGTGGTGATTGCGGCGAGGGCATCGAGGATCGCGGCGCATTCCATCGCCGAGCCCCGTGCGATGGCGTAGCAACGCGAGGCGTCCCTCGCAGTGGCGCGCCCCGCCCCTTCCGCGATGTTCAACGAGACCGAGACGGAGGCACGGCGCAGCTGATCCGCAAGATCACCGTACCCCGAAGGGACGACCTTACTGATGCGTGCACACTCGCCGACCACCCTGATCGCACACTGATAGACATCGAGTCGCTGGTATGACAGCACGACCAACCAGTCGTCCCCATCCCGACACCGTTGCACGCACCTCGACGGTGGACGTGCTCGTTGACGTCTGCTCAGCCCTTGTTGACGCGGTCCATCAGCGCCGACAGATCCAGATTGAAGTTCAGCGTCCGGTCGCGCTCGGGCTCCTCGCGGCCTCCTCTGCCGCGCGCCGGTGCACCACGGCCAGGTCCACGTGCTCCGCCCGGCGGCGGTCCACTGCGATCGCCCTGCGGACGATCGCGCCGACCCTCGTCGCGATCGCGATCGCCTCCACCACCGCGCCGATCCTGCCGCGGACGGTCGTCGCGACGGGCACCACCGCCACCACCGCCACCACCACCCTCGCCTTGCTGCTGTGGCGGACGGCGACGCTGCTGCTGCTCTGCCGGACGCTCTGGACGCTCGGGCTTCGGCTGCAGCGCGCGCAGGCTCAGGGAGAAGCGCTTGCGCTCCGCGTCGATCTCGATCACGCGACCCCGCACCACCTGCCCGATGTGCACGACGTCGGCCGGCGATGCCGTGAACGTGTGCGACAGCTCGCTGATGTGCGCGAGACCTTCGTGCGCGAGGCCGACGTCGACGAACGCACCGAAGTTCGCGATGCGCGTGATCACGCCGTCGAGCTCCATGCCGATCGCGAGATCCGCGAAGCTGCGGAGCCCAGGGTCGAACGCGATGCTGACGAACGGCGGACGCGGATCACTCCCGGGGCTGCGGAGCTGCTCGAGGATCCCGAGCATCACGCGCGGACCGAGCGGCTCGCCCGACACGCTCGCATTACCCATGTACCGCTCGTTGTCGATGCGATCGACAATCTCCGCGTGGCCGAGCAGGTCGCCGACGGTGACGCCGAGATCGCGCGCGATCTGAGTGATGAGCGGATAGCGCTCCGGGTGGATCGCCGTGTCGTCGAGCGGCTGCTCGCCGCCCGGAATCCGCAAAAAGCCCGCCGCCTGCTCGAATGTCTTGCCCGCGAAGCCCGGGACATCGAACAACTGCGCGCGCGTGCGGATCGCCCCGTTCTCGTCGCCGAATGCGACGAGCGCTCGCGAGATCGCGTGACTGAGGCCCGGCACCTTCGCGAGCACGTCGAGGCTCGCCCGATTCACGTCGACGCCGACCTCGCAGACGCAGCTCGCGACGACCTGATCGAGCGCGCCGCGCAGCTCTTCTTGATCGACCTCGTGCTGGTACTGACCGAGGCCGAGCTTGCGCGGATCGACCTTCACGAGCTCGCCGAGCGGATCCTGCACGCGACGCGCGACGGCGACGGCACGGCGCATTGGCGCAGCCTCGCCGAATTCTTCCTTCGTCGTACGTGCGGCGGCGAGCAGCGCGACCGTCTCGGAATCGACGAGCACGACCGGAATCCGCGAGGCCGCGTCGTCTTGGCCGATTGCCTCGCGCACGAGTCGCTCGACGTCGCGACCGCCACCGGCGTCCGCGATCGCGATGGCGGCGATCTCGTGCTTGGCCACGAGCTCCTGGATGCGTGCCTTCGCCTGCGGTGCCTGCAGCTTCGGCTGGAGCGGAAAGATCGTGTCGTCCTCGAGCACGGCGCCGCCGGAATCGATCGCGACGATGCGGCAGCCCGGTGCGAAGCCCGGATCGATGCCCAGGACGCGTACCGGTCCGAGCGCCGGCGCGAGCAGCAGCGGGCGCAGTGCCTCCGCATACGCGGCGACGGCGTCGCGATCCGACCGTTCCTTCAGGGTGCGTCGGACGCCGCTGCGGACCGCGCGGCCGAGCGAGTACTGCCACGCCTCCGCGAGCGCGAGCGCGATCTGATCGCCGGCCGGATCGGGTGCGATCGCGAGGACCTCACGGCCTACGCTATCGATCACCTCGTCGGCGACCTCGATTTCGAAGACGAGCACATTCTCGCGCTCACCGCGATGGAGCGCGAGCAACGTCGGCGACGAGATCTTCGTGCAGGTCTCGGGCTTGTTCGCGTGCTTGACGAAGCGCGCGGCCTTCTCCTTCTTCTCGTCGGGGATCCGCGCGACGACGAGACCGTGCTCGAGCACCGCATTCCGCAGCGCGAGTCGCAGCGGCGGCCACTCGGCGATCCGCTCGGCGCAGATCGTCCGTGCGTATGCGAGCACGTCCTCGACCGTCGGCAGCGACTCGCCGATCCGCGTCTGCGCCCACGCGAAAGGGTCGATCGGCGCGGCCGAAGCCGGCGCGTCCTCGACCTCGTCCGGCTCGTGCACCTGGCCCTGCTCGTGCTCGTGCTCGTGCTCATGCTCGTGCTCCTGCGCGTGCTCG
>Ga0163144_10011415_pt1 | contig 18794 bp, 8 predicted proteins | sample OliLak19BULKMAT1_FD_123175 | JGI IMG/M metagenome (GOLD analysis project Ga0163144, IMG submission 123175) | Freshwater microbial mat bacterial communities from Lake Vanda, McMurdo Dry Valleys, Antarctica - Oligotrophic Lake LV.19.BULKMAT1 | ecosystem: Environmental > Aquatic > Freshwater > Lake... | reverse complement strand
ATCTCCGGCGGCATTCAGTTTCGGGCGTTGACGATCCGGATGGAAGATGGGGACGTGTCAGCTTTGAAGGAGGCAGTGTTGCTATCACGCCCGTCGAAGGGCGATCTTACCTGGGGGATACCACTGGCTGACTGGAGCATGGCGCGTTCGAAGGGTGGCGTCGCCCCATCTAATCTTGCTACGGGCGCAGAGGATTCCGGGGCCGGATCCTCCTTGCAATGGGATCTGGGAGAGAAGAAGGGGAATTCCGCGGCCGCCGCGCCAAAACCAGCATACGATCCTGCTTCCCTTGAGCGCGGGAAAATCATTAAGGTCGAAGATCGTCCCAAAGCCGGCGTGGTCGCGCAAAAAGAGTCTAACGGATCCGCGCCGCAGCAAATCGTCGTCAATAGTTCTGCTGCTGGCAAAGCTGTCGTTACCGGAATGTACTATTCCGATGACGGGGGCAAGACAAACAAACTGGTAAACACGCCGTCGCCCTTTGAGGGCACGGTCAAAAGCGGCATTTGTATGTGGGCTAGTTGTCTGGGATCGCCTCAGAAAATGCCGGACGGGATGACCGCAATTCCTTATGCCAACTGGTTAGAGAATGGGCGCAAGTTCGACGCGGGATGGAAAGTTTACGATGGCGATCGGCTAATCTCGACTCAATTTGCAGATGTTAAGCTGCTCGGCGGCCACCGATTTGCGGCCACGGGCTGGAATGATGGTGGTTACACGGTTTACGACGAGAACGCTAAGCCGCTAACGGATCGGCTCTTGTTCTTTAAGGCTCTCGGCGGGGATGGGTACTATGCGCACGTTGCGGCCGGCACAATGGAAATCAAGGACCGGGAGAATCGCCTGGTAAAGACCATTCCAGCCGGGAGTGGCGTCGCCTATGCCGGCTCAGACCTGATCTGGACGCGAGTAGCTGGTAAGGAAAGTCTGACCTTCCTGAACACCGAGCATTCCACCAAGGCGAAGCCGCTGCCGGTGGATGTTGTAAAGCACGATGAATTATCCACACCTGTGAAACCCCCGCCGGCCAAGACGAACATCCCGGAGAGTTCTGGCGGCGGCGGCTCCAAACTGCTATCGGCGGGCGTTGCTAAACACGATGCCTTACGCAGGCCCGTGAAAATCACGCCGGCCAGGACGAACGTCCCGGAGATTCCTCGAAGAGGCGACTCCAAGCCGCTGCCGGCGGACGTTGTTAGACAAGATGCCTTACGCAGGCCCCTGAAACTTACGCCAGGCAGGACGAACGTCCCGGAGACTCCTCGAAGAGGCGACTCCAAACCGTTACCGGCGGACGTTGTTAAAAACGCCTTATCCACGCCCCTGAAATCGCCAGCGTCAAAGGCGAGCAACCTGGAGACTCCTCTCCGAGGCCTTTCCAATCCGCCACCGGTGGATGTTGTTAGACAAGATGCCCTACCCACGCCTCTTAAATCTTCGCCGGCAAAGACGAACATCCCGGAAACTCCTCGAGGGGGCATCTCCATTCGTATTCCGATTAGCAGCGAAGATTTCGGTGAGAAAAAGAAGCCGCGTTAGGTATGCCTTAATTTGAATTGGCCCTAGTTCTCCGTGAAGGATGAACGGGGCCCAGCCGACGGGTTCGCGAAACGGCGGTCCGACAAAGACACAGCAGTTCCTCGGTGATTAAAAGTGAAGCATTCCTTGCGATTACAGCCCTCTACCGTCGCCCGGATCTTTCCGGATCCAGCAATGCTTGACAACTGCGAGGAAATGGTGAATGAATGTCATTGGACTAGATGCGGCCAACTGAGGTACGACACCATGCGTGACAGTGAGACAGGACCCAGCCCGAGCGACTTGATGCCAGAGCAAAGGCCAGGGATGGTCGTTTTCGACGAGATCCGGCGAGCCTGCCGGCAAGAGGTCATTCGTCTTCGAGCCGAGCTTCCGGAACTCTTAGAGGGCCTCGTAAATGACGGCCACACCCTCCTGCCTAAGGACATACAGGCTGAGCTAAAGCGTTACTATGAGTCGGAGGATGAAAAACTTCCCGTCAACGAAGCGATTGAGGAACCCCCGCCTAATCTTGATGTTGCTCCGCTGCCCATAGGTGCCGCTGATGACAGCGAATCCGATTCCTCGCTGATGCGGAGGTACTACGATGAATTCGACTACCCAGCTTACGAACTTCTGTACCAGCGCAAAGTCCGCTTCAAGCGCTTGATCAAACGCCGATACCCTGGCCTGGATGAAGAAGAACTTTACGACGATACCTTTCACCGAGTCGCGAATACTCTATATCGTCCGACAAGCCGGTATGACTTTAAGCGACCATTTGATGCTTGGCTGTGGGTTATTGCGAAACATTGCGCGATAGACGCGTTACGCCGCCGAACGCCGGTGTGCGTGCTTCGCACCTTGCTCGCCGATACCTTGCCAGCCTATCGCTGGCGAATCTCGCTCGATGAAGAGGTGGTGGAACTTACGCTTCCGGACCCAACTATTGCCGCATTGAAAGCCGAAGTGCAAAAAGTGCAGTGCCAAAAAACTAAAACACGTTGGAAATGGTCATTTGACGTCACGACGCGGGTAATCGCGGAAAGAGGCGAATTCTTGGAGTTTCGAATCTTCTCAAACGTATCGCTCAAAATAAACTCTGTTGACCACGGGCTCGAACTTCTATCGCCTTTGACCCTCGGTTTCAGCGTTGGGGTATCGGCGATTTCGGTTGATCAGGCGTCCGAACTCCGGGATCAACTTCTGCCGCAGATACATACTGCCCAGCGGGCAATCGGTACACTCCCCGCGGCAAACCGTCTCGCCATCCTGCTCTGCGATTTGTTAGCCGTGCCATTGGGTCACGCGGTCGATATCTTGCATGCCGGCCAGCCGGGTCGTAAGCGGGAGATGTCGTCAAAACAATCAGAGGAATTGCAATCTGGCCAGCCAGAACCGCAGCCGAGTGCTAAAGACTGGCCTCCATTCGGAACAGTCGGGCAGTGGCGGTCGGCGGGAAAGAAATTGTTGTCCGAGCGAACGGAGCTTTCATCCCAAGGGATCGACGCAATGCTTGAATATATGAGTTGCGCGTACTACGATGCAAGCATTGAAGAAGGCCAGTTGCAGGCGGAAGGAGCAAGGTCATGAAGAAGTCCGATGAAGTGTCGATCGAGGATCTTTTTGAACTAGCCCCGCAGCTGAGTTCTCCAGATGCTTACCCGAAACGCACGGACGATTGTCCATCGCTAGCGCAATTCCCTCGTGCGGTTCGGTTCGGCTGGTCAGCGTCGGATAGGGTTCACGTGTCGGGGTGTGGTTCATGCCAGTACCGCACGGCGAAACAGTGGCTGATGGATCCTCCGCCACTGCTGGTTTTGGCCGCTTACCGTGCCGGGGAGTCGCCAGACGATCAGGCTATGGCCATATATTTGAGTTGGCGCGAGGGTGAAGTCGCTCGACGGCTGTTGCAGAAATCCGTATATGTCCGCGCCTTGGCAGAAATATTCCGCGGAGTAAAGGCGGTCCAGGAGATAAGTGCCGACGTGCGAAGGGATCTCACGTTGGCGGGGCTTGTTCTGGACTTAAATCGGATGTCGGTCGTGTCCGGCGCTTCCCGGTCTATCAATTCTGTAGAATCGGGCGCCATTGGGGTCCGCGGCATTCAGGATCTGGCTGGCCCCGCGATGGCTGGGCAAACGTCCCATGAAGCGACCGCAGAGGCGGAAGCGATACGCGCTTCAACCGGGGACAACTCTTTGATGGCTGAGGTGGGTTTCAGGGGGTCGGACGAATTGAGCATATATGCTACATCGCCGTCGATTGAAAACTCTGGGCGACGTGTGTTGATCGAGATGCTACCCGAGAACGGCGAACCCTTACAAATAGAGCTTCGGCTTAAAGAGCAGCCGACGCGGGATAGGGCGGAAGCCAATCAAGTCGTAGTTGTGCAGGATGTCGGACGATTTCGAAGGAATACGTCCCTGCTGGTGGCCTGGATCTCCTAAACGTCACGCGCAAATCTTGGTGTAAGCCGTTTTGCGACAGTTTGGGCCATGATGTATAAAGCCGGGGATACAATCGCGCGGATTCGGCGCGTCCGCGGAAACCTATGACTGACTAGTTTCGCCCGACATTAGTGACAGTTTTGGTTACAATCTGCGCAAGAGGGTTTTGGACAGGCTCGGCTTGGTGCGGGATTGCAGTCATTTTTCATATATATCGCCAAAATGAACCCTCGCCCTCGGCGTCGAGGTTGGGCGATCAATGGGCGCAATTTCGCTCGGAGCATAATATTCCCAATCCAGAGAGCTTGCCAGCCCGCAGGCATTTGCGATTACGTCAAAATCAGATGCAAGCTGTTTTGCGCCGTTCAGCCATTAGGGGCCGCCGCCTATCATTTCAAGTAGAATTAGGAATTCTAAGCCTTCCAGTTCTGGTCTTGAAAGTCAGACTACTGTCCAGATGACGCATATTCCTCACGTTGAATTCCAAGCGGGTTCAACAGTCAGAGTTCGCGGCGGCCGGTACTCCGTGTTGAGTGCCGACACCTTCACGCAACCGAGCGGAAGCCCAACTCGCCGGCTCCGCCTCAGAGCTCTCGACGAGCCTTTCCGCAACGACGAGATCACGGTTCTGCACCCGATTGAAGACGTGGAGCCGGACGAGATTCCTGAACTTGATCTCAACAAGCCGGGGCGTATTGCCGGGTTCCATCTGCTGATGGACGCTATCCGGCTGAGTCTCGCCCCGGGTGACGACAGATTGGTTGCGTCGTCCCGATCCAAAATCGATTTTGAACCTTACCAGCAGGTTCCTGCGCTGCGAGCGCTTGAACTCCCACGGCCCAGGCTGTTGATCGCCGACGACGTTGGCCTCGGCAAAACGATTGAGGCGGGGTTAATTCTGCGGGAACTGAATGCCCGACGCCGGGCGGCGCGCATATTGATTGTTTGCCCGGCATCCATTACTGAACAGTGGCAGGGCGAGTTGGCTTCCAAGTTTGGATTCGCGTTCCGCATTTTCGACAGCGAAGGTGTCGCCGAGGCTCGAAGGGCTTTGGAGGCGGGAACGAATCCGTGGTGTGTGGAGCCGCGTGTTATTGCATCAGTCGACTTCATCAAGCGCCGGGAGGGGGCGTTCCGCGAACTTTCCGCAAGCCGCTGGGACGTGATCATCATCGACGAAGCGCATCACCTGGCGTCCGGCGGAAATGACGATGACTTAACGGACCGGTACCGCCTGGCGCGTTGGCTGGCGAGTGAGAACACGGGCGGACTCCTGCTGCTGACCGCAACGCCGCATGATGGATACGACCAGAATTTCTCCTCCCTGCTGCAATTGATTGAGCCGTCGCTTGTCACCCCGGGGCGGGATTTGAAATACGAGCAGTATCGCAAGCACATGGTGCGCCGGCTGAAACGGCATATCCGGCTCGCCGATGGCTCACCGAAGTTTGTTGAGCGAGCACCTGTTCAGCCCATTCCGGTTACATATGGTCCGGCGGAGTTAGCGCTACAGCAAGCGGTAACCGCGGAGGCGGCCGCCTTGGATCTGCTGGCCGACAAGGCAGTGCGAGCAGATCGCGAGTCGATCCGGCTTGTCGCCACCATTCTGCGAAAGCGGGCGGCTTCCTCATTAGCGGCAATTCGAAGTACGATTGCGCAGCGAAAGGAAAACATTGGACAGTCGGCGGCGGAGATCGAGGTGAAACGGGAGCATTTGCGTGCGTGGAAGAGGGGCGATCTATTGCCCGAGGAGGTTCAGATTCGATTGGAACGCGATCTGCATCGTTCGTATCTTTCCACGATGCAGCGCGCTGGCAAAGAATTGCGCCGATTGCAGGACGAAGCGGAAAGGCTGAACTCACTGGGGCGATTGGTCGATCAGTGCGGAGACGAGCCTGACTCCAAATTAGATGGACTGCTGGGCTGGCTGCGCTCGATTCATGCCGTAGACCCCGCAAAGAAGGTAATTGTCTTTAGCGAGTATTCGGACACGGTGGACGCGATTGTCGAGTTCCTTGCAGCGAACGGCTATGGGGACGGGTTGGTCCGGCTCACGGGAGACGTTACGAACCGTGGGGACAGGCGCAAATTATTGGACCGGTTTGCCAGCGCGGATACCCGACTGTTGATTGCATCCGATGTGGCGGGAGAAGGGCTCAACCTACACGAGGACTGCCATCACATGGTGCATTTTGAACTGCCCTGGAATCCCAATCGGTTGGAACAGCGGAATGGCCGTATCGACCGTTATGGCCAGACTCATCCGCCGGTAATTGCATTTCTTTACGCCGCCGACTCCTATGAGGGCGAAGTCCTGAAGCGACTGATTTTGAAGATCGAGGCGCAGATCAAGAAACTTGGCTCGGTCGGAGATGTACTCGGACAGATTCAAGCGGACCGCATCGAGGAACTTCTCCGCCGTCCCGCGTCCGATTTGCATCGGGCGGTGTTGGACGCGGAAGCCCAGATCGACGATGAATTGAATCGAGCTTTGAATCCTCAGTTGCGCGAGTTGCTAGGAGAGGGAGGGCAGGAGGCTGACGAGGTCCAGCGGGCAGAGGCTGCAACGCGCCGAGGCGCAGAAAATGGCGTGGACTTGCTCCGGTTTGTGAAGCGGGCGGCCGATGCCTCGGGCGGTGAAGTGAAATTGGTGGCTGACGAAGAATTGCTAAACGAAGACCACGCCTCGGTCCAAGCCGCCGTGCGCTGGGTGCGTGCGGCTAGATTCGGGACCCGCGACGATCACCGTCTGGCGTATGTCGTTTCCCCGGACCTGGACGGGCCTGATTTGGTGGCAACATTCCTACTATCCCTTCAGGACGGGACAGGAGTGAAGCATGAGCGTTTCGGGGCAGTGCGGGTGACCGCAAAGCTTTCTGTTTCGCGGGATGCGGCAGGGGACGAAGAAGCATCCAGGTCCGCATTCCCGGGTAACGTCGAGCCCGGCCAACTCGAATCGCTATTCGGGCGCTGGTGGCTGGACGCCCGGGAACGAGCCGAGGCCGAGGCGGTGCGCCGGGCAGTGGAATGGAAGGAAGGGATCGAGGCATTTCGAGGTATGGAGAGGGCACTCGCGAAGCCCGAGATTGACCGATGGGACAAGTCGACGCAATCGGCCATCCTGAAAGAACATGAAGCGATGATGCAGCAGACAAGCCTCTTCGGGGGCGCTCCGCAGCTTCCGCCGGCCATCCGGCGCCGGCTCGATGAACATCGGAAGAGAGTCACGTTGCAACACACGACGTTAGAGCGCCGCGCTCGTTTGGATGCACCTGTGGTTGAGCCGCTTGGCGTCCTACTGCGGATACCGGAACGACTGCAATCGAGGAGCATCTAGGGCATGGATGTTCTCAGCGTCCAGGGCGACGCCTTCAGCGAATACTATCTCCGGACGATTCTTCCGCAAGAAGCAAAGCTACAGGCGAGAATGGATGGCGCCGGCGCGACGGCGGCGTACCGCACCGCGTCACACCTGTTCCGCCACGCGCAGAGAGAGCTGATTGGCACACGGCACCCGCGAGTGACAAGGCGAATCCTGCTTGGTCCGCTGGCCGAACTACTCGGCTGGGAGCTGGGCGAACCGGAAGCGGTCGAAACGCTTTTTGGAAGCGAAGAGGGAAGCGCGGCTATGCGCGTTCCCGGCTCTCCCGAAATCATGTGCCGGTTATTGGTTGCGGCTGGAGATGCCTCCCTTGACCAGCCGCCGGAGGGCCTTCACCGGCGCTACGCTCCGTACCATTCCATTGTTCGAATCCTGGAGCAGGAAGGGCTGACCTGGGGAATCCTGCTGAACGGTTTTCGGCTGCGCCTGGTGCGTCGTAGCGAAGGATTTGTTGCTTCCCATTTGGAGTTCGACCTGGACGCGATCGGACGCGACCTAGCAGGCGCACGCGAGGCCTTCGGCCTGCTTTGGGGTTTACTACGGCGGGATGCCTGGGCCGCAACGCCGTCGCTGTTGGACGAAGTGGTTCGGCTGGGGCGGGAACATCAGCAGGAGGTAGGTTCGTTACTCGGGCAACAGGTGCCTGGGGCCGTGGAACAGCTGCTGCGGGGCGCATTGCAGCATCCAAAGAATCAGGAACGGCTCGCCGGTTTTCTCACGGACACATCGAAGCGCCGCCTACTGTTGGAGCACCTGTATGGTGGTGCGCTTCGGACCTTATACCGAATTTTGTTCGTGCTCTATGCCGAGTCCCGTGGATTGCTGCCCTTGGATATGCCGACGTATCGAGATGGCTATGCGCTGAGTGGGCCGCAGGGGCTGGTCCGGCGAGCGCTGAATCCAGCTACTGATCCGAGACGGAATCCGCTGGCCGCGCAGGGTTATTTTGAACGGAGCCTGCAGGCGCTCTTTTCGTTGCTTCGCCACGGAGCGGACCTTGGTCCGGAGGGCCGGATTCCGGCCTACGGTGGCGGGCTGTTCCATCCCCACCCAAACGCAGCGGCAGGAACTCCCGATTTCGACGATCTCGCCATCGGGGACGCGGCGGTGGCTCACGTGCTGGAAGCGCTGACGCGGGTTTCGGCAGGCAAAGGCTTGGTGACGCTGTCCTATCGAGAACTGGACGTCGAGCAATTGGGATCCCTCTATGAAGGGCTGCTTGAACGGAGCGTGGACTATCTGGATGAACCGCTGTGGCGGATTCGATTAGACGGGGACGTGGTCCTGGTTACCGAGACGCAACTCGCGGAGTTGCGAAAACGACGCGGCGAAACGGGCGGACTCGTGGCAGAAGTGCCAGACGGAGTCGATGAGGAAGAGGACGAAGACGAAAGTAGTGACGAAGATACGGAGAGCGATGAAGAGGCGGAGGACGAGCCGGTAACGACGGGAAAGAAGAAGCCGATCCGACGGCTAGACAGGCAGCCGATCCCGGCCGGGTCCGTGGTTCTGCGAGCGGGCCTTGGGCGGAAACAGTCGGGCTCCTACTACACCAATCGGGCCTTCGTGGAGTATCTGGTGCGTAGGGCGGTGGATCCCTTGGCGGAAGGCAAGAGCCCAGGGGAGATTCTCAAGCTAGCCATATGTGATCCGGCCATGGGTTCCGGTCACTTCCTGGTTGGCGTGTGCCGGAGGCTGAGCGAGCATCTGCTGGCGGGGTATAAGACTCGGTACAACGAAGAAAGGGAGCGGACGGAAGCGATGGGGCGTGAGGCCTATCCTCACGAAATATTGGCCGATGCCGATGTCCATGCCGAAGTGGCGCGGCACTGGGGCAATGAGCCGGCGGAGTTGACCGCGTGCCGGCAACTGGTTGCCGCGCATTGTATCTACGGCGTGGATTTGAACCCGTTAGCGGTAGAGCTGGCGCGAGTCTCCTTGTGGTTGGCAACAGCGGCGTCAGATCATCCGCTGACATTCCTGGATCACCGGCTGGTTCCTGGCAACGCGCTGTTGGGCATTCGCGTGGATGACCTGTTGCGGCAATTTACGGGTGGCAAGGTAAAGAAGCAACTCACCGGCGACCCGTCCGAGCAGAGTTTGTTGGAGTTGTACTTTGGGCGAGCCGAGCTGGACCTACGAATCGCCCGGGCGTTCAAATTCCTCGAACAGATCGAGAGGTTGGAGACGGAACAGCCCGGCGATTTTGAAGACCAACAACGGGCCTACATGGCGATGCGGGAGGAGTTGCAAGACTTCCTGGATTTGCACGATCTACGGATTGGCCGGGCCTTTCTCGATGCGAATCAACCGGCCTTCGACCCCCTTCTCACGAACGAGTGGCTTCGGGATATTGAAACTCACCGCGGCGTCACCGCCGAGGTACGGGAGCGTGCGGCACCGGCTATTTCCAAAGGAAAGGAACTAGGCGCGTTTTGCTGGGAGCTTACATTCCCAGAGGTTTTTTTTCGGGATGACCGCAGCGAGCGGCCCGGATTTGACGCTATGGCGGGTAACCCTCCATGGGATAAGATTCGGCCCCTCCAAAAAGAATTCTTCGCGCGTTACGATCCAGCGATTCGCGACTATCAGGGCCAATCGTTGCGGCGGCGGGTTGGCCAACTGGCTCCGTCCGGGTCGGAGGCAGAGCACCTATGGCAGAAGTATTCTCAGACGCAGCAACAACTTTCGACGACACTGATCAAGGGTGGCATCTATCGGTATCAAGTCGTTGAAGTCAACGGCGAGAAGACCGGCGGCGATCCAGACCTCTTTAAGTTGTTTCTAGAGCGGTTTCACCAGTTACTGCGTGTCCGCGGGCGGGCCGGGTTGCTTACTCCTGCAGGGCTCTATTCACTTGAAGGCTGCACTGGCGTGCGGAGATTGATTCTTGGCGCGTCCAGTATAGAGTCAATCTATTCTTTTGAGAATTGGGGAAAGCGGTTTTTCCCGATTCATTCAAGCTTCAAATTCGTGACGCTAGTAATCGAGAAACAGCGGACGGATCAGCAGTCGTTCCCCGCGGCGTTCATGCTGCGGGATGAGCGTTTTCTCTCTATGCTTGACGTCGATCGGCAAGCCCGAAGTGTTCGGATTACGAGCGACTTCATCCAGCGGACCAGTCCCGCCTACATGTCGCTAATAGAATTGCGGGACGACAAAGAGCGAGAATTCATCGATCGGATATACAGTTCAGTGCCCCCGCTTTCTAAGAAACTGAATGGCGAGGGCGATTGGAACGTCGAGTTTCACCGCGAATTGCACATGACCGACGACGCCTGGCGGTTCCGGACCTGTGATTGGCTGTTGGGTCGGGGATGCGAGCGAAGCGGCAGCATCTTCATTGCGCCTTCGGCGGAGTGGTTTCAAGAGCATCCGGAGTTTGTTCCTGGGACGCGGTACATCGCACCCGACGGTACGAAATACCGGATAACGTCGACAAAGCCACTCGATAGCGGTGCGAAACGGGGACGGCGAGGCGTAGAAATCCAAAGCGTCACAGGGTATCTTTTCGCAGACCGCGCTCACGATGAACGGGAGATGCCGGTGGTGCCGGGCGCTCGCTACGTTCCGCTCTACGAAGGACGGATGGTGCACCAGTTTGATCATGCGGCCAAGGCTTATGTGAGCGGGGAAGGACGCGGTGCCAGATGGCGGGATCTGGATTTTTCAGAGAAGTTCATTGTTCCCCATTACTATGTTGATGGAACCGAGTCTCAGTTAGATCTTCGCGCTGCATTCTGCGATGTTACCGGCCAGACGAACGAGAGGTCCGCGCTTTGCACAATGTTGCCCAAGGGAATGCCAGCGGGCAATTCGGTGCCTACAGTCACCACCGCCAGTACAGATTGCCACACCGTCTGGCTAGCCTTCGCCAACTCAATTGTCGGGGACTTTCTCATCCGGCAGAAAATTTCAACACACTTGAACTTGTTCTATGTTGAGTCTTGGCCGCTACTCCGTCCGCCGACGATAACGGACCGATTTCGTGACGTGCGGGACCGTTCAGCGTTGCTTCTTTCCTCGACCCCAGAGATTTGCATTGCAGATCGGACCGTGGATCTGCGCTCCCGTGCCTTACTTCGCGCCGAGATCGACGCCAGTGTCGCAGAGGCGTACAAGCTGCCTCCGTCCGAATTCGCGTACATTTTGACGACATTCCCGCTGCTTGATCGAGACCAACCCCCTCTATCGGGAGACTACTTCGTCCGTTGGAACAAGCAGGGAAAACCAAAGGAAGAGCTGCGGAGCTACGTGACTCGCGACATAGCGTTATTGGCTTATTTCCGCCACATGAACCAAGCGCCGCCCGAGGACCTTGCCGTCTGGTATCGGGACGAAGTCGGCGTGAACATGATCAACGATCCGGCGTGCCCGTACCGAATGGGAGTAGTTCGTTCATTGGAGGACCGGGTCGCCGCCTATGCGCGCAACGGCGCGATTGCCTACATTCCGAGCAAGGCAAAGAAGTGGGATCCGGCCGGCCCTTACCAACCCATCGAGACCATAGTGGAGGCGAATTGAAGTACCGGCTCTACATTGACGAGGTTGGCAATTCGGACCTGCGGTCTTCCGAGGACCCGAATCATCGCTATCTCAGCCTGACCGGTGTATTGTTTCGTCTGGACTATGTGGATAGCGCCGTGTTTCCCCGGTTGGAAGCGTTGAAGCGGCAGTTTTTCGGATCTCATGCCGATGATGCAGTCGTGCTGCACCGAAGCGAGCTGGTAAACCAGAAGCCGCCTTTTCAGGCCTTGCGCGACATCGCGATTCGTAAAGAATTCGACGCGGAAATGCTCCGATTTCTGGGTGAACTGGAGTACACGGTGTTCACCGTGGTGCTGGATAAACTGGAGCACCAGCGCCGGTACTCCGTGTGGCGTTACGACCCCTATCATTACTGCTTACATGTGATCCTGGAACGTTATGTGATGTGGCTGGAGCGGCGGAAATTTACCGGGGATGTGCTGGCGGAGTCCCGTGGCGGGAAGGAAGACCGGCGACTGAAGGAGTCGTTTGAGGGGATCTGGGAAAGCGGCAGCGATTTTGTGGAGGCGAAGCGCTTTCAACAGCAGTTGACGAGCCGCCAGTTAAAGGTGAAGCTGAAGGCCAACAATATTGCCGGTCTGCAGATTGCCGATCTGATCGCGCATCCGAGTTTCCGCGCCTGCATGGCACTGCGCGAAGGCCGGCCGCTGGCGGAGAATTTCGGCGGGCGCGTGGCTGGAATTCTTGAGCAGTCCAAATACGACCGGAATCCTAACGGTCGTATTGACGGATGGGGGCGAAAATGGCTCCCGTAAAAAGTAAAGGCCCTTGCGGGCCCGAAGGCGTAGCGCCTTCCACCTCCGCTATCGCGGATTACCTCTATTCTGACCGCAGTGCGTGCTGACATGCAAGTAAAAACGTAGACCATCGCTGACACCTATGAACCCACTCCGGATCGCCGACCAACTCCGCACAGATTACCTGGAACTGTTGAGAACGACGTTCTCCCCGCGGCAGGACCGGCTGCGGCGGGATTTCCGCACCGCGATTGAGCGGGAGGGATTCCTGACCCGGGAACCCTTCGTCTCGCTGGCGCAGCCATACAAGATCGCCCCCCCGCTGGATGAATTGGTGGCGGAAACCAGACGCCGCTTTGGACAAGTGGCGGAGACACCGTATCTCCATCAGGCGAAGGCGACCCAACGAATATTGAACGGTGAACCGGTGGTCGTAGCCACCGGGACCGGCTCCGGCAAGACGGAAGCGTTCCTGATGCCGATTCTGGACCATTGCATTCGCGAGGCGCAGCCAGACACGGTGAAGGCCATCTTGGTGTATCCGATGAATGCGCTGGCCAATGACCAGCGGGACCGCATCCGAAAACTGCTGGCGGGGACGCGGGTCAGTTTTGGAGTTTATACAGGTGAGACGAAGCAATACGGGGCCCGGCCGGAAGACGCGCCGGAAAACGAAAGGCTCACAAGAGCGGAATTCCGGGCACATCCGCCGGATTTGCTGCTGACCAACTACCGGATGCTGGAATACCTGTTGCTGCGTGGCGACGGGCGGGCGATATTCAAAGATCACGCCATTCGGTTCATCGTTCTCGACGAAGTCCACACGTACAAAGGCGCGCTGGGTACGGATGTGGCGTGCCTGCTGCGACGATTGCGTGCGGCCTTGGACGGGGCCAACCCGCTGTTCATTGGCACCTCGGCCACCCTGCAATCCGGTGATGGCGATCCGCGCACTGGAGTGGCCGAGTTCTTCACTCGATTGACCGGGCAGCATACGCCAGCGGAGGCGGTCATCCGGGAGGAGACAAGTAGCCTGGCGATGCCGGAGGGGCTGGCGCTGCCACCTCCGCCGTCATTGACGCAGGACGACCTGACCGATTTTGAGCCGTTACTGCTCGCGAGGAAATTGACTGGATTTTCAGGGGCAACGCTGGAGGAGTGTTGGACACGAAGCGCACTCGCGTATCTGTTGCTCGACTGGTTGAAGGACCCAAGGCCGCTTTCGGCTGTCGTGGAGCAGCTCGCTGGGCGGCCGGAGAGAGAAGGGGTTGCAAAAGAGGCCCTGGATCGCGAGGTCCAAGCAGCCTTGATGGTTGGACCTTGCCTTGCGGCTAGTCATCCGCTGCGGTTGCGCCCTAGAGTTCATCGTTTCTTGCGGGGCCTTGCCAGATTTTGGCGATGCATGAATGACACGTGCGGGAAGCTTTTGGATTCCGGCGTCGACGCTTGTGATGTGTGCGGGGCCAAAGCCCTGCCGCTAGCACTGTGCCGAACGTGTGGATGGGACTTTTATGTGGGCGTCGAGGACGGCTACTCCGGAACCGCTACAGCCGTGAAGCCATGGCTGGGCAAACGATCCAGTAAGAGAACCACGTTTCTCTACGATCCGCCCGGAGACGTGGAAGTGGATGCGGAAGACGTACCGGAAGAGGGGAACGAAGGTGAAGCGGAGGACGCTGAGGTTGTGCCCGATACGCCGGACGCCAGCCATTGGGTTTGCCCACAATGCCTAGCCCTGACCAATGCGCCTGACGAACGCCCATGCGGATGTTCGCAGCCCCTTCGTCCGGTAAAAGTTCACCATGGGAGGGGCACGAATTGTCCGGTCTGTCGCAGCCGCTACGGCCGGTTCGACGTGATCACGCCCGTGAGCCTCGGGAATTCATCCGCCCTGACCCATGTGTCGCGGAGCCTGCTCCGAGAACTTCCGCCCGAGAGACGCAAACTGCTGGTGTTCACCGACAGCCGCCAGGACGCGGCGCACCAGGCGCGATTCATGCGTGGTGCGGAACAACTCTTGCGGCTGCGGCGCTTTATTTTTGAAGCGTTGGCCTCCGCTTCGGAACCTCATGATCTACGTTGGCTGGAACAGCAGGTTTATGACCGGAATGCAGCAGCGGGTGAGTACAAGCCACTGCGTTGCAGTCGCGATGAACGGGAGCGGCGCCGACGGAAAATCGACGGGGAGCTACTTCACGAGTTCGTGATCGCCCCAAATGTTCGAGCCGGCCTGGAGCGCCTTGGCCTGGTCGAAATTCAATATTCAGGCCTGAATGAGGAACTGCTGGACGATGAATTCGTCCGGTTGGTTCGGAATCACGACTTGGATTTAGAGAGAGCTTCGCTTGGCGTGAAGCGATTGTTGCATTTCTTCCGCAGCCGGCGTGCTGTCGATCACGAGGCGATGAGGCGATGGATGCGAGGGAACGATCCAGTTGCCAGGGAGTTCAACATCACCCCAGGGCGGGAGGTTGGGATTCCGGTTGCCTATCTTGAACCGGGTAGACCGTCGGACACAAAGGGCACGTACAAGTTGTTCAGCAGTTGGAACCAAACAGGCACCTCCGCCGGCCCCCAGGGCATCTGGCGGCAGACCCAGGAAAACCAGGCAACGGAATCATCGCTGGAAGCCGTTCTGGCCTGGATGCTCGATGGGGGGCGATTTCTTGTGCGGGCTCGGATCGGAAAGGAAGCAAAGGAGGTGGAAGGCCTCGTCCTTCGGCACGACGCGATTGAAGCGCGTGTTGCCACTTCTTTTACTCGATGTGGCGTTTGCGGGCGCGTCGAGGCGAATGAACGGCCGGGCCTGGGCTGTGCCAGGCCAAGATGCACGGGGAAAATGCAGAGTTGGGTTGGTCCAGTCAATGATGGCAATTTGAACGCGAAGTTGATCGTGGCGTCGACGGCTCCGGCGCTTGTACCCGGCGAACATTCGGCTGCGGTCCCTGAAGAGGAGCGATTGGAAGTGGAGGCGGGTTTCAAGGAAATGCCGCCGCGGCCAAATGTACTGGTCTGCACGCCGACGCTTGAGTTGGGTGTCAATATTGGCGACCTGGAGGGTGTGGCGATGCGCAACATTCCACCGAATCCGGCCAACTATGCGCAACGCGCAGGACGAACCGGACGGGAGACTCGGACGGGCGTGATTGCCGGATTCGCCCGGAATACGCCGCACGACGGTTACTTCTTCGATCATCCGGACGAGGTGATCTCTGGCGCCATTCCGCCGCCACGATTCAATTTGGAAAACCTTTCGGCCATCGAGCGCCATGTCAACAGTCTTGTTCTAGAGGAAGCGGCCCTCGACTACGCCAGCAACCTGGAGCCGTTGCTCACCGATAAGGGAGAGTTAATCGAAAGGAACGTGAACGACCTTTGCGACCGATTATCAAGCGCGGCCCCGGCGGCGAAGGAGCGCGCCATCGAAATTTTCTCCGGCTTGGCGGGCGTTACGCAGGCGTGGCTAGGGAAAGTCGTCTGTACGTTCCCGGAAAAGGTGAGAGGGGCTCTGGCCCAACGGGGGGCGCTCATTGGCGATGCGGTACGGCGGATGAGTGAATTGGGAACTCGTGTTGGTTTGAATCGATCCGAAGAGATCACGGAGAGTTCCTACCGCCGGCTGGCGCAAAAACTACGGGAAGACCACAAATACGCATATCTGCCGAGCGTACTGGCCGAAGCGGGCCTCCTTCCGGGATACGCCTTCCCAGGCGACCCGGGATCGCTGTCGTTGGCGCTGAATCCGGATGTCATTTTTGCTGGGCGGTTGCAGGCACAGCGCGAGTTCTGCCCCGGTCAGATTGTCTACGCGCGCGGCAACCGCTGGTCCGTGAAGGGCCTCGCGCTTCACCGGCCGGGGTCGCTCGGTACCGGGAGAGGGCCGGAGAAGTTCGCATTCGTGGAGTGCGCGGTGTGTGGGCTGGCGCAGAGTTCGGCCAATAGTTGCAGGCGCTGCAGCGCGGAACTGTCAGGTTCGAATCAGGAGGCCTGGGACGCCGCGGCGTTTCAGGCGTGGTTGGATGAGGTTGCGCCGGATAGCGAGGAAGAGCGGCAACAGGGCGCCTACGACCTTCGACCGCATCCCCAGAGAGATGTTACGGCGGTTTCTTGGGCGGTAGGCGACTGGCGACTGGAGAGACGTTTAGGGGAGACGATTTGGTGGGTAAATCATGGTCCATTTCCCCAGGGTGAGGCTGGCGAGTCCACAGGCAGAGCGGAAGGGTTTCGCATGTGCCCAAACTGTGGGGAACTGGTGAAGCCATTGCCGCCAGCGGACGCCGAGGAGCCGAAACGCGGACGACGACAGGTTCGAGATCCGCGGGCAAATCAAGACCCCCATGCGCAGCGTTGCACGGGTGAACCGCGATCTGTGGCGCTCGGGCATCAGAGCAAAGCGGACACTCTTCGCCTCGCCGTGTCTGGACTCCAGGAACTGGGTACGGAGGGAGTGGAGTGGGCGTGGTCTGTAGGCTCGGCATTGTTAGAGGGAACCCGAAAGCATTTTGAGTTGGATGACGATGATGTCGAAGTCATAGTCATCACGAAAAAAGACGCGGATGGCACGAACCAGGCTTTGGAGATCGTGTTCGTGGACAAGATCATGGGCGGTTCCGGGATCATTGATGCGATCGTTCGAGAGTTCAATGCAGTCGCGAGAGCGGCTGTCCGGCACTTAGATGGCCACGATTGCGCAAACTCCTGCTACCGCTGTCTCAGGAACTATCGCAACCAGCGAGTTCATGGAGTTCTGAATTGGCGGCTTGCAATGCCGTATCTGCGAGTGGCGGCCGAAAGCGACGTCGTTGCGGCCATGACACCAGAAGCCAGCCAACCTGGAGAGGGGCCGGATTGGGATGAGGCCAGAGTAGAAGGGTGTGAGTCGCCGCTTGAACTGCGGCTTTTGAGAGAGATTCGCGCGGCAGGCCTGCCGGAACCAATCAAGCAACATGAGGTTTATTCGGATCGGGGCCGGGTGATTACTCGTGCAGACTTCGCCTACACGGCCCCGCGCCAGATTCTAATCTATGCCGACGGCCTGGAATTTCATTCGAGACTGCGACAGCGAGTTCACGACGGTTGGCAGACAAACCAGCTTCAAAATGAGGGATGGCTGGTTCTGCGGTTCCTTGGACCGGAAATCCACCGAAGTCCTTCGGCTTGCGTGAGGCAGATCAAGCAGGCCTTAGCTCCCCAACGATAGGAGACCTCGTGCGAATCTATTTCGACACGAACATCTACAGTTACATCCGCGAAAAGGGCGGGATGGATGAGGTCCTGAGGGCCCTCACTGACTTTAACTGTACGGTTGTTGCATCCGAGGGAAACTTGTTGGCTGGGCAGGACAGGTTGGCAAGAACTATACGTTAAGCAGTGTGGCGGTCCTGGCGGTGCTCGCAGGCTCTTTGAACCTACATTCGGCAGTTTGGCGGTCGAATTCCGCGCAGGCCGTTGATTCCACTAGTGACATCGATTTCCAACCAGTCACCCATGGGGTGAGTGGTTGGAAATCGTGGTGCTCCCGTCAATTGGGGCCTTGGAGTCATAGTGACGAGTTCAACTGCCGAATTTAGGTTGAAAGCCGCCTCCCCTTCGGCTGCTGGTGGAACTCGGCTAAACGCATCCTGGCGGCCGCAATACGTGTTCGGCACGCAGGTCTGGCTAGTGAGGCCTCATTCGCCGCCGGTGTAGAGGTGGATGTTCCTGTACTGGTCGGTTCCCAAGATCGTCGCCTCGACCGGTCTGCTTCGACAACCATAAGCGATTCCTTTTCAATGAGTTGGGAAGCGGCTTGCAGTTGCTAACGTATAGTTTTTGCCAACCTGTCCTGGCTGGCCGGACCACGCATGCTGGACTTGCGGATTTCGGGCGGGGTGCGGGGAGGGCGTGGGGTAACCCAAGTAGAAGTGCCGACTCTGGCGGTACCAGTTTGGATGGTGCTGAGCATTTAGATGCGTCGCAAATGCCCGAACTGCGGAAGGACGGCGAAAGACTCGATCCGTTCCGGCATCTCTTCGCCAAGCTGTCGAATTGCATCCGCTGCTCCATTGCCTAGGAAACGAGCGGCTTGATTCAAATGGTAGATCCGCTCAGGCAGTAAGCCCATCAGACGAGCACACGTGAAATCGGCTGCGACCGGATCATCGGAGAGAACAATCTTGT
>Ga0163144_10011414_pt1 | contig 18796 bp, 15 predicted proteins | sample OliLak19BULKMAT1_FD_123175 | JGI IMG/M metagenome (GOLD analysis project Ga0163144, IMG submission 123175) | Freshwater microbial mat bacterial communities from Lake Vanda, McMurdo Dry Valleys, Antarctica - Oligotrophic Lake LV.19.BULKMAT1 | ecosystem: Environmental > Aquatic > Freshwater >... | reverse complement strand
TTATGTATTATGTATTATGTATTATGTATTCACCTACTCACGCATGAAATGGCAAGTGTAGCCGCCGGGATTTTTTACCAGGTAATCCTGGTGATAGTCTTCGGCTTTGGTGAAGGTTGTGGCCGCGACGATTTCGGTGACGATGGGGTGTTTCCACTTACCCGCGACGTTGACGCGCGCGACCACTTCTTCAGCCGCTTTTTTCTGCGCTTCAGAGGTGTAGAAAATGGAGGAACGGTATTGCGTGCCGACGTCGTTGCCCTGGCGGTCCTTGGTCGTCGGGTCGTGCATTTTAAAGAACCATTTCTCGAGCAGATCGGCGAATGAAATTTTCTTCGGATCGAAGACGACTTTCACGGATTCGGCGTGCCCCGTGTTGCCTTTCTTGATCAGGTTGTACGTCGGTTTTTCCACCGTGCCGCCGGTGTAGCCGACATCCACGTCAAGAATGCCATCGACTTTACGCAGGATATCTTCCATGCCCCAGAAACAGCCGCCGGCCAGGACCGCGACTTCCATCGTGGCCGCGCAAGCCAGGCCTTCCACTTTGCAGACGGTGTCCGTTTTCGCGGCGATGCCGCCGATGCCGCCTTTGATCACGGCTTCGTATTCGGAATAACCTTCGGCGGCGAGTTTATCAATGGGGATAAAGCGCAGCGACGCGGAGTTGATGCAGTAGCGCAGGCCCGTGGGCTTCGGTCCGTCGTTGAAGACGTGGCCAAGATGCGAATTGCCGGCCTTGGATCGTACTTCGTTCCGGACCATGCCATGCGCCGTATCGCTTTTGCTGATGACGCGATTGTCCTCAATTGGACGCACGAAACTCGGCCAGCCGGTGCCGGAATCAAATTTGTCTTTCGAGCTGAACAGCGGTTCGCCGCTGGCGATGTCTATATAGAGCCCGGTCTCGTGATGGTTCCAGTAGGCATTCTGAAACGGCGGCTCGGTGCCGTCGCGCTGCGACACTTGAAACTGAACGGGGGAGAGCTTTTTCTTTAATTCTTCTTCAGACGGTTTTTTAAACTCACGTTTTGACATGGGAGTCTTTTCCTTGGCCTCGGGAGCCGGTTTCGCTGCGGCCGGAGTCGGCGCGTCTTCGCCCTGGCTGACAAATGCCACTGTCGCGAGCGACGCGCAAATCACGATTGCCGCAAGAATTGAAAGTTTCATCAAAAATTCCCTCCGTCATGTTTATTACCATAGTATGTCGATTATACCGCAGTCCATTGCAAAATTATTTTTGGGCCTCGTCCACTGGTAAGACGCGCAGCAACGCGCGTACTTCGGATTGGCAAAAATAAAAGGCCAGTCCCAGACCCGCGCCGAAGCCCACACCGTAGCATACACCCCACAGGAGCATCGCGGCAATGGGACTCGCATTAAAAACGGCCGCTTCGATGGGTCTTCCGCCAAAATAGCCCAGCGCATTAAAAACAAAAAGCGATGCCATCACTTTAGGCCATTGCGCGAGTGCACCAAACGCCGTGGCGAAAACCAGCCCCATCAGTGCGGTGCCCGCGGCCAGTCCCACCCCGCCGCCGGTGTGACCGCCCAAACGCATGTAGGCAAAAATCCAGGCGGCCGAATACAGCACGAAAGCAGCGGCGAACAACACGGAAAACCGTGTGAGCGATGCGGGGCCAATGATGAGGCGGTGCAGCGCGACGCCGCTCAAGCCGATGAACACCATGGCGCTGGCGCCATACATTCCCCGTTCGCCGATGTGGTTGGCGAGGCCGAGCGCCCAGGGTGCGAATCCCGCGACGCTCACGAGTGTGAACCCGATGATGCCTCGCCAGATGGATTCGCTCCATGTCGGCGCGTGAACAGGCGATGGCGACGCTTTGACGCGCTCAACGATGCTTTGCGGATCGAGACCCAACAAGCTCATGAAATGCCCTTTGACGTGCGTGTAACAAAAAATACTGAGCGTCAGACTTTTCGTTTTCGGAGGATGCGCGCTGGATTTCCGGCGACGATGAGGCCGGGAGCCACATCTTTCGTCACCACGGTTCCAGCGCCAATCAAGGCGCCCTCGCCGATGGTGATACCGCAGAGAATGACACAGTTCGAACCGATCGACGCGCGTTTGCAGATGCGCGTGGGAATGCATTCCCACTCGCCCCCTTTAATGATACTGCCGTCGGGATGGACCGCGGCGGGATAGCGGTCATTGAATGTGACGCCGTGTCCGATGAAGCATTCGTCTTCGATGTTCACGCCATCACAGATAAAGGAGTGGCTTTGAATTTTACAGCGTTTGCCGATGAGGGCGCCTTTCTGAATCTCAACAAAGGGCCCGATCTTGGTATCGTCACCGATCGCGCATCCGTAGAGATTGACGTGGCAGAAGATACCGACGTTTTTGCCGAGCTTCACATCGGGTGTGATGCGCACGAAATTTTCGCGGTCGTAAACGGGGTCTCGATCGGGATGCGACATCAGTTCGTTGCCTTTCTTTATTCCGACGTCAATGGTTCGGTTTGAATTCGGGCGTCACGTCTTTGAGTGCGTTCAGGCTTTCGGGAATTTTCGTGATGTCGTCTTTGTGCAGCGAAAGCACTTTCTGATACGTCAGGCGTGCTTCGCCATGATAAAAGGCGGCGCTGGGCGCGTCGAACTTTTCGAGGGCGAGGAAGCTGCGGCAGAGCATCTCCCAGCCGCGGGCGTAGTCGGGTTCCACAACGGTGGCTTCCCGCGCGGCGCGGCGGCTGCGATGCAGGTACGCCAGCGCTTTGTGGCCCTCCGACTTCGATGCGGCTCGCATGAGAGCCAGGGAGAGATCGGCTCGCGCCTGCACATCGATCGGCAGAAGCGCCGCTCGCCAGTGCAGCGATTCAACGGCCTCATCATTGCGTCCAAGCGACTCTAAAATTTGCGCTCGCAGGAGCGCATATCCCGCGTTGGCCGGGTCCTGGCGCAGGGCGGCCTGCACGGCCTCGAGTGCGGCGGGAAATTCTTTCTGCTTGGCGAGCAGGGTGGCTTTCGCATTGAAAAGGGGCGCGAGTTTTGGATCGTTCTGCGCGGAGGCTTCGTTCACGACGGATTGAATGAGTGCCAGGGCGCGATCGGGCTTGCCCTCGGCCTGTTCGATGCGCATGATGATCAGCGCGGCCTCGGCGGGATTGGCGCGCCACTTTCCGGCGGCGGAGAGGGCCCATTCCCGGGCTTTGGCGTGGTCCTTCTTCAGCAAGTAGGCGCGGGCCTGCGCCAGATGGCTGGCGGCCTGCAGGTCGGGAAGCTGCACGTTTTTTAATTCAGCGAGCGCTTCGTCGGGCTTGTTGTCCTTGATCAATTGGTCCGCGAACTGCGCGTGGGCCAGCTGTTTTGTGCGGTGCGGCCAGCGTTCGTGAGGCCACAGCGGCGGATGGTTTTTCAGCATTTCAAGAGCGGCGGCCGCGTCCGGGGCGTGTAAAACGGACTGTCCGCGCAGCTGCTTTTCCGTGGTGAACGCCAGATCCACCAGGACAAACTCGCGCGTCCAATGGCTGCGCGGCGTTAACTTCCGCGCCGCGATTTTGTGTTTTTCGATAGCGCCCACGCCCTCATCGAACGAGCCATTGTGTTCACGGCTGGCTATGGACAGATCGAACTCTTTCAGGAATTCGCTGCGCTGCGCATCTGATGATCCTTCAAAGGTCAGCAGCCGCTCTGGCGCTCGAGAGATCATGCTCTGGCGGAATTTCTGTTTCGTGACGTGCAGCGCTTTGGGCGAGGAGAATTCCAGCCGCACATTGTCGTCGGTGCAGAGCGGCGCGTCTTTTGACAGCTCTCGCAATTCAGGGTTCTGCCCGAACAAATTGGCGAGGAATTCGGGCGCCGTGTCGTATTCGATTTTTGACAACATTTCTTTCAGCCTGGGTTGATTGAGCTGCGCTTTGATGCGCTCGTAAGATATGGAGAGGTCGCTTTCGCTGCCGATCAAGAGGTAATCGCCAGGTGCGACCGCGCACAGCTGGATGCTGGGAAAGACCTCGGCGAAGGTGCGGATAACGCTGAAGAAATCACTGGCTTCGAGAGAGTAGCCCTGCAGCCATTGGCACATGATGCCGCCGGGCTTCAGCCGGGAGCGAGACAGTTGAAACGATTCGCGGGTGAACAGGTTGCCCGTGCCCGCGGTCCAGGGATTGGAGGGCTCCGATGAAATCAAATCGTAGGACCGCTTGCTCAACAGGAGGTGGTTGCGTCCGTCGTTCACGAGAACTTCCACTTTGGGAGTGTCGATCCAGACGCGCGGCGATTGAGAGTAGGTCAAGTAATTGTACGGCTTGAAAAACTCGGAGGCCTCAATGACTTCAGGGGACATCTCGACGATGTCCACACGCTTGACACTGTCCATCGCCAGCGCGGCGCCGGTCGTTACGCCGGAGCCCAGACCGATGACGAGGACCTCTTCCACGTTGCCAGGGTGCAGCAATGCGGGCATCAGGACGGACATCAATTGCGTGGGCATGTCGCCGTGACTAGAGGCGTCGGGCTTCCCGTTGACCGTTAAAGTGAGGATGCCGTTCAGTTCTAGAACGCCGACCGTGGCGGCGGAGCCCTCCTTATAGTAGAGCACGCGGTACAGTTTGGGCGGAAGAGCATCGAGAAGGCGCAGTTGCCGCGCGGCTTGCACGCGTGACGTATCGCGCAGCAAAAAGAATCCGCTGGCCATTTCCTGCGGATCCCAGCGGCTTGAAAAGAGGACAAGCAGCACGAGCGGGACGGCGATCGCGAATGATGAGGCCAGTGTGCGGGGGTGTGTGCGCGTGGCGGAAAGGCCGATCAGGATCAGGCCGGGCACGGCGTAGAGCAAGGCCATGAGTTCGAGGGTGCTCTGGATTTGCAGGTACGGAAGCAGGAGTGTTCCGCCCAGAAAACTTCCGAGGATGGCACCGACGGTGTTGACCGCATAGACGGTGCCGACGACGCGGCCGGTATTCTCGCCCGAGCGCGCGGCGACCTGCATGGTCAGCGGCGTGGTGGCGCCCATGAAAAAAGTCGGGACAAAAATCAAGGCGCCGATGGCCAGTGCTTCGAGGAACTGCTGCAACGCCCAGCGCTCGGAGCTCCAGGACATGATGAAAAAGAAGGCGGTCGGCGCCACGCCGAGCAGCGCCGTGACCACAAGGCTTGCCAGCGCGATGAGCAGGAGCGTGCGGCCGAGCGCCGCCAGCGGGTCCACGACCCGTGAGGCCTGTCGCGCACCCCAGAATCCACCGAAGCTCAAGCCGAGGATGAACACGGAGACGATCAGGCTGAAGGCGTAGGTGGAACTGCCGGTCGCGAGACTGATCGCGCGCGTCCAACCGATTTGCATGGCCATGGCGGCGAAACCGGTCACGCCAAAGGTGATCACGGCCGCTTTCAGGCCGGCGGATGAGACGGGGGCTTGAGGCGTTTGCGTATTTTCCGCGGCGGCTTCTGCAGCGTGCTCGGTAGCTGAATGGGTCGCGGTCACGTTGCGCCCGAGGACGATGGCGGCGATGCCGAGTGTTAGGTTGCAGGCAACCGCGATCCAGTTTGTGTTCAGTTTTCCAAACATGGGCAGCAGGAAAAAGCCAGTTCCGGCGGCTCCGAGCACGGCGCCAAATGAATTGATGGCATAGAGCGCGCCGACGGTGCGGCCGAGCGTTTTCCGCGACGAGACGAGAAACTGCGAGAGCAACGGCAGCGTCGCGCCCATGAAGGTGGTGGGGATCAGGAGGAGCATGAACGAGATGGCGAAGCGCGCGACGGCGAGCGCGGGGCTTCCAGATTCGGTGTAGAGCGCGCGGTAGATTCCGGCAACCGGGCCGGTGTTGCTGAAGAACCAGGGCAGCAGCGCGCAATACAGCCCGATGATTATTTCGAGGACGCCGTAGGCCAGCAGGGGACGTTTGAAGCGGTGAATCATGCGGCCGGCGAAGAAACTTCCGAGCGCCAGTCCGCCCATGAAAGCGGTCAGTACCGCCGACATGCTTTGCACGGTATTGCCGAAAATCAGGCCGAGCTGTTTGCTCCAGAGGACTTCATAAATGAGGCCGCAGGCGCCCGAGACGAGGAACAGTGCGAAAACCAGCAGATTGCGTGCACCGGTAGGAAGACTCATGAGACCTCGTGAAGTGGAAAGGCATGCGGCAAAGCTGTTTATACAGACGCGCGAGGCGCCGGGGAACTGTCTTTCAGAGAAGGGAAATTGTCAAGGGTTGAAAGGAGTTGAAAGGGGGCGTCAGCGGCATAGCGGCGAGCAGTCTGTGGCGCTTTTCGTCGACGAATCCGCAATTTGCGTTAATACATTCGGCATGACTACAGCATCGACATCGATTTCGCAGCGCACCCGCTTGATCGTCAGTGGGGCTCTTTTTTCCGCCGAAGGGAAATTGCTTCTATTACGAAGCCGCACGACCACGGAATGGGAGATGCCAGGCGGGGAGCTGGAGTTCGGTGAAGGTCCCGAACTGGGATTGATCCGGCATTTTTCGGAGTGCGCCGACATCGAGGTTTCATGCGACCGGCCACTGGGTGCGTGGAGTACGCTGGAAACAACGACGGGCCTGGCGACGCATGCGGTGCATATGGATTTTACGGTGAAAAGTTCGGCGGTGTTGCTGGGCGTGGATATCGATACAGCGCGCTACGGTGAATTTTCATGGATGACACGGCCGCAGGCAACGGAGGTGATGCTGCTTCCGGCCAAACGCGAAGCGATCGAACGGGCGTTCGTGATGCTGACGAAATCGCGCGGGAAAGGGTGAGGCGATTTTGGATTTTGGATTTTGGATTTTTGATTTTGGATAACGGATAACGGATAATGGATAACGGATTAACGCCAAGAGCGCCAAGGAAGAGGAGGGCGCCAAGAACAGATTTAGGGGTAGGGATTTGGAAACACCGCGCTGTGAACATTGACCGCAGTGGTGGGGCAGACATTTCTGTCTGCCGGGGACGTGCGCCGAATGCAGTTGCCGTGTTTCGGGAACGAAAAGCGCGTGCCGGCGCAACCCTCCCGCAGAGAAGAATGTCCGCGCCACCATCGCGGTTAACTACCGCAGACAGGAATGTCTGCGCACCCTCGTTAACGCTCTACCGGAAAGAAATGGAGAAAGAGAACATGGCGAGGATCGATTGGATGCTGCATCGCAAGGGGTGAACGTCGTGCGAGAGAGCGCAGGAGTTTCTTGCGAAACACAGGATTGAAACGGGGGTGACGGTCGATGCGAAGAAGAATCCGCTGATCCAAAAAGAGGCGCTACGATTTGCGCGAGGTGCGGATGTGATCGTGGCGAGCAAGGGCAAGAAGGTTGTTCGGTTCGATCTGAAAAAAGAAAAGCTCTCTGATGAAGCGCTGGCCGCGGCGATTATCGGGCCGAGCGGGAATTTGCGGGCGCCGGCGGTTCGGGTGGGCAAGACGCTGCTCGTGGGTTTCGACGAGGGCATGTATCGGGAGGCCCTTGATACGGCCTAGCTGCCTATGGGTTATTTCACGTCTTTTCAGGTTCTTTGCTTGACAAAAGCGAGCACTTGTTGAAGCGGCGAAGATCGTTTATCCTTTTCCTGCCTACTGCATGAACGGGACTATCAACGATGGCTTTGTCCATGACCGATTACCATTCTGTTTTTCTGCACTGCCCCGACATGATCTCGCTGCACAGCGACGCGGGGGTTTATCTGGACGTGTCGCCGTCGTGCGAAATTCTGCTTGGATATAAGCCGAACGAACTCGTGGGGCTTTCGGCGTACGATTTTTTTCATCCCAGCGATTTGAACATCATCCGGCAAAGCCACACCACAATTCTTGAAGACGGCATGGGCACTCGACTCGTTTACCGCATCCGCAAGAAGAACGGGCTCTATATCTGGTTTGAATCGACGTCGCGATTTAGAGAAGATTCGTCGGCAGAAGGCGGAAAGATTTTCGCGTACAGCCGCGATGTGTCATCGCGCGTGGCCTTTAAGATTTTACAGACGAAACTGGTGGATGAAGCGGTCAGTGCGAAGGATGTCGTGCAATTCTGCGCGTGGACCAGCCGCGTTCAACATGACGGCGAATGGATTTCGATCGAAGAGTATCTGAAAGCTAGATTCGGAATTTTCGTATCGCACGGGATTTCAGAAGATGGCGCGCGGCGAGTCATTGAAGAATATCAAAAAGCCAAACCTACGAATCCGCCAAAAGCAGTCTGATTACGCACCTGTGCATACAGATAATTGCAGCGGGCTGGTGTATATAAGGAGACGTCAACGCACATAGGTGCACTATTTTCATAATACCGAAAAACTGCGCACGTGCATTTTTTTACGTATAGATAACCAGTGGCCTAGTTCAAGATGTGCACTTTTTACAGAACACGTTTCCTGCGCTTTTCCGTTTAGCGTCCGCGGTTATGGTATCGATCCGTTTCGTCTAACTCATGCTGGCGGGAAGCTTTTTCATGGCGCTTGAAATGTCCGAGACTGAATCGGCCAGACCATCGCATTCGCAGGCCGCGGCTGGCGAGCAGCTTCATGCCGGATCGACGCGCATGCCGCCGTGGAATGTGGGCGAGCTCGACGATGCGCCGAGATTGAGCTGGCGGCATTGGACTCAGATGCTGGGACCGGGATTGCTAATGGCCGGCGCGGCGATTGGCGGCGGCGAGTGGCTGATGGGGCCGAAGGTGACCGCGAAGTACGGCGGCGCGGTCATGTGGCTGGCGACGATGAGCCTGATGTGCCAGGTCATCTACAACATTGAGGCCAGCCGCTACACGCTGTATTCCGGCGAGCCGATCATGCTCGGAAAATTTCGAACGCATCCGGGCCCGATCTTCTGGATGTTCGTTTACATCGCACTCGATTTCGGTTCGCTGTTTCCGTACCTTGCGGCCAATGCGGCGACGCCGGTGCTGGCGCTATGGCTGGGGAAACTTCCCGATCCGGATAAAATTCCCGGGCACAAGACCACGTTGCAGTACATTTCGTACGGTATTTTGATGCTCTCGCTGCTGCCCTGCGTTTTTGGCGGCAAAATTTACAACGCGCTCAAATGGATCATGGGCATCAAGATTGTCGTGGTGCTTGGCTTCCTTTCGTTCATTGCCCTGATGTATTCTTCGGCGTCCACGTGGGGGTCCATCTTCGGCGGGCTCTTCCAGTTCGGCACGGTGCCGGTCAAAGGCAACGGCATGGAGAACGTGTTCACGTCGCTGTGGACGGGCAAAGGCTTTCCTGATTTCGCCATGGACGCCGTACCGCCGCTCGCGGCATTTGCGGCGATTGCGGGAGTGGGCGGAATGGCACAATCGTCCATCAGCAATTACACGCGCGATCAAGGGTGGGGAATGGGCCGCCACGTCGGAGCCATTCCGAGCCTTGTCGGCGGAAAAAATATTGAGCTCTCGCATGTCGGAACGGTGTTCAAACCGACGGAACAGTCGCAGCGGCACTGGAAGCGCTGGTACTGGCACGTGCTGCGCGACCAAGTGGTTATCTGGATGCCGGCGTGCGTCATCGGCGTGGCGCTGCCCGCGATGCTTTCCGTGGAATTCCTGCCGCGCGATATTGTCCCGAGCGACTGGACGATCGCGGGCATGACGGCGGACGGAGTGGCGGGGCGCGTGGGTGGAAATCTCGGCGCCTTCTACTGGTACATGATTCTGTTCTGCGGCTTCCTGGTGCTTGTCCCGAGCACCTCCAGCGCGGCGGACGGATTTGTGCGGCGCTGGGTGGATGTGTCCTGGACATGCCTGAAAAGCATGCAGGGTCTGGATCCGAAAAAGATCAAATACATCTACTTCGGTTTCCTCTCCGTTTATTTCTGCTCCAGCATTTTCTTCCTGTCCGTGGCCAAGCCGGTGGGACTTCTGCTGATCGCGACGAACCTGAATAATTTCGCTCTCGGCGTGAGTTGTTTTCATACGCTGTACGTAAATTGTTCTCTGCTGCCGCCGCCACTGCGACCCAGCTGGCCGATGCGCATTCTCCTCGCGTTATCGGGTTTTTTCTTTCTATCGCTGGCCATTGTCATGCTGGCGGTGACGCTGAAATGGTTGTCCTGACCACCTCTGGAGTTCGCCGCTAACGCATGTCAGACGCCGCACAATTCAATGGCACCATCGGCCCGTCTAATCTGCTCAGCCTGGTCCGCAACACGGCGCCATTTTTGTTCGCCCTGCCTCGCCCAGCGCCCCCATCCGGCCGGCTTATTTTGATGGGCGCCGATGCGCTGGGCTACGTCGATATTCTGCAGCACGCAGAGAATCTGGAACCGGCGCGAGACCCGTCGACGGAACAGCGCGAAGATTATTTCGCGCTCTGCATTGCCAGCCATCATGCCACGGTGGCGACATTTATCCCGACAGATGTAGACGCCAAAATCCGCGGGACACTCTGGCAGCAGCGCGAGGATCCGCAGGCGCTTCGTCGCATGTTCGATCTGTCGGTGCAATGGCTAAACTGGGATATCTCGGGCATCTCCACACGCGCGACGGAGCTTTCGGGCGTGGGCCCCGTGAGCGGCCACAACGGAGAAATGCTGGGCGTGCTCGCGGGGGCGTTAGGCGGATTTTTGAAAAACGGCGACGCGGAGTATGCGGAGAAAGCGGCGGAAACGATCGACGGCGAACTGAAACGCGAGGCGCACGAATACCGGCACGTGATGGAAATGAAGGGCCGCGAGATCGATCTGCTGCGGCTTTCAAGCAGCCTCACGCATAACGTCGGCGACCTTGATCAAGGCGTCAGTTTCTGGAGCAACAAGGAAATTTACCAGCCCTACCGCGAGCGCTTTCACCGTCTGGCGCATGAGAACACGGCGTCTTTTGGCGGAACATTCCAGACCGCGGCCAAGGTCTACAAGAAAATAATGTCGGCGGAGGGGCATCGCCACTACCCGCTGCGTGCTGTCAAGGCGCTGCGCGCGTCGCCCGATTTTCTATTGCCGCTCGGCCCGTTCTTTGACGATTGGGGAGCGACGATCGCGCGGCACGCGACGCTGAGCGTGGACGACAAGGCAGATGTCCTCGCGGCGCTCATTTCGGGCTGCAAAAAAATTCCGAATCAGCTGGGTTATTACCGCGCGATATCGGGATTCTTCTCCGCGCTTACCAACAAGCAGCAGGAAGAAATGATCAAGCGCATGCCGGCGTCTCTGCGGCAAGAAGCGAAGGAGCCAGAAATACGGCGGCATATTGCGCTGCAGAAAATTTCGTTTGAATCGGGGATGAGAAAGCGGTGCCTGGCGGCACTGTGAACGGCTACGGCTTTCCCGCGCGCGGTTTGCTTTTAGCTATCAATTCATTATTGCCGGAACAAGTTTTGGGGGAACAACAACGATGGCGTCTGCACTTTTCATCGCGAACGCACCCAAATAGAGTTGTTAAAATGCTTACTTTTCTGCCGCGGCCTTATACGCCTCCTCAATATCCAACGCGCCGTCATAAAACGCCTTGCCGATGATCGCCCCGAAACATCCGAGTTCGCGGCACGCTTTCACGTTTTCGACGGTCGTCACGCCGCCGGAGGCGATCAACGGAAACGGGCTCGCGCTTTTCATCTCGGCGAGTTGTTTCAGATTCGGACCTTTGAGCATGCCGTCGGTTTCGATGTCCGTGTAAATGATCTCGCCCAACGCGAGGCTGCTCAGGCCGCGGACCATGTCGGTGGCGAGCGTCTGACTTTGCGAGACCCAGCCCTGGGTGACGACCCTGCCGCCTTTGGCATCAATGCCCACATTTATTTTTCCCGGAAAACGCGCGGTAAGGCGTTCGAGAAACGCGCGGTCTTCCAAGGCCTTGGTGCCGATCACGCAGCGCGCCGCGCCAGCGGCGATGTAGTCCTCGATAATCTTTTCGTCGCGCAAACCTCCGCCGATCTGGATCTCGGCGGCCGTTGAAAAAGCCTTCAGAATCTGCAGAGTAAAGGCTCGATTTTTCGGCACGCCATCAAACGCGCCATCCAAATCCACGATGTGGATGCGCTTGGCGCCGCTGTCGAACCAGCGGCGCGCGGCGTGAACAGGATCGGCATCGTAAATGGTCTGCTGATCGGCCCGGCCTTGTTGGAGGCGGACGGCCTTGCCATCTTTCATGTCGACAGCTGGAATAATAATCATGGTGTTGCCGCGCTTTCTTGGAAAGTTTGAAATCAAAACGCAGAGTTATACCGCAAGACGGCGAATCCGAAACTTACTCTTTCAGTGCGGCGGGCACGGACCAGATTTGGAATTGCGTCACACTTTTGGCGGGAGCACTATCGATCTCCGTCATACTCTGGGAATGGCCTTGATTCGTCCAGAAGATCAACCTTTCTCCGCCCGATCGCAGCGCATCGCGGGACGCCCAGCCCATTGACGCGGCGTAGCCTTTGATGACCGCTTCGTCCGCAGCCAGTCGCGAAAGTCGCAAGACAGACTTCCAATCGTCAAACGGCACGCTGGAGCAATTCGGTGTGCCCAACCCCTTCAACACCACAAGCCTCCCATCCGCGCGAACCCAGACCGCGATATCGCGCGGCGACTTTTCCAGTGCGCCAAACACGATCTCCTTGCCGCCGGGTATGGGATACGAAATTTCACGGACGTGTTCCGGCGAACGGATGCCGGCCGCATAAAAAAGTGCAGGCTGTCCGGACAGCACGGGAACATCCTGTAGGCGAAGGCGCGAGCCGTCGGCGAGAAGATCGAGCTGAGCATTTCGAATCTCGGAGGATTCCGCGTGGATAGGAACGAGCAGCGCATCGTCTTCGGCGCGCACCGTGACGGGAATCGGTTCCTGGAAACTTTCAAGCAGCGTCCACTCCTGTTGAACGATGGCGCGGCGGTCGGTGGACAATCGGGTGTAGGAAATCTGCGACTGCATCAGATCGCGCGCCGGAAACCAGCGCGTCAGCAACACCGCCAGCAGTGCTACAGTCACCAGCGGCCAGCCTGCCGCCACCCAGCGCGAGCGGCTGGAGAATCCTAATACGAGGCCGATGCACAGCACCAGGGCTCCCAGTCCCGCCCAGAGCGACAATCCCGAGCGCCGTTCATGATCGATGGCGTTGAACGCGAAGCCGGCATAACGGTCCGGCTGAACGCGCAGATCCGGGCGTTTCTCGCGCGCAAAAACGAGCGCCGCGTCGCTGAATACCCTGGCGCCTGCAGTGGTGGCATCCTCCGTGGACGTCCCAGGAAATCGAAAGACGATCTGACCGAAGCCCAGTTCGCGCTTCACGTAAACGGGGCGGTTGTTGATCTCAGCGAGGATATCCTCCTTCACCAGTCCCGCATGCCGCTCCCACCACCCGCGGTCGGCTCCGATTTTTTCTCCGGACGCACGTTTTAGCGGCAGTAGATCGGCGGCGATGGCCGCCGTCAGCGCTTCATTCGACGCCAGAAACACACGCCCGCCGAAAAGGAGCCAGTGCCGCAAGGCCGTGCGGGCCGCAGGGGTGGCATCAGCAAGCGATCTGTCGCCGAGGATGACCAAATCCAGATTTTCATACGCCCACAACGCCTCCGGAAGTTCGCGCGCTGGGAGGTAGACCGTTTCCTGCTGCGAAGACTGCCCCCACTGTGGAATGCCGGCACCGCACGTCAGCACCAGTTTTTTTTCAGGCGCCAGCGGTTTCATGATGCGTGACAGCGAGGCTTGAAAGCGCAGCGGGCCGCGGCGGCCGCTGGAATCCACCTCGCGGATCAGCACAACCAAATCGGCGGACACAGGCGGCGCCATAATCGGGAATGAAAAGACGCGGATGGATTGCGGCGGAAAATCCAGCGGCTCCATCAATCCTGCCCGCAATCCTTCGTCGGCGGTGTCTTGCGTAACTATTAATTCGCCTTGAAACGCCGCTCCGAGATTATGGACTCTGACTTCGATCGGAATGGCATAGCCGGGACGGTAATTGCGCCCCAGCGGACAACGCAGCGAGACCGCTGGGCCGCTGACTTTAAGTTCCGTCGGCAACGCGCTGAATGCGCCGCTGCTCTCCCCCGCCTCGAGCGAATACGCCGCGACCGTCAGCAGGCAGAATGACGCTACAAATAAGGCCGCGAATTTTTCACTCTTTCCGGGAGGGAGCCGACGTGAGGGCAAGCTATCGCGGAGTGAGGGAAACGCGTTGGCTGCCATTGACGCTCTGCCCTCGCTGATTCGCTTTCGCCTCAATAAAAGGAGAGGGACCGCGCGTCTTTGTAGCGGATAAGTCACGCCCGCGCCAACGTTTCAGGATCTTGATCACGTTGGGACAGGTACGTTTCGCCGCTGGATGAGAAGAGCCTTGTGGCTTCACGCCACGCCATTAAACTTTCAGATAGGTCGAATGGGGAGAATGAATGGCGGGTCACGAGGCTGCCAGCCGGCAACCGTCTTTGCAGATGCGCATGCTGGGACGCACAGGGATCAAGCTGGCTGAAATCGGCTTTGGCGCCTGGGCCATTGGCGGCGGATTCAATATCGCCGGCCGCGGACTTGGATACGGCATCACCGACGATGCCTCCAGTCTCGACGCCCTTCGTCGCGCCTTTGAACTTGGCGTCAATTTCGTCGATACCGCGGATGCTTACGGCTATGGGCACAGCGAAGAGTTGATCGGGCAGGCCATCAAAGTCTCGCCGCGTCGCGTTCATATCGCCACTAAGGTCGGCACTGTGCGGCGAGATCCTCTTCCGGTCGTGCAGGACTTTTCCGCCGCACACATCAAATCCGCCTGCGATCGCAGCCTCGATCGCCTGGGCGTGACCATGATCGATCTCTATCAGTTGCACAATCCGCCTCGGGACGTCATCGCCAGCCAGGAAGTCTGGGATGCGCTGCGCGAATTGAAAGACAACTCCAAGATTGCTCACTACGCCATCTCCGTGGCGAATGCGGAGGACGGTATACTCGCGATTGAAAAAGGTGACGTGGACGCGATCCAAGTCGTCTACAACATGCTGGACCGCGAAGCGGCAAAAATTCTTTTCCCGCTCGCGGAGAAAAAAAGCGTGGGGATCATCGCGCGCGTGCCGCTCGCCTCGGGCCTGCTGGCGGGAAAGTATAGCGCGAGCCACACCTTTCCCGACGACGATCACCGCCGCGACAGTTTTCAGTCATCGGTTCTTGGCGGCACGTTGCAGCGCGTGGAAAAACTGCGCTTTCTGTCCCAGGGAACGGGCCGCACAATGGCTCAAGCCGCCATTCAATTCTGCCTCGCGCACCCGGCGGTCAGCGTCGTTATTCCCGGCATCAAAACGCCGTATCAGGCCATCGAAAACATCGAGGCCTCAGGCTGCCCGGAACTGACGGCAGAAGAACTCAAGCGGATTGAATCGGTGTAGACTTGTTTCGAGCCGTTGCGTCGATCATTAAGTTCCAAAGAGGAGTAACCATGCTGGCTAGCCACCTACGAACGACCTGTGCGTTGATCCTTTTGCTGGCCCTGTCGCTGCGCGCGGAAGAGGACGATGCGCCGCTCAAGGTTGTGATCTACCCCATCGACCGCGCCACGATTCTGGCCGGCTCCAAGTTTGATTTCAAAGTGGAATTCCCACGCGTCATTTCCGAGTCCGCCGTCAGCGTCAAGATTAACAATCTCCCCGTTGCCGAGAGTCTTGGAAAGCCCGCCGTCTTTATCGAAAAAGAAGACACGTACAATTCCAATAAGGATCTCGACAACGATATCAAGCCCGAGGACGACGACGAAGTCGACCTGAAGCACGCGTCAGCGGTGCTTCTTCGTGATTGCATCATTGAAAAGCCAGGCACGTACAGCGTCATGGCGACAGATGGCACCCACAGCGCGACCGTCACATGGGAAGTGTTCGAGACGCCGCCCGTTCGCAGAGCAAAGAACGTTATCCTGATGATCGGCGACGGCATGAGCATGGCGCATCGAACTGCCGCGCGCGTTTTCTCAAAGGGTATCAAAGAGGGAAAGTACGGCGGTGCTCTGGCCATGGAAACCATGCCGCGCATGGCGCTGATTGGAACCTCCGGCGTTGACAACCTCGTGACCGATTCGGCCAACTCCGCTCACGCCTACACGACGGGCCACAAAACCAGCAATGCCGCGCTCGGCGTCTATGCCGACCGCACGAAAAGTCCCTTCGACGATCCGCAAGTCGAAACGCTGGCGTTCCTCGCCAAGCGTATGAACAAGATGCAATTCGGCATCGTCACAACGTCTGAAGTCCAGGATGCCACGCCGGCTGCGATGGTGGCTCACACCCGCAGCCGCAGCGAAAAAACGGCGATCACTGAAATGTTTCTTCAAGCCGAGCCCACGGTGCTTCTCGGCGGCGGCGCCAGCCCCTTCAAATCCACGAGTGGCATCAACAAGAAAATTCACCCGGCCGATTTCCTCTCCCAATTTTCCAGCGCGGGCTACGTCATCGTCCGTGGCGATGGTGGCCTGGCTAAAGCAGCTGCCGACCCGGATATCACGCGGCTGCTCGGTTTGTTTCATACCGGAAACATGGATGGCGTGCTCGATCGCCAATTTTTAAAAATGGGCACCGTCTTAAAATTTCCGCAGCAACCCGGCTTGGAGGAGATGACGCAGGCCGCCTTGACGGTGTTGACGCGGAACAACGAAAACGGATTTGTACTGATGGTGGAATCCGCGCTGATCGACAAGTTTTCTCATTCTCTCGATTGGGAACGGTCCGTGATGGACACGGTCATGTTCGACAAAACCATCGCGCTCGTGAAAGAGTTCGCTGAGAAAAACAACGACACGCTCGTACTGGTCACGTCCGATCATGCGCACGGCATCGCCATTTCAGGTGTCATCGATGACAACCGCAAGGGCGTGAAGAATGCATCGATGCGCGAAAAAATTGGCGGCGGCTATCCCAACTACGTGGATGAAAACAAAGACGGCTACCCCGACTCTTTGGATACCACGCGCCGCCTTTCCGTTTTCTTCACCGCGTTTGGCGATCATTACGAAACGTTTCGGCCGAAGCTGGAGGGGCCGTTCAAGCCTTCCCTGATCGCGTTTGCGCTCCCGCCGCGGATGAAAGCCAATGATAAATACATGGACGCTCCCGGCGCGATTCTGCGCGAAGGCAATCTCGGCCGTCTTGCAGGCGGCGGCGTTCACGCCGCCGACGATGTGCTTCTCTTTGGGATGGGTCCCGGCTCGGAGGAGATTCGCGGATTCATGGATAACACCGACGTTTTTCACGTTATCGCGAAGGCGCTGTCGCTCGGAACACACAGCCGGAAGTAAATGGCGCCGTTCATCCAGATGAGGAGTTTTCATGTCAGGTCGTCGGGTCAAAATCGGCATCATCGGCTGCGGCAATATCAGCAAGGCATACATACTCACCGCACAGTCTTTTCCGATTCTCGAAATCGCGTCCGTGGCCGACATGGATGTCGATCGCGCGAAAGCCAAGGCGCGGGAGTTCAGTCTGCCGCGCGGCTGTTCGGTCGACGACATTCTGGCCGACACGGACATCGAACTGCTCGTCAACCTTACCGTCCCCAAGGCGCATGGTGAAATTGCGTTGGCGGCGCTGAAGTCCGGCAAGCACGTCTATAATGAGAAGCCGCTGGGTGCGACAGTCGGCGAAGGAAAGCATATCCTCGACGCGGCAGCCTCTGCGGGATTGCGTGTCGGCTGCGCGCCGGGGACATTTCTCGGCGGCGGCTTGCAGACCTGCCGGCAAATCATTGATAGCGGTGCGATCGGGAAGCCCATCGCGGCGACTGCATTCATGACCACGCCCGGCCACGAGCGCTGGCATCCCAGTCCTGAATTTTATTACGAGCCCGGTGGAGGCCCGATGCTGGACATGGGCCCATACTACATCACGGCTCTGGCTCAGTTGCTCGGCCCGGTGAAACGCGTGAGCGGCTCGGCGACGATCATCAAACCCGAACGCACCATCACCAGCGAGCCCAAGAAGGGCCAGAAGATTCAGGTCGAAACGCCGGATCACGTCACGGGTGTGCTGGAATTCAGCGGCGGCGCGGTGGCGACGATAATGACCAGCTTCGCCATCTGGCACGCGCATTTGCCGCGCATCGAAATTTACGGCACAGAGGGCACGCTTGCCGTTTCCGATCCGAACTCCCTGAAGGGGCCGGTCTCGATTCGCTTGTCGGGCGAGGGCGACTGGAAAGACGTGGGGCTTACGCATGGTCACAACGAGGACAACAAATGGGGCATCGGCGTCGCTGACATGGCGCACGCGATCCGCTCCGGCCGAGCGCATCGCGCGACGGGCGAAAACGCCTTCCACGTGCTGGACGTGATGCACAGTTTTTTCACGTCCGCGCGAGAAAGCCGGCATGTCGCCATCGAATCTAATTTCGCCCGTCCTACTTCGCTGCCGCGCGGGTTGGCAGCGGACGTGATGGATGACTGAAATTTTACGAAACCGCAATCAATTCGACTTGCGATGGTTGGTCGGGATCGTTGATTGCAATATTAATTTCCCGGCCTAAAAGCCGAACAAAACGCATCAACCTATATACCGCGAATCCTCGAAGTTTTCCGTTGAGCAAGTCGGAAATCCTTGGCTGATCAATCTCAAGTTTAGCGGCGGCCTCGGCTTGAGTCAGTTGTTGATCCTTGATGATCATCATGATTTTCATTACCAGCTTTGCTTTAGTCTCAAGTTCTTCCGCGTCTGGCAACTCCAGATCCGCAAACACGTTCGTGCTGGCTTTGCTAATCACTATCTTTTGTTTTCTGACCTTATCATTTTTTGCCATTTGGTTTGTCTCCGTAAGTTTCCTTGTACGCACTTTCCGCGGCATCCAATCTTTTCTTGATCAAGTCAATTTCTTGTTTCGGCGTCTCGCTTCCTTTTTTGGAGTTTTTCTTGAAGACATGCAATACGTAAATCGCCCTTAAAAATTTCACCGTATACACGCCT
>Ga0163144_10011413_pt1 | contig 18796 bp, 16 predicted proteins | sample OliLak19BULKMAT1_FD_123175 | JGI IMG/M metagenome (GOLD analysis project Ga0163144, IMG submission 123175) | Freshwater microbial mat bacterial communities from Lake Vanda, McMurdo Dry Valleys, Antarctica - Oligotrophic Lake LV.19.BULKMAT1 | ecosystem: Environmental > Aquatic > Freshwater >... | reverse complement strand
GCGTCGCACACAAACGTGCAGTGAAAGATGAAGACGGTGGGGTGAAGCGGGGTGTACTTTGCCACCATGCCGCGAACGAGGTCGCGTGGGGCACTCATCGCTGCCTTGGCGAGATACTTGGCTGCGTAATTCTGGGCCATGCTAAGTACAAGATTCTACAGGATTTTGCGCGGTCTCGGGGGACTTTAGCGGCGACGGCTGAAGCCATCGCCCTCCGAGCACTCGGAGAGCGACGGCTGAAGCCATCGCCCTCCGAGCACTCGGAGAGCGACGGCTTTAGCCGTCGCTTTTGCGGCTTCTCAGCCACAGCCACAGTCCAGGTAGGTTGCCGGCCAGTCCGGTCAGCACAACCAGGGTCGACAGGGCAAAGGCCGCGCTGTCGCCGACCCCGGCGGGGCGCAACAGCCAGACGATCACGCCCTGCGGCAGGCCAAACCCGCTAATCGAAACCGGCAGCAGGAGGATCAGCAGGCCGACCGGCATGAACAGCAGAAAATAGGCAAACGGCACGGTCATCCCCAGCCCCAAACCCAGCAGGTAGGCCTGCGTGACGCGCAGGAACTGGACGACGAGCGACCACGCCATCACATGCGCGAGCACGCCGCGCCGATTGCGATACCGGCTCACTGCATCGCTCAACCGCAGCACGCGTCGCGTGATCGAACCGTCGTGGCGGTGCGCGGGGACGATCCAGCGGATCCACTGGTCGGCCCAGAAGGCGGCCACGCAGGCGCCACCAATCACGACGACGACGCCCAGCAGCGGCCAGTCGGCGCCCAAGAGGCGCCGTTCATTGGCATCGCCGGGTGCCCAGGCCAACACGCCGATGAGTCCCATCGACACGAGCGAGAGCACGCCCAGGACGCGGTCCACGGCAACCGAGGCCAGGGCCTCGCTGCCGGTGGTCGATTCGCGGGCGAGGCCGTAGGCCCGCGCGGCGTCGGCGCCAATGCCTGCCGGCAGGAAGCTGCCGACGAACGAGCTGATCAGGAAAAGGCGACCGGCGTCCGCGGCGGAAATCGCGATGCCACTGGCACGCAGCAGCAACACCCAGCGCAAGATCATGACGGCGCGGTCAACGGCGACCAGCATCAGGACCGCCGCCAGGTGTGGACGGCTAACCGTGGCGACGGCGCGCGCCGCATCGGCCATGTCGATGCGAGTCGACAGATACGTGAGGATGGCCGCGGTGATGACCAGCCGAACGAGAGTGGACCCGGCGGCGCGACCGAGAAGGTCTGACACGCCCGTCACTCGGCCGTGGGTTTTCTGGCGACGAAGGTCAGGGTCTCGAACAGGTTCTTGCGCACCTTGAACAGCAGGTCCTCGGTGCCGGTACGTCGCGACAGGGTATTCAGTCCAGGAAGGTTCGTGACCATCGCGGCGGCCGCCAGCGCATCGCGCGACCATCCGGTCGCCGTGCCGATGCTGCGCTCGATGTGGAGGATCTCGAAGCCGCCATCAACCATCAGCTGCTTGACCCGTCGCTCGGTGGTCACGAAGTTGTGGGTGTAGTCCACGTCCCAGAAGAACGTTCGCTCCTTGAGATAGTCGGGCACCACCACAAAGAACACGCCACCGGGCCGCAGCGCCCGCAGCGCTTCCGCGGTGAACTGGCGCGCCGTGTCGATGCCGCTCATGTGCTCGAGGACCTGGTCCGCATACACCACGTCGGTGCTCGCATCGGGGACCGGAATGGGCGGGGCCCACGACGGAATGACCGTCAGTCCTTTCGCCCGCAGCACCTCGATCAGGATCTGGCTGGCCTCAATGGCGGTGTAGGTCCACCCGCCGGCGACGGCGCGCTCGGCCAGCGTGCCATGACCGGGACCCACCTCGACCATGGTGGCCGGTGGGGTCGCAAACCGGCTCAACAGCTTGAGCCGATGCTGCTCAATCCGACCGCGCCGGGCACCGCCGTAGCCCGTGAGCTTCTTTTCCGAGAAGGACTTGTAAAAAGACGATGGTTCGGACAAACGCCAAGATTGTACAGGATGCAGTTCTTTCGAGGAAATTGCAGTTAACCCACAGAGCCGGTTATAGTAAACGTCAGTATGAACACCTACCGACGCCTTGTGCGGCCTGCCGTTTTCTCCGCGTTCTGTGCTGTGACCCTTGCTGCCTGCGAGGGGGGCATGGCGACGCCCGTTTCGCCATCCGCTGTGGCCGGCGGGACCAGCGCCCTGAACGCCGACGGTTCTAACTTGAAGGCGACCGCGCCGAACGCGGTCTTCCCGCTCGCGGATGCGACCAGCGTGCCGGTGGAAGCAATCCTCACCGTTCAAGCCGCGAAGGGCACCCAGATCATCGCGAACTTCCCTCACCGGTTCGAAGTGAGCGACTCCAACAGCTTTGGAACACTCCTGTCGAGCGGCAACGGTTCGGTTGACTCGCAGGGGTTGATTCGCTACTTCACGTCGGCATTGCCCGCCGCGAAGAAGGTCTACTGGCGCAGCCGCGCGGAGAGCGACGACAGGTACGGTCCCTGGTCGCAGGTGCTGTCGTTCACCACCGTTGGCACCAGCACGACGCCAACGACGCCGACCACGCCGACCGATCCGAATGCGCCTCCCGTCGGTCCGCGCCCGAACGACCCGCCTCCGGGCAGCCGCTTGCCGCTGCCCGATGCCCGGCCGTTCATCAACGCCATGTCCGGTCAACTGGGGACTCTGGCGTCGTGCCCCTTCGGCCGGAAGTATTCAAGCAATCCCTGGCTCGACAAGCTGGTGGACAACCTGCGCGCCTCCGATGCGCGTTGGGGCTACAACGGCAAGCCGACCCGCACCGCGGCCGACAACAACGGCTTCCCGGTCACCTGCGCCGGCGACGAAATCGCCTATCACTACGGTGCCGGCGACAGCTTGAACTCGTCGAACGTCTACTTGATCGACGCGTTGGCTGGGCACTGCGGTGCGAACCCCTTTACGACGTACCGAGACTTCACTGGTGAAGAACCCGGGTTCTGGACGCTGACCCGCACGCCGGCGCGCTAAACACCGGCCCGGACCATCGACTTCGGCAAAGGCAGGCCAACTGGCCTGCCTTTGTTCTGTACGGCCTTATTCAGATTTGGGGGACGAACTGTCTCGCGGACCGCTTGTGAGGAAACCGATCAGCAGGAAGGGGTAATACCAATTCACATACACGCCGGTGCCGTGCACCTTCGAGAGCTGCGCGACGATGGCCAGCGTCGCGGTGACGAGCGCCAGCTGCTGCGGCGTGCTCTTGCGGGCCAGGAAGAATGCCCCGAGCGCGTAGCCAATCGTGATCAGGAACATCGGGCTGGTGGTGAACTGGCCAGCGACCAATGGCTGGCTGAAGAGGTCGCGCACGCCGCCGCGCTGTCCCCAGAATCCAAACGTGCTTTGGCCGTAGGTATCGGTGCCCTGGTGATGTCCCACTGATTCGCGCACCACGGTTCCGAGCAGGCCGTGACCTTCAATCGGCTGCGATAGCGCCAACACCGGCACGCCAATCAGCACGGCCGCCAACGTGCAGCCACCCACAAAGCGCCACGCCGACTGCCGTCGATCCCAGTAGTGGCCGAGCCAGGCGGGGAAGAACAGCACCGGGTAGAACACCGTCGCCGCCGCCGCCACCAGCAGGGCTCCCGCGGCGAACGGCCGCGCGAGCGCCGAAAAAGCGAGCAGGGAGACCGCGGCCGGCGCGATGTGGGAGATGAACGTCATGCCGCCGATGGTTTCGCGCGGTCCGCCCACACCCATCACGTAGGCGCTGCCACAGTAAAGCGCGGCGATACCCCAAGCGACTTGCGGACCCGCCAGTTGGCGGCCGATCAGCACCAGCGAAATCAACCCAAGGAGGTGAAACGACACGACGGTGAGCTGGCTTGCCAGGGGCGGAGGCAGGAGGTACTCGGCGCCCGCTTCGAGATCGGCGCGGGTCGGCTGCGTGTGATTAATGGGCTCGGGGTTGAGCCAGAACTGAAAGGGAAGATGCCCCAAGTACAGGATCGGGCCATAGCCGGCGCCAGCACTGTTACTGAGCAACGGATCGCCGTACGGCATGCGACCACGTTCGCGGAGTCGCTGGGCGCCCAGGTTGGTGTAGAACCCCGCATCATCTGGCGGTTTGGCGATGCCGATGAACACGTTGAGGATGAAGAGCAGGACCGTCAGTGTGACCAGCGCCCCGGCCGGGAGATTGGGACGCCAGGCGGTGGTCGGCGTGTGGCGCACCTGCCAGATGGCCAACCCAACCAGTGCCAGGCTGGTCGTCATGATGCCGATGAAGACCGCGTCCATGACGTGGAAGTAGACGGGATCGGCCAGCAGGTCGAAGAACCGCATCACGTTGAACAGCAGGAAACCGATCACCAGCAACGCCAGCAGTTCGAGGTTACGCGTGCTTACCGGCTGGGCCCAGTTGAACGCCACCATGAGCGCCACGATCAGCGAAATCAGCAGCACGCCGGATTGCGTCGGGAGCATGGCATCCAGCCACTGCGTACCCGGGCGGCCCATGAAATCCGTCCACACCGTCGATAGCGATGCGCTGATGCCTGGGGATGGTGGCGGCGGATGGAAGACGGCGTTCTCAAGGTGTCGCGGGATCATGGCTTCCCGCTCCGTCGGCGCGAGGCGAATGGTGACGACCATCAGCACCAACACGGCGCACGCCAGGACCGCAAACACCCAGGTGTCGCGCCGGGAGCGGCCCGTCATTTGATCCCCGCGCGCACGGAGTCAATCACCTCGTCCAGGTCGTGCTGCAGCGTTCGTGTCGGCAAGTACGCCAGGGCGTGACGCGCGGCGGTGATGTCGGCCACCGAGTAGCGCAGTTCGCCCGCTTGTGCCGGCGCGTAGGCTGGTTTCTGGCCGGGCGCGAGCCGGGCGATCAGCATCTCGGCGAGCTGGTTCAGCGAGGTGCCGCGGCCACTACCGAGATTGAAGGTGCCCGGCGGGCGGCCAGGAGTGGCGGAGGTCCCGGCGACGATATCGTCGACGTGCACGAAGTCGCGTTCCTGGGCGCCGTCGCCAAAAATCGTGATGCCCTCGCCGCGTAGCAGGCGCGTCACGAAGATGGTGATGACACCGACGTATGGGGTGTAGGTCTGGCCGGGGCCAAAGGTGTTGAAGTAGCGGACGGCGCTGAACGGAATGCCGCGCGACCAGAGAATCTGGCGCGCGACGCCTTCGGCGGCCAGCTTGCCGACGCCATACGGCGAGAGCGGCTGGGTCGGGTGCGATTCGGCAATCGGCGCCGGCGAGGCTGCGTCGGAGTAGACCGCCATGGATGACGCCAGCGTGAACCACTTCACCTGGTCGGGGTCGAGGGCCCGCAGCAGGCGCGCCGTACCCATCACGTTGGTATCGAGGTCTTCGTAGAAACGGTTGAAGCTGTCGCGAATCGTGACCTGCGCCGCGAGATGGAACACGCAGTCCACGTCGCGGAGCGCGTCAGCCACCGCGGCCTCGTCGCGAAGATCGCCGTGGACGAACCGTGCGCCGGCTGGCACCACTTCACGGCGGCCCACCGACAGGTTGTCGAGTACCGTGACCTGCCGGCCCTTGGCCAGCAAGGCGCGAGCGAGGTGCGAGCCGATGAACCCGGCACCGCCCGTGACGAGCGCGTGCGCTCCGGTCTTCACGAGCGGCCCTGGACGTGGGCTTGGGCGCCGACGTCGGGACAATACACGGTGTGCTCGCCGTCCATCACCACCGAATCCAGATCCGAGGTGGCCGTCACGGTGACGCCCGGCATGATCACGCTGCGGGAAATCTTGATCGGATGCGTCACGACCACGCCCTTGCCAATGACACTGCGCACGATACGCGTGCCCTCTGGAAGCTCTGCGCTGTCGTCGACCAGGTAAGGAAGGCCGCTGCGATCCAGTTCGATCAGGTTGATGGCGAGCAGGTCGTCCGGCTTGGTGAGATTCAGGTCGCGCTCGACGATGGGGTGATGATGCACGATGTAGCCGTCGTTGATCAGGATCTGGATGCTGTCCGTGATCTCATACTCGTCGCGCATCGCAGTGCGGGGCGTCCGCCGGATGGCGTCGAAGATGTGTGGATCGAACACGTATAAACCGCAGCCCTTCAGCTGGCTGTCGACGTAACGCGGTTTCTCAATCACCCGCCGCACGCGGCCGGTGTCGTCTGCCTGGATCACGAAGTTACGCCGCACCATGGCCGGGTCCGGCTCGTACATGCTCACCAGGTTGGCGTTGACCTGGCCGGACAAGACCTGGTCGCACAGCGGCCGCAGCGGCGCCTTCAAGTGGAAGTAGATGTCGCCCAGCATCAGCAGAAACGGTACCTGCACGCGCGATTCAAGTGCGCCGACCGCATGGGCCAGGCCGAGCGTGCTCTCTTGCTCGACGAACCGGATGCGGACGCCGTAGTTCGCACCATCGCCAAACGCGCTCGCGACTTGATATCCGAGGTGGCCGACGACAATGTGGATGTCGGCAATGCCGCTATCGCGCATCACCTCAATCTGGTGGGCGAGCAGCGGACGATTGAGAATCGGCAGAATGGGCTTGGGACTGCGCTCGGAGAACGGATACATTCGCGCGCCCTTGCCGGCCGCTAGAATGACGCCGACCATCCGGCCATCAAGGCTATCCACGTGGCTCTCCCGTCACCTTGCAGCGGATCAGTTCGCGCATCACCCGCACCGCGTCAAAGGCCCTGATCTTCTTGCCTTCCTCGAACGTGCGACCGCTGAAGCTGACCGGCACTTCGGCGAAGCGCGCACCGCGTTGCGCTAAGCGCGCCGTGAACTCGGCTTCGAAATCGAAGCCATTGGCCTCGATCGTGATGCCCTTGACGAAGGAGGTTCGATACATTTTGTAGCAGGTCATCAGGTCCGACACCTGCACACCGTAGAGCGCGCGCGCCGCGCCGGTCATGGTCAGGTTGCCCATGCGGTTGAGCCAGCGCATGCCTTCGATCGAGCCCTTGAAGCGACTGCCGTAGACCACGTCGGCGCGACCGTCGAGCAGGGGGGCCAGCATGGGAATGTAGTCCTGCGGGTCGTACTCGAGGTCGGCGTCCTGGTGCACCACGATGTCACCAGTGGCGAGGGTCCAGAGGTGTTTGATCACACCGCCGCGGCCAACGTTGTCGGGCATCAGGATGACCTTGACGCCGGGTAGCGAGAGTGTTGCCAGGATCTCGCGCGTGCCATCGCTGGAGCCATCGTCGCCGACGAGCACCTCAAGTGTCAGGCCGGTCTCGACCGCGACGACCGCATTGAGCAAACGCTCAATGGTCGCGCGTTCGTTGTAGCAGGGGACGAGGACGCTCAGGCTGGCAGGCCGAATCACCGCTCGATTATATGCTGCTGATAAAGAGAAAAGGCCGGCCCGAAAGGGCCGGCCTCTTGTGACTTGCTCGTGCGGTGGGCTAGCGACGTCCCGGACGACGTCTAGCGACGTCCCGGACGACGTCTAGCGACGTCCCGGACGACGAGTGATGTAGCGTCCGATGGTGCCCGAGTTGACCGTGATGTCGGTCTGGTTGACCCAGATCGGCGTCGGATTCGAGCCGCAATGGCCGCCAATCACGTCCATGATGTAGACGCGCGTGCTGCCTTCGCTGGGACCTGCGCCGTAGTGGTAGTCAGCGATGTCGAGCGACGGATCATTCGAATTGCCGCGCTTGCCGTTGTAGCCCCAGCGCAGGTCGATGGCCTGCAGGGTATCGATCAGCTTGTCCATGAAGGTCCAGCTGCCGCCTTCGGGCTGGCACGAGTGCCGCAAGTCGGCCCCGTTCGCCGCGGCGACCTGCGCCACGACACCCGCCATGTTCGGCAAGGGCAGACGCTGGCCGGATGGCGGGTCGGGCGTACGGAAGCCCGAGGGGTTCGGACCACCGGCGGTGGGCGGAGGCGCCACGACGACCGGTGCGGCCGGCTTGAAGTCGGCCCAAATCGACCACGGGCCAATGTTGGTGCCCAGCTCGGCGCGCACGCGCCACGAGTAGACGGTGCCCCGGGTCAGTGCGAGCTCGACCTTGTGCGAACCCGTGTTGGGGCTTTCACCGACCGTGCGTGTGTAAACCACCGCAGCCGGCGAGCTGACTTCAATGGTGTAGGCCAGGCCCACCGAGCCGTAGTGACCGGTCGAATTGGCCCAGTGGAGCGTCGGCGTCTGGGTATCGACGGTCACGCCATCTACCGGCGCAATGATCGCGGGCGAGGTCACCTTCAGGGTGGACCCGTCGCTCGCGGTCGCCGCCACGGTGTTGCCGGTCGCCGCCGATGGCGAGGTCGGATTCTGGGGTGTAGAGGAGCAGCCAGCCACAGCCGCCGCCAGCACAAAGCTCAGGCCAGCCCGGTAAAATGTCTTCTTCAATTTCTAATTCTCCTAAATTTGCTTCTCTCATGTCCTTGCGCATCGCCACGCTGGGAGACGGACCGGGAAGCAAACGCCTTCGTTTTTACCGTAAATGATGTCAAAAGGCAAGTTAGCGGTATTTTCCAGTCAAATAACGCCGGTCTCGGGCGGCTATGTTACAGTCTTCAAGAACGGGTTATCCCACGATCCAATTTTTCGGAGCGAAAACAAGACGATGCGCAGAATTGCAATGACCTTTGTAGTCGCGAGCCTGATCCTGGCTGCGGCGCGAGATGCCTCGGCTCAGAAACCGTGGGAAGACCGTGTTTACATGAACATCGGGTTCGGCGTCGAATCCGGCGACAGCACGCTGGCCGACACGCGGCCGCTGACCATCTACGAGGAAACGGGCAGCGTGTCCACGACCAGCACGTTCACGTCGGGCAGCCTGTTCGATGTGGGCGTTGGTTTCCGCGTGTGGAAGAACCTCTCGGTCGGGACCTCGTACCATCAAGAACAGAACGACGCCGATGCGTCGATCTCGGGTACGGCACCGCACCCGATTTTCTTCAACACGCCTCGCAGCTTCACGGCCACGGAAACCGCCCTGGAGCGGAAGGAAAGCGCGGTTCACGCGCAGTTCGGCTGGATGGTCCCGATTGGTACCCGCTTCGACGTCCTGGTGTTCGGTGGCCCGTCGTTCTTCCGCGTGCAGCAGGACGTCATTTCGAACGTGGCGATCACCGAGGTTGGTGCACCCTACACTTCGGTCGCGGTGACGCCCACGCGGGCGACCCGCAAGAAGAGCGCGACCGGTTATAACGTTGGCGTCGACATGACCTACATCGCCTGGCAGAACGATTCGGTTCGCCTTGGCGGCGGCTTGTTCGTGCGTTACGCGACGGCGGACACGACCGTCCTGTTGCTGCAGACCGAACAGCCGACGACCGTCGGCGGCCTTCAGTTCGGGTTCGGCGGTCGCATCCGCTTCTAGTCTGTTCCGGGGCGGGCCTGCGCTTCTCGCGCGTGCCTGCCCCAACCACCCTTGGCCTGAGGGGGGAATCCTTGACACTCCCAATCCTCAAGGGTAGCGTGCCCACGTGAGTCCCGAATCGAGTCCTGGATTGGTCAGCCGCCTGGCCGCCGAACGTGCGGAGGCCCATCGGCGATACAACGAGGCGTTGACCGCCCTCGATCGCGCCATCCAGGCCCTGCCTGCGTTGCCGGCGCCACCGTCACCCTACGACGAACAGCAGCTGCCGGCCATCAACGAGGCGTTGCGGAGCGTCCCCGAGGCCAAGCCGACTCGCCCCAAGTGGTGGCACCAGACCATCGTCGACAGCACCTGGCGCGTGATCGGTCCGATGTTCGAGCGGCAGGCGGCGTTCAACGCGGCACTCGTCGAGCATCTCAATCGCAATGCGGTGGCCCATCGTGAGGCCAGCGCCGCACTGGCGGCGGCCTTGCCCGCCACGCGCGCGGGGTTCGAGGCGCTGATTCGCTTCGAGTCGTTGCTGGTGCTGTTCCTGCAGCAGATTACGCCGCTGGCCGATGCCGGCGATCGCGAGGTGCGCGAGGCGATCGCGACACTACAAAGCGTCGCCGAAGTGGCGCAGCGCGCATCGGCGCGGGCGAGCCGCGAGATCGAGCGCATGGGCACCAGCCGGGACGCGGTTGCCGGGGCTGCGCCAGCGCCGGTCGCGCCGGGGCAGGCCGATGCTGGCTCCGATGCGTCCAAGTATCTTGGCTTCGAAGATCGCTTTCGCGGTTCCGAAGCCGAGATTCGCGCGCGTCTGGTCGACTACCTCCCGTACTTTGACGGCGCCTCGGACGTGCTCGACGTCGGGTGTGGCCGCGGAGAATTTCTGCAGTTGCTGAAAGCGCGCGGCATCGCGGCGCGCGGTCTCGACCTCAACCCCGAGATGGCCGAGGCGTGTCGCGCACGTGGCCTCGAGGCGTCAACGGGCGATGCCCTGGCGACCCTGCGCGCGCTGCCAGACGAGTCGTTGGGCGGGCTCATCGCCGTGCAGGTGATCGAGCACCTGAAGCCCAGTTATCTTTCGCAGTTCCTGCAGACCGCCTTCTTCAAGCTGCGGCCCGGCGCGCCGCTGATCCTCGAGACCATCAACCCGGCATGCTGGGTGGCATTTTTCGAGAGCTATATTCGAGACCTGACCCACGAACAGCCGATCCACCCCGAAACGCTGCAGTACATGTTGCAGGCAAGTGGGTTTGCGCAGGTGGACGTCGTGTATCGATCGCCCATCGCCGAGGGCGGCCGCCTGCAACGCGTCACGCCGCGGCCGGAACACTTTGGCGAAACGGCGGATCCGGTCACCGAACTGGTGTCCGCGTTCAACCACAATGTCGAGCGGTTGAACAGCCGTTTGTTCACGTTCCAGGATTACGCCGCCATCGCTCGCGTTCCCGATGCCCGGTAGATTCGCGACCGCCGAGTTTCGCTCCACCACGATCGTCGCGTTCGGCTATGTGCTGCTGACGCTGGTGCTGGCGTACCCGGTGTCGCTCAGTCCGGGCACGACGCTGGTCGCCGACAACCCTGACACTCATTTGTTCCTCTGGACCATGGCGTGGGACACGCACGCGTTCACCAGCCAACCGTTCGCCATCTTCGACGCCAACATCTTCCATCCCTACCTGGGCACCCTCGCGTACTCCGAGAACCTGCTGGGTAGTGCGTTGCTCGCAGCACCAGTGATCTGGCTGACGGGGAACGTGGTGCTGGCGCTCAACCTGGTGCAGATGGCGGCGTGCGTGCTGTGCGGACTGGGCGCGTATGTGCTGGCGCGACGGCTGGGCATCAGTCGTGCGGGCGCCGTCCTGTGCGGGGTGGTGTTTCTCGCCGCGCCGCCGCGGTTCTTCCGCATTGGCCAGTTGCACCTCACCGCCGTCCAATGGGTGCCGTTCTCACTGGCGTACCTGCAGACCTACCTCGATCGGGGGCGCAAGCGTGACTTGCGCATCGCCGTCGCCTTCTTCACGTTGCAGGTCTTGAGCAGCGGGCACGGCGCGGTCTTCCTCGTGGTCGCCATTGCCCTCGTCTTGCTGTATCGCATCGCGCTGGGCGAGCCGATCGCACTGGCGACGCGGGTGCGTGACCTGGGCATCCCTGGACTGCTGTTGATGGCGCCGATCGTGGCGATGATTGCGCCGTACCGCGCGGCCCAGACCGGGGTCGGTTTGAAGCGGTCGCTCGAAAACTGGCTGCCGACTCCCGCGAGCTACCTCGCCTCGCCGTCCCACGCGCACCAGTACCTGCGGGCCTGGCTGACCGACACCGATTTCAACCAGTCTGCAAATGCCTGGCTGTTTCCCGGCGTCATCGTCTTGCTGTTCACGATGGCGGCCCTCGTCTTGCGATTCCGGCCGGCGTTGCCGGGCGCCGATTGGCGCGCGCGACTTCGCCAGCAGCCTGCGGTGTTGTACCTGTTGCTGCTTGTCCTGTGCGTCGCCATGTTCGTGCCGCCGCCGGTGAGCCTGTGGCCCTGGGTGTACTCGTGGCCCGGGTTCAACTTCATTCGCGTGCCGTCGCGATTCATGATTCTCGCCATGCTGGCCCTGGGAGTCTTGACCGGGCTCGGGTTTGATCGGCTGTTCGGCGGATGGCCGGCCCGCGGGCGGGGAGGGGCCGCGCTTGTCGTGGGCAGCCTGCTGTTCGCCGAGTACGCCAGCATGCCGCTCGGGTTCGTGCCGTACGCGATCGAGATTCCGGCCATCGATCGATGGCTGAACACGTTGCCCAAGCCGTTCGCGATTGCCGAGGTCCCGATGCCCAGCGACGGCGACATCGGCGCGTACGAGCGGCACAACACCATGGCCATGCTGCATGCGACCGCGCACTGGCAGCGAACGCTGCACGGCTACAGCGGCATCCGGCCGGCCTTGCATCAGCGGATCTTCCGGGAACTCACGCTCTTTCCCGACGCCGTGAGCCTGGCGAGCCTTCGAGAGGTGGGCGTCACGTACGTGGTCGTCCACGAGGACCAATATCCAGCCGAACGCCGCGGCGAAATCGACGAGCGTTATCGGCGGTTTGCCAACCAACTGCGGCTGGAACACGTGGCAGGGGAGGGCCGCGTTTACCGGATTCTGCCGGACCCGGGTTTGCCTTTTCCTTAAGGAAATTGGCGCCAGCCATCTGATGCGGTAATATCAGAGGCTCAGTCGTGGTGCGAGTGTTCCTTACGTCAGTGAGTGGGCCCATCAGGGCAAGTCTTGTCCTTCTGTCGATGCTGGTGATTGGCATCGGGACGGCCTGCAGCGGCTCCACCGCGACGTCACCCACCCCCCCGCCGCCACCTCCGCCGCCACCGGTTGCGGCCGCTCCGACCCTGGCCTGCCCCGACCCCGTGTCGGCGAGCACCATCGGGACGACCGGCGTCGCGGTCAGCTACACCGCCCCCAGCGCAGAGGGCGGTCAGACCCCGGTTACGGTCACCTGCACTCCAGAATCGGGCACGATGTTCAGCATCGGCCAGACCAGTGTCGAGTGCTCGGCCAAAGACGCCCTGGCCCGGACGGCATCGTGCGCCTTCCCGGTCACGGTGACCAGGATTCCGTCCATTTCAAAGACCAGATATCTGGCTTTCGGCGATAGCGTCACCGGTGGAGAGGTCGCGTTCCCCGTGGCGTCGGCTAGTGGCCTCGGCAACTCGTACAAACTGATCCAGGTTCCCTCGGCGGCGTATCCGACGAAGCTCGCCATTCAACTCACGGCGCGCTACCGGGCTCAGGAAGACAGCATCGCTGTCGCCAACTACGGGAATGGCGGAGAGAAAGCCGTCAACGCCCGGGATCGTTTCTTCGCGGCATTGAATACGGTGCGGCCTGACGTCGTGCTGCTGCTGGAAGGCAGCAACGACATTGCGCTTGGTGAAGATGGCGCCGCCAGTGGTGCCGCGCGGGAAATCAGCATCATGGTTGGCGAGGCTCGCCGGCGTGGCATGCCGGTGTTTCTGGCCACCCTCCCCCCGGGCCGGCCGGGAGGCACCAAGACGATCGCCCCCTTCTTGTTGACCGACTACAACAACCGCATGCGAGCGGTGGCGGCATCCGGAGGCGCGACGCTCGTCGACATCAACGCCGTGCTGGCCACCGATGTCTTCCGCTATATGGGCCTCGATGGTCTGCACCCGAACGAGCTCGGCTATGCCAAGATGGCCGAAACGTTCTTCAACGTAATCCGCGCTCAGTTCGAAAATCCCTAGGCCGATCGGCTCTCACTGGCCTCCCAATTGCAGTTGTGCTCCGCCATGGAGCACCTGCAAATGATCGGAATCTCGCACCTTCGACGGTCCGCACTCGTCCTGCTATTTCTGGCCCTCGCCGTCGCCCCGGCCCGAGCGGACTGGCTCCTGACCCCCTCTCTGGGCGTGGTCTTTGGCGGGGCCGCCAATTCGTTCGTGCTGAACGACCTGGATGACGAGTTCGAACAGCGCATGACCGTTGGCGGCAGCGTCGCCTTTCTGCATCACGGCTTGTTTGGCTTGGAGGTTGACTACAGCGCGGCGCCGAACTTCTTCCAGTTCACCGGCGGCACCGGCAACTTCGACATCCTCGATCTCAACTCGAGCGTGCAGACACTGATGGGCAACGCCGTGCTCAGCCGGAGCCATGGCGCGTTTCGCCCCTATGTGGTGGCGGGTGTCGGCACGATTCGGGTGACCTTGCAGAGTGCCAGCGACGTATTCGGTGACCTCACGAGCAACGATACCGGCGTCAATATCGGTGGTGGCGCCCACGTGTTCCTGGGCAAACACTTCGGCCTGCGCGGTGACGTGCGGTACTTTCGCGGACTCGAACCCCTCGATGACGAGGACCCGAGCACGGATGATGACTTCTTCGACCAGCAATTCACGAAGGAAGATTTCCAGTTCTGGCGCGGGTCCGTCGGCGTGACGTTCCGCTTCTAACGGGGGAGGAGATCAGGAGGCGCATGCTCCTGACCTCCCATCCCTCCTGATCTCCTAAATCTAGAATCTCCCGCGCGACGTCCACCGGCCAATCGTGCCGGAGTTGATCGTCACATCCGTGTTGTCGCCCCAGCCCGCTGATGGCGCAGAGCCGCAGTGACCATTGATCACGTCGATGATATAGACGTCCGTGCTGTTCTGGTCGGCGCCAGGACCGTAGTGATAGTTCACGACGTCTTTCGAGGGGTCATTGACGTTGCCGCGCTTGCCGTTGTAACCCCATCGCGTGTCATAGGTGCGCAGGGTATCAACCACCAGATCCATGAACTGCCAGTTACCGCCGTTGTCCTGACACGAGTTCTGCAGCGCGCCGGGGTTGGCCCGGGCGACGGCCTGGACGACGCTGGCCATGTTTGGCAGGGGTAGCCGCGATCCGGACGGCGGATCCGCAGCGCGGCCGCCAGTGCCGAGTGGCACACCCGTGCTCGGTCCCGGTGTCGGGGCGGGCGGTGCCGGTGGCGCCGGCGTACGGAACGACAACGTGGACGAGTAGTTCGACTGCTTCGTCCCATCGGTGGCGAAGGCGCGCCAGTAGTAGGTGGTGTTGTACGGCAATTCGCCCAGCGTCATGGTGGTTGTGCCGTTGCTGCCCGGGTTGGCCGTGACCAGCGCCGTCAGGCTGGTCATGTCGGCCGACTGGGAGATCTCGAATCGGTAGACGACGCCCGACGTGCCGGAGACGGCGCCGTTGGTCAGGCGGAACTCGGGCTTGTTGGTGGTCAGGGTGCCGCTTGGCGCCGTGGGGGTCGGGGGATCGATCACCACCGGGGGCACCACGCTGAAGCTGGAGGCGGCGGAGTACGGCCCGACGTTGGCGCCGTCCTGCGCGCGAGCGCGCCAGTAGTAGGTGTAGCCGGCGCCGAGCGGCTCAGGGAGGCGATAGGTCGTGCGTCCGCCCTCGCCCGGGGTGAGCCGGTCGGCGCTATGAACGATTTGCTGGAAGCCCGCGTCGGTGCCGACCTCGACCTGGAGCCACAAGGTGCGCACGCCGCTGGTGCCCGGGTTTTCGATCAACAGGGTCGGGGGCTCACTGCCGAAGGTGAGGGTCGTTCCGGCGCCCGGTTCGAGCGGTTTCGGGGCGGTGATCGAGACGCCGGGAATGGGACCTGCCACGCTGGGGGCGGTGGGGTTTGCGCTTTTGGCCGCTTCGCAGCCACCAAGGCAAACTGTTGCAATCAGGGCAATTAGCCCTCGATAGGGGTGGAGTCTTCGCATTACAGGGTTCCCTCTAAATATGGAATATCGGACGCAACTTCCCACGCCTTTACACCACGACACTTCCTGACATGCCCCCGGTCTAGGCCCAACGCCTCCGAAGGAACATGTATCCACCAGCGAGGGACAAGCCCATGACCAAGCCCGTTGACACGAGGGAGAGTGCCACTGCAGCATCGATCGGGAGCCCGAACCGACGAAAGAAGAACGCGAACACCGCTTCACGAACGCCAAAACCGTTGATGGAAAGCGGTGCCATCTGGACCGCCAGGCTCACTGGGATGAGCACGGCGCCCAGAAGGATTGGTAGTGGAACAGCTAATCCTTGGGCAGTGAGCAAATAAAAGGCCACCATGGTGGTCTGCACCACCAAGGCGCCGGCGAATGCCCCCACTAACGCGGATGGCGCTTCTCTAAAGCGAAAAATGGCATCTTCCAGCCGTTGGACGCGTTCGTCCACCCACGGCTTCCGCAGCAGGCGCAAGGGCCGTAACAGGTACGCCGTCAGTTTTGGTATCACGATTACAGGAATCGTCACGGCCACGCCGCTCGCGGCCACGATCCAGAGCCAACGGGCGCCAGGCACGTGAATGCCCACCAGCGACGCCGCGAACGCACCGAAGGAGGCCACGATGATGAGCGCCGTGAGACCCAGCACGCGATCGACGAGCACGACGGTCGTGGCCAGCGTCTTGGAACCGGCCGCGCCGGCCGTGTCCGCGATGCGCACCACATCGCCACCGATGTTGCTCGGCAGAAAGTTATTGAAGAACAGGCTGACCCAGATCGATTCCGTGAGCGTGCGCGAGGTGATGTCGATGTGCTGGGCGCGCAGCAGCCGATGCCATCGCCATACCGACACCGCTTGCATGAAGACGAATGACCCGAGCGCCAGCACGATCCACGCAGGGTTCATCCCCTGCACGCGCTGCCAGAGCGCGGCGAGGTCGATCGAGCGCAGCACGAAATAGAGGAGCGCTGCGCTCACAAGCAGGCGTACGAGAACTTTCACCAAGGCGTTCACAGGTCTTGTGTCTGAAGCCCTGATTGTACCCTAACTGCATTAGGCTCAGTTAGATATAATGACTCGTGCGCATCCTGATGCTCGCGCCGGAGCCGTTTTTCGAGCCGCGCGGGACCCCGTTCAGCGAATACCACCGGATTAAGACCCTGGGTGAGCTCGGCCACCACGTCGACCTGGTCACCTATCCGATTGGCCGGGATGTCGAGCTGCCGAACCTCCGCATCTTCCGGTCGTTGCGGCCGCCCTTCATCCGCAAGGTCCGCATTGGCCCGTCGGCCACCAAGGTCCTGCTCGACACGCTGATGCTGTTCACGGTGCTGCGGCGGGTGACTGCCGACCGCTACGATGCCATTCATTCGCACGAAGAGATGGGCCTGGTTGGCGTCTGGTTGGCACGGTGGCTGGGCATTCCGCACCTGTACGACATGCATTCGAGTCTGCCGCAACAGCTGAGCAACTTCAAATACAGCCAGTCGGACGCGCTGCGGACACTGTTCACGTGGGCCGAAGGCCAGATGGTGCACAAGTCGCAGGTCGTGATTACCATCTGCCAGGAACTGCAGGACACCGTCACGGCGATGGGGGTGGGTGAGCGTGCCCTCTTGATTGAGAACGTGATGGGTGGCGATGTCGACGAAGCGCCGAGCCGCACGCCCGCCGAAGTCAGGGCGTTCTGGGGCATTGCGCCGGGCACGCCGCTGGCGCTCTACACGGGGACGTTCGAGGCCTACCAGGGCGTCGACATGCTGATCGACGCGGCCGCGATCATCGCCGAGCAACGGCCCGATGCCCGAGTGCTCGTGGTCGGGGGAGAACCGCCGCAGGTCGAAGCCGCCAAGGCGAAGGCGGCGTCACGTGGCGCGGCGAGCGTGATGATCTTTACAGGGCAACAGCCCGCCCGCGAGATTCCCGGATTTGTTCAGGCGGCCGACCTGCTGGTGTCGCCGCGGATTCGCGGTACCAACACGCCGCTGAAGATCTATTCGTACCTGCGATCGGGCAAGCCGATTGTCGCGACCAACCTGTTGACGCATACCCAGGTGTTGAATACCGAGATCGCGAAACTCGTCGCGCCCGAGGCCGAGCCGTTCGCGCAGGCCGTGCTCGAATTGATTGAACAACCTGAGCAACGGGAGCGCTTGTCGGCGGCCGCGCGGATCGTCGCGCAGGACAAGTACAGCCGCGAGTCGTACGTGCGCCGCACCGCGCAGGCCTACGAGCGTCTTGGCGGCGGCACGCCCGTTGGTGTCTCGTCTGGGGAGCTGGCGCGCCCGTGAAGGTGCTGGTCACCGGGGCGACCGGATTCACCGGTGGTCACCTGGCGCGGTTGCTGGCCGCGCGCGGCGATGACGTGCGCGCGCTGGTGCGGCCCAAGAGTCGCGCCCGGTTCGATCGCTCGCCACTGGCGGCCGCGGGGGTGCAGGCCGCCGAAGGTGATCTCACCAACGCCGCCTCGATGCGGCGCGCGTCCGACGGCGTGGAGGTCGTCTACCACATCGCCGCGACCTATCGTGAAGCCGGCCAGCCTGACGCCGCGTATCGCGCCATCAACGTCGATGGCACTCGCAACGTGCTTGAAGCGGCGCGCACCGCGGGCGCTCGCCGCGTGGTGCATTGCAGCACCGGTGGTGTCCACGGGCACATCGCGAATCCACCGGCGAATGAAGACGCCCCGTTTAATCCAGGCGATATCTACCAGGACACCAAGCTCGAAGCCGAGACGCTGGCCCGCGACTATGGCCGCACGACCGGCTTCGATGTGGTGGTGGCGCGGCCGATCGGCATCTACGGCCCGGGCGACCTGCGCTTCCTGAAGATGTTTCGCGGTCTGGCTCGCGGCAACTTCCCGATGATCGGCAACGGCCAGGTATTTTATCACCTCACGTATGTAGAGGACCTGGTCGAGGGCTTTCGCTTGTGCGGCACCGTTCCCGGCGCCGCCGGACGCACCTACATTCTGGCCGGCCCACGCTACACCACCCTCGAGGCGTTGGTCGGGATGGTGGCGAAGGACCTGAACGTCGCGCCGCCGAAGCGGCACTGGCCGGTGTGGCCGTTCTGGACCGCCGGTCTGCTGTGCGAGATGGTGTGCGTGCCGCTGCGGATTGAGCCGCCGATCTTCCGCCGGCGCGTGGACTTCTATACGAAGAGCCGCGCCTTCGACACTACGCGCGCGAAGACCGAACTGGGTTTCGCACCACAGGTCGATCTGGACGAGGGCATCCATCGGACGACCGCCTGGTACCGAAGTGAGGGCTT
>Ga0163144_10011411_pt1 | contig 18798 bp, 12 predicted proteins | sample OliLak19BULKMAT1_FD_123175 | JGI IMG/M metagenome (GOLD analysis project Ga0163144, IMG submission 123175) | Freshwater microbial mat bacterial communities from Lake Vanda, McMurdo Dry Valleys, Antarctica - Oligotrophic Lake LV.19.BULKMAT1 | ecosystem: Environmental > Aquatic > Freshwater >... | reverse complement strand
TGCTTTTGCAGAAGTTCCAAGTCCTCCGGCGTACGGCGCAGCGCGGCCAGCGCGGCGCTGGGCGATTCGATCGCCAGCCGGATTTCGAAGATCTGCCGGTAGCTGCTGGTTGTCTCGAGGGAAACCACAAGCGGGAGGATTCGCGTGAGCAGTTCGGTTCCGACGGTACGAACGATGGATTTGCGGCCATGACCCATGGCGAGGACGCCCAACGAACGCAACCTGGAGAGCACTTCGCGGAGCGCAATGCGGCTGACTTCCATCTCCTTCATCAGCGTGCGCTTACTAGGGATCGGCATGCCGACGGACCATGAACCGGTCTGGATCGGGCTTAGCATCTCCCCAAACAGGGCTTGGGTAGTTGTAGATCGTATCGGATTGATCCTTTATCTTGGCACAACTCAGTTCGATCTAGTGGACTTACAAATTGTCGAAAAAACAGACAAAAGCATCATTTCCTCTTGACTTGAGCGAGGACTCTCCAGTATAGTCTGCTTACGTCTAACCGTTACAAGGTCCGACCATTGGACCATTGGACCGTCGTACCATTGAAACTATGTCCATTGAAACTTTAGGAACAGGAACTGGCGAGTGGCGACCACTTAACCGAAAGTACTCGACGTCGATGATTGTGGAACGAATTCAGAAATCCCTACAAAGTGGCCATCTGAAGCCCGGTAGCAAGCTGCCGCCGGAGCGAGAACTGGCCGCCAATTTGGGAGTGAGCCGGTCGTCGTTGAGGGAGGCATTGAAGGCTCTCTCGGTAATGGGAGTGCTGGAAAGCCGCGTTGCCGACGGCACCTACGTCCGGTCGAACGCCTCTTCGAGTATTGCTGAATCGCTCCAGTTCTCGATTCTGCTGCGGAATCGGACCTCATTGTTCGAACTGATGCATGCGCGCAAGGTGATTGAACCGGAGTTGGTGCGGATGGCGACGCCGATCATCTCGGAGGCTGAGCTGGAGCGGTTGGAGCGTGAAGTCCAGTTTCTTGGGGCGAACATCCGCACGGTGGATCTCTTCAATGAACACGACACCGTGTTTCACTTGTTGATCGCCGAAGCGGCAGGGAACGATCTGCTGTACGCGATCGCGAAGTTGTTGCAGAGCCTAGCGGTTGCGGCACGGCAGAAGACGGCTTACCGGTATGATTTGAGCCGCAGTTTTCAGGAGCACAGCGAGATCGTGGTGCAGATGCGGGCTCGCAATGCCGATGGCGCGGTGCAGGCGATGCTTGCTCATTTGGACGGGGCGCTTTCGGTTTCACAGGCGTCGGATTTTGTAGAAGTGGGTGGCCAGGACAGTGCGGCCACTCAAACCTTAAAAGCAGCAAACGATTTGAACTTATAACTGGCTTCGTGGCCAAGGAGAACTTTCCATGTTCGAAAAAAGGGTGTTACGGTGGGCGACGGTTCTGATCGCCGGGGCCATGACTTGGGGTGGTTCGTTATGCGGACAATCCATTGCCGGCGATATAGTGGGCGTCGCGAAGGATCCTTCCGGCGCCGGAATTCCGGATGTCGCTCTCATCCTCGTCGATGAAGAACGCAATATCAGCGTGACAACAAAATCCGATGCCGATGGGAACTACATCTTCGCCAGGATTCGGCCGGCGCGTTATTCGATCACGGCGGAGAAGGCAGGCTTCTCCAAGCGCACGATATCTGGAATCATTCTGAACGTCAGCCAACGCGTCCGGGCTGATATTGAACTCAATTTGGGCTCAGTGGCGGAAAGCGTTACCGTTGCGGCTTCGGCCCAGACGATTGACTCCGATAACGTGGCAGTCGGGGTAACGATGATGCAGAAGGTGATCGTGGAGCTACCGCTGAATGGCCGCAACTTCATCGAACTGGCGAAGCTGAGTCCTGGCGTGATGGAAAACACGCGTGGAAATCTCGCTACCCAGTGGGAAGGCCGAAAGGATCAACAACTCGTGGTGGCGGGACTAAACAATGCCGACGTTAGCTTCTTGCTGGACGGGATTGAAACCAGATCGCCGCGTTGGGGATCAGCAGGTTTTAAGCCCTCGATCGACGCGATTCAGGAATTCAAGCTGGAGCGCAATCTGTTTCGGGCCAACCAAGGCTTCGCGACGGTGGCGGTGAACACGACGCTGAAATCAGGTACGAATTCTCTGCATGGCTCACTGTTTGAGTTTCTACGAAACAACAAGTTGGATGCGCGGAACTTCTTCGATCCCGGGGCGCGCCCGCCCTTTAAGCAGAATCAGTATGGAGCCTTCGTGGGTGGGCGTCTTATCCGTGACAAGTTATTCTTCTTTGGCGGCTACGAAGGCTTCCGGCAGCGTCTGGGCCGTGCCTTCCGAGGCTTGGTACCCTTAGCAAGTGAGTTACAGGGTGATTTCTCCCGCTCAGCTTCCCCAATCATCGACTGGACCACTCGTGCGCCGTTTCCGAATAATCGAATTCCTGCCAACCGTCAATCAACCGTGGGACTGAACCTCGCGAAACGATATCCGGGGCCGAATGTGACGGACTCCACTTTGAACTACGTGCGCTCCGATTCGCAGACCGAAGACTTCGATCAATTCCACGGCAAGCTCGACTATGTGCTCGACGCGAATAACCGCTTCTTCTTCCGCGCTTCCGACATCGACAATCCTCAATTTGCCCCGAATCTGTTTGCCCAAGAGGCGGTAACGCGGCCACTGGCGGACCGGAACTACGCGTTCAACTATACCCGGATTCTAAGCCCATCGATGCTCAACGAGTTCAGACTGGGCTACAACGGGAATAAGTCCCAAGTCGGTCATGAGAGTGCCTTCGGCCCCGACCTTTCGGCCCAGATCGGTCTGAAGAATACCGAAGTTGCGAAAGGCAATGAGGCGTTTCCTTCGGTCTCCCTGGTCGGGTATGCCAGTGCTGGCGTCCAATTGAATACCACCTGGGATGGGGTAGATAACATGTACCAACTAGCGGACAACCTCTCAATCAACCGCGGCGCTCACTCGATGGCGTTCGGTTTTGAGGTGCGTCATGACCGCTACTTCCAGCGAACCGATTTTCCGATTGCCCCTTCGTTCACCTTCAACGGAGTCTTCAGTGGAAACCCGATCGCCGATATGGTGCTCGGGTTACCGACCTTTGCGCAAGCTTCGGTCGGCGACTCATCGCAGAATATGCGAGGAACTTACTACGGAGTCTACGCCCAGGATGACTGGAAGGTGAACCGTCGCTTAACGTTTTCATACGGACTACGTTACGAATACATTACGCCCTGGACGGAGTTGAATAACCGGCAACGAGCTTTTGACCTCGTCAATGGCGGAACGGGCTTCCGCCCGGATGGGATACGAAACGGCATCCTGCTGGCCGGGAAAGATCTGCCACGTGGGCTGACGCGGCCCGATCGTAACAACTTTGCCCCCCGTTTGGGTCTGGCTTACACGCCGTTCGGCTCAAATACTGTTATCCGGGCCGGATTCGGCGTCTATTTCACTCCTTCGTCGCATAATGAGTTTCTGCTGCGAACGCTCGGAGCTCCATTTCGGGATGTCGTGACGTTGAATTCGTTCGCGCCGACGCCGACCGTATTCCTGGACAATCTATTTCCTCCGTTAGCGCTGAACCCGAATTCCGACCCGCAAACAATCAACCCAAGTGAGCGCTCCTCTTACACGATGCAGTGGAACTTCAATGTTCAGCATAAGATACGCGACTTTCTGGTCGAGGTCGGCTACTTCGGATCGGGCAGCCACAAGATTAATCAGCGTTTCAATTACAATTTGGCGGCTCCAGATCCGACCGGAAGACTGACATTGCAGCAGCGCCGGCCTTATCAGGGATGGGGCGACTTGTTGGGCAATGCGGCGATTGGAAACGCCTCGTACCATAGTGTCCAGGCACGAGTCGAGCGGAGATACTCGCATGGCATCTCGCTACTGAGTAGCTATACCTTCGGGAAGAACTTGAATGACGGTGAGCAGGATCAATACTCACACGGGCAGATTCGCGGCGCGTTCCCGGCATTAAAAGGGCGGTCACGGATTGACCAAACTCATCGGCTGGTTTCGAGCTTTGTGTATGACCTACCTTTTGGCACCGGACAAGCCCTCGCGAGTAATGCCGGCAAAGTTACCAACGCTGTCGTAGGTGGTTGGCAAGTGAGTACGATCGCGACATTCGGTACCGGAGCGCCGGCGGAAGTGAATGTGGCGGGCGATCGAGCCAACATTGGAGCGCGACGAATTCAGCCCGCCAACCGGATAGGAAACGGCAATGACAGTTCTCTCGCCGACAACATCCGGAATCAACCAGTGCTGTCACCCTATTTCCGGATTACGGACTTCACTCTGCCTAGTATCAATAACCTCGGCAACGGCGGTCGCGGTTATCTGAATCTACCGGGATTCAATAACTGGGCTCTTTCGCTCCTCAAGAACACTCGGCTCACGGAAGGGGTGAGCTTACAGCTCCGGTTCGAATTCTTCAATGCGTTCAACCATGCCCAATTTGGTGCGCCGGGTCTGACCGTTGGCACACCGTTATTCGGCCGAATCACTTCGGCCGGGGATGCCAGAAGTATTCAAATAGGAGCCAAAATTCTCTGGTGATGCTATTTGTACTCCCTCATCTCCTGACAGCTCTAGCCGCTGCCGGGGCATCCTGTCCGGATGCCTCGGCGGTCGTGGAGTTGTTGCGTTCAGGCATGATCGCCGCGGCTCAGGAATCTCTCGGACAGCACGAGGCTCTTTGCCGCAACGATGGCGATTGGCACTACTTGCGGGCTCGTGTGTTCTGTCAGTCGGGGGACTATGAAGCAGCGGGCAGGTTTGTGAGTCGAGCCATTTCGCTCGATAGCGGAGCGGTCGAGTATCACCGATTTGCGTCTACTATTTTCGCGAAGCTGGGCCGAACAGGGGAAGCTCGGGATCATGTGGGACTAATGATCAAGCTACGGTCAGGTTCAGGGAATGAATTACAGCAGGAACGACTCCTCGCGGTCGTGTTAGCTCAGGGAGGAAAGACCGCTGCGGCACTGCAAGTCCTAAGAGCGCTATTGGACCGCTATCCTAACGACGTTCAAGCGTTGTACTACCGGGCTTTGTTTGAGCAATCACTTGCTGAGTATCCCAATGCGACCATCGGCTATCGACGCGTTCTGGAATTGGACTCGACGCACGCAGCCGCTCGACGTCAACTGGCAGTCATTGAAATAGAGAACGGCGATATCGCGGGTGGCTTGAAGGCATTGGAGCAATTGTTGGCTCGAAAGAGTGAGCCCGAGCTGCTGTTCCACATCGGGCGAGCGAAGTGGAAGCTTGGCGAGTTTGCGTCCGCCGAACGGGCCGTACGACAGGCGATCGAAGCCGCTCCCGCTGAGGCGCGATATCGAAGGCAGTTGGGGCTGATGTTGTTGCGCGCTGGTTCTATTGCGGAGGGTCGTTGGCAGATTGAAGAAGGCAATCGTATGGAAGGGGCGAGTCTTCGATGATCGATCATAAGTGGATCTTCTCCTTCGCCTTGAGCACTCTGGCGGTGGCGTTCGGCGTCGAAGTGACGAAGTTGCTTCCAGGACCCATCATGTTCCGGGAGCTGAGATCCGCTCTGTCGTTCCAACAGGAGAACGGAGCTTCGCCACGGAAGCACATGGTGGAAACCATGGGATCTGGAGCGGCGTTCCTCGACTTCGATGGCGACGGTTGGTTAGATATCTATTTAGTAAACGGTGGCACGGTTGTGGACCGTAAGATAACCGGACATAAGGGTAAGTTGTTTCGCAATGTGAATGGGCAGAAGTTCGACGATGTGACCGAGAGCTCGGGAATTCGCACTCCAGACTCCTATGGGATGGGAGTGGCTGTTGGTGACTATGATGGCGATGGCCGGGACGATCTATACCTCACCGGGTATCCGCGTAGCTACCTATTTCGTAATCTGGGCCATGGAAAGTTTGAAGACGTCACGGTGGCGGCTATGGCCGGAGTGAATGGATGGAGTACGAGTGCCGCCTTCCTCGACTATGATGGAGACGGTCAACTGGATCTCTACATCGGTCGCTATGTGCGATATGAACCAGCCCTTGAACCGTATTGCGGAATCAAAAAGGAGGGATGGAGAAGTTACTGTTTACCAGATGTATTCGAGGGGGCCTCTGGCGTTCTGCTGCGAAACAACGGCCATGGAGGGTTCGCGGATGTGAGTCGCGCTGCTGGCCTGGATCTGAAGGAAGCGAAGACACTTGGCGTCAGCGTTGGAGATTACGATCACGATGGCAAACCTGATCTGTTTGTGGCGAACGATCGTGTGCGGAACTTCCTATTCCGCAATCTGGGCAATGGGAAGTTTGAAGAGCGGGGTGAGCGCGATGGCGTTGCATACAGCGACGACGGCACGGCGCGCGCCGGCATGGGTTCTGATATGGCTGACTACGACAACGATGGCCATCCGGATATTCTGGTAACTAACTTCGAGACGGAGGGCGCGGCGTTGTTCCGGAATCAAGGCAACGGAACGTTTCAGGATGTCGCGATGCGATCGGAATTAGGCCGCGGCAGCTATCGCGTAGTAGGTTTCGGGGCCAAACTCGTCGACTTGGACAACGACGGCTTCCGAGACATCTTCCTGGTGAATGGCCATGTAATCGACAATATCCAACTTTATAAGGACTCGATTGCTTATCGGCAACCGAAACTGATCTTCCGAAATACCGAAGGCCGTGGCTTTGCTCTACAGCAGATGGTCGGCGTCAGTCGTCCAATGGTGGGCCGCGGAGCGGCCTTTGGTGACTTCGACAACGATGGACGAGTGGATGTACTGGTGAATAACAATGGTGGCCAGGCAGAGCTTCTACACAATGAGTCTTCGCCGAAGAATCATTGGATCGGGCTGAGGTTGAAGGGGAGAACGGGGAGTCGCGAAGGAGTAGGAGCGCGAGTGGAACTGCAAGCGGGAGCGGTCCGGCAGATGCGTGAGGTGAGTGGGGCGGGGAGCTATCTTTCCGCGAATGATCAGCGCGTCGTCTTCGGTATCGCGCAACAAACGAACGTGGATCAGATCTTGATTGAATGGCCGTCGGGCCGGAAACAAACGATCCTGCGCCCGGTGGTCAACCGATACCACGAGGTTCAAGAGCCGGAGATTGCTCGATGAAGTGGCGCGCCATTGTTTTGCTATGGTCCTACGCTCTGCTGGGGCAGCAAGTCGCGAACCCGCTGGAGTCGGCCTATCGATTCATGGCGGCCGGAGATTGGCAAGCCGCCGGACGCGAACTGTCCGCGCGAATCCTGGCATTTCCCCGAGATATTTCTGCCTTAACCGCCCGGGCTTACGTATTCTCACAATTGGGTGACCACGAGCAGGCAATTGCATTCGCGCGTCGCGCTTTAGCGATCAACCCGAAAGACGAATCGGCACGGAATTCGCTGGCCCTGAGCTTGATCAGCAGCGGCAAAAGAGGTGATGGGATCGCTGAACTCAGTTCCATTCTGAAGGGCAACCCAAATCACCCTTCCGCCTTGCGCAATCTGGGATTAGCTTATCTTCAGGCAGGATCGCCGGGGCGTGCCGTTCCTCTTCTCGAGAGACGTTTGCAACTTGAACCGCGTGACCAACTCGTGAGAATTGATTTGATCGGCACACTATATCAGTTGGGATATGTGAGCCGCGCGGTGGAACTGACGGCGGCGGTGCCGAACGAGCCCGTGCTGCTTGAGAAGCTATGCCGTACATTGAATGAGCACTACCGCTATTCGGAGACCATCAAACGTTTGGAGAGCGTTTCGCGACAGGCGCCTCTGGAGTCTGCTTTACGAGTCGCACTGGCCGAGGCGTATACCGGGGCCGGATCAGTTGTGCGGGCGGCGGAGATACTGGCCACGCTACCGGCGACGGAGCGCAACTCCGACTATACGCTCGCCCTCGCATGGACTTTCACGGTTCAAAATAATCTCCCATCGGCGATTCAGGCCTTGCAGGCGGCCATTCAAACCGAACCGGAGGACGCACGGCTTTACCACGCACTTTCCATGCTTCTGTTGCGAGGTGGCGCAGTGGAGGACGCGATCGATGCGGCGTCTCATGGGCTTGAGCGGATTCCGGATTCGGCAGTGTTGTTGCTTTCGTTGGGAATGGGCCAGGCGTACTTGGGACGGTATGATGACGCGAAATCGGCTCTTCGCCGATGCCTTGCGCTTGATCCCGCGAACGGTCTCGCCCACTACGTCCTGGCGCTTTCGTACCTCATCTCCGGTGAGACATGGGGTGTGACCGAGAAGGAGTTTCAGGCGGCGCTTCAGATTCGTCCGAACGATCCGCTCATCGCCAGTAACTATGCGCGTGAGCTACTGAAGCGGCAACAGTATGCAGAGGCGCGCAAGATGGCCGATATTGCCGCTCAGTCGCCAGAGTTCGAGGGAGCCGCGGACGCGATTCGGGGGCACATCTTCCTGGCGGAAGACAAGTTTGAAGACGCGACGCGCTCTATCCAAAGTGCGATTCAGAAAGATCCTGACCAGTACTCTGAGACTTACCGTCTGGGCTTGGCGTATATGCGAACGGGCGACCGGGCGAAGGCGCGTGAGTATCTTGGCACCTTCGCGGCATTGAAGGATGCGGCTAAGGAACGGGATCGGCAGCGCGAAATCCTGAAACGCATGGCGCGATATCAATGAGACGGTTTCTCATAGTCCCCGCGGTTATGTCCTGCATGGCGCTGGCCGGAGTGGTGCTTGGCACGGAAGGCCTAGAAACGTTCGAAGATGTTTCGGCTCGGTCGGGTGTGTCTTTTCAGCATCGCTCCGGCGGCGGCGCCAAGGACTTTCTGGTGGAGACAGTCGGTAGTGGCGTCGCGCTGTTCGACTATAACAACGACGGACTCATCGATATCTATCTGGTGAATGGCGCCCAGCTGATCGGGAATCGTGTGCGTCCGATCGCGGGTGGCGGCGCGCGCCTCTATAAGAACGTTGGCGGTATGCGATTTGCGGATGTTACGGCGGAGTCGCATGTTGCCAACTCGGGTTGGGGAATGGGAGTAGCGGCCGCGGATTACGATAACGATGGTTGGGCTGATCTTTACGTGACGAACTACGGGCAGAATGTCCTGTTCCATAACAACGGGAATGGCACGTTTACCGATGTGACGGCGCGGGCCGGAGTGGTGGCGGGAAACTGGAGCACTGGCGCCTCTTGGGGCGACTATGACGGTGACGGTCTGCTGGACTTGTATGTTGCCAGGTACGTTGCTTTTGACCCGGCGGTGACGCCCCGACGCGGAGCGGACCGAACCTGCCAATATCATGGGGCGCTGGTGGCTTGCGGTCCTCGCGGGCTGCCGGGGTTGCCGGATATTCTTTATCGAAATAACGGAGACGGATCCTTCGCCGATGTCACCGCCAAGGCCGGGATCGAAGACCCCGGTTACTACGGTTTCACGGTGCTGTGGCTCGACTACAACCGTGATGGCAGGCCCGATATCTTTGTGGCCAACGATGCCACGCCGAACTTCCTTTGGCGAAACAACGGAAACGGAACCTTCACTGAAGTCGGAGCCGAGACCGGATTAGCCTACAACTCGCATGGCGCGGAACAATCCTGCATGGGAGCAGCGGCGGGTGACTATGATCAGGATGGCCTCATCGACATTTTTGTGACTAACTTCTCGGAGGACGATAACACTCTCTACCGCAACGACGGAGATGGTGCCTTCTCGGACGTGACGCGGCAGACAGGCTTGGCGGGTAAAAGTTGGTTGGAACTCGGTTGGGGTGCAGGAATTCTAGATTTCGACAATGACGGGGGATCAGAGATATTTGTCGCCAATGGGCACATCTATCCCGAAGTGCAGAAGTATCGCATGGACTTCACGTATCGGCAGTCGCTCCAATTGTTTCGTTGGAACCATCGGGGCAAGTTTGAGGAGATAACCGGGAAGTCCGGCAAGGACTTCGTCACTCCCCGCAGCGCGCGTGGCGTTTCATTTGCAGATCTTGACAACGATGGCTGTGTGGACGTGGTAATTAACAATCTCGATGCGGCGGCGACCGTGTTGCAAAATCATTGCCCCGCCACCAATCGATGGATTGCAATCACCCTTGAAGGTACGCGCAGTAATCGTGATGCGGTGGGCGCGCTTGTGACGGTAACGGGCGGTGGCCAAACTCATACTGCCGAGCTGATTCCCGCCAATGGTTATATGGGCACGAGTGACAAGCGCATGTGGTTCGGCTTGGGTACTCAGGCGAAGATCACCCGAGTGGATGTGACCTGGCCCTCGGGACAGAAACAGCGGATTGAGAATGTTAAGAGTAATCAGATTCTGGCAGTCCGCGAGCCGCGGGGAGCGAATGATGCTCGCTAAATTTATCTTCGTATTGGTTGCGCTTGCGAAGGCGAATGGGCAGGACATCGATTCGTACTTGCGTCGTCTCAGCGAATCGTTGGAGAACCGAGATCGCGACCTAATCATGAAGACTCTCGAAACGATTCCCGAGAGTTTGCTGGCCGATCCTCAATGCGGCTTTCGGGTCGGATTGCTACTTCACCAGCGCGGATTCTCGGATGTGGCCCGGACTTATGTGCAGCGTGCGGCATCCGCGCACCCCAATCGCGCTGACTACGTGTTCTTGTTGGGCTCGGTTCTGGTGGAGATGGAGGAGTTCGCGCCGGCGGCGTTACTTCTCGGACCTCTAGCTGACTTCGAAAAAGCCCCCGCGAGTGTGGATGCTCTGATCGGACGCGCTCATCTGGGTTTGGGCAACTACTCGAAAGCGGCAGTTAGTTTCGAAAGGGCGATTGCGAAGCAGCCGAGCGATCCTGCATTTCAAGTTCAATTGGCTCATGTTGCGTTTCGGTCCGGGAGGCAGGACGAGGGCATACGACAGCTCCGATCCGCGCGAGAGAGGATCGGAACGTCGCAGGCGTTGAACGAGAAGCTGAGCGAGTTGGAGCTCAACCTAGCCGCTGGGGCGCTTAGCCAGTCCGAACCAGCCATTGCACGTATGGTGTTGGCGGAAGTGGGGTCTAATCAGCAAAAGACGGAGCGATTCAGGCTGCTTCAGGCTAACATGCTCCAACTGGAGAACCAGAATGAGGAAGCGATCGGATACCTGAATCAGGCTTCAATTGATTATCCCAAATCCGCGCAGATTCCATTCGCGGTTGGGCTGTCACACTACAATTTAGGCCGTTTTCGTGAGGCGTCGATTTGGTTCAAGCGGGCTGCCGAGCGCGGACCGCACCTGGCACAGGCCTCACACTATCAGGGTCTTTGTGCCGCGAAGTTACAGGATCTTCCGGCGGCAGAATCGTTCGCGCGCCGGGCGGTGAGTCTTGAAGGGCGAAACGATCTCTATCGCTATCAGCTTGGGTGGGTCATCTTACAAGAGGGAAAACAGGGTGAAGCGGAAACGCTGCTGCGGGAAATTGTGAGGGACTCGCCGGCGTATGTGCCGGCCCTCGTGGAACTAGGACGAATGCTCTTGCAGCGCGATGCACCGGCTGATGCGATTCCCTATTTGGCGCGTGTCGTCACTCAAGATCCGCGGCTCGATCAGCCGCACTACCTACTGAGTCAGGCTTATCGCCGCTTGGGGCGAATCAAGCAAGCCGATCTGAGTTTGCGAGAGTTTCGTAGATTGAAGGAGTTCGAGCGTAGTCAAATGACAAAAGGACAATCAAGCCAAGGGCAGGTAGCGGTGGGGGAGGTTAAAGCAAATGTTCAATAGACGTCATATCTTCACCTCGGGGAAATCCACATTATTGGCCCCGCAGGCGGCAATGGGTGAGCCACCTCATGAAACGCTGCGGAATAGCCAGTATCAGAATATTAAAGGTTTCAATTACATTCCGTCCTACGCATCGACGATTTGGGAGACGATCGACCAGTTCGATGCCGCTGTCTGGGATCGGGAGTTTGGATACTCGAAGCGATTTCATGCGAATACGCTGAGGATCTGGTGTGACTACTTGTCGTTTCAGCGCGACCAGGATCATTTCCTGAGATCCTGGGAGACGGGACTGACCTTGGCAAAGAAGCACGGTTTGAAGATCATGTTCACTTTGTCGAATCGTTGGGTGGATGCGCAATGGCCTTTCGGCCAATTGGACTTGGCGACCATTCTGAAAGGCGAGCCGAATGGAGAATACCGCAAGTATCTCGAGACGGTGGTCGGTCATTTTCGTGATCACCCCCAGATACTGATGTGGGACCTGTGTAACGAGCCGTTTTCGGTAATTCCGACGCTGCCGGAGGATCGGGGGTTGTTTCGATCGTTGCTTTCCGAGAAAGAGTCTGGGTTCTGGCAGGGCGCGGCGGCGATCGTAAAGGCTGCGCGACCATCGCAGCCGGTAACCATCGGACTGCACACCTCCCACGACTGGAATCCGGATGCGATGCACGATTGCGTAGACGTGATCAGTTGTCACCCTTATCGAGGCTGGTGGGACGATGCGGCAGGCTTCAAGGACATCTGCGACTACTACGTCCGGATCGCCAATCGGAAGAACAAGCCATTGATCTGCAGCGAGACCTGCCAGGGAAGCAAGAACAACGATACGCGCCGACAGATCATCGAAGTGAGCATCCGCGAGTTGGAGCGGCGCAGAATTGGGTGGCTCGCGTGGCAATTGATGGGCGGCAAACACGTGACTGCGCGATGGGATCGAACGGATAAAAACTGCCGGCCCGGTGACGACAGCGTCATGTACTGGGTCGAGACTGACGGCCGGACGCGGCCGCGTCACGAAGAGCGGGACTGGCGCACCTGGTAAGGAGAGGGAACTAACCATGCAGAATCGAAGAGACATTCTCAAGCTGGCGTCCGCGGGCGTTGCATCTTCCAGTTTGACAGCCGCACCGGCGATTGAGACTTTGGCGAATACCAAGTATCAAGACATTAAGGGATTTAACTACGTTCCCTCCTATGCGGCCACGATTTATGAGGCAATTGACCGGTTCGATGAAGCCGTGTGGGATCGCGAATTTGGTTACTCCAAACAGTTTCACTCGAATACTTTGCGCGTTTGGTGTGATTCTCTCTCCTTCCACCGGGATGAGAAGCACTTCCTTCGCTGCTGGGAAAAGATCCTGGCACTGGGCGCAAAGCATGGATTGAAAATTATGGTGACCCCGGCGAATCGTTGGGTGGACGCTCGCTGGCCCTATGGCCAAGTCGACTTGGCCGTAGTGCTGAAGGGAGAAGCGCCGCGAGAGTTCCAGAGCTATCTCAAGACGTTTGTCGGTGCCTTTCGCGATCATCCGCAAGTTCTCATGTGGGATCTCTGTAACGAGCCGTTCTCTTTTCCGCTAGCCGCAGACGAGCGAGGATTGTTTCTCTCGCAGTTGAAAGAGCAGGAACTGAAGTTCTGGCGGACGGCGGTGGAAGCGATCCGCGCGGCGAAGCCCAGCCAGCCATTAACCTGCGGCGTCATCGGTCCGGCGAACACGCCTGATTCCTTTCATGACCTTCTGGACGTGATCGGATGCCATCCCTACGGCGGCTGGTGGGACGACGCCAAAAGCTTTCAGGATCAATGTGACTACTATGTTCGTTTAGCCAACCGGCAAAAGAAGCCGCTATTGTGCAGCGAGACGTGCCAGGGCAGCAAGGAAAACTTGACGCGAAGGAAGATCATCGAAGTGAGCATTCGTGAGTTGGAGCGGCGAAAGATTGGATGGATTGCTTGGCAGCTAATGGCGGGTAAGATCGTCTCGGCCCGCTGGGATCGTTTCGACACGAACTGCAAACCGGGCGACGACGCGATTATGTATTGGGTGGAGAAGGACGGCAAAGTCCGCCCTGGACACAACGAAAAGGAGTGGCGCACTTGGTAGAGACACGGAAGCGTTTTAAGGTGGTGATTGCGGATGCTATCGTGGATGCGCTTGAACCGGAAAAGAGTATTCTGTCCGACATTGCGGACGTAACGGCGATCGGTGCCTTAACCGAACGGGACTTGGCGGGTGCGGTGGACGATGCCGATGCCATCATGTTGTACCATTCTGTTTCGGTATCGCGGACTACGATTGAACGACTGATTCGTTGCCGACTGATTGTCCGCTGCGGCGTGGGATTCGACAATGTTGACCACGCTTTCGCCGGCAGCCGGGGCATTCCTGTTTCTAATGTGCCGGACTACGGGACTGAGGAAGTGGCTGATTCCGCGATTGGCCTTCTATTGTCACTGACTCGCGGCATCAATCTACTCAACTCTGGCTTACGTGCGGGTGGGCTCTCGTGGGACCACTCGGGCGCCGCGCCGCTGAGGAGATTGCGAGGGAGGCAGTTAGGGATTGTCGGTATTGGCCGGATCGGGACGGCGACGGCCCTGCGCGCTAAGGCGCTGGGAATGAAAGTTGCGTTTTACGATCCGCACAAGCCCGATGGCTACGACAAGGCACTGGGGCTTCAGAGGTGTTCGACCTTGGAGGAGCTGCTTGGCCAGTCTTATGCCGTCAGTACGCATTGTCCGCTGAACGTGGAGACCCATCACCTGATGAATGCCAGCACATTGGAGTTGATGCCTACCGGCTCATATCTTATTAATACGGCCCGCGGATTGGTCGTTGATACTGCGGCCATCCCTGCGGCAATTCAGTCTGGCAGGTTGGCTGGCGCCGCGATTGATGTATTGGAGAAGGAACCGCCGGCCGCCGATGATCCCCTGATCGTGGCGTGGCGAGACCCGGCTCATCCGGCACACCACCGGGTGATCGTGAATTCTCACGCGGCGTTTTATAGCGAAGAGGGGCTGATAGAGATGAGGACGAAGGGAGCGGAGGCTTGCCGCCGCGCGCTGTTGAATTTGCCGCTCCGGAATGTGGTGAACCTCCCTGTGAGAGAAACTTAGGTCATGTTGCGCCTTGTGGTCATCGCCCTGACGGCTCGCGTATTGCTGATCTCTCAAGCGCAAGTCCCACCGAAACTCAAGCCAATTCTCGAGCAGACCTGTCAGGGTTGCCACTATAAGAAAGCAGCGAAAGGCGGCCTCGATTTGAGCGCGTTGCCGTTTGACCTAACGGATCGGGCGGTGCGCGACCGTTGGATTAGAATTCATGACCGGGTGGAGAAGGGAGAGATGCCTCCGCCGCCGGTGGCACTTTCCGCGGGGCGCCGGACTGAACTGCTGAAACTGCTTGCCGCTGCGATTCGGGATGTGGAGGGCCCGGAGATCATCGCCATGGGCCGCGGCCCATTACGGCGATTGAATCGCGATGAGTATGAACAGAATCTGCGCGATCTTCTGCAACTGCCGCATCTGGACATTCGCGACATTTTGCCAGAGGATCGCGAAGGGCATCATTTCAACAAGACTTCTGACACTCTCGACATGTCGCGCGTACAACTGACTGCGTACCTTGATGCCGCCGAAGTTGCGTTGCGCCAAGCGATCTCCTCGGGCCAGAACCCACCGCCCGCGACCAAGTTTCGCGCGGTAGGAGCAGCCATGTTCCCCACCGATATCAGTTTCGGTGAACGCGAGGCGATGTTTTTCGCCAAAGACAATCGAGCGGTTAAGGGGAAGGAATTGGACGCGCTACGCGACGACCCGGCGCTCGAGCTTGCGTTGTTCCGTTCCGCACATTGGCCATATTACGGCTATCCGAAAGGATTCGTCGCTAAGTTGCCTGGTGCCTATCGGGTGCGCTTTTCCGCGCGAACCGTTCTGCAGTTGAGTGGTTATCGAATCAAGCCGGGCAATCAGCCCATACCGATGACCTTCAGAGCCAGGAAGCCCTCCGGTGCCGACGTGTCGGGAGATGTCCGCGCGACGGGCGGCGTGATGGACATTCAGCCGGAGGCTCGCATCTTCGAGACTAAGGTGCGGCTACGTGAGGACGAGACGTTTGAATATAGCCTGCTGGGTCTGCCGGTGCCGTTAGCCCGCAACCTGAACGGAGGGCCGCCTACCTATCGCTATCCGCCGTTCCCGGAGGCCGGACAACCGGGTGTGGCGTTCGCCTGGCTTGAAGTGGAAGGCCCGATCAGTTCGGAGACTTGGCCGCCACCGTCTCATCGAGTCTTGTTTGGCGATTCGCCGGGCCTCAACGCGAAGCAGCTTTTGCGACGTTTTGTGAGTCGCGCGGCGCGCGAACCCATTGCCGAATCCGCTCTGCAGAAGTTCGATCAACTGATCCAAAGCCGACTGGAACAGAAGGAGCCTTTCTCCGAGGCGATGCTCGCTGGCTACAAAGCTTTCCTCTCATCAGGCCACTTTCTCTATCTTCGCGAGCCCGAAGACCCTCACGATCATTTTGCGATTGCTTCGAGACTATCTCATTTCCTGACGAACACCCGTCCCGATTCCGGCTTGGCCGAGTTGGCGCGTCGCAGGCAACTTCGAAATTCGGGCACTTTGCGCAAAGAGACTCACCGCCTGATCGCCAGCGCCGGCTTTGACCGATTCGTACGCAGCTTCACCGACTACTGGCTGAACCTTCGCCACGTGCGCCGCGATGAACCCGACATCCGTCTCTATCCCGAGTATCGATTTGACGACTATCTGGTGGAATCGATGGAGTTGGAGACCCGAACGTTCTTCGCATCGATGATTCGCGACAACTTACCGGCCCGTGTGCTCGTGGACGCCGATTTCACCTTCGCCAATGACCGTTTGGCGAAACACTACCAACTGCCTGCCCTCAGTGGATCGGCCATGCGCAAGGTCGTGTTGCCGGTGGGTAGTCCGCTCGGTGGTTTACTTACGCAGGCCGCCATTTTGAAGGTGACGGCGAACGGTACCACCACTTCGCCCGTGGTGCGCGGAGCATGGATCATGGATCGGTTGCTGGGTGAGCCGCCACCTCCGCCACCACCAAACGTTCCCGCTGTCGAGCCCGATATTCGTGGAGCCAAAACGATTCGTGATCTGATGGCGTTGCACACGAAAATTGAATCCTGCTCTGCTTGTCACGCCCGGTTTGACCCGGTGGGGCTGGCTCTGGAGAACTTCGACATTCTTGGAGGCTGGCGGACACGCTACCGTTCGATGGAGCAAGGGGAACGGGTTACGGGCATCGATCGTGCCGGACATGACTTCAGCTACGCCTTGGCCGCGCCCGTCGACGCCAGCGGGCGGTTGTTGGATGGCCGGAAGTTCAACGATGTTCGAGAACTCAAGGCATTGCTCGCCGCAAATCCAAGGCAACTGGCGCGGAATCTCCTTCAACAGTTCACGGTTTATGCCACTGGAACTCCGGTCCGGTTTTCAGACCGGCCCGAGGTGGAGCAGATGCTCGACGCCTGTGAAGGTAGCGGTTACGGTGTCCGAGATCTCCTTGCCGCCCTGGTGCGGAGTAAAATCTTCTTGGGTCCTACGGGATCCCGATAACGTAATGAAGATGCCGCACATCTCTCTTCATGTGGAACGCCGCCGCTTCCTGCGCGGTGTCGGCGTGACACTCGGCTTGCCTGTCCTGGAATGCATGACACCGGCGTTTGGGCAGGGTGCTCAGGCGCCGGTTCCCAGGCGAATGCTGCTGATCTCGAACAATCTGAGCGTGCTGCCGAAACCATTTTTCCCCCAGTCTGCCGGCCGTGACTACGAATTGTCGCCCTATCTTTCCGAACTGACTCGTTTCAGAAACGACTTCACCGTATTCAGCGGACTTTCTCACCCGGGAGTCGTCGGCGGGCACAGCACGGAGAACTGCTTCCTGACTGCTGCACGCGGCCCGACCAAGAGTGGCTTCCGCAATAGCATCTCGCTCGATCAGTTCGCGGCGGAGAAGCTCGGCCACGTCACTCGATTTCCGACGCTGAATCTCGGAGTGAACATCGACAAGGCGAATCGCAGCCTGTCGTGGACTCGTGACGGAGCCCTGCTGCCCGCTGAGGATAGCGCGCCTGGGCTGTTTCAGAAGATGTTCGTTCAGGGTGATCCGGCCGCCGTGCAGAAACAACTTCACCGCCTCTCGGAACGCGCCAGTATTCTCGATACGCTGCTGGACGATACGCGGCAGTTCAGCCTTGGTCTAGGGCGTGACGACAAGGCCCGGCTCGACCAATATTTCACCTCGGTTCGCGAGGTGGAACAACGTTTGCAAGCGGCACGTGAATGGGAAGTCAGGCCGAAACCGACCACCAGACACGCGCTTCCCCCTGACATTCAAGACAAGAGACTATTCTTTGAAAAATTCGACCTGATGCTTTCGATTGCGCAGCTCGCCCTGCAGTCGGACTCGACGCGTATTGTGACTTTGATGGTGGACGCGTTTGCGACCCCGGTTTTCGAACTTCATCCCAATCAGAACACCACTGACGGGTACCACAATCTCAGTCATCACGGTCAGGCAGAAGAGAAAGTTAAACAGCTCGAAGATGCTGATCGGCAGCAGATGGCCTTGTTCCGCAAGTTGCTTGAGAGTCTCGCCAAGCAGAGAGAGGGTGACCGACGATTGCTGGATCGCACGATGATTCTGTACGGCAGCAATATGGGTGACGCCAACACTCATGACAATAGCAACTTGCCCATTCTGTTGGCGGGCGGGGGTTTTAAGCACGGGCAGCATCTGGCATTCAAGCGTGACAATAACACGCCATTGTGCAATCTCTTTGTTTCTATGCTGCGATGCTTGGGTGTCGAGACCGATACTTTCGGCTCGAGTAACGGAACACTAGCGGGGCTATCGCTTCACCCGTAGACACTCCGACAATCGCTCGTCGTTCGCAAACGAAGTGATAGAAGTTGTCGAGGCTGTAGAGGCCATGTTGCAGGGCGTTCGAGGCGGATTTGAGTTTGCCGGCGGGGGTACGGGGGCCGGTCGACTTTTGAGCGTTGGCGCGGTTGGCGGCGATGGCCGCTTCGGACATGGTTTTCTTGCGCGGGGTTTCCACG
>Ga0163144_10011408_pt1 | contig 18800 bp, 15 predicted proteins | sample OliLak19BULKMAT1_FD_123175 | JGI IMG/M metagenome (GOLD analysis project Ga0163144, IMG submission 123175) | Freshwater microbial mat bacterial communities from Lake Vanda, McMurdo Dry Valleys, Antarctica - Oligotrophic Lake LV.19.BULKMAT1 | ecosystem: Environmental > Aquatic > Freshwater >... | reverse complement strand
GAGAACTGGGGCGCCGACGCCACCAAGGTCGGCGTCGGCCCGGGCAAGGTCTGCATCACCAAGCTGAAGACCGGCTTCGGCACCGGCGGCTGGCAGCTTTCGGCGCTGAAGTGGTGCGCGCGCGTGGCGACCAAGCCGATCGTCGCCGACGGCGGTATCCGCCACCACGGCGACATCGCCAAGAGCGTGCGCTTCGGCGCCGCGATGGTGATGATCGGCTCGCTCTTCGCCGGCCACGAGGAGAGCCCGGGTGCGACGGTCGAGGTCGACGGCAAGCTCTACAAGGAGTATTACGGCAGCGCCTCGGACTTCAACAAGGGCGAATACAAGCACGTCGAAGGCAAGCGCATCCTCGAGCCGATCAAGGGCGCCCTGGCCGACACGCTGCGCGAGATGCGGGAAGACCTGCAGAGCTCCATCAGCTACGCTGGCGGCACCCAGCTCGCCGACCTGCGGCGCGTGAATTACGTGGTGCTCGGCGGCGAGAACGCGGGCGAGCACTTGTTCATGTAAACCAGCGAGGTCAGCGACTCGGTGCTGTCGCATTTGCTATTTCAAGATTCGATCTTAAAATAGCAAAGTGCCGTCTTCTCCGTCAGCTCCCTATTTCCTGCGCAGTGCGCAAGAGCGCCTGGCGGCAGCGCTTCGCCACTACCCAGTGGCTGTCGTGTGCGGAGCGCGGCAGGTGGGCAAGTCGACCCTGTTGCGACACGCCTTGCCCGGCTGGACGATGCTGTCGCTGGAAGACCTGGACGTGCGCGAATTCGCCCGCACCGATCCGCGTGGTTTTCTGGCGCGCTACCCGGCCCCGCTGATCCTCGACGAGGCGCAGCGGGCGCCGACGCTATTGTCGTACCTGCAGACAGCGGTCGACGCAACGGGTGAGGCAGGCCAATATGTCCTTTCGGGCTCGCAACAGTTTTCATTGCTGGCCGGTGTGACGCAAAGCCTTGCCGGACGGGCCAGCCTGATCGAGATGCACCCCCTGCGGCTGAAGGAATTGGTGGATGCACGGCGAGAACCACGTTCGCTGGACGAATGGCTGCTGGCCGGAGGTTACCCGGCCATCCATGCGCGCGGGCTGGTCGCCGAACCGGGCGCTGTGGCGCGATTCCATGCCGACTATGTGCAGAGCTACCTCGAACGCGACGTTCGCTCGCTGGCCGCTGTGCAGGACCTCGGCAACTTCCAGCGCTTCATGCGCTTGGCGGCATCGCGCACCGGCCAGTTGCTCAACCTCAATGCGATGGCCAACGACTGCGGTATCGCTCAACCCACCGCGGCAGCGTGGATGAACGTCCTGGAGGCCAGCTTCGTGGTGCGCCGTATTCCGCCGTACCACCGCAACTTCGGCAAGCGCCTGGTCAAGACACCCAAGCTCTATTTCCTCGACACGGGCTTGTGCGCCTGGCTGCTCGGCATCACCAGCGCAGAAGCGCTGGCCACACACTATGCCCGCGGTGCGCTGTTCGAGACCTGGGTCGTCAACGAGGCCATCAAGTGGCGCGCCTGCCGGGGCGACGGCCAGCCACTCTACTTCTGGCGAGACAACATCGGCAACGAAGTCGACCTGCTGCTCGAAGATGGGACGGCGCAAACGCTGGTCGAGGTCAAGTCGGGGCAGACCTTCCAGCCCGAGTGGCTGCGCAGCCTCGATACCGTGGACCGGCATGTTGGAGGAACGAGTCGTCGCGCGCTCGTCTACGGCGGCAACTCGAGCCACCGTCGAGAGAACGTGCAGGTGATCGGCTGGCGCGACCTGGTCGACGCCGGCTGAGCCGCGCGGGTCGCAGCAGTTCAGACAACAGGCGCCGCCGGCAGCCCGTGCTGCCGCGTCGGCGTGCGCATGGTCACCAGCTCTTCGGCTGCCGTCGGGTGCACCGCGAGCGTCGCGTCGAGGTCGGCCTTGGTCGCGCCCATCTGCAGCGCGACGCCGACCAGCTGGATCATCTCGCCGGCTTCGCTGCCGACGATGTGGCAGCCGAGCACGCGGTCGGTGTCGCGCTGGACCACCAGCTTCATCAGCATGCGTTCGCTGCTGCCGGCGAGCGTGGCCTTCATCGGCCTGAAGTTGGCGCTGTAGACGTCCAAGCGGTCGTGCAGCGCCAGGGCCTGGGCTTCGGTCAAGCCGGCAGTGCCGACCTCGGGCGTCGTGAAGACGGCCGAGGGCACGATGGCCTGCGGATGGGTGTGGCCGAGCATCACGCTGCGGCCGCCGAACACATGGTCGGCAAAGGCATGCCCTTCGCGAATCGCCACCGGCGTGAGCTGGATGCGGCCTGTCACGTCGCCGACCGCGTGGATGTGCGCCACCGAGCTGCAGCCATGTTCGTCGACGGCGATCGCTCCCTCAGCGTCGAACTCGACGCCTGCGGCCTCGAGCCCGAGGCCCGCGCTGTGCGGCAGCCGCCCCAGCGCGCGCAGCACCGCATCGGCTTCGAGCACGCTGCCGTTGTCGAGCGTGGCGGCCAGGCCGCCGTCGCGGCGATCGATGCGCGACAAGGCCGCACCGGTTTGGAAGCGGATGCCTTGCGCTTCGAGCTGGGCCTGCAGGTGCTCGCGCACCTCTTCGTCGAAGCCGCGCAGCACGTGCGTCCCGCGCAGCACCATGCTCACGTCGGCGCCGAGGCGGCGCAGCAGGCAGGCGAATTCGAGCGCCACATAGCCGGCGCCCTGGACCACGACGCGGCGGGGCAGCTCTGGCCAGTGGAAGAGTTCGTTCGAGCTCGAGGCCAGTTCTCCACCCGGAATCTCGGGCGCGTATGGCCAGGCGCCGGTGGCGATCAGCACCTGCTTCGCACGCACGCGCTCTTCGCTCTTCAGAAGATGCACTGTGTGCGCATCCTCCAGCACCGCGCGCTCGGCGTGCAGCGTGACGCCGGCGCGCTGCAGCGTGGCGCTGTACGCGGCTTCGAGGCGCGACACTTCGGCATGCACGCGCTGCATCAGCGCGGCCCAGTCGAAACGCGGTGGCCCGGGCAAGGTCCATCCGAAGCCGGCTGCATCATCGAATTGCTGCGCAAAGCGTGAGGACAGCACCATCAGCTTCTTCGGCACGCAGCCGCGGATCACGCAGGTGCCGCCCACGCGGTGCTCCTCGGCCAGCTCGACGCGGGCCCCGTGTTGCGCAGCGATGCGCGCAGCGCGCACGCCGCCCGAACCCCCACCGATGACGAACAGATCGACTTCCCGCATCGCGCGCCCTCAGCCTCCAAGAAGACTGCAGTGTCGCGCCTGCGCCGGAACCTGCTCAGCGTGCGGACATCCCTGTGCGCTCGCCGCCGTCGGCGCCGCGGTAGCGCGCGCCGGGAGAAAGCAGACGCGACTGCGGGTTCTCGCGCAGGCCGGTGCCGGCCGGGCACACGCCGTTGTCGGCGTGGTACGCGGCGCCCACCAGCAGCGGGTCGGTGGTCGCACCGACCGGTTGGGTGAAGTCTTCGGCAATGCTGCAAGTCGCCTGGAAGCCATCGAAGTAGCGGCCTTCGTTGCGCGCATTGACGCTCTCGAAATTGACGACGCTGTAGGTCGTGCCGCAACCGTTGCCTTGAGGCAGGAAGCCGACCGGCTTGCCGCAGGTGGTGTCGCCGATGGCGACCACGTTCACGCCGACGCCGCGCAGGCCGTTGATGACCTGCTCGCTGGCCGAGCAGGTGCGCGGGCCGGCCAGCACATAGACCTTCGCCAGGCCGGCCCAGTTGGCCGGGTTGCCGAAGGCGTAATCCTGGTTGTTGGCGCTGCGCTTGTCGTTGTAGAGCAGCCGCGCGAACACTTGGCGGTCGGCGCGCGCGCCGGCCGCGTACGAGGCGACCTCGCGGCCCACCGAAACCAGCCCCCCGCCGTTGTAGCGCAGGTCGAGCACGAGCTCCTGCACGTTGTTGGCGCGGAAGCTCGAGAACGCGTCGGCCAGCGGCATGGCCGTCTGCTCGATCATGTCCTTCACTGTCAGGTAGCCGATCGAGCGTCCGTTCGGGCTGCGCACGATAGTTTGGTTCTGCACCGGCGTCAGCGCATAGACCGCCGCCGTCAGCACCACCGTGCGATCGACGCCTGCCGCATTGCGCAGCACCAGCGTCAGGAGGTTGCCGGCGGCTGCGGGCGTGAGCGCAGCGAAGTCGTTGGCACTGATCAGCGCCGACACCGCCACGCCATTCAACGACAGCACCCGGTCGCCACGGACCACACCGGCACTGGCGGCCGGTGAACGCGGCTCGACGTAACGCACGTACAGCGGTGCGTTCGGCTGCGGGCTGGGTTCGGTCACTTCGAGCCCGGCCACCGCTACACCGTAGCCCAGCGTCTGCCCTGCCCCGTAGAAGCGGTTGAAGCTCTCCGTCGATTCGTAGCCGCTGTAGCGGTCTTGCGGCCAGCGCGCGCCGGCGCCGTTGGGGATCAGGTCGCCTCCGGTGTACAGCAGCGCATCGAAATAAGTTTCGACGCTGCTGAAGCCGCTGGGCGATGGCTTGGGGCTCAGGGCGTACCAGTAGTACCAGTCATCCATGTAGGTGCGCAGCCACTGCTGCTGGTCGGCAACGCTGCAACTCTGCGGCGGCGCAGCGTTGCCCGCGTCGTCGCCACCGCCCCCGCAGGCGGCCAGGGCCAGGGGCATCGCACACAGGGCGCTGCGCCAGGCGGCGCGCAAGCTCGACTTCATGACGGTCTCCAAGGCTTCACGGGGCGGCCGAGCGTAACGCAGCGCCACCTAGAATCGACCTAACCCCCGAGCCCATGCGCGCGTTGACATCGTTTTGTCTCGGCGTATGTTGCTTTTCGTTGCCGCCATGACCGAACTCGCCAAGTCCTTCGAACCCGCCACCATCGAGGCCAAGTGGGCCGCCGCCTGGGCCGCACCCGGCTTGTTCGCACCGACGCTCGACCCGTCGAAACCGTCGTTCAGCATCCAGCTGCCGCCGCCCAACGTCACGGGCACGCTGCACATGGGGCACGGCTTCAACCACACGATCATGGATGCGCTGACGCGCTACCACCGCATGCGCGGCTTCAACACGCTGTGGCTGCCAGGCACCGACCATGCCGGCATCGCGACGCAGATCGTCGTCGAGCGCCAGCTGCAGGAAGAAGGCATGAGCCGCCACGACATCGGGCGCAAAAACTTCGTCGCGCGCATCTGGGAGTGGAAGGAGCACAGCGGCAACACCATCACCGGCCAGATGCGGCGCATCGGCGACACGGTGGACTGGAGCCGCGAGTACTTCACGATGGACGCGGCGCAGTCGGCCGTCGTCAACGAGACCTTCGTCCGCCTGTACCGCGAAGGCCTGATCTACCGTGGCAAGCGCCTGGTGAGCTGGGACCCGGTGCTGCGCTCGGCGGTGTCGGACCTGGAAGTCGAGAGTGAAGAAGAAGACGGCTTTCTCTGGCACATCCGCTATCCGCTGGCAGATGGCAGCGGCTCGCTGGTAGTGGCCACCACGCGCCCCGAGACGATGCTGGGCGACACCGCGGTGATGGTCCACCCGGAGGACGAGCGCTACACCGCCTTCGTCGGCCAGCAGGTGCGCCTGCCGCTGTGCGACCGCACGATCCCGGTGATCGCCGACGCTTACGTCGACAAGGCGTTCGGTACCGGCGTCGTGAAGGTCACGCCGGCGCACGATGCGAACGACTACGCGGTCGGCCAGCGCCACGGGCTGCCGATGATCGGCGTGCTGGCACTCGACGCGACCGTCAACGACAACGCGCCGGCGCCGTATCGCGGCCTCGACCGTTTCGTCGCGCGCAAGAGGGTGGTGGCCGACCTCGAGTCACTGGGCCTGCTGGTCGAAACCAGGAAGCACAAGCTGACGGTGCCGCGCTGCGCCCGCACCGGCCAGGTGGTCGAGCCGATGCTGACCGACCAGTGGTTCATGGCGATGACCCGGCCCGGCGCCGACGGCGAATCGATCGCCGGCCGCGCCGTCCGGGCCGTCGAACAAGGCGACGTTCGCTTCGTGCCGGCGCAGTGGGTCAACACCTGGAACCAGTGGATGAAGAACATCCAGGACTGGTGCATCTCGCGCCAGCTCTGGTGGGGCCACCAGATTCCGGCGTGGTACGGCAGTGGCGGCGAAATCTTCGTCGCGCGCAGCGCAGAAGAGGCCCGGGCCGAGGCCGTAGCCGCGGGCTACACCGGCGTGCTCACGCGCGACGAAGACGTGCTCGACACCTGGTACTCGGCCTCGCAGTTCCCTTTTTCCACACTCGGCTGGCCGCGCAAGACCGTCGAACAGGACCTGTTCCTGCCGTCGAGCGTGCTGATCACCGGCCACGACATCCTGTTCTTCTGGGTCGCCCGGATGGTCATGATGACGCTGCACTTCACCGGCAAAGTGCCTTTCAGGGACGTCTACATCCACGGCCTGGTCTACGACGCCCACGGCAAGAAGATGAGCAAGAGCGAAGGCAACGTGCTCGACCCGGTCGATCTGATCCAGGGGGTCGACCTGGCCACGCTGATCCAGAAGTCCACCACCGGGCTGCGCAAGCCCGAGGCCGCGCCCAAGGTGGCAGCCCGGGTGAAGAAGGAGTTTCCCGAAGGCATGCCCGCGTACGGCGCCGATGCCCTGCGCTTCACGATGGCCAGCTACGCCAGTCTCGGACGCAGCATCAACTTCGACACGCAGCGTTGCGAGGGCTACCGCAACTTCTGCAACAAGCTCTGGAACGCCACGCGCTTCGTGCTGATGAACTGCGAGGGGCAGGACTGCGGCTTCGCACCGGGCGCCGATGTCGAGTTCTCGATGGCCGATCGCTGGATCGTCGGCGAGTTGCAGCGCGTCCAGGCCGCGGTGGCGCAGGGCTTCGCTGACTACCGCCTGGACAACGTCGCGAACGCAGCCTACGCCTTCGTCTGGGACGAGTACTGCGACTGGTACCTCGAGATTGCCAAGGCGCAGATCGCCAGTGGCAACGCCGGGCAGCAACGCGCATCGCGGCAGACGCTGATCCGCGTGCTGGAAAGCGTGCTGCGGCTGCTGCACCCGCTCACGCCGTTCATCACCGCCGAGCTCTGGGAACGCGTGGCGCCGGTGGACGAGCGCAAGGCCGGCAACGCGAACGGCATCGTCGCTGCGGCCTACCCCGTCGCCCAACCCGAGCGCATCGACACGCAGGCCGATGCCTGGGTGGCGCAGCTCAAGGCCGTGGTCGGCGCCTGCCGCAACCTGCGCAGCGAGATGTCGTTGTCACCGGCCGAGCGCGTGCCGTTGCTGGTCGACGGCCCTGCGGACTTCTTCGACGCGGCGGCGCCGCTGCTGAAGTCGCTGGCCAAGCTCTCGGAGGTGAAGCGCTTGCCCGACGAAGCGGCGTTTGCCGCTGCCACCCGCAACGCGCCGGTGGCTGTGCAAGGCACGGCGCGCCTGGCCTTGGAGGTGCAGATCGACGTGGCGGCCGAGCAGGCGCGGCTGGCCAAGGAGATCGAGCGGCTGCGTGGCGAGATCGTGAAGGCGCGGGCCAAGCTCGACAACGAGGGCTTCGTCGCGCGCGCTCCGGAAGCCGTGGTGGCGCAGGAACGCCAGCGACTAACCGACTTCAGCCAGACGCTTCGTCGGTTGGAAGATCGAGCGGCACGTCTGGCGCCGTCGACTTGAAGTCCGGACGCGTCGGCGTGCTGTTGGCGTTCAGCAACTCGTCGATGCGGCGGGCCACGGCCCACGCGCTGCGGATGCGCGACTCGCGCGTGGTGCTGGCCACCCGCGGCGTGATCTGCAACGTATCGATGTCGTGCAGCGGGCGGCCGGGGTCCATGGCACCCGGCTCCAGGCTGTCGAACCAGGCCGCCGCCATGCGCCCCGTGGCCAGCACTTCGGCCAGCGACGATTCGTCGAACAGGCTCGAGTGCGCGATGCTGACCAGCACCTGATTGGGCTTGCAGAACGGCAGAAAGCGTTCACCGATCAGGCCGTGGTAGCGCGTGAAGTAGCCCAGCTGCACGCAAACGCCGTCGCTCTGCTCCATCAGCTCGCGCAGCGGCAGCGGCTCGACGCGCCAGCGTGTCCAGACGTTGTCGGAAGCGTGCACAGACGGGTCGTAGCCCACGACACGCGATCCGAACGCGGCCAGCAGCTGGGCCAGCGACCGCGCCGCCGGCACCATGCCGACCAGGCCGATCGTCGAGCCGCCGAGTTCGCGCCCGACCAGCAGCCCTTCTGCATTCACCACGGGCACGCGACGCAGCATGGCCAGCAGTGCTCCGATCATGAATTCAGCCTCCGCCGCCGCGCTGGCGGTGACGCTGCGCACCACTTCCACGCCGGCGCGTCCGCAGGCGTCGAGGTCGATGTTCTCGGCACCCGCGCTCAGCCGGCCGACGGCGCGCAGGACGGGCGCGTAATGCAGCACCTGTGCATCCAGCGCCACCGACGGCGGGATCACCAGCGCGCGAACGTTGAACAGCGCCTGTCGAAACTCCCGCGGCTCGCGCGCCAGCTCCGGTGCGTAGCGCACGGCATGGCGCTCGCCGAGCCATTGCATGACCTCCGGCTCGAGCGGTTCGACGATCAGGACATCCATGCAAGTGCGGGGCTCGCTGACTGGGCACTTGAAATGCCCATGACAGAATCTGCCCGTCTCCTCCTTGGTAATTGTAAGCAAATGAACATAAAGAAGGCGATCTTTCCCGTAGCAGGTCTCGGAACACGATTCCTGCCGGCCACGAAGGCCCAGCCGAAGGAGATGTTGCCGGTGGTCGACAAGCCACTGATTCAGTACGCTGTCGAAGAGGCGTATGCCGCCGGCGTCAGAGAGATGATTTTCGTCACGGGTCGCCACAAGCGGCCCATCGAAGACCACTTTGACATGACGTTCGAATTGGAAGTAGCCCTCGAACAAGCGGGTAAGGCGGAATTACTGCACGTTGTACGCAGTGTCAAGCCCGATGACATGGAGTGCATCTACGTCCGTCAGGCCCAGGCACTGGGTCTCGGCCATGCCGTGTTGTGCGGCCAGCGCTTGATCGGCAACGAGCCCTTCGCGGTGCTGCTGGCCGACGACCTGATGGTCGGCCAACCGTCGGTGATGGCACAGATGGTCGAGCAGTACAAGGAGTGGCGCGTGTCGATTCTTGCGGTGCAGGAAGTGCCCGCCGAACACACGCAGCGCTACGGCATCGTCGCCGGCACCGCCGTCAACGACCGGCTGATCAACATCGAGCGCATCGTCGAGAAGCCGAAACCCGAGGACGCTCCGTCACGCCTGGGCGTGGCCGGCCGCTACATCCTCACGCCGGGCGTGTTCCACGAAATCGCCACGCAGCAGCGCGGCGTCGGAGGCGAGATCCAGCTCACCGACGGCATTGCCGGACTGTTGCGCCGCGAGAAGGTCTTCGCCTACCGATACGAAGGCAAGCGCTACGACTGCGGCAGCAAGGAAGGCTTCCTCCAGGCGAACGTGGAACTGGCGCTGGCGCACCCGCAACTCGGCCCTGGATTCCGGGAATTCCTGGCCAGCGTTCGCGACTGAACGAAGCGCCTGCGGCGCAGAGTGCAAGAACTACCTGCGGCGCAGGTAGTGCACGAATTCCTTCTCGCCACTCGACTGTTCGACCAGCTCGTTGCCGGTCTGGCGTGCGAAGGCCTGGAAATCTCGCACCGAGCCCGGGTCGGTGGCTACCACCTTGAGCACCTCGCCGCTCAGCATGTCGGCCAGCGCCTTCTTGGCCTTGAGGATCGGCAGTGGGCAGTTCAGGCCCCGCGTGTCGAGTTCTTTTTGCGCGTCCATGGTTCCTTCCGAAGCGGGCGAGATTCTAAGTTGATGGCACTCAGGCCGGGAAGACACCGGTCGACAGGTAGCGGTCGCCGCGGTCACAGACGATGAAGACGATCGTGGCGTTTTCCACGCGCTCGGCCAGGCTCAGCGCCACGTAACAGGCGCCTGCCGCCGAGATGCCGGCGAACACGCCCTCCTCGCGGGCCAGGCGGCGGGCCATCTCTTCGGCGTCGGCTTGGCTCACCAGCACGATCTCGTCGACGAAGGTCGGGTCGTAGATCGCCGGCAAGTAGGCCTCGGGCCACTTGCGGATGCCGGGAATGCGCGAGCCTTCGTTGGGCTGCGCCCCGACGATGCGCACCGCCGGGTTGCGCTCCTTCAGGTAACGCGACACGCCGGTGATGGTGCCGGTGGTGCCCATCGCGCTGACGAAATGCGTGATGCGCCCGTCGGTGTCGTTCCAGATTTCCGGCCCCGTGGTCTCGTAGTGGATGCGCGGGTTGTCGGCATTCGCGAACTGGTCGAGCACGCGACCCTTGCCGTCGGCCTGCAGCTTGAGCGCCAGGTCGCGCGCGTACTCCATGCCGCCCGAGCGCGGCGTCAGCACCAGGTCCGCACCAAAGGCTTTCATGGTCTGCGCGCGTTCGATCGAAAGGTCTTCCGGCATGATCAACGTCATGCGGTAGCCCCGGATCGCCGCCGCCATCGCCAGCGCAATGCCGGTGTTGCCCGAGGTGGCCTCGATCAGCATGTCGCCCGGCGCGATCTCGCCGCGCTCCTCGGCGCGCGCGATCATGCTCATGGCCGGCCGGTCTTTCACCGAACCGGCCGGATTGTTGCCCTCCAGCTTGCCCAGAATGACGTTGCCGCGTTGCCGGTTGGCATCGCCCGGTAGGCGCTGCAATTGCACCAGCGGCGTGGCGCCGATCACGTCTTCGAGGGTCTTGTAGGCAGGCATGCGGCGATTGTCGCAGCGCCCGCATGGCCCTGCAGGCGCGCAGGGGGTGCATGTGATAATCGTTGCCCACGCGCTACCGCGTGCAGCTCTCTTTCCCCTGCCCGGGTGGCGAAATCGGTAGACGCAAGGGACTCAAAATCCCTCGCCGCAAGGCGTGCCGGTTCGAGTCCGGCCCCGGGCACCACAGACATGCTTGCCAACGTCCGCAGACGTCCGCAGACGTTCGCTGCGCGAGCGTCGGCTGCTCGGCGCTCCAGTACATTTATGAGCGCCCGTTCCGGCGCAGTCACTTCTTGCCTTCATGCCGCCACTGCCGCCGGTTACCAAAGCGTTGATCCTCATCTGTGTGGGCGTGTTCTTCGCACAGCAGCTGCTGCCGCCAACGTTCGAGCTGTGGTTTGCCCTCTGGCCTTTGCAAAGCGGGCGTTTCCTGCCCTGGCAGCTGGCCAGCTACAGCTTCCTGCATGGCAGCTTCGGCCACCTTTTCTTCAACATGCTGGCGCTGTGGATGTTCGGCGGCGAGATCGAACGGCTGTGGGGCACCAAGCGATATTTGCAGTTCCTGCTCGCCAGCACCGCTAGTGCCGCCGTGGTGCAGGTCATCTGGTCGTTCCTGATCGGATCGATGTCGCCCACTGTCGGCGCTTCGGGCGCGACATTCGGCCTGTTGCTGGCGTTCGGCATGCTCTTTCCGGAGCGCCGCATCATGCTGCTGATCCCCCCGATTCCGATGAAGGCCAAGGTCTTCGTGGCCATCTTCGGTGCCATCGAGCTGGTGCTCGGCGTGACGGGCGGCAGCGGCATCGCCCACTTTGCGCACCTGGGCGGCATGCTCGGCGGCTTCCTGATGATCCGCTACTGGCGCGGCCAGGCGCCGTTTTCGCGTAGGCGCTGAGGCACCACACCTCACTCGGCCGTTGCGGCCTTGGCGCCGTTGGCGCATCCTAGGCACTTCTTGCGGAGGTGTGTGATGGGCGACGACATCGGGCGTGCTGGGGGTGGCGGGTCTGCGCTGGACTGGCGCGTCGCGAGCTGGCGCCGCTTGGCGACTGCGTGGCTGGCAAGCGTTGCGTGTGCCGCGGCCTTCGCAGCCACACCGCCGCCGCAAACTGCCGGCATCCCTGCCGCCGGTTTACCGACCGAGCTCGAACAGCAGTCGCGCGCACTCGAACGCGCCAGCCAGTCGGTCGTGGGCATCCAGGTGCTGGCGCTGGAAGATGCGCGCTCGAATGCCACGCTCGGTCGAGTGCGCCAGGGCTCGGGCGTCGTGATCGGCAGCGACGGGCTGGTCCTGACGATCGGCTACCTGGTGCTCGAAGCCGACCAGGTGCAGATCGTGCTGGACGCCGACCGCGCCGTCCCCGCCCGCGTGGTCGGCTACGACCTGGCCAGCGGCTTCGGCTTGCTGCAGGCGCTGGCGCCGTTGCGCGTACCGGCCGCACCGCTGGGCGGCTCGGGCAGCCTCACGGCCGACGAGCCGCTGCTGGTAGCCAGTGGTGGCGATGCCGGAAGCCTGAGCATGGCGCGGCTGGTGTCGCGCCGCAGCTTCGCCGGCTACTGGGAGTACCGCATCGATGGCGCCCTCTTCACCGCGCCGGCGCGCGGCGACCACAGCGGCGCAGGGCTCTTCAACAGCCGCGGCGAGCTGGTCGGCATCGGCTCGCTGGTGGTCGCCGAAGTGCGCCCCGCGGCCGCTGCCGACGGCACCCGCAGGCCGGGCAACATGTTCGTCCCGACCGATCTGTTGCGCCCCATCCTGGGCGAGTTGCGCAGCCGCGGCACGTCCAGCGCCAGCCGCCGGGCCTGGCTCGGCGTCAACTGCGTCGAAGACTCGGGCGTGCTGCATGTGGTGCGTATCAGTGGCGACAGCCCGGCCGAGGCCGCTGGTCTTCGCGTCGGCGACCGCATCGTCGCCATCGACGGCAATGCGGTCGATTCGCTCGACAGGCTGTGGACCCAGCTGTGGTCGGGCGGGCCGGCCGAGCGTGACGTGGCGTTGGACATCGAACGCGACGGGCGCCGCCAGACGGTCGCGCTGCGCAGCATCGACCGGGCGCAGTCGATCAGGCGGGCATCGGGGATCTGATTTTCGTTTCGCCCAACGCTTCGGCCCAGGCCGCGGCCGGCGTCGGGTAGCGCAGCCGCACGCGCAATTCGCCGTGCAGGCGGCGGTTGTCCAGACGGCGCGATTCCGACAGGAAGCTCATCTGCATCGGCGAGAGCTGCAACGTCGCTTCGCTGCGCGACAGCCGCGCCGCGCGCGGCAGGCCAAAGGCGTCGGCCACCGCGTCGAAGTGCTCACCCATCGTCGACTGCGCGTCGTCGCTCGCGTGGTATACGCGCTGCGGCGCGCCCCGCACAAGCGCTGCAACGCAGGCGCGCGCCAGGTCGTCGGCATGCACATGGTTGGTGTAGACGTCGTCTTCGGCCGCCAGCAACGGCGTGCCGCGGCGCAGTCGCTCGCGCGGGTCGCCGCCCGGCCGGTCCAGGCCGTAGATGCCCGGCACGCGCAAGATGCAGGCGCGCACTGCATGCCCTCGGCCGTGCCGGCGCACGCGCTGCTCGGCGTCGACCCGGCGCTGCGCGCGCGCAGTGGCCGGGGCGACACTGCGCGTCTCGTCGAAGCGCGCACCGGCCGCATCGCCGTACACGCCGCTGGTGCTGGCATACACCAGGCAGCGCAGGCGCGCGCTGCGCGACAGCGCGGCCAGCAGCCGGGCGGTGCGGCGATCCGTGGCGCCGTCCACGGCGGGCGGGGCCAGGTGCAGCACCGCGTCGGCCAAGCCGGCGAGTCGCGCCAGCGACGCAGCATCGTCCAGGTCGCCCAACAGCGGCACGGCACCCGCGCTGCGCAACTCGGGCACTCGCTCGGGCGAAGAGGTCAACGCCAGCACGCGCCAGCGGCCGGCCAGCAACGTCAGCACGCGCAGGCCGACGTCGCCGCAGCCGACAATCAACAACACGGGACGGCGCAGTCGCAGGGAGGGTGGCATGGTCGGCGGTGCACAGGGCTGCGGGCACAATCTGCCCCAGTGTAGAAGCCTCGCGTCCCGACATGACTTTCAAAATCACGGTTCAGCCCGCCGACGTCTCGTTCGATGTCGCGCGCGACGAGGCCATCCTCGCCGCGGCCATCCGCGTCGGCGTGGGCTTGCCCTACGGCTGCCGCGACGGCGCCTGCGGTTCCTGCAAGAGCCGGCTGGTCGAAGGCCGCGTGATCCACGGCGTGCACCAGTCGAAAGTGCTCAGCGCCGAGGAAGAAGCGGCCGGCTGGATCCTCACCTGCTGCGCCGCGCCACAGACCGATTGCGTGATCCAGGCGCGCACGGTGGCCGGTGCCGGCGAGTACGCCCCCGTGAAGATGCCGGCCCGCGTGGCGAGCCTGCAGCGCGCGGCTGAAGACGTGATCGTGATGCAGTTGCAGCTGCCGGCCACCGCGGCTTTCCGCTACCGCGCCGGCCAGTTCGTGGAGTTCATCCTGCGCGACGGTGCCCGGCGCAGCTACTCGATGGCCACAGCGCCCTCGCTTCTGGGCACGCCGCCGTCGATCGAGCTGCACCTGCGCCACATGCCCGGCGGGAAGTTCACCGACGCCGTCTTCACGACGATGAAGGAACGCGACATCGTGCGCATCGAAGGGCCTTTCGGCAGCTTCTTCCTGCGCGAGGACAGCGACAAGCCGCTCGTCCTGCTGGCCTCGGGCACCGGATTCGCGCCGATCAGGGCCATCGTCGACGAGATGCGCGTGAAGGGCGACCGGCGGCCCGTTCGCCTTTACTGGGGCTGCCGACACCGCGGCGATCTGTACCAGCATGCGTGGGCCGTCGAAGCCGCCGCGACGATGCCGCAGCTGACCTACGTGCCGGTGCTGTCGGAGGCCCGGCCCGAAGACGCCTGGCAGGGCCGCATCGGTTTCGTCCACCATGCCGTCATGGCCGACCTGCCCGACCTGTCTGGCCACGCGGTGTACGCCTGCGGTGCCCCGGTGATGGTGACCTCTGCGCAGCGCGACTTCATCGCCCATTGCCAGCTGCCGGAAGACGCCTTCTTCGCCGACAGCTTCACCTCGGAAGCTGACAAGCACGGCGGCTGAAGCGGCCGGAGCGCTGCCTCAGCGGTGCTTGAACGCCGGCTTGCGCTTGGCGGTGAAGGCGGCCATGCCTTCCTTCTGGTCTTCGGTGGCGAAGAGGGCGTGGAACACACCGCGCTCATGAGACACGCCATCGGCCAGGCCGGTTTCGAAGGCCCGGTTGACGCACTGCTTGGCCATCATCACGCTGGGCAGGCTGTAGCCGCAGACCACGGCCGCCGCGGCCAGCGCTTCGTCGAGCAGGCGCTCGTTCGGCACCACCCGGCTGACCAGCCCAGCACGCTCGGCTTCGGCAGCGTCCATCATGCGCGCCGTGAGCACCATGTCCATGGCCTTGGATTTGCCCACCGCGCGCGGCAGCCGCTGGGTGCCACCGGCGCCGGGAATGATGCCGAGCTTGATCTCGGGCTGGCCGAACTTGGCGCTCTCCGCAGCGATGATGAAGTCGCAGGCCATTGCCAGCTCGCAGCCACCACCGAGCGCGAAGCCGGCCACGGCCGCGATCACCGGCTTGCGCACCTGGCGGATGGCTTCCCAGTTGCGCGTGATGTACTGGCCGAGGTAGACGTCCATGTAGCTGTAGCCGGCCATCGCACCGATGTCGGCGCCGGCGGCGAAGGCCTTGTCGCTGCCGGTGAGCACGATGCAGCCCACGCCGTCGTCTGCATCGAAGGCCAGAAGCGCGTGGCCGAGCTCGCCCATCAGCCGGTCGTTCAGCGCATTCAGCTGCTTGGGGCGGTCGAGCGTCACCACGCCGACCGCCAGCGCACCGGCGGTGCCCTCGCGGCGCTGGGTCAGGATGCATTCGTAGTCCATGGCGGTGGTCGGCAGGCAGAGTCGTTCTGCATCGACTATACGTGCGCAAGCACACGTTTTTTAACCGCGCTGTCGTGCCGGGTGCTGGCCTGGCTGCCCCTGTGGGGCTATCCTGCGGCCGCGATGAGCACCGTCTACCGCAAGACCGCCAAAGGCGTCACCGAGATCGAGACACGGGCACACCGTCTGGTGCCGCGACTGCGCGGTGCCCTGATCCTCGTCGACGGCAAACGAACCGACGATGACCTGGCGCCCCTGGTGGGCGGCGAGGCCGCCGCCACGTTGGCGAGCCTGCGCAGCGATGGCTTCATCGAGGTGCTGGCGACGCTGGCCGATCGCCCCGCCGAGCGGGAGCCCGATCGCATGTCTGATCGCGCTCTCGAGCGTGGCTTGGACCGTCGCTCGAGCGGCAGCGTCGACGCCGCTTCGAGCATCCGCGAGTTCGAGACCCTGCGCCGCGACGCCGTTCGCAGCCTGAACGACCAGCTCGGGCCGGCCGGCGAAACCGTCGCCATCGCGCTCGAACGTGCCAAAACCCCCGCCGACTTGCAGCGGCTGCTGCTGCTCGGTGCCCAGGTGCTGCGCGACTACCGCGGCGTGGCCGCAGCGGAATCGTTCGCCGCCCGCTTCACGCTGCCGCCGCAGGCCTGAGCGGTTCGGCGGGCGCCTTCACCGCGCCGCTGCTTCGCTGGCCTGCAGCGGTGCCGCGTCGAGCTGCAGATCGACAAACGTCTCGGCATCCTGCTGAATGCGGATGCGCACCGGCAGGTTCTGCAAGCTCGGCGCAAACCAGACCTCGGCACTCAGCTCGTTGCCCGGTCGGCGCTCGCCCAGGCGCGGTTTCAGGTGCAGCGTGTCGAGTTCACCGAGCGGCGTTGCCAGCCGCTCCTGGCCGACGATGTCGTAAACCCAGCGCCCCACGCGCCGCGGTAGCGCCACCGGCAGATTCACCGAATCGCCGACGCGCATCTTCTCGGGCTGGGTCGTGAAGAGGTACGTCAGCTGCACGAACTGGCTCGCACTGTCCTGGATGCCGGCCGCCGTCTCGTGCTGGCTGCCGTTGGCCAGCGTGACCCGCTCGGCACCGAACTGCACGTTCGAGCGGCGCGGCTGCTGGAACGGCAGGCGGGTGGTCTCGTCGTAGGTGCGCGGCGTCAGGCCCTCGGGGCCCAGCTCGCCGTCGCTGGTCATCCGGCGCGACATCAGCGGCGCGAACGACGGGCCGATCGCCACGTCCAGGTGCACCTGGTAGCGCGCGCCCTGGCGGATCCATTGCACCCGCGCATTGCCGTTCACTTCGCCGCGGTAGTTGCCCTTGAGAACGTAGGTCAGGCGCGTCGAAGGGGGCCATTCGAACGCCGGCGCCGCGGCGGCTGCAGAGGCTGCTGCGCTCGCCGCCTGGGCAACGGCGCTGGCGCGCTCCCCTTCGCCCGCCGTGGGCGCAGGCTCGCTGGGCGCCGCAGTGGGCGCGGGCGCTGCGTCGGGCACCACGGGCTCGGCCGCGCGCGCATCGGCCACGTCGACGGGACGGGCGGGGCCTTCGACGCGATCGGCCGCCGTCGGCAAGGAGGCGGCCGACGCGGCCGGTGCCACAACGCGCGCACGGCGTTGCTTCGGCGCGGCAGGTGCCGCGCGAACGGCGGGCGCCGCGGCGGGTGCCGCGGGCGCCAGGGCCCGAACGAAGGCCACCTGGAGCCGCTGCTGTTGCGGCAACTTGCCCAGGCCGTCGAGGTCCCCGAGCTGCTGCTGCACCCATAGGGTGGCTGCCAGATGCGCAAGCACCACCGCCAGCAGCAGCAGGGCCCAGCGCAGCGCGCGGCGGCTGTTCATCATGCGCCGAGCCAGGCGCGGCGCAGCGAGGCGGCTGCCGCGCTCGGCTTGTCGGCCAGCGCGAGTGTGAGCGCGGTGCCCGGCGTGGGTGGCGGTTGCACGCGCAGCGTGACGAGGCGTTGGTCGCGCACCAGCAGCAGCTCGAAGGCCGCGTCCGCCACCAGCCACTGGCGCGCATCCTCCAGGCGCCGGACGCGCCAGCTGTCGACCGCCAGCAGCTCGTCGCCGGCCGCCACACCGGCAGCCGATGCGGCGCTGCCGGCGGCCACCGCCTTCACATGCACGCCGCTGAGCGCACCTTCGGAAAGCCGCAATCCGAGCGTGGCCGCGAAGGGCAGCGCCGCAGTGCGCACGCTGACGCCGAACTCGTCGAGCAAGGCCTGCAGCGGCAACTCGGCCGTGCCGTGCACCCACTGCGCCAGCTCGTCTTCGTAGCCGCGAGCGCCGACCTCGCGCAGCGCCGCGGCGATGTCGGCTTCGTCGATGGCGCCGCCCTCGGCCTTGCGCCACAGGCGCTGCATCACGCCATCGAGGCTGCCGTGCCGCTCCTTGCGCAGCGTCAGGTCCAGCGCCAGGGCCACCAGCGAGCCCTTGGTGTAGTAGCTCACCGTGGCGTTGGCGGTGTTCTCGTCGGGCCGGTAGTGCTTCACCCAGGCGTCGAAGCTGGCCTGCGCCACGCTCTGCACCTGCCGGCCCGGTGTGCCGGCCACCCCGTTCATCGTCTTGGCGACCAGAGCCAGGTAGCGCGGGGCATCCAGCAGGCCGGCACGCAGCACCAGCAGGTCGTCGTAGTACGAGGTGAAGCCCTCGAAGAACCACAGCAGCGGCGTGGCGTTCTCGCGCGCGTAATCGAGGCGGGCGAACGAGCGCGGCTTCATGCGCTTGATGTTCCAGCTGTGGAAGTACTCGTGCGAGACCAGGCCGAGCAGGCCGATGTAGCCCTCGGGCTGGCTCGACGCATCGCTGCGCGGCAGGTCGCGCCGCGCGCACACCAGTGCCGTGCTGGCGCGGTGCTCGAGCCCGCCATGGCCATCGTCGGCCGCCTGCAGCAGGAACAGGTAGCGCTCGAACGGCGGCCGCGGATCGCGCTTGCCGTGCCAGAACGCGATCTGCGTTTCGCAGATGCGACGGGTGTCGGCCAGCAGCCGCTCGCCATCGAAACCCGGCCAGGCCCCGCCCACCACGAACTCGTGCGGCACGCCGCAGGCCTCGAAACGTCCTTGCCAGAAGTTGCCCAACGCGAACGGGTGGTCGACCAGTTCGTCGTAGTCGGCGGCCAGGTAGCCGCGCGGCCCGTCGGCGGGCATCGAGGTGGTAACGCTCCAGCCGCGCGGCAGCCGGGCCAGCGTCAGGCCGTGCGGCTCGGCTTCGCGGCCTTCGACGCGCAGGCACAGGCTGGTGCCG
>Ga0163144_10011407_pt1 | contig 18800 bp, 21 predicted proteins | sample OliLak19BULKMAT1_FD_123175 | JGI IMG/M metagenome (GOLD analysis project Ga0163144, IMG submission 123175) | Freshwater microbial mat bacterial communities from Lake Vanda, McMurdo Dry Valleys, Antarctica - Oligotrophic Lake LV.19.BULKMAT1 | ecosystem: Environmental > Aquatic > Freshwater >... | reverse complement strand
TGCCCGACTTGGCCACCACGGTGGCCGCAACGCCGGCCATCACCAGCACCACCGCGCCCGCCCCCCACCAGACTGTCTTGCGCATTGTTTTTCCTTGTCTGTCTGCCGCTCTTTTGGAGCCGGGGCAGTGTAGGAGTCGCGTCGCACGCGGTTGACAAGAATGCGACAGGCCGTGGCTTTACAGCGACGAACTGCGCCGGACTCAGCCCAGCTCGTTGCGGTAATGGTGGTGGCGGGTGTCGTACAGGCCGCGGCGCAACTCGACCGGACGGTCGTCGTACGTGAAGGCCACACGCTCGACCGACAGCAGGGGCGCGCCGGGCGCCAGCCCGAGCAGCGCGGCGGCTTCGCCGTCCGCCGGCACGGCCCGGATCTGCTCTTCGGCGCGCACCATGCGCACACCGAACTCGGCCTCGAACAGGCCGTACATGGGCCCCTGATAGGCGGACAGGCGGGTCGAGGTCAGGCCCTTGAACAGCGCCGCTGGCAGCCAGATGTCGTCCAGCACAACGGGCTGGCCACGAAAGTAGAGCAAGCGGCGCACGCGCAAGGCCGCCTCGCCGCTGTGCAGACCGATCGCCCGCCCCACTTCGGCCGGCGGGCGCTGGCGGCCACAGTCGAGGAAACGCCGCGACAGGGGCTCGCGCTCACCCGCCTTGGGCGCACCCGGCGCGCTGTCGGGGGACAGGCGCAGGAAACGGAACTGGGTCTGCTCCTCGGCGTGGGTGGCCACGAAGGTGCCCCTGCCCTGGCGCCGTACCAACAGGTTGCTGGCGGCCAGGTCGTCGATGGCCTTGCGCACCGTGCCCTGGCTGACCTTGTAGCGCGCGGCCAGATCGAGCTCGCTCGGGATCGCCTCGCCCGGCTTCCACTCGCTGGCCTGCAGGCTGCGCGTCAACAAGCTGGCGATCTGCCGGTAGAGCGGCGAGAACAGCGGGGCGTCTGGGAGGGCGGCCATGGCGCGATTCGAACACAGTCCGCTGTCTTATAGAAGACCCGCTTTTCGCTTCCTCGGTGGCCTACACTTTGGTTCGCACAACGCCCTGCCCACCCCTTGGAGACCTCGCCATGAGCAAGCCCCCCGTTCGCGTCGCCGTCACCGGCGCCGCCGGCCAGATCGGATACGCCCTGCTGTTTCGCATCGCCTCGGGCGAGATGCTCGGCAAGGACCAGCCGGTGATCCTGCAGCTCCTCGAAGTGCCGGTCGAGGGGCCGCAGAAAGCCCTTAAGGGCGTGATGATGGAACTGGAGGACTGCGCGTTTCCCCTGCTGGTCGGCATGCAGGCGCACGGTGACCCGATGACGGCGTTCAAGGACGCTGACTACGCCCTGCTGGTCGGCTCGATGCCGCGCAAGGCCGGCATGGAGCGCGCCGAGTTGCTGTCGATCAACGGCGCCATCTTCACCGCCCAGGGCAAGGCCCTGGATGCCGTGGCCAGCCGCAACGTCAAGGTGCTGGTGGTCGGCAACCCGGCCAATACCAACGCCTACATCGCCATGAAAAGCGCACCCGGCCTGGCGCGCGAGAACTTCACGGCCATGCTGCGGCTGGACCACAACCGCGCCCTGAGCCAGGTGGCGGCCAAGACCGGCAAGCCGGTGGCCAGCATCAAGAAGCTGGCGGTGTGGGGCAACCACTCGCCCACCATGTACGCCGATTACCGCTTCGCCACCATCGACGGCGCCTCGGTGCAGCAGATGATCAACGACCAGGTCTGGAACAAGGACGTCTTCCTGCCCACGGTGGGCAAGCGCGGCGCGGCGATCATCGAGGCGCGCGGCTTGTCATCGGCGGCGTCGGCCGCCAACGCCGCCATCGACCACATGCGCGACTGGGCCCTGGGAACGGGCGGCGAGTGGGTGACGATGGGCGTGCCGAGCGATGGCGACTACGGCATCCCGAAGGACGTGATGTTCGGCTTCCCCGTGACCACCGCCGGCGGCAAGTACAGCGTCGTGCAAGGCCTGCCGATCGACGCCTTCTCGCAGGAGTGCATCGACAAGACACTGGCGGAATTGAAGGGCGAGCAGGACGGGGTCAAGCACCTGCTCTGAACCCCCGGGTGTCGGCCCCGTACGGGGCCGCACGCCGCGCTAGTTTGGGCGGCGCGCGAGCAACGACTTGAGCAGCGGCCAGCCCCAGATGAGCAGCGTGAGCGCGCCCAGCGTTCCTGCGATCGGGCGCTCGAAGAAAACAAGGAAGTTGCCGTCGGCCTTGATCAGGCTGCTGAAGAAGTGCTCCTCCAGCATGGTGCCGAGCACCACGCCCAGGATCGTCGGTGCGACTGGAAAGCCCCAACGCTCCATGAAGAAGGCCGCCACGCCGGCCACCAGCATGACGATCACGCCGAACAGGGTGTTGTTGATGGCGAAACTGCCGACCACGCAGAACAGCAATATCAGCGGCATCAGCAGCGTGGCCGGGATGCGCAGGATGCGTTTGGCCACCTTGATCGCCATCCAGCCCAGGGGCAGCATCAGCAGCTGGGCCAGCATGAAGACAATGAAGACAGCGTAGATGTTCTGCGGGTTGTCGATGAACAACGTCGGCCCCGGGTTCATGTTCTTCAGGTAGAGCACGCCGATGGCGATGGCGGTGATCGAGTCGCCCGGGATCCCGAACACCAGGGCCGGGATCCAGGCGCCGCCGAGCGCCGAGTTGTTGGCCGCACCCGACTCGACGATGCCCTCGACATGGCCGGTGCCGAACTTCTCCGGCTCCTTGGAGAAGCGCTTGGACATCGCATACGACATCCAGGCAGCGATGTCTGCGCCAGCGCCCGGCAGGGCGCCGACCAGGGTGCCCAACGCCGAGCCGCGCAACAGCTGCAGCGGGTACTTCTTGATCAAGGTCCACATCCCGGCGAAGACGTTGCCGAAGGGGCGGTCGATGGCCATCGCCGGCTTGTCGACGCCGCTGGCAAAGCGCAGCACTTCGGAGATCGCGAACATGCCGATCATCAGCGGTATCAAGGAAATGCCGCCGGTGAGTTCGGCGTTGCCGAAGGTGTAGCGCGGCGCGCCGGCCGGGTTGTCCAGGCCGACACAGGAGATCAACAGCCCGAGCAGGAGCGAGACCACCCCCTTGAGCACGTCGGTACCGGCGATGAAGATGGCACAGGTGAAGCCCAGCATCACCAGCCAGAAGTATTCGAAGGAGCTGAACTTGAGCGCCACCTCGGCCAGCGCCGGCGCGGCCACGATCAGCACCAGCACGCCGAAGATGCCGCCGAGCACGGAGAACACCAGACCGGCGCCGAGGGCCAGCTCGGCCTGGCCCTTCTTGGTCATCAGGAAAGCTTCGTCGGTGTAGGCCGCCGACGCCGGCGTGCCGGGCATGCGCAGCAGCGCACTGGGGATGTCGCCGGCAAAGATGGCCATGGCGGTGGCCGTGACGATGGACGCCACCGCAGGTATCGGCGCCATGAAGAATGTCACCGGCACCAACAACGCGGTGGCCATCGTCGCAGTCAGGCCGGGGATGGAGCCGACGAACAGGCCGTAGATCGCCGACAGCACGATGACCATCAGCACATAGGGCTGAAACACCAGCCCGAAGGCCGTGATGACGGCGTCCACGGCGGCTCAGTAGAGCGGGCGCAGCACGCCCCAGGGCAAGGGCACCCGCAGCAACTTGTAGAAGGTGACGTGCACGACCAAGGTGCCCGCCAGCGCCCACAGCACGGCATGCGACAACTTGACGCGAAACGCCAGGAAGCAGGCCACCAGGCACAGAGGCGCCACGATCAAGAAGCCCAGAAGATCGGCGAGCATGATGTAGGCGACGACGGCGCCGATGATCACCAGGGAGCTGCCGAAGTGCTCCTGGCGCGGGCTGCCGCTGCCACTGCGTTCTGCATAGGCCGCCCCGCGCAGGCTGCGCACGATCAGCGCCGCGGCACACGCGACCAAACCGGCGCCGACCAGCATCGGCAGAAAGCCGGCACCCAGCTTCTGCCCCGGCACGCTCGGGAAGGCGCGCGCCGACCAGAACACCGCCGCCCCGAGCAGGGCCAGCCCGATGCCGACCCAGCGGTCGCTGCCGCGCACGCCGTGCAGCCTACTTGGCAATGCCCACGGCGGTCATCACGGCCTTCATGTCGGCGTCGCCCTTGGCCATGAAGGCCGCGAACTCGGTCGAGTTGCCCCACAAGATGCCGAAGCCACGCTGGGCCATGAAGTCCTTGTACTCCTTGCTGTCATAGGCCTTCTTCACCGAGGCCTCGAGCCGCGCCGCCACATTGGCCGGCAAGCCCTTGGGCGCCGCGAGGCCGCGCCATGCGCCCGTGGCCCAGTCGGAGCCGGTGGCCTCCTTCAGTGTCGGTACGTTCGGGAACAGGGTCGACCGCGTCGAGGCCATCACCGCCAACGAGCGCACCTTGCCGGCGTCGATCAGGGAGCGGGCTTCGGGCAACGAGCAGGGCACGAACTCGACGCCCCCGGCGACGAGGTCCAGCAGGCCCGGCGCAGCGCCGTTGGACGGCACCCATGGCGCGGCCGCTGGATCGACCTTGGCGTCGCGCAGCCAGCCCGCCAGGGCCAGGTGCCAGATGCCGCCCTGGCCGGTGCCCGAGGCCTTGAACTTGCCCGGGTTGGCCTTGACGGCAGCGAGCACGTCGCCCATGGTCTTGTAAGGCGAATCGGCGCGCACCTGGAAGCCGGCTGGGTCCAGGTTCACCAGGGCCAGCGGCGTGTAGCTGGTGCCGTTCAGCTCGGTCAGCTTCTGGTGATGCATCATGGTGATTTCCACCGTGATCATGCCAATCGTGTAGCCGTCAGGCGGCGCACCGGCGATCGCCGAATGGCCGACCACGCCCGAGCCCCCGGTGCGGTTGACGACGTTGACGGGTTGGCCGAGATCACGCTCCATCAGGCTGGCGATCATGCGCGCCACGGCGTCGGTGCCGCCCCCCGCGCCCCAGGGAACGACCAGGGTCAGCGGTCGGTCGGGGAACTGCTGCGCGAAAGCGCCGCCCAGGCTGAGCGCCAGCGCAGCGCCGACGAGCGCCCGGCGGGTGAAAGTGGTCGGGGATGGGTACATGTGGGGTGTCTCCGGTAGCGAGTCGATCGGAACCGGATGGTGCCCGTCGCCACGTCAACGACAATGGGGGAAAACCACGTCGACACGCCATGCCCTCGCCCTCACTGCATCCGGCCGCGGCCCTATACGAGCCCGGCGAAGCGGCCGCCACCCGGCTGCCGGTCTGCGATCACTACTGCGGCGTCGAGGCACGCATGCGCAAGAGCCTCGAGTTGCAGACCGAACTGGGCCCGGTGTTCGATGTCACGCTGGACGCCGAAGACGGCGCTCCGGTCGGCGGCGAGATCGAGCATGCGCACCTGATCGCCGCCATGCTGGCAAGCGACGGCAACCGCTTCGGCCGCGTCGGCGTACGGCTGCTGCCGATCGACCACCGGCACTTTGCCGAGGTGGCCCGCGTCGTGCTCACCAGCGTCAAGGCGCCGGCCTACCTGATGTTGCCCAAGCCGCGGCATGTCGAGGACATCGATCTGGCCGCCGCCACGATCGCTGTGCTGGGCGGCAGCTCGGTGCCCCTGCACGCCCTGATCGAGACCCACGGCGCCTTGCAACAGGTGCAGGCCCTCGCCGCGCACCCGCGCATCGAGTCGCTGTCCTTCGGCCTGATGGATTTCGTCTCGGCCCATCGCGGTGCGATCCCGGCGTCGGCCATGAGCGCCAAGGGCCAGTTCGAGCACCCGCTGGTGCTGCGCGCCAAGCTCGAGATCGCGGCGGCCTGCCACGCTCACGGCAAGACGCCGTCGCATTGCGTCGTCACCGAGTTCAAGCACGCCTCGGCGCTGATGGACGCCGCCGGCAGGGCCTGCCGTCAGTTCGGCTACACGCGCATGTGGAGCATCCACCCGGCGCAGATCCGGCCGATCGTCGAGGCTTTCACGCCGACCGTGGCCGAAGTCGACCTGGCAATCGAGATCATCTCCGCGGCGCAGGCCGCCGATTGGGCGCCGATCAAGCACCACGAGACCCTGCACGACCGCGCCAGCTACCGCTACTTCTGGCAACTGCTCGAACGCGCGCACCGCACCTCGTACGCGGGCGGGCCGCAATTGCCGGCCGAGGTGCGTGCCACGTACTTCGGCGTTGGCGCTGCGGGCTGAGCCATGCTGGTCCTGCCCACGTTCGCGGCGCCGCTCGAGTTGCACACCCGGCGCTGCGTATTGCGGCAGTGGAAGGACAGCGACCTCGCGCCCTGGGCCGAGATGAACGCCGACGCCGAGGTGCGACGCCATTTCCCGAGCCTGCACAGCGCCGAGCAGGCCGGCGCAGAGGCCCAGCGCTGCCGCGAGGCGATCGCGCAGCGAGGCTGGGGCATGTGGGCGCTGGAGCTGCCCGGCGAGTTCGCTTTCGCCGGCTTCGTCGGCCTGAACGTGCCGCATTACGACGCGCCTTTCGTCCCCGCCGTCGAGATCGGCTGGCGGCTGACGCGCGCGGCTTGGGGCCACGGCTATGCGACGGAAGCGGCTCAAGCGGCGCTCGAGTTCGCCTTCACTCGCCTGGCGCTGTCGGAAGTGATCGCGATCGCGGTGCCGGACAACGAGGCCTCGCTGCGCGTCATGCGGCGCCTGGGCATGGTGCACGACGCAGCCGGCGATTTCGACCACCCGCGGATCGAGGCTGGCCATCCGCTGCGCCGCCATGTGCTGTACCGGGCCAGCGCGCCGGGCTGAGCGCCGCTGCCAACGTCTGGCTACATCGGCCTCGGCTCGCGCACCGACAATTGGCCCACTGCAATCGCCGCGGAGACAGCCTTGAAGCCTGACCCAACACTGCCGAGAACCGTGGCCGTCGTGGCGGCCAGCCTGTGCTTGGCCGCTGCCGTGTCGGCGCAGACGGCGGCCCCCAAGCCAGCGCCCAAGCCGGCCACCAAGACCGTCAAGCCCGCGGCCAAGCCGCCGGCCAGGACTGCTGCGCCGGTCGAAGCTCCGTTGGCCAAGGCCGAGGGCGAACAACTCGCTGCGGCGGCGATGACGCACTTCGGCGACTACGCCTGCGAGTTCGACCAGTCGCTCAATGTGAATGTGACGCCGAAGAACGACGGCTACGTCGATGTCCGCTTCAAGGCCCAGACCTGGACCATGAAGCCTGTGCTCTCGTCGACCGGCGCGCTGCGCCTGGAAGACGTCAAAGGCCGCATGCTGATGCTGCAGATCGCCAACAAGTCGATGCTGATGGACACCCGCATCGGCCAGCGCATCGTCGATGCCTGCGTGCATGAGAACCAGCGTCTGGCCATGGCCGCCGCTGCGGGCAAGCCTGCCGGCGAAGGCTTGCTGCAGGGCGGAGAGGCCGCCGCGTCAGCGCCGAAGTAGCCGGTCGAGTGCGGCAGCCTCGCGCTCGGGGCTGAGGCCGGCTTTGCTGAAGACCTGCTGATCGGCCGGCAGGCCGAGGTGCCAGGCCAGCGTGTCGGCCACGGTCTGCGCAAGCGGGCGGATCGTCAGCCCCGCAGCCTGCGCAGCGCGGGTGTCGGTGAGGGCAAAGGCGGCATGCTCGCCGACGGCCGGCACCCACACCGGCAGATCGCTCCAGGCTTCGAGCCCGCAGCGCTCGACATCGGCTGGCGCAGCCCAGGCCCAGGACGGGCGGCATCCGGCCGCGGCCGCGCGGGCCGGCCAATAGGTGAAGCGCTGCGTCGGATCGTGCGGGCCGACGATCAGGCCGGGGCGGGTCAGCAGCGCGCGATCGCCGAAGCGTGACGCCACCGCCTGCTCGCACAGCGCTTTGAGCGGGCCGTAGGTGCGGCTGTCGACCATGTCGGTGTCGACGTCTGCGATGCAGCCGAGTGGGCTGCGCTCGTCGTTGGGTTGCTCGAAACTGGCATAGACCGAAATGCTCGAGACGAAGACGTAGCGGCCGACTCGACCCTGCAAGCACTCGGCCATGCAGGCCACGTCGCGCGGCAGGTAGCCGCAGGTGTCGACCACCGCGTCTCATTGGCCGTCGGCCAAGGCCGACAGATCGGCCTTGCGGTCGCCCCGGCGCACGTCGACACCGGCGGGCCAGACCGCGGCGGTGTGGCCGCGGTTGAACACCGTGACCTGGTCACCGCGCGTCGCGGCGGCCTCGACGAGGTGGCGGCCGACGAACTGCGACCCGCCGATCACCAGCAGCTTCATGCCGCAGCCACCCCGGTCTGCGCCGCCTGGCCCCAGCGCCGCAACTCAGCGAGCACGCCGCGGCCGCGCTCGTCGGCCGTGGCTTCGAGCGCGCCGATGCGCTCGAGCCAGGCTGGCGCCTGCTGCCAGCGCTCGCGGCAATGCCCCTGCCAGTGACTGCACTCCGCCGCGGTCAGGGTCTCGGGGTGATTGCGCGCTCGAAAACGCAGCAGCAACTCGTCGAGCCGGGCGTCGTTGAAGGCCGGCCGGCGCTCGGCCAACCGGTCTGGCGGCAGGCCGCGCAGCCTTTGCAGCGCACGCCGATCCTCGTTGTCGAGAAAGCCGCCATAGAGGTCTTCGTCGATATCGACCGGCTCGCCCGTCGCCGGCCGCTCATAGACCTCGGGCCAGATCCCGGCCATCGTGTTGGCCTGCCGCGCCGCGATATCGGCGTGGCGCAGCGCCTGGTCGATGTCGATGCCCCAGCGCGTGGCCGCCGCGCCGAGCGTCTTCAGGTTGCCGATGACGATCGGCGACTTGTTCAGGTGGATGGTCTTGACCGGCAGCCGCGCCTGCCCCGCCGGCAGCGCGTCGGCGGCGGTGAACAGGCGCTCGCGCACTTCGCGGGCGTTGAGCGCGAACAGCTCGCGCGGGTCGTGGGCCAGATCCCAGACGATGACCTCGTTCTTGAACTTGGGGTGCGGCGCCAGCGGCCAGACCACGGCCATGCAGCCGCGCTCGACCGGGTAGCGGCCCGACAGGTGCACGAAGGGCCGGCCGACGCCCATCTCGTCGACTACGGCCTGCTTCTTGTGCAGCTTCAGGCAATGCGCCCACAGCTTGGGCTGGGTGTCCCTGATCCGCCGGGCCAAGGCGATGGTGGCGCGCACGTCAGACAGCGCGTCGTGCGCGGCGGTGTGGGCCAGACCGTTGGCCGCCGCCAGGTGCTCGAGCTTGAAGGAGGGTTTGCCAGACTCGTGCTGCGGCCACTGCAGGCCCTCCGGCCTCAAAGCCCAGGCACAGCGCACCGTGTCGAGCAGGTCCCAGCGGCCGCACTCGTTTTGCCACTCGCGGGCGTAGGGGTCGATCAGGCAGCGCCAAAACAGGAAGCGGGTGACCTCGTCGTCGAAGCGCAGGCTGTTGTAGCCGCAGCCGACGCTGCCGGGTCGGGCGAGCTGCGTCTCGATGGCGTCGGCGAAGTCGCGCTCGGCCACGCCGCGGGCCGCGCAGACCTGCGGCGTGATGCCGGTGATCAGGCAGGCTTCGGGGCTGGGCAGCATGTCGGCCGCCGGCCGGCAGAACAACTCGACCGGGGCTTCGATCTCGTTCAACTCGGCGTCGGTGCGCACGCCGGCGAACTGCGCCGGGCGGTCGCGACGCGGCACGACGCCAAAGGTTTCGTAGTCGTGCCAGAAGAAGCTGAACGGCGCCATGGGGCAACGATAATCGACTTCCTCGCCCTTCCCCCGTCCTGCCTCCGGAGCCTGCCTCGATGACCCGTGTCTTCAACTTCAGCGCCGGCCCGGCCGTGCTGCCCGAAACCGTGCTGCGCAAGGCGGCCGAGGAAATGCTCGACTGGCATGGCTCGGGCATGTCGGTGATGGAGATGAGCCACCGCGGCAAGGAGTTCATCGCCATCCACGCCGAAGCCGAGGCGCTGCTGCGTGAGTTGCTGGCGATCCCGCCGAACTACAAGGTGCTGTTCATGCAGGGTGGCGCGATCGGCGAGAACGCCATCGTGCCGATGAACCTGCTGCGCGGTAAAGCCAGCATCGATTTCATCGACACGGGTGAGTGGTCGAAGAAGTCGATCAAGGAGGCCAGGAAGTACGCCGCTGTCAACGTGGCGGCCAGCGCCGCCGCGACCGGCTACGACCGCGTGCCGGCGCGCAGTGAATGGCAGCTCGATGCGAACGCGGCCTACGTGCACCTTTGCAGCAACGAGACCATCGGCGGCGTCGAGTACCACTTCACGCCCGACGTCGGCGCAGTGCCGCTGGTGGCCGACATGTCGAGCGACATCCTGTCGCGCCCGGTCGACATTGCCAAGTACGGCCTGATCTACGCCGGCGCGCAGAAGAACATCGGCCCGGCCGGCCTGACGATCGTCATCGTGCGCGACGACCTGCTCGGCCAGGCGCTGCCGGTCACGCCATCGGCGTTCGACTACCAGACCGTCGCCGACAACGACTCGATGTACAACACCCCGCCGACCTATGCGATCTACATCGCCGGCCTGGTGTTCCAGTGGATCAAGGCGCAAGGCGGGCTGGCGGCGATGGCCGAGCGCAACCGCGCCAAGGCCACCCTGCTCTACGAGCATCTCGACGCCAGCCGCTTCTTCACCAGCCCGGTGCAACGCGACTGCCGTTCGCTGATGAACGTGCCGTTCAAGCTGCGCGACGAGGCGCTCGATGCGGCATTTCTCAAGGGCGCCGAAGCTCGTGGCCTGCTGCAACTCAAGGGCCACCGCTCGGTGGGCGGCATGCGCGCCTCGATCTACAACGCCATGCCGATCGAAGGTGTGCAAGCCCTGGTGGCCTACTTGAAGGAATTCGAGGCCGCGAATGCGTGAGGCGACGGCACAGACCAGGTTCGAGGTCCTGATCCTGAACGCGATTTCGGCCAATGGGTTGAAACAACTGCCCAGCGAGCGCTACCACGCAGCCAAGGACGTCAAGGCGCCGGATGCCGTGCTGCTGCGCTCGGCCGACATGCACGCCATGCAGATCCCGGCCAGCGTGCGTGCGATCGCCCGCGCTGGAGCCGGCACCAACAACATTCCCGTGGCTGCGATGAGCGCGCGCGGCGTGCCCGTCTTCAACGCACCGGGCGCGAACGCCAACGCGGTCAAGGAACTGGTGCTGGCTGGCATGCTGATGGCTGCGCGCAACTTGCCCGGCGCGCTGCGCTTCGTCGCCGCGCTCGACCCGACGGACAAGGACCTCGAGCACAAGGTCGAGGACGGCAAGAAGCAGTTCGCCGGCTTCGAGTTGAGCGGCCACACCCTGGGCATCGTCGGTCTGGGCAAGATTGGCTGCCTGGTGGCCGATACGGCCATCAAGCTGGGCATGAACGTGCTGGGTTACGACCCTGACATCACCGTCGATGCGGCCTGGAGCCTGCCGGCGCAGGTCAAGCGCGCCGCGAGCGTGGACGACGTGCTCAAGCACGCCAATTTCGTCACCCTGCACGTGCCGCTGGTCAGCGCGACCCGACACCTGGTCAACGCCGACAACCTGGTTTCGATGAAGGCGGATGCGGTGCTGCTGAACTTCTCCCGCGAGGGTGTGGTGGATGACGCCGCCGTCCTGACCCGCCTGGACAAGAAACACCTGGGCATGTACGTCTGCGACTTCCCCAACGCCGCGCTGCATGGCCACCCGCGCGTGCTCGCCCTGCCCCACCTGGGCGCCTCTACACGCGAGGCCGAGGAGAACTGCGCCGTGATGGTGGCGATGCAACTGCGCGACTTCATGGAGCACGGCAACATCGCCAACGCGGTGAACTTCCCGGCCGTGAACATGGCGCGCGAGTCGAACTACCGTGTGGCCATCGCCAACGCCAACGTGCCCAACATGCTCGGGCAGATCTCGACCACGATGGCCCACGCCGGGCTGAACATCCACAACATGGTCAACAAGAGCCGCGGCGAGATGGCTTACACCCTGGTCGACGTCGAGAGCCCGGTCCAGCCGGCGGTGCTGGCGCAACTGTCGGCGATCGACGGCGTGCTCTCGGTGCGCTACCTGCCCATGGCCTAGCGTGCCAACCCAGCGGGCTTGCGTAGTTCGATTCAAGTACGTACAATCGATGCATACTTTACGGAGCGTGCGATGGAAGCCACGGTTGCCGAGCGCGGCCAGATCACCCTGCCCAAGCAGGTGCGCGATGCCCTCGGCCTGACCAAGGGCACCAAGCTCAAGATCGAGATCGAAGACGGCTGCATCGTGATCCGCAAGGATGTCGATGACGCCTTGTCGCGTGTGCGCGGGCGCTTCAAGCTGCCGGCGGGCGTGACCACCGACGACATCATGCGCGAACTGCGCGGCCGCGCCCCGGGCGACCCGGTGGACCTCTGAGCGGCGCACGCCCGTGATTGCGGTGGACACCTCGATCATCGTCGATTTGCTGGGCGACGACACCATGGCAGACGCCGCCGAAACCTGCTTGCGAACGGCCCTGACGCGAGGCCCCGTCGTGGCCTGCGACGTGGTGGTGAGCGAAGTCGTGGCCGGCCTCGGTCGCGGCTCGCAACTGCTCGACACCCTCGAAGAGGTCGGCATCAGCTACTCACCGCTCGAGCTTCGCTCGGCCGCACGTGCCGGTGAAATGCAGCGCCGCTACAACGAGCGCGCGCGCAGCGCCGGGCGCCACGCGCGCTCACCCCGCACCGTGCCTGATTTCCTCATCGGCGCCCACGCCCTGCTGCAGTGCAGCGCCTTGATCACCCGCGACGCTGGCTTCTTTCGCGACTATTTCAAGGGCCTGAAGGTCATCGTCCCGAAAGTCCGCTGAGCGCGGCTGAGCCACACTCCACCATTCACCCACAGAGCGCACACCATGACCCACGCCTTCGCCTCGACCCGCAAGAAACTCGGCAAGAAGGGCTCCTACTTCTCGCTGCCCGAGTTGGCCAAGCAGTTCCCCACCGTCAGCCGCATGCCGCACTCGATGCGCATCGTGCTGGAGTCGGTGCTGCGCAACTGCGACGGCCGCAAGGTCACGGCCGAGCATGTCAGGCAAGTGGCCGGCTGGAAGGCCAAGGCCGAGCGCACTGACGAAATCCCCTTCGTCGTCGCCCGCGTCGTGCTGCAAGACTTCACCGGCGTGCCGCTGCTGGCCGACCTGGCGGCGATGCGCAACGTGGCCAAGAGCCTGGGCAAGAACCCCAAGACCATCGAGCCCCTGGTGCCCGTCGACCTGGTGGTCGACCACTCGGTGACGATCGACAACTACGGCACCAAGGACGCGCTCGACCTGAATATGAAGCTCGAATTCCAGCGCAACCAGGAGCGCTACGAGTTCATGAAGTGGGGCATGCAGGCCTTCGACACCTTCGGCGTCGTACCCCCCGGCTTCGGCATCGTGCACCAGGTCAACCTCGAGTACCTGGCGCGCGGCGTACACCAGGCCAAGGACGGCACCTACTACCCGGACAGCCTGGTCGGCACCGACAGCCACACGACGATGATCAACGGCATCGGCGTGGTCGGCTGGGGCGTCGGCGGCATCGAGGCCGAGGCCGGCATGCTCGGCCAGCCGGTCTACTTCCTGACGCCCGACGTGGTCGGCATGGAACTCACCGGCAAACTGCGCGAGGGCGTCACCGCCACCGACCTGGTGCTGACCGTGACCGAGATCCTGCGCGCGGCCAAGGTCGTCGGCAAGTTCGTCGAGTTCTTCGGCGAAGGCACCCGCACCCTGGCCCTGCCCGACCGCGCCACCATCGCCAACATGGCGCCCGAGTACGGCGCAACGATGGGCTTCTTTCCGGTCGACGAGCGCACCATCGAGTACTTCGAGGGCACCGGTCGCACCAAGGACGAGATCAAGGCCTTCGAGAGCTACTTCAAGGCGCAGAACATGTTCGGCGTGCCGAAGGCCGGCGAGGTCGACTATTCCCAGGTCGTCAAGCTCGACCTCGGCAAGGTGGTGCCCAGCCTGGCCGGCCCCAAGCGCCCGCAGGACCGCATCGAGATCACGCACCTGTCGAAGAAGTTCGCCCAACTGTTCAGCGCCTCGATCGCCGACAACGGCTTCAACCAGCCGGCCGAGAAGCTGGGCCGTCGATATGTCGTCAGGCATGTGGCAAAGGGCGCGCGAACTGGCGAGGCGGGTGCGTTGCCGGCAGATGCGCCACGCGACCTGATCGAGATGGCCGACAACCGCCCGACACTCGACGCCGCCAAGGCGCGGGCTCACCACGCGGCCGGCGGACTCACGATCGGCAACGGCGACATCCTGATCGCCGCCATCACCAGTTGCACCAACACCAGCAACCCGAGCGTGCTGCTGGCCGCCGGCTTGCTGGCCAAGAAGGCGGTCGAAGCCGGCCTGAAGATGGCGCCGCACATCAAGACTTCGCTGGCGCCGGGCTCGCGCATCGTCACCGAATACCTCGAGAAGGCCGGCCTGCTGCCCTACCTCGAGCAGCTCGGTTTTGCCGTCGCGGCCTACGGCTGCACCACCTGCATCGGCAACGCCGGCGACCTGGCGCCCGAGTTCAATCATGTGATCGCCGGGAACGACCTGATCTGCGCCGCGGTGCTGTCGGGCAACCGCAATTTTGAAGCCCGCATCCACCCCAACCTGAAGGCCAACTTCCTGGCCAGCCCGCCCCTGGTGGTGGCCTATGCGCTGGCCGGCAACGTGATGGTCGACCTGATGACCCAGCCGATCGGCAAGGGCCGTGGCGGCAAGGACGTCTACCTGGGCGACATCTGGCCGACCAGCGACGAGGTCTACAAGCTGCTCAAGCATGCGATGAACCCCAAGGCCTTCCGCGAGAACTACAGCAACGTCGCCAAGAAGCCGGGCAAGCTGTGGAACAAGATCAAGGGCACCAAAGGCCAGGTCTATGACTGGCCCAAGAGCACCTACATCGCCCAGCCGCCGTTCTTCGACGGCTTCACGATGAAGCCCAAGGCTCTGACTTCCGGCGTGCAGGGTGCGCGCGTGATGGCCATGTTCGGCGACTCGATCACCACCGACCACATCTCGCCGGCGGGCTCGATCAAGGAAGCCTCACCCACCGGCAGCTACTTGAAAGACAACGGCGTGCTCAAAGCCGACTTCAACAGCTACGGCGCGCGCCGCGGCAACCACGAAGTGATGATGCGCGGCACCTTCGCCAATGTGCGCGTGAAGAACCTGATGATCCCGGCCGGCGCCGACGGCTCGCGCGAGGAAGGCGGCGTCACGCTGTTCCAGCCCGGCAAGACCAAGATGTTCATCTACGACGCGGCCATGAAGTACGTGGCCGCAGGCACGCCCACGGTCGTCTTCGCCGGCGAGGAGTACGGCACCGGGTCGTCGCGCGACTGGGCCGCCAAGGGCACCCAGCTGCTCGGCATCAAGGCCGTGGTGGCGCGCAGCTTCGAGCGCATCCACCGCAGCAACCTGATTGGCATGGGTGTGTTGCCGCTGCAGTTCAAGGGCAGCGACTCGTGGCAATCGCTCGGCATCCAGGGCGATGAAGTCATCGACGTGGTACTCGGCAAGGAGATCAAGCCTCAGACCGACGCCACCTTGGTCATCACCTCCGTGGACGGCAAGAAGCGCAACATCACGGTGACCTTGCGCATCGACACCGCGATCGAGGTCGACTATTACAAGCACGGCGGCATCCTGCCCTTCGTGCTGCGCCAATTGCTGGCGGCCTGAGCGCGCTTCAGGTGACGAGAGGGGGCCCGCAATGAAGATCCTGATGCTGCACGGCGTGAATCACAACATGTTCGGCCAGCGTGACCCGGCGCAGTACGGCACGGTCACGCTGGCGCAGATCGAGGCCCAGTTGCAAACCCTCGGCAAGGAGCTCGGTGCCGAGGTGCAGAGCTTCCAGACCAACAATGAAGGCGCGATGTGCGAGCGGATTCACCAGGCCTATGCCGACGGCGTGGATGCGGTCCTGATCAACGCCGGTGCCTGGACGCACTACAGCTATGCCATCCGCGATGCACTGGCCATCCTGACCGTGCCCGTGGTCGAGTTGCACATGTCGAACATTCACGCCCGCGAGACGTTTCGGCATGTCTCGGTGTTCGCCGAGATCGTGCGCGGACAGATCTGCGGATTCGGCGTCGACAGCTACCTGCTGGCCTTGCGCGCCGCGGTGTCGGCGGCCAGGGCCTGACCCAGCCGGCTCACAGCCCGCGCTCTCGCGCAAAGGCCTCCAGCGCAGGCAGCAAGGGCCCGAGCTTGTCGGCGACGGCTTCGCGCACCGTGTCGACCATGACTTGCGTGGAGCGCTCGATCTCGATGTTGAGCGCGTCGCCGACACGCTGGCCGGCAAACGTCGTCATGCGCAGGGTCTCCGGGATCAGCCAGACTTCGAACCAGCCCGCGCCGCCGGGTTCACGCGCCGCTTCAGCCACCGTCAGGCTCGCCCCCGCCACCGCGATGTAGCCCTTGGCGAAGATGTAGCGCATCCAGGGCGCTGGCACGGCCAAACGCATGACCTGGTTGTTCTCGGGTTGGCGCAGGTCGCTCAAGCGTGCCGTGAAGTCGATGTGGCCGGAGAGCGGATGGCCGCCGACCTCGGCGCCGTCCTTGGCCGCGCGCTCGACGTTGACCCGGCTGCCAACCGTCAAGCCACCCAGCGTGGTGATCGCCAGGGTCTGCTGCATGACGTCGAAATCTGCCCCCTGCTCGCCCTGCAGCGCGGTCACCGTCAGGCACACGCCATCCACCGACACACTCGCACCGAGGGCCAACCCGGCCGCGAAGTCCGGCCCGAAGACCAGCCTGAAGCTGCGCAAACCCGGCGCCTCGCGCACCTGCGCGACCTGGGCGATACCTTGCACGATGCCAGTGAACATGGGCTCACTCTACCGTGCGAGCCTAGCCCAGCGCTCGGCATCGAAGCCAACCGTGACGACGCCGCCGGGCCATTCGACCACCGGGCGTTTGATGAGGCTCGGATGGGCCCGCATCACTGCGTGGGCAGTCGCGGCATCGACCACGCCAGCCTGGGTCGCCGCGTCGAGCTTGCGCCAGGTGCTGCCCTGGCGGTTGACGAGGGGCTGCCAGCCGACGGCGGCGATCCAGCGGTCGAGCGCCTCGGCCGGCACGCCGACCTTCTTGAAGTCGTGGAAAACAGCCGCCACGCCGTGCTGCGTGAGCCAGGTGCGCGCGCGCTTGACAGCGTCGCAGTTGGCAATGCCGAACAACTGCATCAGTCGTTGTCGCGGCGCGGCTCTTCACAGGCCGGGTCGCTGGCATAGGCCGCTTCGCGCACGCGGCCGTCGACCAGCCAGACCTGGAACCAGCGGCAAAACAAGGACTCGTAGCGGTAGGACCAGACTTCACCGACACCCCGCCAACCGACCCGGCTCTCCGAGGGGCGCCCGAGTTGCTCGCGGACGGCGGCTTGCGGCGCCGCGATGGCGACGGCGACGGCGTCGAAACGTTGCTCGGTCAGAACCTGCTCCCAGCCCTGGACACGGCCCGCAGCATCCAACTCGACCATGAAGGTGTGCTTGCCGGCCGGGCCGCGCGCGTACTCGGCGCGGCTGCCGCCGCCTGAGCCCGCATAGCGCCCGGTCGGCTCACCCAGGCGCGCACGCATCTCGGCCTCACTCTGGCCCGGACGCAGATCGCCAGGCCCGTAGCCAGCGCAGGCCGTAAGGCCCAGGGCCAGGAGCAGCGCGGCCGGGCGGCGCGGACCCCGGCTATGCGCGCTCGATGCGCGCATAGGCCGCATGGTTGTGAATCGACTCATGGTTCTCGACCTCCACGATGTAGCGGCCGATGCGGGCGTCGGCATTCAAGGCCAGCGCCACATCCCGCACCAGGTCTTCGACGAACTTCGGGTTCTCATAAGCGCGTTCGGTGATCCACTTCTCATCGGGCCGCTTGAGCAAGGCCCAGACCTCGCTCGAGGCGTTGGCTTCGGCAAAGCGCACCAGTTCATGCCACTCGACAGGCGCCTTGATCTCGGCCCGGATCGTCACCGTGGAGCGTTGGTTGTGCGCGCCGTAGTCGGAAATCTCTTTCGAGCACGGGCACAGGCTCTTCACCGGCACCGCCACTTCGGCCCACACGGTGGTGACGCCTTGGCGCGCCTCGGCGATCCAGCGGCCCTGGTAGTCGAGCAGGCTCTGTACCCCCGAGACCGGTGCACGCTTGCGCAGGAAGAAGGCAAAGCGGGCTTGGATGCGTCCTTCGGCCGCGCCCAGGCGCCCGAGCATGTCGGCCAGACGCCGGCGCAGCAGGTCGGCCTCGAGCGGCGCATCGAGCGCGACCAGGTCGTTCAGCCAGGCCACGAAGCGCGACATGTGAGTGCCCTTCTTCTCGGCGGGCAGCGCAACGTCCAGATCCCACAACGCCGCCGTCGCCTGCACCGCGCCCGCCACCCGCAATTGCAGCGGGTAGCGCAGGTCCTTCACGCCGACGCGCTGGATCGCCACGTGGCGCTCGTCGCGCTCACTCTGCGTATCAGGAATGTGCAGGGACTGGGTCGGATGGGTCATGGTGGTGATCGGTGCATGCAGCGCAGCATCGCAGCATTCGGGGGTCTGCGCTGCGCTGGGCTCTTTGTCGGGCGGCGGCCGGGCGCCGTCAACTCTTCTGGCGCACCAGCGCTGGCCGCGCGCCGAAGCGGGCCGCAATCGCGTTCGCGATGCCGTCGGCGTCCAGGCCGTTCAGGGCCATCAGCTTGACGGGGTCGCCGTGCTCGATGAACTGGTCAGGCAGCCCAAGTGCCAGCACCGGCGTGGCCAGGCCGGCCGCGTGCAAGGCCTCCATCACGGCACTGCCGGCGCCGCCCATCGTGCAGCCCTCTTCGACACACACGATGGCCTCGTGCGTGCGCGCCAGTTCAGCCACCAACCCGGTGTCGAGCGGCTTGATGAAGCGCATGTTGGCAACCGTCGCGTTCAGCCGCTCGGCCGCGGTCAGTGCCGGGTAGAGCAGGGTGCCGAAGGCCAGGATCGCGATGCGTTCGC
>Ga0163144_10011406_pt1 | contig 18801 bp, 18 predicted proteins | sample OliLak19BULKMAT1_FD_123175 | JGI IMG/M metagenome (GOLD analysis project Ga0163144, IMG submission 123175) | Freshwater microbial mat bacterial communities from Lake Vanda, McMurdo Dry Valleys, Antarctica - Oligotrophic Lake LV.19.BULKMAT1 | ecosystem: Environmental > Aquatic > Freshwater >... | reverse complement strand
TTGGGTGGTTCCTTTGCTGGCTGGAGTTTGTCGCTCCTGCCGGTTGAGTTTCTCGATCAGCTCGATTGCCGAAAGAGTGAACCACTCAACTTCAAGTTTCAACTAAGCTGGGGACGAGCCCGCTGCGGCGGGACGTCTACCGGAAACGGGCTCGTACAGCTTGAGATCGGTTCTTACAACCAGCTTGCGTGGTACGAGCGGTTGATCCCGGCGGCCCATGCCACCGTGAGCAGCGTTACCTTCTGCTTTAAGCGAGTCCGTTTTAAGGCAAACAGCGTTGATAGCGCCGACCCAGCGAACGATGCGAGCAATGTCGATTTCGAGATCGGGCAGGTCACACTTTCGCCGAGCGGAACCACGCTGGGAAGCGTTAGCATTCCTAAGGGGACATATAGTCGGGTAGAGTTTGATCTCGAGGATAACTGCGGGACCGCTACTAGCGTCCAGGTCTCTAACTCAAATACCGGTGGACCGTTTACCAGCGGGAGCCGGATTACGATCAAATTTGAAGGGACCTTTATTGCAGACGAGGCGAGTGAACGACTTCAGTTGGGCGTCCAAGCCATGATTAATGCGCTCAACACCGTCACGGCGAGCGGGAGCCAGGTTAAAACCAGCCTTGAGGCGGCGAGCGGGAGCATGTGAACGCTCGACTGAGTGGCCAAACCACACACCTTCAGACCTAGAAATGACTCCGCCGCCGAATTGCGCGCTCGTAAAGTTCGAGCGTCCGATGGAGTCGAACGCGACGGTCGTAATGTTTTTTTACATGCTCGCGCGCGCGCTTGCCCATCTGCCGGCGAAGTTCCGGATTATCGATCAGGAACTTGAGCTGACGCGATAAATCGAAAGCGTCTTCCGGCCGGATCAGAAGCCCAAATTCCTCTTCCCCGACGATTTCCGTCGCGCTGCCACCGCTCGAGATCACGATCGGGCACTCCATCGCCATCGCCTCGATCGCGACGAGCCCGAACGCCTCCTGGCGGGACGGCATCACGAAGAGATCAAACGCCTGCATGATCTCGGGAATGTTTTCCTGATAGCCCGCAAAGACGATGTACTCCTCGAGCCGGAACTGCTTCACCATTTCTTTGAGCTCTTCGAGGTGATTTGAGACGCGTCCCAACGTCTCCTCGCCCACGATCACAAACTTCACTTTGCGCTGGAAGCGCTGGCTCTTGAGCAAGCTCGCGGCCGCGCGGATGAATGTCGCCTGCCCTTTGGCCGGATCGATTCTGCCGACGAGCCCGATCACGACGGTTTCGTCGTCGGCGCCCCAGGCCGCGCGTTGCTTGGCGAAGTCCACCTTCTCCGGGTCGAACCGGTCGAAGTCGAGGCCGAGGTTGACGACCCGGACTTGGGGTTCGCGCAAGGGATGCGTGGCCAAAACGTTTTGGCGAAGCGTCTGACTCATCACGATCAGCGAGTCGACCCGTCGATAAGTCAGACGGTGAAAAAAACTTTTTTTATTGTGACTGTTGAGAATATGCCGGGACGCGATCAGCGCCGTCGAAGGTCGCGTCCAAAGCCACGGCGCCACGCTGCCGAGAAGCGAAGTCTGGTGCATGTGAACCAGGTTCACGCCGGAATCAAGCAGATCATAAAGGTGCGAGCGCAGTTTAAAATCGAGCAGATCCCGCGGCCGAAAACCGAGCGGCACGGCTTCGACTTCGCCCCGCAGCGCGAGATGCTCATGAATCGGGCTTCCCTCGAGGCAAAGCACTTTCACTTTCAGCCCGAAAGATGCGGCGTCGAGCGCGTCGTTCGCCGCGACTTGTTCCAACCCGCCCCAGGAGTGACTGAGACAGATGATAAGCGCTTCCATCGACTCCTTGAGAGATTCGACGAGCGCTTCGAACTCGGCCAAGGATTCGGGGTCGTTAGAGTCGGGGAGCGGCGGCGACACGCAGAACCTCCTCTAAAATCATTTCCGGACGAATGCCCCGGAGACATTGCAGCTTGCTGTCGAACGGCTGCGAACAGACATTTTTCTCGCAAGGCCAGCAGTCCACGGGGTTGATCGCGACCTGGACGCGGCCCGGGCCAAGCGGTTGAGTGCGCTTCGGGTCCGCGGCTCCGCAGACGATCTGCACGGGTGAGCCGCAAAGCGAGGCGACATGAGCCAGACCTGACTCATTGCTAAGTGTGAACTGCGAGTTTGCAAAAATTTTATGAAGCACGGGAACCGGGCCCTGACCGGTGAAATCCCGAAGTTTGAGAGCGCGGTCGCCGCAAAGCTCCGCCGCAATCGGAGCCTCTTTGGGCCCGCCAACGATGAGTCCCCGCATTCCGGTGGTTTCCGCGATCTTGCGCGCAAGTTGAGCGAAATTCTCGAGCGGCCATCGGCGCGAATCCGCGGTGGCTCCCGGAGCGAGCACCCAGTACTTTTCGGCGGGCGGTTCCACGGTTTCGAACCCGGGCCAGGATTTCTCCGGATCAAACCGGATCAGTTCTCCGGGAATGCTCGAATCCAGAAGATTGTCCGGGGGAATCCCCCAAAAATCGCGCACGGGGAGCGTTGGCCGCCATTCGGGCGGCAAAAGGTCCACGAAAGCCTGCGCGCGGTGCCGGTTCGGATCGGCATCCCACTTGAGACGTTCATTCAGCAGAATCCCCCGGCCGTCGGCATCATAACCGCGACGACGGCGGGCGCCGCTTCGCAAAAGCAACCATCCGGACGAAAATGAATTCGGAAGACTGAAGGCCAAATCCCATTTACCTTGAGCGCGCATCGCGCGCGCGCCCGCTTCAATGGCTCGCCACTTTTCCATCAGGCCGCCCCGATAAATCCGCGGCAGAACATGGACCTCGTCAACGAGGTCGCGAAACTGAACATCCTCCACCCACGGCGAGCAAATCGAAACTATCGTGGCCCGAGGCGCGGCCTTGCGCAGATAATGAAAAAACGGGTACGCGAGAATCTGATCGCCGATCCAATTGGGCGCTTTGACGAGAATTCTCACGACTCAATCCTCGTCGGGATCGTCGCCGGCCTGAAGCATGCCCACGCTTTTGAGCGATGCGACGACCGTACCGATCCTCACCTTGGCTTCGAGTCTCAACAGGAAACGATCGTCGTCGTCGGAAATCCAAAGAAAACTGTCGCCTTTCTTTTGCGCGATCCCCTGGTACTTGGCGTCGACCTTGAGCAGGATCGACTTTCGTTGCCCGTTCGGAGTGGCGAGCGATTCGCGCCGAACGACCGTGATCACAGCGTCCCAGTTCGTGCCTTCGTTCATGACGGGAAACGTGTGCACCGAATCGGGAGCCAGGTCGAGGGTTCGAATGTAAAGAAGCGCCGACAGGCTGTCCTGCGACATCACGGTCATCGGAAAGAAGTTTTTCGTTTCCGAATAGCCCTTGGTCTTGTGATTCCAACGGTTCCAATAATACGTCTGACCTTTTTCGGAATCAAAAAGCTCGAGCGAATCCCGAGTTTGCTTGGTTTCATCGAGCCGCATATGAAACCGCAGGGGGAACAGCCCTTCGAAATCGACGAAGCTCTCGATCGTGTCGTGGATTTTGTAGACCAGACTGAAGACGCTCGTGGTTTTGGCGATTCCGCGAAAGTGATAGACCTTTCGATTGTTCATCTGCTTGAACGGCAACATGTCAAGACGAACCGTCGCGGCGGGCACTCCGAAATACGTGATCACGAAGACGTGCCGTTCCCCCACTTTAATCGGATCGAACGGCGGCCGGCGGTTCGGCCAGGCGAAGGCGGCGGGAACGGGTATGACCGTTTTATTTCGAATGAGATGCACCTTCGAGGCTTTGGGCGGACGCTTGACCGGCTTCGCTTGGGGCACCCCAACGCTCGCCGGAGCGGGTACGGCAGGTGCGTCTTTGATTTCGAATTTATCCTGAATATCGCGTGGAAGCTCCTTCGGGAGGTCGTCGTTCGTAATGCCGTTCCGCAGCAACGTACTGGCGCAACCGGTCAGCAATGCGAGCGAAACAAGAATGATCCAGGCCGACAGTTTCAAGATTTTCCCAGTCTAGAATACTTGCGGCCGGAACTCCATTCATTGGGCCGCAGCGTCGTAAGGTCCCCCTTGAACCGACGGTGAATCCAGAGCCACTGCTCCGGGCAACGGCGCACGTGTTCTTCCATAATTTCGGCGAAGCGAGCGGTATTGAGCGCGGTTTCGCGGTCCGGATCGGGATCTTGGATCCAGGTGATTTCGGGGTGAACCTCGACGTCAAATTTACCGTCAGGGCGCCGGCGGTTCCCGACCGGCAAAACCGGCGCGCCGGTTCGCTTGGCGATAATGGCGACTGCCGAATGCGTACCGACCGGCACGCCGAAGAAGGGCACCCGGATGCCCACGGGAGGACCGGCATACTGATCAAGAACGAAGCCGATCGTTTTTCCGGCTTTGAGCCATTTGAGCACGTCACGAAATGTTTTCGGCTCATACGTGGCCGTCAATCCGCACTTAGCCCGACCACGAATGATCGCCTGGTGCAGCCACTCAGGCTTCAGGTGTTTCGTCACGATCATGGGTTGCATCCCGTGCTGCGCTCCGCAGGCCGACATCACTTCCCAATTTCCGACGTGATTGGCCAATAGGATGACGCCCTTCCCTTTCGCGGCCGCGCGTTGCCAATGCTCGAATCCTTCGAGCGTGGTATTTTTCGCGACAAATCGCTTCCAGGGCCCAAAAAGGAAAAAAATCTCCACGCAGAGGCGCCCGAAGTGACGGTACGCTTCATCTTTCAATCGCGCCTGTTTCGCGAGGTCATTCGGAAATGCGAATTTCAGATTCTGTTCAATGATCGCGGCCCGAAACTTCGCTCGCCGAAACACCCAGCCGAGCGCGTCGCCGTGGGCCAGTCGAAAGCGCGCCGGGAGTCTCGCACCGATCCAGGCAAGGAGCGTGAAGATCGGTAGGAGAATCAACCCCAGAGCGTTTTGAGCCACAAATCCTTCCCTTCGCTGAATTCAGGGAGCGGTTCGAACACCAGCACTTGATTGGGCGAAATCCCGAGCGCCCGCCACTTCACCCAGTCTTTCCCCGTGGTCGCGACCGCCAAGGACCGTTTTTTCGCTTCCGCCAAAAAACCCCGCACCTGGTCGCCGTTGTAATTCATATGATCGGGAAAACGAGAATGCTCCGAGATGCGAAATCCTGACGCTTCGATGGCCTCGCGAGCCCGTCGAGCGGACGCGATTCCCGTGACGAGATGGAGCGGCAATTCAGGCGGAATGTCGGCGCCGGTACCCGGCAAGCGTTCGATTCGCCAATGCACCCTGACGAACGGCCTCCCCGCGCAGAGCGGCCGGGCTTCCCCTTTGGTCCAGACGACCAGATTTGCGCGCTTCAGCGTCTCGGCAAAATCCCGATGCGGCGCCTCGGCCGGCCCATCCGAAGTGACCGCGACGATCTCAATGTCTTTTTTGATCTTCCAGTGCTGGAAGCCGTCATCCAAAATCACGAGCTCAAATGGCTGGATCGCCGCGCGCTGGGCTTCTTCAAACTGCCGCACGCGATCCCGCCCCACCCCGATCCAAGCGGCCGGACAGAGTTCGTGCAAAAGCGCGGCTTCGTCACCGGCCGATTTCGGATCGGCCGATTTCGGGCCAGGTGCGATTACGCCGCCACGGGACTCCCACTCTGAACGATACCCGCGAGTCAGCAGGCAAACGCGAATCCCGCGAGCTGCCGCTTCATGGGCGATGAGAGCAACGAGCGGAGTCTTGCCGGTACCGCCCGCCTGAATATTTCCGACACTGATCACGCGGCAAGGAAGCTTTTCCGACGCAAGCACCCCACACTCGGTCGCCAGACGAGCCAAACGATTCAGGCTCGACCAAGCGTAAGAGACGAACGAGGCGTTCACACCGCCGCCTGCGGTCGCCTCGGCTGTCCGACCAGCTCGAGAATTTCGCGCGCCGCCCGTTGCCCGGGGCGCAAACCGGTACTCCCCGTTTCCGCCGCGAACGACGTCCGCATGGCCGCGAAGTCCCCCTTCATGCGCGCGCGACGGGATTCATCCGTGAACAGAGATACGATCTCGTCGCTCAAATTCTTGACCGTGGCCTGCCCGCAAAGAATTTCCGAAGCGATCATCCGATCACCGGCTTTCCACCCGGCCTCGCCAGACGCCACCAGATTCACCAATCCCACGGGACCGCGGTAGCGGATCAGATATTTGAAAATGATCTCCGTCGGCAGGCTCGGCTTGTAAACCACGGCATGCGGCACCCCGAGGAGCGCGGCTTCCAAGGTCGAAGTCCCGGACTTGACGAGCGCGACGTCGGCCGCGACCAGGCACTCGGGAGCGTCACCCCGAGAAACCGAAACGTTGATGATCGGATAACCGCCCCGGCCCAAAAGGGCCGCCACCGAAGCCTGGGCGCGCGCGAAGTCCGCCATCTCCGGTACCGGCATGAGCACGCGCAAGGGGTCCGTCCCTCCAAGAAGCCCTCGCGACCGCAAATGGGCCGCCGCCATGACGGCCGCGTCGAGCATGAGCGGAATATGCCGCTTCCATTCGGAAGGGCGACTCCCGGTCATGAGCGTCAGCACACGGGCTTGCAAGGGTAAGCCGACTTTGATTCGGGCGGATTCGCGCGTGAGCTCCAGGGGCAACTCGTCGAGCAACGGATTTCCGACGTATTTCGCCGTCACACCTTCGCGCTGATAGAATGGGACTTCGAACGGAAATACGCAGAGGAGCTTACTGAAAATCTCCCTGAGATCCCGTGTCCGGCCCTTACGCCAAACCCACACTTTGGGCGGAATATAGTAAATCACCGGGACGCCTTGAGCGCGCAATCGACGAGCCAGCCGAAAGTGAAAGTCCGGGTAGTCGATGACCACCGCGACGTCGGGCTTTTCCATCGCGGCCGCGGCCGTCAGCTGATTGAGCGCCCGATGAATGCGCGGCAAGCGGCCGAGAATCTCGGTGAATCCCATGACCAGGAGTTCCTTCGCATCCACGATCGTGCGAAGGCCGGCCTGCTGCAGTTTCGGCCCGCCGATTCCGAAAGCCTGGACTCCTTCGCCGCCCGCCTCCTGAAGGGCGCGCAGCAACACCGCACCATGAGCATCCGATGAGGTTTCGGCAGCGGAGATCAGGATTTTCACCTGACTACGCCCGCCTCGCTTTCGCGAATGAAGGCGACGAGGTTGCGAACCTCGGCCACCTCACCGAACTGCGATTCGATCTCGAGGATGCATTGTTCCCTCTGCACGTCGGGCCGTACCCAGAGCTTGAGCGCTTCGTTGATCTTGGTGATGACCTCGGGCGCGAAGCCGCGCCGACGAAGGCCGACGATGTTCGCCCCCCGCACGTTGCACGGACGCGCGCCGACCGCGATCGAGTAAGGCGGGACGTCCTTTTCGAGTCCGCTTTGACCGCCAATGAAGCTGTGCGCGCCCACGCGAACATACTGAGAAACACCGGTCATTCCGCCGATATTCGCGTAATCCTGAACGGTGACGTGGCCTGCGAGACCGCCGCAATTGGCGATGATGACGTGATTGCCGATGATGCAATCGTGCCCGAGATGGGTGTAGGCCATCAAGAGAGTGTCGCTGCCGACCGAGGTCACGCCGCCGCCCTGAATGGTTCCGAGATTGATCGTGACGGATTCGCGAATCCGATTCCGATCCCCGATCAGGACTTTCGTCGGCTCGCCTTTGTATTTCAAGTCTTGGGGAACCGCGCCGATCGACGCGAACGGGAAAATAATATTGTCTTCGCCGATCGTCGTCCAGCCGTCGACGTAGACGTGGCTGACCAGCCGCGTGCCTTTGCCGACGGTGACGTGTTCCCCGACCATGCAAAACGGACCGATCTCCGCGGTTGGATCCACTTTCGCTTTCGGATGAACGGCTGCAGTCGCGTGAATGTTCGAGTTCATATTCAGCTCTCGCTCCGAACCATGAGATTGGCCAGAATGTCCGCTTCCGCGACCCGGGCACCGTCTACCGTGGCCTCCACGTGGAATCCCCAGATTTTACCTCGGCATTTGGTCACGACGCTGTCGAGTTGCAGCCGATCCCCGGGGATTACGGGCTTGCGAAACCGCGCGCCGTCGACCCCCACCAAAATGCATTGAAACTCGCGTACGAGGCGGTCGATGTCTTTTTCCATGTATGGATACAGCGAAAAACTCGCGGCTTGGGCCATGGCCTCGACGATCAATACGCCAGGGAAAATAGAGAAGTTCGGAAAGTGCCCCTGAAAAACCGGTTCGTTGTAAGTCAGGTTCTTGATCGCGCGAACGCGAACGCCTTCCTTGTCCGGCCCGGCCGCGAGATCGTCTACATTTCCCATCGGATGGATTTCAAGCACGCGATCGATCATGAGGAACGGCTGGCGATGCGGCAGGAAGCGCCGGACTTGGTCAATGTTCAGATGATAGCGATTCGGTTCAGTCATTTGACTTCCTTCGGTGTTTCTCTTTTTTTGCGGCTGCCCGCGAGTTTATTGAGCGCGGCGTGCGCGCGAAAATGGGCGCGATAATCACGCTGGGGATTTCCGACTGCGGTCGAGCCGGGCGCCACGTCCTTGGTGACCAATGTCAGCGCCCCTACGCTCGCGCCGTCTCCTACGTGGGCTTTGTTCGCGATTCCGGACAGTCCGCCGACATAGCAATATTTCCCGATACTGGCGCTTCCCGCGAGGCAGGTGCCCCCGCAGATCACGGCGCCCTCATCGAGTTTCGCGTTGTGGCCGATGTGAACCTGATTATCGAGCTTGGCGTGATTCCCGATGACGGTATCGGCGATCGTGCCGCGATCCACGCAGCTATTGGCGCCGATCTCGACATCGTCACCGATCACGACTCGCCCCATGTGATAGATTTTTTGATGGCCGGGGCCGTTCGGATTTTTCGCGTAACCGAACCCGTCCGATCCAATCCGAACGCCCGCATGAAGGCGCGCGCGATTTCCAATTTTCACCTGCTCGTAGATCGTCACGCCAGGGAAGAAAACGGCGTCCTCGCCGATCTCCGCGCCCGGTCCCACGGTGCAGCCCGCATACAAAACGCTGCCCGTTCCGACTCTCGCGCCTTCGTCGATCACGCAGAACGGGCCGATTCTCACTCGATCACCGATCCGAGCTGAGGCGTGAATGACCGCCGTGGGGTGAATTTCGGATCTGTCCGGCCGCGACGTGGGTCCCGCCGTCGAGTTCTGCGCGGCGAACTTACCGGACAAAACCGCCATCGCCCAGTAAGGATCCGAGCAGGCGATCACCGCGGCGGACTTCCAAACGGGCAATCCTGAAGCCTCGAGGGGACCCACAAAGGGCTCCCCTGTGATCAGAACTCCGGCGCGGCAGGCGGGCAGTTCGTTTTTGAATTCAGGATTGAAGAAAAAGGCCACGTCCTCCGTACCCGCGCCGGAAATCTGCGCGGGTCTCTTGACTCGAATTTCGCGAGCTCGTCCACCCAAAGCCGCCCCGTTCACCAGCCGACCCTGCGTCCAGGCCAAGATCTCGTCTACGGTAAATCCTGACGAAACGCCCGACGCGGACATCAGCCCTTGTTCGCTTTATTATAAACGCCGACGATTTCGTCCGTCAGGTCATCCTTGTCGAGCGAGAAGAGAACCGTATTTTCGCTTTTCTCCAGCACCAGCGTGTAGCCCTTGCCTTTGGCGACTTCGTTGATCGTCGTGCGAAGGCGGGTGATGATCGGCTCGGTGAGTTCACGTTCTTTTTGCTGAATCTCGACCTGCGAACGCTGGGTGAGTTCCTGGAACTTCAAGATCCGCTCTTGAATTTCACCCTGCTTCTTGGCGCGCGCATCGTCGCTGAGGACCAGGGATTGCTTTTTAAATTCTTCGCCCAACTTTTTGATGGTGGCTTCTTCCGTCTGAAGGTCTTTCTTCTTGATGTTGAATTCCTTCTCCAACGAGGCCTTTGCCTTCTTGCCGGATTCCACGGATTGCAGCGCTCGCTGCATGTCTACGAATCCGATTTTTTGATCAACCGCGCGCGCAGGGGTGGCTATCAACATCGGCACCGTTAAAAGTGCGATCAGGGGGAACAGGTTTCTGCTTCTCATGTGGGGAATTCTCCTTTGCTTTTGCGAAAGAAGACCACATTAGACTGCTGAATTCAACGGATGCTGCAGTGCAGTGAGCGTTTAGAACGGCGTTCCGATGAAGAAGTTGAAGACGTTCCCGCGTTCATCGGGCTTCTTACGGAACGGATATCCGAATTCGAACCGAAGCGGGCCGATCGGCGAGAACCAACGAATGCCGAAGCCTGCGTCCGTTCGGATCTTGAAGGCATCGCCCTTGGGCCAACCGGCGAACGTATTGCCGGCGTCATAGAACACCACCCACTTGAGGCCGGCTTCACGGACGAGCGGATACTCGAGTTCGAAGAGAGCGAACACTTGGATGACCCCGCCCAGGGGCTCCTTGACCAGAACGGAAGTTCCGTCGACACCGCGGATCGCCGAGGGTCCGACGGAAAAGATGTCATAACCGCGCAGGTTGTTCGGGCCGCCGAGGTAGAATCGCTCACTGGGTGGCGTACGTTTTCCGCCCAAGCCGTAGATCTGCCCGTATTCAGCGCTCGTGCGGAAAACGAGGTCCCCGATGATCTTCTTGTAGAAGCGGTTATTGACCGTCCACTTCAGAAAGTCCTTGGTGCCGCCGAGGCCGGCCGTTTCAAAGGAGAGGCTCTGGTAATTTCCCGCCGTCGTCTCAAAGCGATTGTTCCGCTTGTCGCGGATCACCTGCATGCTGACGCTCGAAAGCACGCCATTATCGGCATCGAGTTCAGCCTGATCGATGTTGGAGTCCGGCTCTATGATCTTCAGGCCTTCGTTTTTGTAGGTCAGGAAGAGATTCGTGTACTCGTAGATTGGATAACCCAGCCGTACGTCGAAGCCGAGCTTGCGGGTCTCGTACTTGTCCGGAATTGAAAAGTTGATGTAGTAGAGGTCGAACCCCGTCGTCCAGCGCGTGTCAAACGCGTAGGGATCGGTGAAACCGAAGTTGAAGCTTTTGTTTCGGCGTTCCGCAGCCAGCTGGGCCGCGAGGCTGACCGTCTGGCCTTTTCCGAACAGATTGATTTCCGAAACCTGGCTTTGGAAGAAGAATCCGTTCGCGCTCCCGTAACCGGCGCCCAGCGTGATGGTGCCGGTGGAGCGTTCCTTGATCGTGATCTCCACGTTCAGGATATCGGACTTATTTTTCGGCGAAACCGTGTTGAAGATCACCTCGCCCGGCGCGAAGTAACCGAGACGCTCGACGTTCTCGCGCGATTCGCGCAGCTTCGTCCCACTATAGAGTTCGCCTTCCTTGATCTTCAATTCGCGACGGATCACCTTGTCGTGAGTCTTGCTGTTGCCGAGGACGATGATTTCTCCGAAATGAACCAGGCTGCCCTTCTCAAACTCGTACTCGATATCAACGACTTTGGAGGCGTCGTTGATGTTCATTTTCGGAACGACGTTCACGAATGCGTAACCGAGGTCCTGATACTTCTCCGTGAGGCGCTGGATGTCCTGATTCCGCTTGGAAATGCTGAAAGTGTCGCCTGGCTTCAGCGATAGATCTTTTTCGAGCTCCTCGCGGGTGAACAGGAGATCTCCGCCGAACCCGACGGTGCCCATCTGATAGGATTCACCTTCGTCGACGTAGATCGAAATATACAACCAGCGCTTATCGTCGCTGACCGTGACAACCGGGTTTTCGTAACGGAACTTCACGTAACCGCGATCCAAGTACCAGTACGTGAGTCGTTGCAGATCCGTCTTGAACGCGTTTTCCTTGAAGTTGCCCGCGCCGGATAAAAACGTGAAGAGTCCGCCCTCGCGCGTTTCCTGCAGCACGCCCTTCAAGGCTTCGTCGGAGAAATACTGGTTGTTCAAAAACGTGATTTTCTTGATCTGAACCTTGTCGTAATCGCTGATTTTATAGACGACTTTCACCTCGTCGGCTTTGGTCGAGACGATTTCGAATCCCACCTTGGCCAGGTAGAATCCTTTGTCCTCATAATGCTTTTGAATCAGCGCGACGTCGTCTTTGACTTTGTTGAGATCCAGAATCGACCATTCCTTGATCTTCGTGACTTCCTTGAGATCACTTTCACTCAGGCGTTCGTTACCGTCGAACTCGATCGCGGAGACGACGGGGCGTTCCTTGAATACATAAGTGACGCGAAGTCCGTCCCCTTCCGGATCGGCCTGAACTTCGATGTCATCAAAGTAACCCATCGCATGAAGCGTTTCGATATCCGCCCGAATGGAATCGCGGCCGATCTTACCGCCGACGCGAGTTTGAATTTTATTCAAGACCGCGTCGCGCTCGATTCTCTTGAGCCCGCTGACTTCGATCGACTTGATGACTTTTTCGGACCCGCCTGCCGCTTCCGCGGAAGAGGCCGCGAACTTCTTCGCCGGCGCCGGTTCGGCCGCAAACGACTGATTGGCACAGGAGAGGAGCGCCCAAAAAGCGAGCGCGGCCATCTGATGCATTCGCAAAACAGATAGACGTGAAAAAACGCGGTGATCGAGCGCTCGGCGATGCGTCACAAGGCCCTAGGTTTAGGTTGGGTGCAATGGGGAGTCAACTAACAAACTTGCCATCACGCATAACAAGGATGCGGTGCATTTTGGTCGCGATCTCCTGATCGTGCGTTACGAGCAAAACTGCGACGCCTGTTGCCTGATTCAGCTTGGCAAGCAGGTCGATGACATTGGCGCTATTCACCGAATCCAAATTGCCCGTGAGCTCGTCCGCCAAAAGCAATTTAGGCCTCAAAATCACGGCCCGCGCAATCGCGACGCGCTGCTGCTCACCGCCCGAAAGTTCAGCCGGTCGGTGCAGCAGTCGATGACTCAGCCCGACAAAACCGAGCAACTCCTTGGCCTGCCTTTCGGCGGGACCTCGGTCGAGCCCGGCGATCAATCCCGGCATCATGACATTCTCGAGCGCCGTGAACTCGGGAAGCAGGTAATGGAACTGAAACACGAACCCCAGCGAGCGGTTCCGAAACCGCGCCAGCTCCTTTTCGCCCATGCGAAAAAGATCCTGACTTTTTTCGCCGTAAACCACTCGCCCCCCCGACGGCTCCTCGAGAGTACCGAGAATATGCAAAAGCGTACTCTTGCCGACGCCCGACGCACCGGTGATGGCGAGCATCTCGCCCGTTCGGATAGTCAGGTCCACGCCCCGCAAAACCGGAATCTCCGTTTTGCTTTTGAAAAAACTTTTTCTGACGTTCTCGGCGCGAATCAGAATGGGTTGCTGGGTTTCAATCATAGCGGATTCCATCCAGGGGCGAGCGATTAGAAACTTGAATCGCGGGATAGATGGTGGCGAAGAACGTGATCACCAAAGCTAGGAAACTGATCAACCCAACTTCCATCCAACGGACCACGATCGGAAACTTACCCACATTGTAGATCTCAGCGGGCAGATCGATCCAGCGAACCTTTTCGAGCAGCTTGTTCACTCCGAGGCCCGAGACCACCCCGAGGCTCGTACCCACGACTCCGATTCCCATCCCGATCATGCAAAACAAAGCGAAACTCTGACTTCGACGCAGGCCCATGGCCTTGAGGATTGCCACTTCCTTGGTCTTGTCATGAATCATCATCATCAGCGTGCTGACGACGTTGAACGCCGCCACGATGATGATGACCGCAAGAATGACCGCGATCACCGCTTTTTCGAGGCGGATCGCATAAAGCAGATTCTTGTTGAACTGGCTCCAGTCCTTCGCGCGGTAGGGATTGCCGAAGTTTTCCGAAAGCACCTGGGCGGCCTTGATCGGATCCGAATCCGGCATGAGCCGGAGCTTGAAGGCGGTCACTTCGCCGGGACGATCGATGATTTTTTGCACGGCTTCGAGCGTCGAGAACACATACTTCGAATCGTAATCGTACATACCCATGCGGACGATGCCCGAGACTCGGGCTTTGACGATCTTCGGCGGCCGGGCGTCGTCGCGCCCCACTGACTGGGGCCCTTCGGCTTCTTCGCCCGCGAATGGGATGATCAACCGGACTTCGGTACCCGTTTCCGCGCCGATGCGATCCGCGAGCGCCGACCCGAGCACGATCTCGTCATCGGCTTCGGGCAACCGGCCCGAGACCACCCGTTTGGCGACATCCGTGACGTCGGCAAAAGTGGACCGTTCAATCCCCTCGAGAATGGAACCCGCAACCCCGCTCGGGCCGCTCACCATGAGCTCCGAAATGAACGAACGCGTGATCGCTTTGATTTCCGGCAAGGCCCGCTTGATCCGCTCTTCCACCTGGTCGGGGTCGCGAATCGGGTCCGCGCGCGAATAAAGGATGACGTCGCCGTTCATGCCGGTGATCGCGCGAATGAGCTCGGTTTCAAAACCGTTGATCACGCTCGTGACCGCAACCAGCGCCAATACTCCGAGGGCCACCCCGGTGACGGAAACCCAGGCGATGAACGAGAGAAACCGGTCCGAAGCTTTCGAGAGCAGAAAACGTCGCGCAAGCAGCGGAACCGGCGACCCGGCCATCGTCTATTTTACCTGCGCCTTTGTGGTGTCGTCCGGCGCTTTCGCGCTGGCCGCGTCCGCCCGCGGACGCATTTGCGGAAATAGAATCACGTCGCGAATCGAGGCCGAATCCGTGAGCAGCATGATCATGCGATCGATTCCAATACCTTCGCCCGCCGTCGGCGGCAGGCCGTACTCGAGCGCGGTGACGTAATCTTCGTCCATGTCGCATGCTTCCTGGTTTCCGGCGTTTTTCGCACTGACCTGCGCTTCAAACCGCTCGCGCTGATCGAAAGGGTCGTTCAGCTCCGAAAATCCGTTCGCCATCTCGCGCCCGTAGATGAAGAGCTCAAATCGATCGACCAGGAACGGATCTTTTTCGCTCTTGCGGGAGAGCGGCGAAACATCGAGCGGATAGTGCGTCACGAAGGTCGGCTGGACGATCTTCGACTCGACCTCTTCGTCGAAGATCGACATCAGAAGACCGCCGATCGAATCCTTCGGGTTCATCGGAATCTTTTTCGCCGCCCCGTAGGCCAGCAAAGCGGCGCGGTCGCGAAGCTTCGTGCGGTCCGGGAAGCCCGAGTATTTCAAAATCGACTCTTCGACGCCGATTCGCTCCCAAGTTCCGCCGAGCTCAATCTCAGTACCCTGGTAACTGATCTTGGTTTTACCAAGGACGCGTTCAGCGACCCGCTGGAAAACATTCTGCGTGTGCTCGATCAGATCTTCATAGGTGGCGTACGCCTGATAAAATTCGAGCATCGTGAACTCGGGATTGTGCTTGATCGAAATCCCTTCGTTTCTGAAGTTCCGATTGATCTCGAACACGCGTTCGAATCCACCGACCACCAGACGTTTCAGATACAACTCCGGGGCGACCCGCAAAAACAAATCCACATCGAGCGTATTGTGATGGGTCACGAACGGGCGGGCTGTAGCGCCCCCGACGATCGGATGCATCATCGGAGTTTCGACTTCCAGAAAATCCAGCTCGATGAAGAACCGGCGAATCTCTTCCACGATCTTGGAGCGTTTACGAAACGTCTCGCGCGTCTCTTCGCTCATGATCAGATCGACGTAGCGCTGGCGGTACTTCGTCTCGACGTCGGTTAAGCCGTGATATTTCTCGGGGAGCGGTTGAAGCGACTTCGTGAGGAGTTCGAGCTTGTCGCAGGTCAGGGTGAGCTCGCCCGTCTTGGTTTTGAAAAGCGTTCCTTCGGCGTAAACTGTATCGCCCGTATCGAGCTCGCGATATTTTGCGAAGGCATCTTCCCCGAGTTTGTCCTTTTGCGCGTAGAGCTGGATCGGGCCCGAGCGATCGCGAATCTGCACGAAGCCGGCCTTGCCGAAGTCGCGAATCATCAATATCCGCCCCGCCACGGAGGCCTTGGGCGGCGGCGAAGCTTCAAGTTCTTCCTTGGTGCGTTCGCCATGCGCTGCGTGGAGATCTTTGGCGAGATCTCCCGGCTTCACTTCGTTTCGGTACGGGTTGTCCCCGCGCTCGCGGATACGGGCGAGTTTCTCGAGCCGAACGCGCACTTGCTCGTTTCGGTCAACCGGCGGCGCGGGCGCCTTTTCGGGGCGCGCCGCTTGCGGTTTTTGCGGAGTTTGCGAAGTGCTCATAAGCCGACTTCTTCGTTCTCGAGAAAACGTTCCGAGTCCATCGCGGCCATGCAACCCGTGCCGGCGGCGGTGACCGCCTGACGGTAGTGATGGTCCGCGACGTCACCCGCCGCAAATACCCCGGGAACGTTGGTTAACGTCGTGCCGGGTTCGGTGATGAGGTAGCCAGTCTCGTCCATCTTCAGCGTGCCTTTGAAGAGAATCGTGTTCGGCATATGGCCGATTGCCATGAAGACGCCGGTAAAAGGTTCGTCGCGAGTCGTGTTCTTCACCAAGTCGCGAATGCGCACGCCGGTCACGCCTTTGTCACCCAGAATCTCGTCGATCCCGGTGTTCCAAAGAAATTTGATCTTCGGATTCCGCTTCGCCTTCTCCTGCATGATCTTTGACGCCCGCAAAGTATCGCGCCGATGGATTACGGTGACGCTCTTCGCGAAACGCGTCAAAAACGTCGCTTCTTCCATCGCCGTGTCGCCACCGCCGACGACTGCGATGTCCTGATTGCGGAAAAAGAATCCGTCGCACGTCGCGCAGGCGGAAACGCCCTTGCCCATGAATTTCGTTTCCGAAGGGATACCGAGCCACTTGGCGGAGGCTCCGGTACAGATGATCAGCGTCCGAGTGAGTATTTTTCGGCCGTCGGAAGTCTCGAGCGCGAATGGGCGCTTCGAAAGATCGACTTTAATGACATTGCCTTCGGTGAAGCGGGTGCCGAAACGTTCCGCCTGTTTTTTGAACGCGGCCATGAGATCCGGCCCGGTCACCGGCTCGGCGAAACCGGGATAATTTTCCACGTCACTCGTGATCGTGAGCTGCCCGCCCGGCTGTTCACCGGAGATGACGAGGGGCTTGAGATTCGCGCGCGCTGAATAAATCGCAGCAGTCAGCCCGGCCGGCCCGGTGCCCAGGATTGTGACGGACTCTACACGCGCGTCGCGGCTGACTAAGTCATCCGCCTCGACAGGTTCCGAGGTCACGAAAACTCAATCTTCGTTGGCGAGTGCTTCAACGTCGATCGTGTCGGCGTTGTCGCTGTCGTCGGGAAGATCTTTCATCATCTTCTCAACCTCCTGGTGGGAGGCTTGTCCGCGGGCGACGTTGCGCTCTAAAACGCGGCTATCGAACTTCTTGTCATGAACGGCATCTTGCAGAAGTGTCATAAGTAGTGGAGATCTAATTCGAATCGCATACCGGTGTCAACCTCAGCTTGGCGCTCAGTGCCAAGTCTTGGGGTCACGACCCTCTTCGGCATCATCTTCCGAGGATTCCGGGAGGCCCTGCTCGTTATTAATGATGAGTTTCAGGTGCTGGGAAGGTTTTCGGCGTTTTTTGCCTTTCGGCGGGCCGCCGGCCAGCTTTCGTTTTTTGGCTAGCTCCGACAAGGTCCGACCCCAGAGGTAGAGAAACCCAGCGATCATGCCCCCTAAATGGGCGATGCTCGACAGTCCGCCTCGTCCCGAAAACACCGAGGTCATGAGCTCGAGGCCCATAAGAATCCAGACGAAGTATTTGGCCTTCATCGGGAAGAGCAGCATGAAGAGCAACACGCGCTCGCCGAACATCAAGCCGTAAGCCATCAATAGGCCGTAGATCGCGCCCGACGCGCCGACCATCGGCGTATTCAGCTGGCCCCAAATCAAAACCTGCATCAGCAGATAAAGCACGCCCGCCGCGCTCGAGCAGAAAAAGTAATATTTCAGAAAACGTTTGGTGCCCCAGCGAGCTTCGATCTCTCCTCCGATGAACGCGAGCATGAGAAGATTGAGAAAGAGGTGCATGACGTCGCCATGCATGAACGGATAGGTGAACAGCTGCCACAAGCGGAACCCATTGATGAAGCCGCTCGGAACCAGTCCGAGCCAACCCTGAACGTTGCCGCCCATGAATTGATCCGCCGTCTGCTGCACGAGGAAAAGTGCGAAGCAGGCGATCATGAGGGCTTTTACTGCGGGGGTCAGCCTGACGGGCATAGAGAAGAGAGACTAAACGGAAGGCTCCATCAGCTCAACGAGGATTCCTCCAGCCGAAGCCGGATGAATGAAATTAATTCGCATGGCATGAGCTCCGCTCTTAGGCGCGTCATAAATGAGTTTGAACCCGCTCGCTCGGAGCTGCGTGCTAACAGGGTCGAGTTCGCCCTTTTTGAGACGAAACGACAGATGATGGATCCCGGGTCCGCGCTTCTGAATAAATCGAGCGACGGTTCCCTGGGGGTCCAGGACCTCCAGAAGTTCCAGACGCGCCGGCTCACGCGGGAGATCAAGAAAATGGGTTCGCACCCCTTGATCGGGAACGTCTTCGGTCCGTCCGATGGATAGCCCGAGAATCGCAAAGAGCCTTTGCAGCTCCGGGAGCTGAGAGACGGCGATTCCGATGTGATCGAGAGTGGCGGCCATACGAAAATCATGGCCTAGAAAAAGGACGAGGACCACTACCCCCTGTGCTGTACCCTCAGCGCCTCCTCGGCGCATTCGGCAAGAGATAGCGGCCCTCAGTCAAGTTGCCCTAAGCTGTCGAGTACCCACCAAAGTTCCCGCTAGCCGGACACTGTTCTCATCGACACATGACGGGAGAACTTGAATATTTTTTGCCGGGTTGTTTTTTCCCCGCGATTTTGTCCCCTAGTTATTTCCTGGCGAAAATGTCCCCTTAACGGGTCTTCTGGTTCTCTGATTTCATGATTGAAATTAGAGAGATGGAGATTCATGGAAGGGATCG
>Ga0163144_10011402_pt1 | contig 18803 bp, 3 predicted proteins | sample OliLak19BULKMAT1_FD_123175 | JGI IMG/M metagenome (GOLD analysis project Ga0163144, IMG submission 123175) | Freshwater microbial mat bacterial communities from Lake Vanda, McMurdo Dry Valleys, Antarctica - Oligotrophic Lake LV.19.BULKMAT1 | ecosystem: Environmental > Aquatic > Freshwater > Lake... | reverse complement strand
TCTGGCGACCAGCGCCCTGTCGCGCGAGACCATCATGGATGTGTTCCAGCGCTACGGCACCTCGCCCAGCGTCCACCTGCGGCTGTCGTCTGGGCTGTTCGAGTTGATTACCACCGGCTTGCAGGTCAAAGAGACGGCCTACGTGCCGCTGATCGGCGTCAACCGCGTGCGCCTGACCGGCGTTGACCTCGTCTTCAAGACCCTGCTCGAATACAGCCTGACCACCGTGGCGGTGCTGATGCTGGCCCCGCTGATGCTGGTGCTCAGCCTGTTGATTAAGCTGGACTCCCCCGGCCCGATTTTCTTTCGGCGGCGGGTGATGGGCCTGAACGGCCGCCAGTTCCACGCGCTGAAGTTTCGCACCATGCGCATTGACGGCGACGCTATCCTGGCGGCCAACCCTGCGCTGATGGACGTGCTGGCGACCACTCACAAGATTCGGGGCGACCCGCGCATCACGCGCGTGGGCCAGGTGCTGCGGCGCTACAGCCTGGATGAGCTGCCGCAGTTGTTCAACGTGCTGCGGGGCGACATGGCCCTGGTCGGGCCGCGCATCATTTCGCCGCCGGAACTGGCGATGTACGGGCAGTGGGCCATGAACCTGCTGACGGTGCGGCCCGGCCTGACCGGCTTGTGGCAGGTCTCCGGCCGGTCAGACATCCCCTACGAAGACCGGGTGCGGCTGGATATGTTTTACATCCGCAACTACAGCTTGTGGCTCGATCTGCAACTAATTATGCAGACCATCCCGGTGGTGTTCAGCGGGCGCGGCGCGTACTAGGCCGGCCCAGCCCACCGGGCGCACATCCCCGTTTTTCCCAAAATCCCCGCCCCACAGCGGGTTTTTTGTGGGCTGGGGTGGCCGGCCCCAACTGGCGGGCCGCAGACGGCTGGGGGCTGGTAAAATGGGCGCCAGAGGCCGCCTGGTCGCAGCCGGCCCGCCGCCTGGCAGTTGAAAGGGATAGCGAGCGCAATGAAAATTTTGGTAACGGGTGGGGCCGGCTTTATTGGCTCCCATGTGGTAGATGCTTTCTTGGCGGCCGGGCACGACGTGGCCGTGGTAGATGACCTCTCCTCCGGCCGGCGCACCAATCTGAACCCGCGCGCCCGCTTCTACCAGGTGGACATTCGCTCCGCTGAATTAGAGCGCGTCTTTGAACAGGAACGCCCCGAGATCGTTGACCATCACGCGGCGCAGATGGATGTGCGCAAGTCGGTGGCCGACCCGCTGTTCGACGCCGATGTGAACGTGCGCGGCTCGCTGAACCTGTTGGAACTGTGCCGCACGTACAGCGTCAAGAAGGTGGTCTACATCTCCACCGGCGGCGCCGTCTACGGCGAGCCTGAGTACCTGCCGTGCGACGAGGCCCACCCCATCAACCCGGTCTGCCAATATGGGGTGAGCAAACATGTGGTGGAGCATTACTTGCACGTCTACCGGCACCTATACGGTCTGAATTACGGCGTGCTGCGCTACCCGAACGTCTACGGGCCGCGCCAAAACCCGCACGGTGAGGCGGGCGTGGTGGCGATCTTCTCCGGCCGGATGCTCACCGGCCAGCCCGTCACCATCTACGGCGACGGCGAGCAAGAGCGCGATTATGTCTACGTGGCCGACTGCGCCCGCGCCAACGTGCTGCTGGCCGAAAGCGAGCGGGTGGGCATCTATAATCTCGGCTCCGGCCAGGGCAGCACCGTGAACTTGCTATTTTCGGAGCTTGCCAATATCATTGAGTATTCGCAGGCGGCGCGGTATGCGCCCGCCAAAGCGGGTGAGACGTACAAAATCTATCTCGATAGCCGCCGGGCCCAGGCGGAACTGTATTGGTCCCCGACGGTTGGTTTAGCGGACGGGTTGCGACAAACCGTGGCGTACTCCCGCGAGCATGAACGGAGCGCGTAATTAGATGGAACTTCTGCAGTATTTCAACATCATTCGCAAGTGGATCTGGCTGATTGTTCTGGCGACCACCCTGGCAGCCGGGTCGAGCCTGATTGCCAGCCTGGTGGCGACTCCGATTTACAGCACCACCACGACCCTGATCGTCAGCCAGATCATCAGCAACCCCAACCCGGACTCGGGCGACATTTTCGCCAGCCAACAGTTGGCGCAGACCTACGTGGCCCTGGCTACTAAAGAACCGATCTTAAGCGCCACCGCCCGGGCCTTGGGGCTAGACATCAACAACCCTGACGCCTGGCGTGACCTACGCGGCCAGGTGTCGGCCTATGCCATTCAGGGCACGCAGCTCATGGCCATCAGCGTCATGGATACGTCGCCCATCCGCGCCCAGGCCGTGGCCGACGAGATTGCCCGCCAGCTCATCCTGCAAAGCCCCACCACCCCCTCGCCCGAGGAGCAGGAACGCCTGAATTTCGTGCAGGCCCAACTGCCGGAACTCGAACAGAAGATTCAAGCCGGCAACACCCGCGTCGCCAACCTCGACGCCCTGATTTCGGGCGCGACCAGCGCGCGTCAGATCCAAGACATTCAGCAGCAGCAGTCGGTGCTGCAAACCCAAATCAATCAGTGGCAGACCACCTACAGCCAACTGCTGGCCTCGCTGCAAAGCGGCAACCTGAACTACATCAGCGTGGTCGAGCCGGCCGATGTCTCCACTGTGCCTGTTAGTCCGCGCATTGGCCTGAACGTGCTGCTGGCCGTGGGCATCGGCCTGGCGCTATCTATCGGCGCGGTGCTGCTGCTGGAATACCTGGACGACACCATCCGCTCGCCCGCCGAAGTGCGCGCCCTGCTCAACGCCCCCATCCTGACGGCCATCGGCAAGATTGACGGCGACAATTACTCTCAAAAGCTGATTGCCGAGCGCGAACCACGCTCGCCGCTGACCGAGGCCTACCGGGCGCTGCGCACCAACCTGCAATTCTCATCGCTCGATAACCCGCTCAAGACGATTGTCGTCACCAGCGCCGGCCCGGCCGAAGGCAAGAGCCTGACGGCCAGCAACCTGGCGGTGGTGCTCTCGCAAGCCGGCATGAATGTGGTGCTGGTGGATGCCGACCTGCGCCGCCCGGTGATGCACAAGGTCTTCGGCCTGAACAACAACATCGGCCTGACCAGTTGGCTGGTGGGCCAGACGGCCGAAACAGCGGTCGCCAATGTGGGCGGGCGCTGGGTCGAGTCCACTGGGACTGGCAAGGGCGGCCCGTTGGAGCCTTACCTGCAAACGACCACGGTGCCGCGCCTGAAGGTGGTTACCAGCGGCCCGCTGCCGCCGAACCCGGCCGAAGTGCTCGGCTCGACGCGCATGCACCAATTCCTGGAAGAGGTCACGCAGATCGCCGATATCGTCATCATTGACAGCCCGCCCTGCGTCACCGTGACCGACGCGGTGGTGTTGAGCCGCTGGGTAGACGGCGTGATCCTGGTGCTCGACCAAAAGAACACCAGCCGCCAGGGCATCCAGCGCGCGCGCGAAAACCTGCAAGCCGTGGACGCTCGCATCCTGGGCGCCGTCATCAATCGGCTGGACTCCTCCACCGGTTCCAGTTACTACTACGGCAGCTACTCCAGCTACTACTACTATCACGCCGACGACGCCGATTCGGGCAACGGCAAGAACGGCAAAGCGCCCACCGGTCTGCGCAAACTGCTCGGCCGGGGCAAACCGCCGAAGGCCAAGCCCAGCCAGAGCGAAGACTAGCCCCGCTGGTTGCTCTTGCGCCGCACAAAAAAGCGCGCGGGTGTCAAGTTGACTGACACCCGCGCGCTTGTGTTAACCTCAGCCTCGCCGCTCAATTCAAGCGATAGCGCAGTTCTATGTCCACATCGTATTGCAGCGTGGCGGTGTAGGTCCACACCCCAGCGGCGAAGGCCCCGCCCTCCGGCGCGGCCACGATCTGCGCGCCGGCCGGCAATTGCACCGCCACCGTCAGAGGCAACTCCAGCGTGCCGGCCTGCTTCTGGAAGCGCAGCCGATACACCCACTCGTCGCCCTCGGCCCGGAGGGCTTGCGGCGCGAGTTGATAGTCAAAGCGGGTAAGCGCGGTCGCATTAAACGGCACGACCAGCAGGGTGCCAAACGACTGTGTGCCGCGCTCTTCCGGCTGTGTGGTCACAGTGCCGGGGTCGTCCTGCCCCTGCATCAGCCATTGGCCCGGCGTGGTGTGCGGCGTAGCCGCGCTGAGGGCCGCCGCCGCCGGCACCACCACCCGCAGGTAGGTCCAGTAGCAGCGCGTCATCAAGTCTTGGTAGGTGCCGGTGCCGTAGTCCGGGCCGGGCACGCATGGCAGACTGCCCTCGGCCGGGTTGGTCTGCGTCACGGTCAACTGCGCGGCCGGCGCGTCGGCCGCCAGGTTCACCTGATAGCGCAACTGCGTGCGCGTCACCGCGTTGACTTTGTTGAAGCCTAAATTGGCCTCCACCACCAGCACGTAATCGGCGTCGCCGGGGCGCAGCGCCCCATCCCAGCCCTGTTCGGCCAGCACCGCCGCCGAGCCGGGATCGCGCAGCCACACTGTCACATGCCGCTCATCGAGCACCCGCAGCGCGCCTTGCAGCAGGCTGCCCAGGCGCGTGTAGATGAGTTGATGAAACACGGCCTTCGCCATGTTGGGGATGAAGTCTTTGCGCTGCAACCACCACTCGTAGCTCACGCCCGCGCCGGGGGCCGGGTCGCGCGCCGCCCGCATTTGGGCGATGACGTTGTCGGCCGTGACGGTCCCCGGCAGGCCCTTCACTCGCACCGGGCCGGTCGCCTCCAGCAGGAAGCGCAGCGCCGTCTGGTCGAGCGCGATCACGCCGTCAAACGTGTGGGGGTCGGCGGCGGTGAACAGGCGCTCGGCCACCTGGGCCGCCGTGGGAAAGTCCGGCGACCAATTGGCGTCGCGGAAGTACCACACCGGCGCGTCCAGGTACTGGCCCAGCGGCTCCGGCGGCGCTTCGCCCGCGCCCACTGCGGGGTCTTCCACGGCGAAGGTGTCGGCCAGGTCCAGGCCGGTCACGCGCCCCAGCGAGACGGTCATGGTGCCGGCGGCGGTCAGGTAGCCGCCGGTGGGGCGCAGCTCGTCCTCGTTCTGCACCAGCACCAAAAAGGTCTTTGGCCCGGTCAGGCCCAGCACTTCGGGGGCCAGCCGCGCCAGCGCGCGCACCTGGGCCCCCTTGCCCAGAAGCCCAAACAGCGGCCACAGCCACCACACGGCCAACAGCGCCGCCGCCCCGGCCAGGGCCAGGCGCACCCGGCGCTGCCGCAAAAGCCGTTGGATGAAGGCCTTAATCTCGTTGAATGACTTGGGAATCACAGTGGCAGTGCTTAAAAGCGATGGGGGTCTGGCGCGAGTATAACACAGCGATCTAACGGCCCGCCGCCGCGCTGTCCCTGCACATTATGTTCACCGGCAACTCGCTCGCCCCTGCGCCGCCGCCAGTCGTTGGTTGGCCGATTTTCCCCTAAAATCCGCCCTGCCCGCCGCTATCGGCCTGGGGCAGAAGTGGTAAAATTGACCGTCCATGCCCGCCTGGCTGGCGCTCGCCGCCGGGGCCGGTCTGGGGCCACGTTTGACATGACAAGCTGCCATGGCGCAGTGGTGGCCAGGGCGCGCTGCGCTCCGGCGGGCCATATTTCCCTCAGTGGTGTTGGCTGCGCCGGCATTCCCGGCGCAGAGACAGTTTAAGAGTACAGGAGCGTACCGGTTGAATCAAAACCGAACTCAGCGTTACTTACAGGCGCTCATCGCGCTGGCCGGCGTGGTCGTCGGCAACAGCATCGGCGCGCTGATAGATCAGGCCGCCTCGGCCACGATTGACGCCGCGCTGTGGCCCGCCTTCCAGGCCTGCGGCTACTGCCTGGAGGCCGGCGTTCCCCTGCTGGCCAACCTGCTCAACGTCAACCGCTGGACCATCATCGGCTCGCTCGCCGGTCTGGTGGTGGGCCTGCTCGTCGCGCTCATCGTCCGCTGGTACTTCCGCGACCGTTCGACCGGCCCGCGCCGGCGGCTGTCCGGCTTCCGGCAGGCCTCCGAGTTAGCCCGCTTTAGCCAGGCCCTGACCGATACGCTCGACCCGCAGCGCATCCTGGTGCAGTTGCACACCGAAGTGCTGCACGTCACCGGCGCGGACTGCGGCAGCAGCTTCTTGCTCGACCCCACCTCGCCCGAGCACCGCGTGGCCCTGCGCGTGGGTGAAGGCGTTGAGCTCCAGCGCCTCAACCCGATGGAAGCCGAAGCCGTGGTCAGCGGGCGCAGCCGCAGCGTGCAAGACTTTGAGGCCGAAGGCGAGCCGCCGCCGCACGTGGGCATCCGCTCGGCGCTGCTCGTGCCGATCACGCATGAAGAGAACGCCATCGGCCTGATCCACTTGCACAGCCAGCAGCCGGCCACGTTTGACAGCGAGTTTATAGATTACGTGCAGGTGTTGGCGGCGCAGGCCGCCGTCGCGATTCATAACGCCCAGCGCTATGAGGAACAGTCGCGCCGCAGTGAGGCGCTGCGCCAGCGCGTCAATCAGCTCCAGCAGCTTGCGCAAATCCCCAACACCGTGCGGGTTGACCGGCCGCTGGCCGCCAACCTGGAATCCATCGCACAGACCATGCAGGACACGGCCGGGTTCGGCTTCGTCCTGGTGGGCGTCTATCAACCGGCCGGCAATCATCTGGCCCTGGCCGCCGCCGTGGGCCTAGCCCCGGAGGTCGTCGAGCGCCTGCACCACCAGCCGGTGCCGTGGGAACGGCTGCAGCCCTTCCTGCGCGAGGAGTTCCGCAGCAACCGCGTGTTCCTGGTGCCGCACGCCCAGACCGGCGCGGTCTACCAGGCGCTCGACCTGGACCAGCCGCGCCCGGCCGCCGCCGCCCACACCGCCGGCCACTGGCACCCCGACGATCTGCTGCTGGTGCCGCTCTACGGCTCGCGCGGCGAGATCGAGGGCCTCATCAGCCTCAACGCCCCGCGCGACTCCGAAACGCCGCCGGGCCTGGTGCTGGAGATGCTCGAAGTCTTCGCCAGCCAGACCACGCTGGCGATTGAGAATGCCCAGGCCCTCACCCAGGCCGAAGAGCGCCTGACCGAGTCGCAGGGCCGTGCCGTGCAGTTGGGCGCGCTGACCGAAGTCTCGGGCGCGATTGTCGGCACACTGCGCGTGGCCGAGGTCATCCCGCTGGCGCTCGACCAACTGCGCCGCCTGATCCCCTACGACAGCGCCACCTTCTGGAAGCGCGACTTGAACGACAACCGCTGGCAACTCAGCGGCGCGCGCAGCTCACACGAAGACCCCGAGCGCGTGGTGCAGCGCGCCGAGCGTTCGCAGCCCACGCTCTTCACTGAAATCTCGGCCACGCGCGGCGTCGTGTTCGTGCCCGACGTCACCCGCGACGTGCGCTTCACCTTCAGAGAGGCCAGCACTATGCGCTCGTGGCTGGGCGTGCCGGTGCTCAGCCAGGGCGAAGTGGTCGGCGTGCTGGTGCTCGAAAAGGCCGAGGACAATTTCTATGGCGCGGCCCACGCTCCGCTGGCGCTGGCCTTTGCCAGCCGGCTGGCGGTGGCGCTGGACAATGCGCGCCAGTACGAAGAGAGCGTGGGCCACGCCCAAGAGTTGGAAGAGGAAAATACCCGGCGCGCGGTCGAAGGCGAACGCCGCGCCCAGCGGCTGACCCTGCTCAACCGCATCGCCGGCGACCTGAGCGCCGCACGCGACCAGGCGGCCGTGCTGCAGGCCACGCTGCAAGTGCTGCGCGAGGCGCTGGCGGCCGACTTCGCCGCTGGGGTGCTGTTCGAGACCGAAGTGCCGCACGCGGTGCCGTATGTGCTGGCCCAAGCGCGCTTGCCGGCCGGCGCGGGCAGCCCCCTGCCGCTGACCGACAACCCCCTGCTCGAACGGCTGCTGGGCGCGGACGCGCCGCTGCTGGTCGAGGTCGAGCGCGCCGCGCTAGATGCCAGCCTGCTCCGGCCGGAGTCGCTGGCCTGGGTGGGGCCGGCGCTGGGCGCGGCTATGTTCCTGCCGCTAGAAGCCGAGGGCCGCCTGGCCGGGCTGATGGGCTTGGGGCTGGCCGCCGGCCGCCGCTTTGCGCCCGCCGATTTAGACCTGGCCTGGGCCGTGGCGCAGCAAGCCGCCATGGCGCTGCAAAACATTCGCCTGCGCGAGCGCACGCAAGAGCAGGCCGTCGCCAACCAGATGGTGCGCGCCCTCAGCCGCGTGGCCGACCGCGCCGAACTGTACGCCACCCTGCGCGAGCAGTTGAGCAGCGTGGCCGGGCTGCCGCAGTTTACGCTGGCGCTGTACGACGAAACCCGCAACTACGTCATCTTCCCGCTAGTCGTCGAAGGGCCGGCCGGGCAAACCGCCGACCTGGCCCCGCGCCCGCCCGCCGGCCTCGTGCGCCACCTGGTGCAGACTCGCCAGCCGGTGCGCCTCTCCGGCGACCTGGCCGCCGCCGCGCTGGCCCAAGCGATTGACCTGAGCGCCGGGCAGCCGCTGGTGCGCGCAGGCGCGGCCCCAGCCACGGCCTACTTGGGCGTGCCGCTGTTGTTGGGCGAGCATGTGGTGGGCGCGCTCGTGGCCCACACCGCCGACGAGGCCGCCCCCTTCAGCGACCGGCAAGAGCGCCTGTTGGCCGCCGCCGCCGGGCAGGCCGCCGTGGCGCTCGACAACCTGCAACTCTACGAGCAGGCCCGGCAGGGGCTGGCCGTCTCGCAAGAGCGCACCACCGAACTCGAAGCCCTGGCCGAGACGACCGTGGCGCTGGCGGGCACACTGCGCGTCAGCGACCTGGTGAGCATGGCGCTCGACCAGTTGCAGCGGCTGCTACCGTATGCCCGCGCCGTGGTCTGGCTGCGCAACCCGCAGGCCCACGCCCGCCGCCGCAGCGCCGGCGAGTGGCACGCCGCCGCCGCCCGTCAGATCGCCGACGAGCGCCTGGGCGACCGCTTGACGCTGACCGCCGGCAGCCCGCTGGGCGATATTATCAGCACGCGCCGCGTGGGGCTGGTGGCCGACACCGGCCGCGACACGCGCTTTGGCGGCGCGGCGCGCTCCTGGCTCGGCTTGCCGCTGACGAGCGGAGCCAGCGGCGAAGACGTGGTCGGGTTGATCGAAATCGAGTCGGCGGCGGCTGGCGGCTATACCAGCAAACACGCGCCGCTGGCTCAGGCTTTTGCCAACCGCGCCAGCGTGGCCCTGGAGAACGCGCGCCAATACGAAGCCAGCCTGGAGCGGGCGCAAGCGCTCGACGACCAGGCCCGGCGGCTGACGCAGCTCAACCAGGCCGCGCTCACCCTGGGCGGCAGTCTGGACCTCGACGCGCAGATGACCGCCGCCGCCCGGCTGTTGGCCGAAACGCTGGCCGCCGACCAGGTGCAGTTGATCGTGTGGGCCGCCGATGGCCGCCTGTCGCAGACAATCAGTTGGCCCGTGGTGGGAGCAGCCGCCACGCCCGCCGCGCTGGCCGCCGCCGCGCCCCTGTGGGATCGGCTGCGAACCGCGCCCGCGCCCACCCCGCTGTCGCTGGTTGAGCTGCGCGGCGAACAAGGCGTGACGGGCACACAGAGCGTGCCTAACGAGCAATTAGCCTGGCTGGGCGCGAACGCCGCCACTGGGCTGCTGCTGCCGCTGACCACCAACGGCCAAACGCTGGGCGTGGCCGCTGTGAGCTGGGCCGCCGCCGAACATACCTACACCGTGGCCGAGGTCGAGGCCGCGCAGAGCATGACCCGGCTGGCCGCCGCCGCGCTGGCCGAGGCCGCGCAGTACGAATACACCCAACAGCGCCTGAGCGAGCAGGCCACCACCAACCTCATCAGCCGCGCCGTCAGCCAGGCGCTGGACCTGCCGCATTTGGTGGATGTGCTGCGCGCGCAGTTGGAGGCCTGGCTCAAGCCGGCCCAACTGTCATTGGCGCTGTACGACGCCGCGCGGCACGAGGTCAGCTTCCCGCTGGCGGTGCGCAACAGCCAGCCGCAGACGCTGCCGGCCCAGGCGCCCGATCCACTGCTGCATCACATCATCGCCACCCAACAACCGCTGCTGCTGGCCGGCGACGCGGCCGGGCCGCTGCGCGACCTGGGTCTGCCGGCCGATGTGCTCGGCGACCGGCGCAGCTACCTAGCCGTGCCGCTGCGGCTGAACGAGACGCTGCTCGGCGTGCTCAGCCTGGCCGACCCGGCCCGCGCCGACCACCTGACCGAAAGCCATCAGCGCGTGTTGAGCGCAGTGGCGCTGCAAGTCGGCATCACGCTCGGCAACGCGCGGACGCACGCCGGCGACCAACAGCGCCTGACCGGCGAGCGCGACGAGCTTCAGCAGCGCCTGGGCGGCGAGCTAGAGTATGCCCAACAGCGCCTGAGCGAGCAGGCCACCGCCGGCCTCATCAGCCGCGCCGTCAGCCAGGCGCTGGATGTGCCCCACCTGGCCGACCTGCTGCGCGAACAGATCGAGGCCTGGCTGCGGCCCGGCCAACTGTGGCTGGCGCTGTACGACGCCGCCCGCCACGAGGTCAGCTTCCCGCTGGCGGTGCAAGACGGGCAGGCCCAGGCGCTGCCCACGCAGGCCCCCAGCCCCCTGCTCCATCACCTACTCAGCAGCCAACAGCCGCTGCTGCTGGCCGGCGACACCGCCGCGCAGTTGCTGGCGCTGGGCCTGCCGGCCGAGTCGTTGGGCACGGCCCACGCGTATCTCGGCGTGCCGCTGCGCCTGAACGAAGCGGTGTTGGGCGTGCTGGCCGTGGCCGACCCCAAGCGCGGTGCAACCCTCACCGACAGCCAACAGCGCGTGCTGACCACGGTGGCGCTGCAAGTCGCCATCACGCTTGAGAACGCGCGCCAGTACGGCGAGGGCCTGGCCCGCGTGGCCGCGCTGGACGAGCGCTCACAGCGGCTGGCCTGGCTGCAAGCCGTCAACATGGAGTTGAGCGCCTCGCTCGACCTGCCGCAAATTTTGGGCGCGGCCCTGCGCCAACTAGCCGAGGTGCTGCTGGTGGATCAGGCCGGCGCGCTGCTGTTTGACGAGACCCCCGGCGCGCCCGCCGCCGCGCAGTTGGTGGCCCACCTGCCCCACGAAAACGCCGCCAAGCTCCTCGCGTCGCAGCCGCTGGCCGGGCACCCGCTGTTCGAACGCCTGGCCGAAACCTCGCGCCCGGTGGCGCTCGACGACCTGCCCGGCGAAAAACTCGTCCGCCCCGAGCACACCGGCTGGGTGGGGTTTGAACTACGCTCGGCCCTGTTTGTGCCGCTGGTCGCCAACGGCCGCCCGGTCGGGCTGTTGGGCTTTGGCAGCACCCAGGCCCGCGCCTGGTCGCAAGCCGAGCTTGAGTTGGCCGCCGGCGCTGCGGCCCACGCGGCGCTGGCCGTCACCAACGGCCGCCGCTACGCCGAGGTGCAGCAGCGGCTGGGCGAACAGACCACCTTCAGCCAGGTACTGCGCGCCGTCAGCCAGGCCGGGGATGTGAGCCAACTGGTCGAGGTGCTGCGCGCGCGGCTGGCCGGCTGGATCGGCGCGGACAACGTCTACCTGGCGCTGTTCGACGAGAGCCGCAATGAGGTCACGCTGCCGCTGCTGGTCGAGGGCGGCCGGGCGCGCACCGTGCCACCGTTCGCCCCCGGCGGGCTGCTGCGGCATGTGCTCCAAACCCGCCACGCCCTGCGGCTGGCCGGCGACCTCACCCAGCAGAGCCGCGAGTTGGGCTTGCCGCTCAACTTCGCCACCCAGCGCCCGCCGCGCTGGTCCGGCGCGGAAGACGAGGTGCTGACCGCCGGCGTTTACCTGGCCCTGCCCATCTTGCTGGGCGAGAAGGTGCTGGGCGTGCTGGCCGTCGAAGCCAATTCGCCCGACGTGGTCTTTAGCGAGGCGCACGAACGGCTGCTGGGCGTCATCGCCGCGCAGACCGCCGTGATCCTCGACAACAGCCGCCTGTACGCGCAGACCCGCCAGGCCCTCACCACCGCGCAGGAGCGCGTGGCCCAGCTTGAATCCCTGACCACCGCCCTGAGCCATGTGGCCTCGGTGCTCTACAGCGAAGACGTGGTCAGCGTGGCGCTGGAGCAGTTCCGGCGCGTGCTGCCCTACGACCATGCCACCTTCTGGCAGCGCGAGGCCACGGCCGGCTCCGGGCACGACATGCGCTGGCGCTTGGCCGGCACGCGCGGCTACCCCGAGGCCGAGGCGCGCCAGGCCTTTGGTCTGGACAACACTTATCAAACGCTGTTCGGTGAGTTGGTCGTCGGCCGCCGCCCGCTGCTGGTGGCCGACACCAGCCGCGACGCGCGCTTTGGCGTGGGCCAGCCGGTCAGTCCGCGCACCTGGCTGGGCGTGCCGCTCGTCACCCAGGGCGACGTCATCGGCATCCTGGTGCTGGAAAAACTCCAGCCCAACGCCTACGAGGCGGCGCAGGTGCCGCCGGCCATGATCCTCGCCAACCAGGTGACGGCCGTGCTGACTAACGCCCGCCAGTTTGAGGAGAACGCCACCCGCACCCTCGAGCTCGACGAGCGCACGCGCCGCCTGGCCTTCCTCAACCGCTTCGGCGCAGAGTTGGCGAACAACCTCGACCTCGGCAGCCTGATGCGCCTCACGCTCAAGGCCATGACCGAAGCGATGGGGCTGGAACAGGCCACCGGCGCGGTCTTCGACGAGAACCGCAGCGCGCTGCTGGCGCTGGAGCACTACCCCGAACCCGCCGCCGGCCCGCGCACCGGCCGCGCCGCCCTGCCCGGCAACTTCCTGCTCGAACGCTTGCAGGAGGCCCCCACGCCCATCACGCTCGAAGACGTGGGCGCGCCCGAAGCCCACCCGCGCCTGCTGCGCCAGGCCGACTGGATCGGCCAGGAAGTCGGCGCGGCCATGTTCGTGCCGCTAGTGAATAACGGCAGCCTGATCGGGCTGGTGGGCCTGGGCCAGAGCGAGGCCGGCCGCCACTTTACCCCCGGCGAAACAGAATTGGGCATGGCGCTGGCGAACCAGGCCGCCGCCGCCTTCAACCAGGCCCGCCTGTACGAGCGCGCCCAGCAGCGCCTGGCCGAGCAGGCCAGCATCAACCAGATGAGCCGCGCCCTGGCCCGCGCCGTAGACCTGCGCGCCCTGGGTGAGCAGTTGCGCCAGCAAATTGAAGCCTGGGTGGACGCCGAGAGCGTCTACCTGGCGGTGTACGACGAAGACCGCAACGAGGTCAGCTTCCCGCTGGCCGTCGCCCACGATCAGCCGGTGGGGCTGGCCCCGCGCGCGCCCAGCGGCCTGGTACGCCACCTGCTCCAGCGCCGCCAGCCGCTGCGCCTGAACGGCGAGATCACGCAGCAACTAAAGGATCAGGGCCTCTTCACCACTGGCCTGAGCGCCGCCGTCGGGCTGGAAGATGTGGCCGCTTTCACCTCGTACCTGGCCGTGCCGCTGATCAACGGCGAGCGCGTGGCCGGGGCGCTGCTGCTGGGCGGCCCGCGCCGCGCCGAAGCCTTCGACGAGAGCCACGAGCGCATCCTCAGCGCGGTCGGCGGGCAGTTGGCCGCCGCGCTCGACCACACCCGCCAGTTCGAGCAGACGCGCGAGATCACGGCCGCCGCGCAGTCGCGCGCGGCGCAGTTGAGCGTGCTCACCGACGTCTCGAGCGTCATCGCCTCGGCCCTGCGCACCGAGCAGGTGGTGGCGCTGACGCTCGAACAATTGCAGCGCGTGCTGCCCTATGACCGCGTGACCTTCTGGCGGCGCGAGCCGGCCGTGGCCGGGCAGCCGGCCCGCTGGCGGCCGACCGCGCAGCGCGGCGCGGCCGACGACCTGGCCGCCGCGCCGGCCGTGGAACTCAACCATCCGCAGCACTCGCCGCTGGCCGAACTGCTGGCCGCGCGCACCAGCCTGGTGGTGGCCGACACCACGCACGACCCACGCTTTGGCCGGCCCGGCGCGTGGCTGGGCATCCCGCTGCTACACCAGGGCGAGGTGCTGGGGCTGCTGAGTCTCGACAAGAATGAGGCCCATAGCTACACCGCCGCCCAACTCCCGCTGGCCCAGGCCTTTGGCAGCCAGGCCGCCGTGGCCCTCGCCAACGTCGGCCTGTACGAAGACAGCCTGCACCGCGCCGCCGAGTTGGATGCGCGCACCGCCCTGCTCAACCGCGTCTCGACAGCACTGAATAGCACGCTCGAACCGGCGGAACTGTTCCACACCGCGCTGTCGGCGCTGGCCCAGGCGCTCGACCTCGACCAGGCGGCCGTGATCGTCTTTGACGATAGCCGCGCCGCCGGCCGCTTGCGCCCGCTGGTGCACTACCCCGCCGCCGAGGCCCTGGCGCAGGCCGGTTCGCTGTCGTTGACCGCCAACCCGCTGCTCGACCAACTGCGCGAGAGCCTCGCGCCTATCGCCATTGAAGATGTCGCCAACGACGCCCTGGTGACGCCCGAACAAACGGCCTGGATCGCGCCCGACCTGCGCTCGGCGCTGTTCCTGCCGCTGGTGGTGGCCGGCAAGCTCACCGGGTTGCTGGGACTGGGCCATACCCGCCAGCGCCGGCGCTTCACGCCCGGCGACGCCGAGTTGGGCATGACCGTCGCCAACCAGGCCGCCATCGCCTCGCACAACGCCGGGCTGTACCAGCGCACGCACCGCCGCCTGGTCGAACTGGCGACCATCAGCCAGAGCAGCCGCGCCATCAGCCAGACCATTGACCTGAAGCAGTTGTACGAGACCGTGCGCACCCAGGTGAACGTCGAGCTAAAAGCCGACACGCTCTACCTGGCCCTGTACGACGCGGCCAAAGACGAGTTGACCTTCCCGCTGGCGGTGGAGCACGGCCAGGCGGTGGAACTGGGCCTGCGCGCGCCCGATCGGCTGATGCGCCACATCTTAGATACCCGCCAGCCGCTGCTGCTGACCGGCGAGATCGGCGCGAAGCTGGTGGAACTGGGGCTGGCGGCCGAGGGCGCGCCGCTGCCGCGCGCCAAGGCCTACCTGGGCGTGCCGCTGGTGGTGGGCGCGAAGGTGCGCGGCGTGCTGGCGGTCGAAGACTACAAGCGCGCCTACGCCTTCACCGACAAGCACACGCACAGCCTGGTGACCATTGCCGCGCCCATCGCGGCGGCGGTGGCTGGCGCGGCGCTGTATGAGCTGAGCGCGCAGAAGGCGCTGGCCCTCAACGCCCGCGCCGCGCTGCTCGGCCGCGTGTCGGCCGAGTTGAGCGAAAACACCGAGCTGGACAACATCCTGCGCTTCACGGCCCAGGTCATCTCCGAAACGCTGCTGGCCAATATCGGCGCGGCCATCGTGCTGGATGAGGCCCCCGACGCGCGCGTGGCCCTCAAGGTCGCGCGCTACCCGGCCGACGACGGCAGCGGCGACAACACGCCCATCGTCCCCGGCCACCCGGTCGTGGTGCAGTTGCAGGAGCGCCTGGCGCCCCTGCAACTGGACGAACTGACGGCCGACCCGGCCGTGCACGCCGAAGTGCGCGCCTGGCTGGGGCCGGAGGTGACCTCGGCCCTGTTTCTGCCGCTCATCACCGGCGACAAGCTCATCGGCCTGGTGGTGGTCGGCGAGACGAACGCCGGCCAGCGCTTTACCGCCGCCGAACTCGACCTGGCGATGACGCTAACCAATCAGGCCGCGGTCGCCATCGCCAACGCGCGCCTCCAGCAGAAGGTGCAGCCGCGCCTGGTGGAACTCGCCACCATCACTCGCCTATGCCGCGCCATCGGGCAGGCCACTACCCTGCCGCAGTTGAGCGAGACTCTGCTGACCGAGATCGGCGCGGCGCTCAAGGCCGAGACGATCTACCTGGCGCTGTGGGACGCGCCGCGCAACACCCTGACCTTCCCGCTGATGTTTGACGGCGGCCAGTCGCTGGCGGCGCGGCCCCAAACGCCCGGCGGCGCGCTGCGCTTCATCCTGGAACAGCGCCAGCCGCTGCTGCTGAACGGCAGCATCGCCCGCCAGTTGACGGCCCGCGGCCTGACCTATCAGCCGGTGCTGGCTGGGGCCGCCGCGCCGCAGTCATTCTTGGGCGTGCCGCTCATCAGCGGTTCGCGCGTCATCGGCGCGCTGGTGGTCGAAGACCAAAACCAGGTAGGCAAGTTTGGGTCGAGCCAGGAAACGATTCTCAGCACCGTGGCCGCGCCCATCGCGGTCGCCGTCGAGAACGTCTTGCTCCAGGCCGAGCGCACCACACAGGCGCGCGAGATCGAGGAGCGCGCCACGCAGTTGGCCCTGGTCAACCGGCTGTCGGTCGGGCTGATCGGCGCGCCGGCCCCCGAGCAGATTCTGCAACTGACGCTCGACACCTTGCGCTCGACGCTGGGTGTGGCCCATGCCGCCGCCCTGCTGCCTATCGCCGGCGCGGCCGAGCGCTGGGCGGTGGTGCGGCCGACCGGCGAGGCCGCGACCACGGATTCACTCGCCCCGCCCACGGCCCTGCTGGCGTTGCTGTCTGGCGCGGGGCACGCCCTGGCCGTGGCCGACCTGTCCGCGGCTGAGAACCCCGCCGCCGCCGAGTTGGGCTGGCTGGCGGCGGCCCCGCGCACCGGGCTGCTGCTGCCGGTGAAGCTAGGTGACGTCATCGCGGGCGTCGTGGCGCTGGCCGAAGACACCGTCCGCCCGTTCGAGGCCCGCGCCGTTGATCTGGCCGTCACCTGCGTTAACCAGGCCGCCATCGCGCTCGAAAACAGCCGCCTGTATCAGCAGGCCCGCTCCGTGCAGACCGCCGTGGCCGAGCAGGCCGCGCAGTTTGCCATGCTGGCCGAGGTGCAGCAGCGCATCACCGCCGCCGCCGATGTGGACGCGGTGGCGAGCGCAGCCCTGGCCGAACTGCCGCGCCTGGCCCCGTTCGACAGCGCCACCGTGTGGGTGCGTGACGCCGCCGAGCCGGCCACCACCCTGCGCGCCCTGGCGGCGCACGGCAACCAGCGCCTCGGCCAAACCCTCAACCTGGCGGAGCAAGCTGTCTTTGCCGAAATCCTGGCGACCGGCGCGGTGCGCGTGGCCGACACCCAGGCCGATGCCCGCTTCCGCCCCAACGGCGAGGCCGTCACGCGCTCATGGTTGGGCGTGGCGCTGGGGCAGGGCGACTCGGCGGCCGGCGTGCTGGTGCTGGAAAAGGCCGAGCCGAACTTCTATCAGCCCGCGCATGTGACGGCGCTGCAAGCCGTGGCCGGCCCGCTGGCCGTGCGGTTGACGCAGACCCGGCAGCAAGCGGCGGCCCTGGCCCACAGCGCCCAGGTGGAGGCCGAGGCCCAGCGCCTGAGCGTCATCCAGCGCGTGACCAGCGCCGCCTTCCACACGCTCGACCTGCATAGCGCGCTGCGCGGCACCCTGACCGCAATGGTCGCGGCCCTGCCGGCCGACCAGGCGGCGGCCCTGTTGTTTGCCGACCCCGCCGGGCCGGTGCTGGTGCAATACCCGGCCCAGAACACGGCCGCACCGCTGCCCGCGCCCGGCCACCCGCTGCTAATGAAGATGCAGGCCGCCGGCACGCCCGCGCCGGTCGTCCTCAACCACCCGGCCGCCGAGGGGTTCAAGCCCGAAACGCTGGCCTGGATCGGCGCACCGCCGCAGGCCGCGCTGTTCCTGCCGATCATGGCTGGGGACGAGTGGCTGGGTGTCATCGGCCTGGGGACGACCAGTCGCCGCGCCTTTGCGCCGGAGACCGTGGCCCTGGCCCAAAGTCTGGCCCAGCAGTTGGGCGTGGCTGTGCAGAATGCGCGCGCCCATCATCAGGTCGAGCGCGACCTGCAAATGCAGGTGGCCCTCAACACCTTCGGCCCGGCCTTCGCCCGGGTGCGCGATCTTGACCAGTTGGCCCAGGCGCTCACCGCCGCCGTGCCGCCCGCCTTCGCCACCGACACTTTCTACCTGGCGCTCTACGCCGCCGAGCGGGGCGAGGTCAGTTTTGCGATCCTCAGCGAGGCCGGCCAAACGCGCGAGGTGCGCCCGCTCGCGCCGCTGGGCGTCATCGCCCATATCCTGCAAACCCGCCAGCCGCTCAACCTCTCCGGCGACGTGGCCGCGCAGCTTAAGGCGCTGGGACTGACGGCGGCCGGCAGCCGCGTCCGGCGCGAAGCCGGCGATGCGTCGGCGGCCCAAGCCTACCTGGGCGGGCCGGTGCTCATCGGCGCGGAGGTGGTAGGCGTGCTGGCGGTCGAAGCCGCGCGCCGGTCGGCGGGCTTTGAGGCCCAACACCTGACCCTGCTGGCGGCCCTGGCCGAGCATGTGGCCCTGGCCTTACAGCGCGTCCGGGCCGGTGAAACCACCGAACGCACTGCCGAGGAGTTGGAAAGTTACCGCGAGCGTTACGCCCAGGCCAGCGAGACAGCCCAGACACTGGAAGCGCAGTTGGACGCGCAGGCCCAGACCAGCCGACACCTTGAGCAGCAGTTGACCGAGCGCGCCACGGCGCTGGGCGCGTGGCGCGCCCGCTACGCCGCGCTGTTGGCCGCCCAGCCCGCCGCTACCCGCGCCGCCCTGGCGACCGCGCTGCAACAGGCGCTGGTCGCCGCCGGGCAGGCGTTGGGCGCGGAGTACGGCGTGCTGTACCTGGACGAGGCTGGTCAACTGACGGTCCGCGCCACCTACGGCTCGGCCCTCCACCGGCCGGGCGGCAACCCGGCCGACCTGGCGGGTGCGGTGCTGCACGCTAACGCGGCCGTCGTCATCGGCGACCTGCTGGCCGACCCGCGCTGGGCCGCGCCCACGCCGGCCGTCGGCCCGGCCAACGCCCACGGCCCGAACGGCGCGCAGAGCGCCAGCGGCGGCAGCGCCGCTCAACCCGAGGCCGAGGCGGCCGACGTTCCGCCCAACCCAGCGCCCCCAGTCGTCAACGGGCAGTACCACAGCAGCCTGGCGCTGCCGGTGCGCACCAGCACCGGAGCCGCCGGGGCGCTGCTGT
>Ga0163144_10011401_pt1 | contig 18804 bp, 19 predicted proteins | sample OliLak19BULKMAT1_FD_123175 | JGI IMG/M metagenome (GOLD analysis project Ga0163144, IMG submission 123175) | Freshwater microbial mat bacterial communities from Lake Vanda, McMurdo Dry Valleys, Antarctica - Oligotrophic Lake LV.19.BULKMAT1 | ecosystem: Environmental > Aquatic > Freshwater >... | reverse complement strand
TAGCGACATGCAGCGTGTTGTTTCCGTATTCGTAAAGCGCGACCTCGACGAATGGCGCGACGCCATCGCGGCGGGCATCGACGAAGGTGTTGACGACTTTCCAGAGCTGGGTGCGGGCCTGGTCGATGAGGCCGTCCATGCTGTTGGATGTGTCCAGCAGGAGCGCGATCTGGACCTTGTCCTGGTGAGGCGGCGGATCAACCTGCGGCCGACCTTTGGCGCGCAGCGGCTGGGATGAGAATGCGGCGAGAAGCCCGATGGCGAGGATGTGTTTGGTTTTCATAACACCTCCTTTTTACCCCCATCCCGGAGCGGCGTCCGTAAAGGGACTGTAAATTCCCAATCATTCACCGGGAGAGTTTTTAGATAGCCAAGGGAGGGAATGCGATGATAGAAGCCACCTGAAATCTCCAGTTGCTGCGGATGCATCATGACGTGTCCGAGGTGGTGGGAGAAAATAGAATCCAACCCTACCGACTAAAATCATGAAATTGTCAAAGATACCCATGGCGCTCCTCACGGGAGCGATTCTCGCCATCAGTCCGCTGGACTCAGCCTGTGGCGCTCCGTTCGACTTCGATACCGGCTCAGCTCCGATCGAAGTGATCATACCCGGTGTTATCCCGATCATCTTTACCACCGTCAACCCCAACGATGCCACGCTGGTGCTGCGCACGACCACGCTGCTGACGAACTCCTGGTTCGATGCGATCGCGCCGTATGGTGAGCACAGCGTCGGTGTCTATTCCCGGCTGGGGAGACGCCCTGCGGCAGAAAGGACGGATGCTAACCGGAACGTCGCCATCATTCACGCCTCTTACCGGCTGTTGATGAGCCTTTATCCTGCCTATGAGGACTTGTGGCGGGGCCAGTTGACCGGGGTCGGGCTCGACCCGGACGACAACGCGACCGATCTCACGACTGCGGTGGGCATCGGCAACGCCGCCGGGATGGCAGTGGTGGCGGCGCGCGAAAAGGATGGCATGAACCAACTCGGCGACGAGCGGATCAACGGACACTTGCCGGTTTATGGGAAAATTCCATACGCCGACTACACCTGTTATGAACCGGTGAACACCGCTTACCTGCTGAAGGATCCGTCGCGCTGGCAACCGGCGGTGAAAACGACTGGATATGGTATTTTCAAAGTGCAGCAGTACGTGACACCCCAGTATGCGAACGTCCGCCCCTATTCGTATGCCAATCCCAGGGCGTTCCACGTGCCGAAGCCGGTGGCCAGCTCGATCAAGAACCGCAAGCTTTATGAGAAGCAGGTGGACCAGGTGCTGGCCGCTTCCGCCGCAATGACGGATGAGCAGAAAATGCTCGCGGAGCTTTTCGACAACAAGATCAACAGCCTCGGATTCTCCGCGCTGTTTGCCGCAGTGTCCAAGGGTCTTCCGCTAGAGAAATTCGTCTGGTATGACTTCCTAACGAACATCGCCGCGTTCGACACGGGCATCATCATCTGGCAGGAAAAGACGCGCTATGACGCGGTGCGGCCATTCAGTGCCATCCGCCACATTTACAAGAACCGGCCCGTCACCGCATGGGGCGGTCCTTACCGGGGAACCGTGACCGATCTACCAGCCAGCGAGTGGCGGAGCTATCTGCCAGTGGCCGATCATCCGGAATACCCCTCGGGTTCATCATCGTTTTGTTCCGCACACGCGACTTCGAGCCGCTTGTTTTTCGGAAGTGACGCATTGAACTGGTCATTTCCGGTGCCCCAGGGGACTTCAACCATTGAGCCAGGATTCACCCCACAGGCGGACATTGTCCTGAGTTTCCCGACGTGGACATACTTCGAGGAAACCTGCGGACAAACCCGGTTCTGGGCCGGAGTCCATTTTCCCGCCTCGATTCCCGCCGGGCAGGTGATTGGCCGCCAGGTCGGTGCCCTGGCCTATCAGTTCCTCGAAAATCACATCAATGGCAACGCGCCGATAGCGCATCCCTGATGGCGGACTAACAACAAGCTCCATTTGAAGGGCTGGATCCGCATGGATTCAGCCCTTTTTCCTCGGGTATGCCAAGGGTGGGGATGTGTTTGGTTTTCACAACGGATCTTGCTTACCCGCCTCCGCTCTGTATGGGCCCTGATTTTTCAGGGCCGGATTTCCACAGTCAATGAGATCCGATCCGCCTTGGGAACGGTTAGGACGACGGCGCGGATTCCCTTGTTCTGATTTTCCTGCGGGGTCGGTGGTTTGAGGTCGGTGATGCTCCATGTCCCTTCGTTGGAAATCCGGCGGAGGGTGATTTGTTTGCCCTTTCTGGCGAGGACCACGCTGTCTCCAGTGACCTCGCATTCGGCGTTGGTGATGGCGCGCCAGACGACGTCGCCGGTGGGCTTTTCGATTTCATCGCCGAGGCGGGTGGCTCCGGAATTCACATCGAAGCTAACGGACCGGATGACCTTGTCGGCGGAGTCCGGGTAGGCGGCTGATAGATCGAAGGTGGCGGATGCGGGACTCCCGATGAGGGAGGAATCCGTGAGCGGGCAGGGCGCGGCGGTGGGGTTTTGCAACTTGCCGTCGATTTCCAAGGTGCTGTGGGAACGGTTCTGGAGGCGGAAATACGAATAACGCCGGCTGCCGAAGTAGCCGGGCATGTTATAGTCGTCGCTACCGGGGTCGAGAATCCAGCGGATGCCGTGGGCATCGTAAACAAACGAGCCGACGTCCATGTGCGCATGGCTGGCTGCGGGGGTACCGCCCTTGATGCCGATCCAGGCGTCCCCGGGTCCCCCGCCGGTGCGGAACAGCGCCACGGCCTGCTCACCATGATAGACGGCGGCGTTGGAAAGTTTCTGCGCACCCGGGAGGGCGGGCGGGAGCCAGAGGATGGAGAGCGGGAGGCAATTGCCGCCGGAAAATTTTTCCCCGTCCTCGTCGAGCGCGCGGGTGAAAAGGTTTCGCACGGCCAAGGTCTGCACGGGGTCTTTGAATTTCAGCGCGAGCCAGCTTTGGGCGCAAGATGGAGTTTCCATTTTGGTGGAGGAATCGGAGAAGCTGAATGGCAGGCGGGTGGGGCTCGTTAGATTCAGGATGGCTTCTCCCGCCTTCCGCAGGATGGGCGCATCACGGGTGGCGCGGTCGAGACTGCCGCAGGCGGCGAGGAGCATGACGTGGTAGTCGGTGCCGTAGTGCCAGTAGCCGGGGCCTTCGGGATACATGCCGTCGGGTTCGTAAAATGCCACGCAGCTCTCGACGAGTTTCAGCCCGCGTTCGAACAAATCCTCGGCCAGTCCGTCGTCGTGTCCGGCGATGGCGGCGGCGGCGATGGCGATGCCCGAGCCGCAAACTTGTGACCAGTTGTTACGCGGTTTCGTCCAGAAGGTTCCCTGGTCGTAAACCTTTTTGGCGGGCTTCAGCGCCTTTTCCACGATGGCGCGCTCGCACATCGTCCGCTGCTCGGGCGTGAGAGTGGCGTAAAGCCAATCGTAGCCGGTCGCCACGGCGGTGGCCATTTCCGCGGTGTCGAGGAAATGGCTGGGATTCCAGTCCTTGAGGGCGCAGGCGGCCTCCAGCTCGGCGATGGTCCTGAGCCGGAATTTCTCGTCACCCGTTAGGCGCCAGGCCCAGGCGGTGTGCATGATATTGGAGAGTGCCAGGCGCGACTCCGCGAGGAGGCGTCTGCCATCGGGGATTTCGTAGCGGCAGGTTCGCTCTAGCAGGATTGCCGTTGCTTTGGATAACGCCACGTCATTGAGCCTACCGGCGAGTGGGTCGGTGGAGATTTTACTGCGGATCGCTTCCTCGGATGACTTGGGAAACCAAAGGCGGGGATGCGTTTTGTCCGCCAAACTTCCTGCGGCAGCGGCCAACGTGGCCACCCAAACGACGATCATTTTGCACATGCCGACTCGATACGGGACTCAGTCTGCAATTCGTTCGGACAGCGGTAAATTGAACATCCGGCTGACTGGGGATGGGATGGTCGCCCGGAGTGATCGGAATCCCTGCAGCATGAACGGGAAATGGTAATGTGTTTCCCAATGAACATCGAACTGCCAGACGCGGCCATCGAAGGAACGGGAATGACAGCCCAGCTTGCGACACTGGAGGTGGCGGCGGCTCTTTACCGGGACCGCAGGGTCAGCATGGGCCGGGCGGCTCGGCTCGCAGGGATGCCGCGCTCCGAATTCCAACACGAACTGGGCAAGCGTAGGCTGACTGTGGACTATGACATCCAGGACTTTGAAGAAGATCTGGTGGCGATTGAAAAACTGTTTCCACGATGATCGTCGTCAGCGACACGTCGGTCATCACGGCTCTGATCCAGATCCACCGGATTGATCTGCTGGCCAAAATTTTCGGAGGGGTTGTGATTCCACAAGCGGTCGCCGCAGAACTGGCGGTGTCCCATTTGAAACTACCCGCGTGGATTCGAGTAGAGCCTGTTGGAGATAGGCAGATTGTGGAGTCGCTGATTCTTGATCTGGATGCGGGTGAGAGCGAGGCCATTGCTCTGGCCTTGGAACTCGGTGCGGATTTTCTCCTGATGGATGAGAAGCTCGGAGAGCTTGAGTTTCAGGACGCCTTTTCCAGATCCACCGGCGGCTTTTCGACAGGCTTCGGGATGTCCCAGGCGGTGAGCCATTCCTGCTTCGTGCGCTTGAAGCCGAGTTCCAGCAGGCGCTTTTCCATATCCGTAAAATGGGCGGCACCGTAGAAGATGCCGAGGTTTTTGTGACCGGCGGCGAGCTCCTTGTTCATCACTTCGAGGCAGCGGGAATTTCGATCGGTGATGATGACGCTTTCACCGGCGAATGCGGCGATCTGGTCGTCACCGCGACCGAGGGTGTGGACGATTTCGAGTTTCACGAGGTTCGAACTGCCGGAGAGTATCGCTTTCAAGAGTTTCGCGGGATCCGGTTGGTTCGGGGCTTCGGGGTCGAGCTTTCCCGCCTTGAGGGCGAATCCGATGAGGGACTCTCCGCGGTCGGTCTGCATTTGGTTGAACTCGGCGTTCGTCAGGTCGGCGTGGACGAAATTTTTTGTGGTGTAGTCGATGGAGCCGGTCTGACCGGTGAGTTTCAGGAAGGCGGCGATCATGTCGTAGATCTTGTGCAGGCCGGAGAGGCTCTTCTCTTTTTCGCCGGGCGCAGGATCGATTTCCGGTTTCTGATGATTCGCATATTTTTCGCCGCCGATCATTTCGAAAAGCAGCGCGTCGTAGCTGGCGAACCGGGCCGTAAGCGCTTGGTAATAAGCCTTGTCCGCGATATGGACCGCTCCGATGAGTTCCACGCTTTCATCGCCCTTCTCGTAGCGGGTGACGGCGGTCTGGAGGCGGGCCGCGGAATCATCCTCATCCACGCGGATGAACTCCCCCGCGCTGGCGGCAGCCCCGAGAATGATGTGGATGACGGCGGTTGCGAGGCGTTTTCTCCGGTCCATGGGGCCATATTTCGCACGCGAATGGACAGCGGGCGAGGGATATTTCAGACCCGAACGCAACCGTTGCCGGGCGGGTGTTTATCGGTTATATCCCCGGAGGAAATGAATTCACCCGATTTGCGCTACTGCCCGGACTTGCTTCGATATTCCCGGAGGCTCACCCGTGAGGTGATGGTGGGAAATGTCGGCGTGGGCGCGCATCACCCAATCCGCGTGCAGTCGATGATAACCTCGGACACGCGTGACACGGCAGCTTGCGTCGCTGAAGTCCTCGGGCTGGCCGACGCTGGCTGCGAGATCGTCCGGATCACCGCGCAGACAAGAATTTACGCCGCGAATCTCGAAAACATCGCCCGCGAGGTGCGGGCCGCTGGCTGCGAGGTGCCGCTCGTCGCGGATATTCATTTCAAGCCCGACGCCGCGCTCGAAGCCGCGAAGTGGGTGGAAAAGATCCGGGTGAATCCGGGAAACTACGCCGACAAGAAGAAGTTCGAGATCCGCGAATACAGCGACGCGCAATATGCCGAGGAAATTGAACGCATCCGCGAGGAATTCACGCCCTTGGTCACGCTTTGCAAGGACCTCGGCCGCGCCATGCGGATCGGCACGAACCACGGATCCCTATCCGACCGGATCATGAACCGCTACGGCGACACGCCGCTGGGCATGTGCGAGAGCGCGCTGGAGTTCGCCCGGCTCGCCCGGGAAAACGACTATCACAATTTCGTCTTCTCGATGAAGGCGTCCAACCCGAAGGTGATGATCGAGGCCTACCGCCTGCTCGTCGCCCGCCTTGATGCGGAAGGCCCGGACTGGAACTACCCGATCCACCTCGGCGTGACCGAGGCCGGCGACGGCGAGGACGGCCGGATCAAGAGCGCCATCGGCATCGGATCGTTGCTGGCGGATGGAATCGGAGACACGATCCGCGTCTCGCTAACCGAGGATTCAATTCACGAAATCCCGGTGGCGCAGGCATTGGCCGCGCCATTCAGCGCGCGCAGCAAAGTTGATAGTGGCTGGGGCGTCTCGCCCCAGACTGTCGAAGGGGCGTCTCGCCCCGATCTTGATTCCGCTGCCGCCGCCATCCGTCCCGATTGGGAGAAGCTCGAAAAGCACACATCATCTTATCTCCCACACTGGCGGATTCCCGGCGCAACCTACGCTGTTAGCTTCCGCCTCGCTGACTCCCTGCCCGAGTCAATCCGTGCGGATCACCTGCGACGGAAGGAAGTCCTCACCAAAAGACTTGAAGAGCTTTCCTCCCAAAGTGGATCGCGAAATGCCATCACCGCACTCGTTTCCATTAGGTCCGAGATTTCCGCGCTTCACCAAACTCTGGTGGATGCGGCATTGGACGAAGGTCATGGTTCCTGCCACCTCATGCAGCCCGAGTTGGGCGACCTTGTGATGGAGGCGCTGAGGCATTTCGATGGCACCCGGTATGATCTGGTTGCGTGGTCGGTGATGCCGAATCATGTGCATGTGATCTTCAAACCGGCGGACGGCGAGAAACTGGAGAGAATCCTGCACTCGTGGAAATCGTTCACCGCGAAACAGGCGAACCTGATCTTGGGAATAGCCGGAGAGTTTTGGCAGGCCGAGTATTTCGACCACATTGCGCGCGATGGGGAAGACTTTCGGAACCAGATCAGATATGTATTGGAGAATCCGAGGAAAGGGCATGCTTCAGGAGGATGGACGGGGTCGATCTTTGGTGACACTTGGGAAGAGGTGCTTGGGGCGAGACGCCCCTGCGACGGTCTGGGGCGAGACGCCCCAGCCACCTTCGGGCCTGCGGCCCTTGCGGCTTCCTACGACCCTTTCAGCTATGAGCGGCGGGCGAGTTCCACGCTAACTATCATGGGACATGAACTCGGCGGCGAGAAGACGGTGCGCGTCTTCACCACCCAGGAACGCTGGAACGCAGTGGCCCACAAGATCGCCGGGATGGGCGATTTCAAACCGGAGATTATAGTTGAGAAATCGGGGGTTAGGGAAATCGACCCTCGCGATGATGCGGCGGTTTCCGCGCTCAACGATCTGACGGAACCCGCGATCATCAGCGTGGCGGACGGCCTCGATCTGGAAGTCATCCATGCGTTCCGCGAACTGGCGTTCAAGGTGGATCCACGACATCCCATCCTGCTCAAGGACACGCTCCAGCCGCCGGACGGAGAAACGGATTTCATCACGGCACTCCTCCCCGCCGCACAAAACATCGGCTCCCTGCTCTGCGACGGGATCGGCGACGCGATCCTTGTTCGCGGAGAAACCGCACCGGGTCAATCGCTGCGGCTTGCTTATAACATCCTTCAGGCCGCCGGCACGCGCATCTTCAAGACCGACTACGTCGCCTGCCCGAGCTGCGGGCGCACGCTCTTCAACTTGCAGCACACCACCCAGAAGATCCGCGCCGCCACCGGCCATCTCAAGGGCGTCCGGATCGCGGTCATGGGCTGCATCGTCAATGGTCCTGGGGAAATGGCGGATGCCGATTTCGGCTATGTCGGCGGCGCACCTAACAAAATCAACCTTTACGTCGGCAAGACTGCGGTGAAGTTCAACATCCCGGAAGCGGAAGCCGTCGAGCGTCTCACCGACCTGATCCGCGAGCACGGAAAGTGGGTGGACGCACCGGAACCCACGACCGCCGAAGTCTAACTGTCATGGCAAATCCCAAAACCCTGACTCGCAGCAAGGAGTCCACCGAACTCGACGTCCCGTGGAACGTGATTGTCCATGACGATCCGGTCAACCTCGTGAGATATGTCATTTTTGTCCTGATGAAGATCTTCGGATACAACGAGAGGAAATCCACGGTCATGACCATGCAGGTCCACCGTCAAGGTCGCTCGATCGTCTGGTCGGGAGAACGTGAGAAGGCCGAGTTCTATGTCCAACAACTGCAGGCCCATCAGTTGAAATCCACCATGGAAAAGTCACAATGACCGTGATGCCCACACTTGAAGGCGGCCTCCGCATTGATGCGGACGACGAAGGCGATTGGGAGCTTCTCCGTTCCATCATCAGCGATGCCAACTGCTGCCAGACCGATCTAGCAAGCCGCCTCGGCGGACTCATGACTGACGAGGCGGTTTCCGAGGACTGGGAGGAACTGATCGTGCCGGACCTGCGTGAGGAATTCCAGGACCAGCTCGCGGAAATCGGCGCGTCCATCGAGGCCGCCATCTTCAATGCGGACAACGGCCCCGGACCGATCTGGATCACCCCCGACGACGCCTATCCATGGTATAGCTCGCTGAATCAGGCGAGGCTGGCGCTTGAGGAAATCCATCATTTCGGCCCGGAGGATACAGCCGATCCGTTGAACATGGATCCAAATCAACAATTGGCGTTCATCCGGTCCGGCTTCTATTCGGACATCCAGTCGCTGTTGCTGCGGCATGTGATGAAATGAGCTGGAGCGCGGAATTCATTCCGCGTGGCTTCTGAAGCGGACAGGGTGTGCAGGTTCAAGAGGATTTCACTTCGCGGTCGGACGTGGAATCCGTAAGCCTGGAATGAAGAAATTGAACCACAGATGCACGTGATGAACGCAGATAAAGAATGAACCAGTCCTGCCGAGGAACTTGAAGATGGGGAACGGCCTTCCAGGCGGTTTCGGAGACCGGGCTTCCAGCCTAGTCTTGCGGTGGAGGCGGCGCACAGCAGGCAGGATGCCTGCTTTCCGAGACGGGCTGGAAGCCCATCCTCCAGCTCGACCGGCACGCGAGTTCCTCTCTTCTATCTGTGTCTATCATGTTCATCTGTGGTCGAATTATACCATCTTTAACGAAGCAATATGTCTTCGTGCGGAATGAATTCCGCGCTCCTCATTTGCTAACAACATCAATCCCCGGAGGAGTGCCATAGCCCATGAAGATCGTCTTGCTGCCTTCACGCGGAAGGCGGAAATCATAAACGCCGTAGCCGTTCGCCTTGGTGCCGCGGTAGGATCGGCCATCGGTCGCGTTGATCATGACCGCCCGCCCATCCTTCTTCTCGTGACCGAGAAACAAGGCGACGTGCGTGATGTTCACCTTCCTGCCATCCGCCGGCTCGTAGGTGCCACCCCAGAATAACAAATCTCCCGGCTGGAGCGCTTTCATGCCCGGATCATCGAGCGATGTCACATTGGCCACGATCACATTCAAGCGGCCCTCTTCCTTGAGCCAGAGATATTGGTTGGCGGATGTCCGCGGCGGATCGATCCCGACCTCCATCATCACATAATACATCGCGCCGGAACAATCGAAGCCACCGTCCTTGGGAGACGAACCGCCGAAACGATAGGGTAGCCAGGGTGATTCCGTGGCCACCTCGATGGCCTTGCGGATGATTTTCTTCCTATCCTCGGGAAGCGCCTCGAACTCCTTCAACTCTTCCACCGTGATCAGTGCGGGCTTGCCATAGCCACCCATGACTTCGGGAACCTGCGAATGGGCGGGAAAAACCGATCCCGCCAATATGGAAAACAACAAGCACCTCATCTATCAAATCCTACGCGTTGAAACCCGGCGTTGCAAACGATCAATCATCTGTGCCAAACTCACCCCACCGTGACAAAGCCGCTCAACCTTTGGCTACTTGGCGATGGCAAGCCTGGCCATGAGAACCAATCGCTGGGACTCGCCGATGCCCTCGCGCGGCGACGTCCCTGCGAGGTCCACCGGGTATCCCTCGAGGAAAAAGGCGGCATCTTCCCGTCCATCGAGGCTGCCACCAGCCTGCCGGAGCCCGACTTCATCATCGCCGCCGGACACGCCACCCATTTCGCCCTGCTCCGCTTGGCGCGGAAGCATCGCGCCAGAAGCATCGTCCTGATGCGCCCGAGCCTGCCGCTGCGCTGGTTCGACATTTGCATCATCCCGGCTCACGATTTCGCGGACCGCTTCGAGCGGGAAAATGTCATCATCACCCAAGGTGCTCTCAACCGCGTCTCCCCGCCCCTGGCATCCGGGCGGGAAGGAAAGATGATCCTCATCGGCGGGCCGTCCAAGACGCATGGTTGGGATGGCGAACCGGTGCTGAAAGCACTCGCGGAAATTACAGCTAACGGAATCTGGCAGCTCACCGGTTCACGGCGGACACCGGATGGGTTGATCGAGGAGATCAAATCCCGTCTGCCGGGAATCGAGATTTTCCCGCACCAGGAAACCACCCCCGACTGGTTGCCCGCGCGGCTTGCCAATGCCGGGGAAGTCTGGGTCACCGAGGATTCCGTCTCGATGGTCTATGAGGCGCTCACTTCCGGAGCCAAGGTCGGGTTGCTGCCGGTGCCGCGTATCAAATCCGACTCGCGAGTCATCCGTGGTCTAGAGAATTTGATCGCGGAGAATTTCCTAACGACCTACGCGGATTGGGAAAAGTCCCGTGCACTTGAGAGTCCTCCTTTCATCCTTCGCGAGGCAGACCGATGCACGGAGGAGATCTTGAGGCGGTTTTCCTTGTAAATTGAAACTCTAGATTACGATTTACTAGGATAAATACGATCACCGGGATTGATTTTTCAAATTGAATTTATCCTTGTGAATTGCAACTATCAATTGCAGTTTTCAAGGATGATAGAGCGAGCAGAACTGGAGACTGAAGTCGAAAAATCGCTGTCCCGCAATCCGGTCACCGCCCTGCTCGGACCCCGCCAATGCGGGAAGACCACGCTCGCGCGGAAGATCGCCGAGGGTCGGGGAGGTGCGGTTTTCGACATGCAGGATCCCGAGGTCGCTTCCGCCTTTGCGAATCCGAAACTGATGCTTTCTCCGCTGGACGGGCTGATCGTGCTGGATGAAGCGCAGCTCGTCCCGGCGCTCTACCCGGTGCTGAGGGTGCTGGTGGACGAGGACAGGCGGACAAGCCGGGACCGGAGGTTCCTGCTTCTCGGCAGCGCTTCGCCGGATCTGGTGAAGGGCGTGGCTGAGTCACTGGCCGGGCGCATCCACATGATTCCGATGCAGGGGTTCCGGCTGGAGGAGATCGGCGTGGAGAACACCGGATCCTTGTGGGCACGCGGAGGATTTCCCGGCTCATTCCTGGCACCGGACGATGTGGCCTCATTCGAGTGGCGAAAGGATTTCGTGGAGACCTTCCTGCTGCGGGATCTACCGCAATACGGTGTCCGCGTACTCTCCGCCGAGCTACGGCGGCTGTGGATCATGTGCGCCCACCTCCATGGCGAGCTGCTGAATCTCTCCCAACTCGGGCGCTCGCTCGGACGCAGCCACACCGCCCTATCCGGCCATCTGGACATCCTGGAGGAATCCTTCGTCATCCGCCGCCTCCAGCCGTGGCATGAGAATCTCGCCAAGCGCCAGCGGAAATCCCCCAAGCTCTACATCCGCGACAACGGCCTGCTCCACACCCTGCTCGGCATCCGCGACGGTGCCTCGCTGCGGCTCCATCCTTCCGCCGGTGCGTCGTGGGAGGGCTTCGTGCTCGAGCAGATCCTGGCCCACCTACGACCGGACGAGGCATGGTTCTGGCAGACGCAAGCCGGGGCGGAACTCGACCTTCTCACCATTTCCGGCACCGGACGGACGGGCTTCGAGATGAAGCTGAACGAATCCCCGCGCACCACCCGGTCCATGCATATCGCGATGGAGGACCTCAGGCTGGATCACCTTTTCGTCGTCCATCCGGGCAATCTGCGTTTTCCCCTGGCGGAGGGCATCACCGCGCTGCCGGCCCGCGAAATCCCGTCGCTTTCGAAGGGGTGAATGTGTTCCCACTTTCCCAGTCGAATGCCGAAGGTGTTCCGACTGTCTCAGTCGGATTCTGAAGACCGGCTGAGACAGCCGGGACACATTCAGCCGGGACACATTTTAAGCTGTTCGACCTTGGACCCCCGTTTCAGAATCCCACCTCAATGACCCGCTACATCGTGACTCTCAAATGGGGAGACCGCTACGGACCCGAGTATGTGAACAAGCTGGCCTCCGCCGTCCGCCGTCATACAAAGTCGCCCGTCACGGTGCTGTGTTTTACAGACGATGCGGAGGGAATTGATCCATCGGTTGAGATTCATCCCATCCCGGAGATCGATCTCCCGGCGGCGGAGAAAGTCACGGGGTGGCGGAAGATCTGCCTGTTCCGTCCGGATCTGCCGATCAAGGGTCTCGGCCTGTTTGTCGATCTCGACGTGGTGATCACCGGACCTCTGGACGACTTCTTCACCTTCGGAAACGAGGAAGATATCCCGATCATCCATAACTGGCTGCCGCCGCATAAGACTTGGTTCCGGCCGGATCCGATGATCGGGAATTCATCGGTCTTCCGCTGGAAGCTCAATCATTGCGCGTTTGTCTGGGATCAATTCCACAACGAGAAGGACTGGGCGATCGCGAACTTCCGTCCGCCGCAGTCCTACCTAACACACTGCATCCGGCCGCGCATGAAATTCTGGCCAGCCGAATGGGTCCGCAGTTTCAAGCGCCATTGCCGGCCGATGTTTCCGCTGAATTTCCTGCTGACTCCGTCGCTTCCGGCTGATGCGAGGATCATCGCCTTTCATGGCAAACCCGATCCCGACGAGGCGGCGGCAGGCTACAAGGGCAAGCGCATGAACCACCACTCGCGTCCCGCGCCGTGGATCGACGCGAATTGGTGTTAGGCGACCGGGCCACCGTGGCGCTTCCGCCATTTGTCGCAGATTTCGAGGAAATCGTAGTCGCGGCGATACCAGTTTCTAACGAGCTCCACGGCAGCCGGTTCCAATGGCGGCGGACGGCTTGGGTCGGAGGAATTCCGGTTGGTGCTCTTCGAGTCCTGCGGCAGGGCGAGATCAGCCGGCAGCCCCAACGGCTTCTTGAGCAGTTCGAAATCCGCATCGAAGCTCTCGATCCGACCGATGAAGAGGATGGCATCCTCCCTCGCGGCCAGAACCTCCTCATTGATGAACCAATCCCAGTAGGAACACTGGAGATGGCTGATCGTCCGCATGGCGTGCATGGCATCCGCATGCGCGGGGTGAGCAGGATCCAGCGCGAGGGCCAGCGAGTTGGGATCCGCAAAGCGTGAAAACGCGAGTTCCTCATCCGCCGACCATTCCACCCGATGGGCCGGCGCTCCCTTGCGCAAGCGGCTGCCGAAGCCGCTCACATAGCGGCTAACAGGATCCCGTGTCACGAACATCACCCGGTGGCCCTGCGGCACGTGCGCCAGCGTGAAGCGGTGCGGATGAAGATGCAGGACGCATTTCGGAGTGGTCTGGTGCGGACCGAGCACGCTCTTCAAGGTGGTGCCGCCGGTCTTCCGCAAGTGCAGGAAATGGACATTTCGTCTTCCGGTGCAGCCCGCGAGGATGCGTTTCCTCAGGCTCGCCAGTTTGCGGAATGACATGCTCATGATGGATTGATGTTAGTTGCGAGTTTCTCCATCAGGGGCTTGATCAGGATTCCCGAGTAGGCCCCCGGTTCGTAGTGATGGTCATTCCGGTCGGAGTTCAACAATTCCGGTTTCACAATACCATCGCTGCCGAGCGACACGCCGTCGAGGTTGATGAAGGCGATGCCATGGCTTTCGCAAAACGCCTGGACCCGTTGATTGAATCGAAGCGTCAGTCCGGTGCGTTCGAGTTGCGTGGCGGTGACTTCCTTGCGCGCCGTGGCGACCTCTCCCCACCCGGTGCCGTCCTTGATGGTCGGCAGCGGCGTGCTGATGCAGAGCACCGAGGCCGGGCGGGACTGGATTTCCAACAGGAAACCGGTGTAGGTGGTGATCGCCTGCTCCATCACGAGTTCGACCGGCTCGTTGTATTTTGCCGCGCGGTACCAAATGATGAATCCGGTATCCACCTCGCCTAACATGACGATCACCCGTTTCGCGGTGGTATCGGCCAGCGCTTCCGCGAAGCGTTGGGAGGCCTGGGTTTTCGAGTTCGGGTTGGCAAGGCCGGATGCGGTTGCGCCACCAACGTTGATCACATTGAAGAATGATTTCGGAAACGCGCTGCTGATGTCCCTTTGAAGAAAAATGGAGGTGTGTGAATCGCCTAACACGAGTATCTCCTCCCATAGCTTCCGCTTGGCTTGCAGCAGCAGCCGCTTCTTGAGTTTCCGGATCGGCCGGTTGCGCTTATGGGCGGTGGGCTAGTGGTGCGCCGGCCAATGGAGCCTTGAAAGCAGCGTGGTCGCCAATTCGGAATTGATCGGTTCCAGCCGCGGCTGGATGGCGGTGCGCGCGGGCTGGAAACTTCCCAACCTGTTGATCGGGATGCGGATGATGCGGGCCGCCTTTTCCAAACGCTCGAAATAGCCTGGCAGAAAGCTGCCTGGCTCGAGTGAGATTTTGGCGGGCATGGTCACCACCACCGGCCTGCCGGAAGCCACGGCCTCGGTGACCATGGTGACGCTGTCCTGGGTGACGAAAACCCAGAAGGCGGAACCAAGAAACTCGTTCATCAGTTTTTCAGGCTTGTTAGCCCACCAGACGGCGCGGGCGATGTGGCCCGGATGGATCTTCGTGCGCAAGATCGCTTCGGCTTCCTTGCCCGTGCGGCGGGAGGTGCTGATCAGCCAGCGGATGTCGTGAGCTTCGGCAAGCTGGTTCATTTTCATCCCTAGCAACTTCCAGTCCTCGGCGGTGTAATGGTGGCTCTTGGAAGCGCCGCCAACGATCATCGCCCAGAGCTTTCCCTGCGGGCGATCTTTCCAAGCGTAGGCGGCAGCGTTCACCATCGCCGGGGTGATGCCGGTGGGGACCATTTCGACAGGGACATCATAGAGATCGGTCTCGGATGGCGAGGGCGTGAAAACGGTGTGGAACCAGCGTGAAGGATAGGGTTTCCGCTCACCGATGAATACCAGGGGCGCCCCAAATTTGACCGCCAGGCTGCGTGCCGCGAAGACCGCCTTGCCGCCGCTGGTGACAATGAGGTTGGGGATCGAGGCGTGGATTTCACAACCCAGCCGGCGTTTGAGAAACCGGTCCGACATCGGGTTGCCGTTGCGCCCCATCCACAAGCTAACAAACTTGCGGATGAATCCGCCGAACCGCGGGCGGGTCTGGACGACGTGAAGCTCGATGTTGGTCTTCTGGGCAAGGGCTGCGACGAGTCCCTCCGACTGGCTGACGTGGCCAGGACTCCCTTCACTGATGATCCAGACGACTCGTTTCATGGCGTTGCTTCCGGCAGGACGAGGATTCCGTTCATTTTCGTGCAGTGCTGGAGCCGGTAGCCGCGGGAAACAAGCAGCTCCTTGAGTGGCAAGCCTCCCTCCCCAACGATTTCAGCGATGACGAACCGCGGCCAAAGCGCTGGTGTGGCGGTGTTGAAAAACGCTTCCAGAACCGGCACCTCGAAGCCTTCGATATCGATTTTCATAGCATCGACCCGGTTGACCTCCGCCTCGTTCAGCAAGTCAAGCAACGGCCTTCCCCGCACCCGGACACCGGAACCTGTCGAGCGGACAGCGGTCTGGCCGATGTTTTCCGCATGCGGCTCGATGACCACCTCGCAGTCGGTCGGGGTGACGGCGCAGTCGAAGAGCGTGACCGAGGAAGTCAGTCCGTTGGCAGCCAGATTGTGGCGCATGCGGGTGAGCATGACCTCGGTCGGCTCGACGGCGATGACCCGCAGCCCGGCATGGCGTTGGGAAAGCGCCCAGAAGGTATAAAACCCGGCATTCGCCCCGACATCCAGAAACACCGCGCCAGGATGGAGCGCGGCCCGCAATGCCTCGCGCTCCGGGGCGTCATGGAAATTCGGCATGGTCAGCCAGCGCTGCTCGGTGAGATTTCCACGGATCGCCAAGCGCATTTTCAGCCCCCAGATCAGCCGATCAAACACCTCCTGAGTGCTGTTTTTCAACGGCTTGCGCAAGAGAAAGGCAAGCTTCCTGAAGAGCTTGGCGGGCGGCAACAGATCGATTCCTTTCAGACTGAGCGCTCCGATTCCGGTTGGCTTCCAGGTGCCCCATGGTGAGGTGGTATCGAATGACATGTGGCGGGATGGCTGATGGGGATTCTATTCGCACCAATGTTCGGCCACCCAATCGGACGGCATGACGTAACGGGAAAAATGCCGCCGCCATTTCTTTTGGTTTTTCCGCTGTTCCCAAACCCAGCGGAGATGCTCCGTCGGGCGGCGCGGCACGGTGTTTTCCGACCAGCGGCCGAGGATGGCGTCCGGTGGTTTCGGGTGACCGGGAAAGGTGACGATCTTCACTCCCGCAGGCATGACCGGTGCCCGCAGGTAGCGCAGCGGCCAGACGCCCATCGAGTGGAGGCCGAAATGCTTGGTCCACTTCGGCGGCCAGAACTTGATCCCGCCGCGGATTCCTGCGGTGACGTAGTTCTGCTCGAACTGATATTTCCGCGAAAGGTTGGCCGGGTCCGCCTGCAGGTTTTCCAACATGTAGGGATGCCCGCCGATGGGAAACCGGAAGACGGAGGTCTGGCCGGTGTGTTTGAAAACGCGGACCCAGTTTCGCGCGGTGATGACGTCCTCGGGATTCCCGTGGGTGAAATAACCGTCGATGTTGGAAACGATCACCGAGTCGAGATCGATGAAAAGCGCGGTGCCTTCGAGGCCATCCAGCTCGCGGTTCCAAAGTGCGACTTTAGGCCATTTTCCCGGCACATCCGGCGGAATCTCACAACCGAGCGAAGGCAGCGGGCGGCAATCGACCTCGGGACGAATGCCGCTGAAATCATCGGTGAAACAGACCACCTTGAACGGCCCGGTAATGTTCCGCGCGACCATGGCATGGAGGATGTTTACATAGCGGGCGTCGTAAACGGTCCCCCATTTCATGCAGAAAATCAGCTTGGTAGTCATCGTTTCGGAAAATGCCGTGCGCGCGGACGAAAGCCATGAATCGCATGGAATCCGGGGGTAATGTAAGCAAAATCTCAGCTCCGGGGTGATGCGTCGAGTTCCTGGTAGATCTCGAGCGTCGCCCGGCACATGGCATCCAGCGTGAATGGCTCGCCCACCGGCAACGGGCTGCTGCGCGTGCGGATGATGTCACGGGTGACTTCCAACAGTGCGCCGTCATTTCCCAATGGCACCCGGCCATCGGGGAAAAGCGCCTGGTTAATAGGAGGATTCGACCCAGTAAGCGGGTCGCACAGACGTCGGTGACACATCCGGCACCTCAAGACCCCGCCGTGCATCCTCCGCGAAAGCTTTAGTTCACACCCTTTGGCAACACCATTCATGACGGCATCAATGCGGGGAGCTTGGTCAAAAGTCTGTCTCCAGCCTTGCCGCACCGGTGGATACGTGCGATCAAAACCATGTCATGGCCACCGTCCTGCCTCACCTTTCCTCCCTCAGACCGGATCTCATCCAGCGAATCGAGACGATGTCCGATGAGGATCTGCAACTGGTCCACGAAGTTCTCCTCCATGCGGAGAAAGACCGGCTTTGGCGGGAAATCTCCGCTGAAGCGGAAGAGGAACGGAACAGTGGCAAATGGGAACGGCTTCCGGAAATCGTCGCAGAGGTGCGGAGCCAACTGAGGCGGGCATGATCGTCTGTCTGGATACCATCCCCAGCCGATCCGCCTTGGCGATTTCATTTCAAAGCATTTGTAGCAAGTTCCCGGTAGACCTCGAGCGTCGCCCGGCACATGGCGTCCAGCGTGAATGGCTCGCCCACCGGCAGCGGGCTGCTGCGCGTGCGGATGATGTCGCGGGTGACTTCCAACAGCTCGCCGTCATTTCCCAATGGCACCTTGCCCTGCGGGAAAAGCGTGCCCAGCAACTCGCCGACCCCGCCGCAATCGTAGCCGACGACGGGTTTCCCCAGGGCCATCGCCTCCAGCACGGTGCGGCCGAATGACTCGGGCTGTTGGGAAAGCGCGAGGATCATATCGCTCGATGCCATGACTTCGCGGATGTCGCTGCGATGGCCGAGAAACGTGATCTCGTTGCCGATGCCGAGGCGGCTCACGATTTCCCGCAGCTCGTCCATATAGTCGCGCTTCTTCGGATGGGTGTCACCGGCGACCAGACCGTGGACAGGCACATTTTCGGCCTTCAGGGCGGCGATGAGGTTGAAGAAATCGCCGTGGCCCTTGAGCCGGGTAAGCCTTCCTGGCAGGAGCAGGACGCATTTCCCGGCGAGCCCCGGGTGCTCGGATTGCCATTTGGCGACCCAATCGGCCGGTGGCCTGAAATCCGGGCCGTAGCTCTCCGGCTCGATGCCGCGCGGGATGACACGGATGATATTCTCAGGCGTCTCCGGATAGTTTTCCAGGATGTAATCGCGGATGCAATTGGACACCGCGATCACCCGCTCGCCTTTGGTCATGATGGCGGAATAGCGGTTGATGGAATAGAATCCGTGCACCGTGCTAACCAGCCGCGGCCGCGTGGCCGGATCCATGCCGCGCCAAGCCAGCCACGTGATCCAGCCGGGAACGCGCGAGCGGATATGGACGATGTCCGGACGCTC
>Ga0163144_10011400_pt1 | contig 18805 bp, 11 predicted proteins | sample OliLak19BULKMAT1_FD_123175 | JGI IMG/M metagenome (GOLD analysis project Ga0163144, IMG submission 123175) | Freshwater microbial mat bacterial communities from Lake Vanda, McMurdo Dry Valleys, Antarctica - Oligotrophic Lake LV.19.BULKMAT1 | ecosystem: Environmental > Aquatic > Freshwater >... | reverse complement strand
CAGTACCTGACGCGCGCTCCCAAGGGCATCTTCCGCTACAAGACTCATGAGGAAGCCAACCTGGATCGCGACAAGTGGCAAGTGGCAGGGATTGTCGCGCGGCAGAAGAGCGCCCGCTCAGAGTGAGGGGTTCGCGCGACAATGGCTGATTTCACCCGACCAGCAACCTGGGAAGATCTCAAGCTGGTCGCCACGTGGCTCAACTCCGAGAATGCTCGCTACGCGCTGATTGGCGGCTACGCGATCGCCGCTCACGGCTACAACCGCTTCTCGGAGGATTTGGACATCTTGGTGGACCCCGCGCCGGACAACACCAGGCGCTGGATCGCGGCTCTCAGCAAGCTCCCAGATGGCGCTTGTCTTGAGCTCGCTGGACAGGACGACCTATTTCAGCGTGAGGCCCAAGGCGCGATTCGTGTGAACGACGAGTTCACCATCGACGTGATGCCAAGCGCGTGTGGTCACCACTACGACGAGCTTTCGCAGCACATCGAGGAGCGAGACTTCGAAGGCGTCAGGGTGCCGGTGCTGAGCTTGAAGGGCCTGCTCCTCACCAAGGAAGGCATGCGGGACAAAGATCGCGCTGACCGCCGCGTGCTCGAACAAGCGCTGGCGGCGCTGCATGTCGCGCCGCCGGTTGTCGGCGAATAGCCTTTTCTGACGCCGTGGGAGCGCCCCGATTGGGGCATGAATAGAATCTTCGCGCTGCCCGAGAATTCGGAAAGCCCCAAAACCGGGTCGTGGCTGGCTAGCGACGCGCCGGTTTGTTACTTCTGTTCGCGCCCAATGATCACGGAGTCCCTGGCTGCGGAGCTCGAACAACTTCTCTCCTTGAACGAGCTCACGGAGCTCAGCCGCGCCTGGCTCGGGCTGGAGCCGGAAAGCGTGGGCGGAACGGCAGCCAAGGCCTCCTTCGCCCGCGCGCTGGTTCAGCGCTGCTTGAAGCTCGACGCAGTCCCCGCGCTGCTGGACGCCGTCGAAGCCTCCGGCAAGCGGCTCACCGAGCCCATGCAGAAGCTTCGCAGCGACGGCTTGGTACTGGAGCCGACGCTCGGCCCAGGCGCGCAGGTAGGACGATACTTGATCCTGGAGGAGCTAGGCTCGGGACCCACGGCACGCATCTATCGTGCTCGCAAGGACGGGGAAGACGTGAGGCTGCGCGTGCTGCGCGGCACGGTCCGCCGACGCGACGCCGAGCGCGCCTTGGTGCAAGCTCGGCTTTGCGGAGCCATCGCTCACGCTGCCCTACCGGACGCGGTCATCTCCGAACCGCTCGAGTGGGCCGGGCAGCGGCTGCTGAGCGTCGCGCACGACTTTGTCGCGGGCGAGACGCTAGCGCAAATCCTGAACCGCGACGGCCCGAGGCACCTCAACGTCATCCTGCCGCTCGTATGGGCCATAGCCGAACCGCTAGCGACGCTGCACGCGGAGGGCCGCGTTCACGGCGCGCTCCACGCGGGGAACATCCTGGTCACGGATGCCACGCAGGCTGCGCCGAAGGTACGCTTGCTGGACGCAGGTGCCGGCTTGGCTCGACCCCCACTTTCGGATCCGGGTGAGCAGCGCTGGGTGGCCTCGCTCGCGCCGGAGGTGCTACGTGGCAAGGCCCTACTTCCTGAAAGCGACGTCTACGCCGTCGGCGTGTTGATCTACGAGTTACTCTCGGGAAAGCCGCCGTTTACCGGCACTTCGGCGGCTGACGTTGCGCTCGGCCACTTGATAGAAACCCCCGAGGCGCTGTCGTTCGTAGCTCCGGGAAACGGAGCGTCGCCTGCCGTCGAAACGCTGGTACGCGCCCTCTTGGAGAAGAGCCCCGAAGCACGACCGCGCACGGGCGCCGAGCTTCTGGAGGGGCTACGCAAGTTGTGGCACAACTCGCAGCGGCCACCGAGCTTCATCACGGACGAGCGCTTGCCGGAGATGTTCGAAGCACTGGGTCAAGCTCCTGACGACGATGCCGCCGCGGCGAAGCTCGAGTCCATGCTCGACCTCGGCGCCGATCCAGGTCGCCTCGCCGAAGGCTTTCTGAACCTGGCGAAGCAACTGCGCGCACGTGACGAAGCTGGTAGCCGCCGCGCGGTGCCCCGACTGCTAGCACGGGCCGCGCGCCTGTACGAGAAGGCGTCGCTCCACGAGTCGGCCGAAAAGCTCTACAAGGGGCTGCTCAAGCTGGAGCCCGACAACCGCGCGACCGCGAAGGCGCTGGACAAGGTGCGGCGCACGCTCGGCAAGCACGAAGACTTGGTGGAGTCTTTGCTCGACCGCAGCGAGCGCTCCAGTAGCAGTAGCGAACGCGCGGAGTACCTGCACGCCATCGGTGACGTGTACGCGAACGACCTTGACGACAAGGGACAAGCTTTGGTCGCCTACGCGCAAGCCTTCTGTGCTGACCCCACCGTAGACAGCTACGCCGAAGCTGTCGAACGCCTCGCCGGCACGCGCTTTCAGGCCTGGGAAGAGGTATTCGGGCTTTGCCTGGAAGCCACCACCGAGGAGCTCTCGGTCGAAGCTCAGCATGACTTGTACGCCCACATGGCGCATTGGTACGCGGACAAGGTGGCGCGCCCGGACCTGGCACTGCCGTGGCTCCACAAGGTGCTGGAGATTGAGCCTAGCCACGAGCGCTCGCTGGAATCCTTGTGCCAGATTTATAGACGCGCTCAGCAATGGGCGGAGCTGGGCCAGGTTCTACTGAAGCGGGCGGACGTGGCCGCACCCAACGTGGCGCGAGACCTGCGCGCGGAGTCGGCCGAAATCGTCTCCAGCAAGCTGGGAAGCTCGCAGGCGGCACTCGAGCTCTACGACTCCGTAGTCAACGAAGACCCGGGGCACGAGCGTGCGGTGCGCGGCATGGTCGAGCTACTCCGCCAAGCCGGGGACCACAAGCGCGCTCTCACCGTGCTGAAGGGGCAAGCGGCGTCGATGTCCGGAGAAGAGCGGCGCGCGCTACTCTGTGAAATCGGCGAAGGCTACGAGGTCGATGTCGATGACCTGGACCAAGCCGAGAAGGCCTACAAGACGGTGCTGGCCGAGGACGGTCGTTCGAACGAGGCGCTGCGCGGGCTCAATCGCATCTACAGCCGGCAAGGCCGATACCAGGAGCTGCTGCAGGTGCTGGAGCGCGAGACAGCCCTAGCCGTAACCGCCCGCCAGAAGATCACGCTTTTGGAGCGAATTGCTGGGATTTGTGACGAAGAATTCTTGGACCACGCGAAGTCAGCCAGCGCTCTCGAGCAAGTGCTGGAGCTCGACCCGACACGTATGGACTCAGCGCGTGAGCTAGGCCGACACTATCGCTCACTCGAGCGCTTCGCGGATCTTGCCGAGCTGTACCAATCGCAGCTCGACAAGAGCCAGGATGACAAGCTGCGCGTGGAGGCGGCGCTGGCTCTGGGACGGCTCTTGGGCAGCGAGCTGTCGGCACCGCAGCGCGCGATTGACGCGTACGAGCTGGTGCTGTCACTAGAGCCAGGACAGAAGGCCGCGCTCGACGCATTGGCAAACCTGCGTGCTACGGCGGGCGACTCCGCAAGCGCGCTCGACGCCATCGAGGCACTGGCAGAAACGGCCAAGACCTCCAAGGAGAAAGCCGAGCAGTATCAGCGCGCCGCGGTCCTGCTCGAGCAGCAGGGCGACCTGGAGAGCGCTATCGCACAGCTCAAGCGGGCCATAGATACCTGCCCCGAGGACGGCGCGGCGCGCGCGAAGCTCAAGACCAAGTACGTGACGATGGGCAACTACTCGGGCCTGGCCGAGTTGCTCGACGAGGAGCTGGAGAACGCCAAGGGTGATCGCAGCCGCGCCAAGCTGGCTGGCGAGATAGCCGTGCTTTGCCAGCGGCACCTGCAAGACCCAGAACGAGCCAGCTCGATGGCGCAACTGGCCTTCCATCTCGACCCGACCGAACCGGGCGCGTTGCGCGTGCTAGGGCGCTTGGCTTACGACGACGGCCGGTTCGCGGAAGCTGCCAAACGGCTGGAGCCAGTGGTCTCGGTGCTGGATGGCATGGAGACGTCTGAGTCCTCCGAGCTTGCGCGGCTCTACATCGAAGCCCTCGCGAAAGCGGGCTCCACCGAAAAAGCGCTGGTGATGATCGACGGTCTGCAGCGCTTCTTCGCCGACGACGCGCGCTCGCTGCTCGCGATCGCGGAGCTAGCCTCGAAACACGGGGCGCCGGAGCAAGCCTACCTGCTCGCCACGAACCTAACGCAGCGACTTGGCGGGGAGCTCGGCTTGGGTGAAACGGCGCGGGCTGAACGGCTGCGTGGCGAGGCGCTGATCGAGCTTGGCCGGCATGAAGAAGCCATTCAGGCTCTGGAGAGCGCTCTGCACACCGATGCTCGCGACCTCTCACCGCTGGACGGCATCGCCAAGGCGCTGTCTCTGCTCGGTCGCTATGACCAAGCTCTCGAGACCCTGTATCGCAAGCTCGAGCGCACGCAAGGTGAGGGCCGCGCCAAGCTGCTCTTGCAAATCGGCGACTTGGCAGCCAGCCGGCTGAACAACCCCGACTATGCCGCCAAGAGCTACCTGCTGGCGCTGAGCGAGAAGCCGAATGACCGGGATATTCTGGCCAAGCTCATGCAGCTGTACGGAGCGGAGAAAGACTGGCCGAAGCTGATTCAGGTGATCACCAAGCTTGCCGAGGTAGTGGACGAGAAGAAGCACAAGGCCAAATACCTGCACACGGCGAGCATGATCGCGTCACGCGAGCTGGGTGACAGCGCGCTTGCGCAAAACCTGCTGGAACGCTCGCTGGAATACGATCCATCCTTGGGAGCCGCGCTCGACGAAGCGTTGGCTTTGCGCCAAAAGGCGCGCGATTGGGAGGGCGTGAAGAACCTACTCAAGCTACGGGTAACGCACGCGCAAGCCGCGGGGGATACCGAGCTCTTGCTGGCGACCCTGTGGCAGTTAGCGGACGTCTACGAACGGCACCTAAAGCGCATGGAGCAAGCGATTGCCGTTTGCTCGTCGGCGCACGAGGTTGAACCGGAGAATACGCGCTGGGCTGAACGACTGGCGCGGCTCTACGCGGAAGACCCCGCCGGCTCGTTCGCGGAGGCGGTACAGCTGATCGGTGAATGGGTGGAGCGTGACGCGTATCAGAGCGAGCCTTATCAGCTGCTACGGCGCATCTACACGGGCGTCCGGCACGCCGACGGCGCCTGGAGCGCCTGCCAGGCGCTGCACGTGCTGGGTCGGGCGGAGCCAGACGAGGAGCGTTTCTACGCGCGTATGCAGAATGAAGAGCCACAGCCCACGCAGGACCATCTGGGGCTCTCCGACTGGCCCGAGTACATCCTGCCCCCTGAGCACGATTCGGCGCTGACGGCGTTGATGGCGCTACTCGAACCGATTGCGCTCTCGACGCGCGGACGTGGCATCGATGCCTACGGATTGACACCCGAGCATGCACTCCACGCTTCGACCTATCCGTACGGTCTCGTGCAGGCCATCCACAGCGCCGCCGACGTGCTCGGCGTGCCAGAGCCGGTCATCTTTCAGAACCAGGCCGATCCGGGTGTGCTCACCTTCCTACCGAGCAGTCCGGCGTCTATCGCGCTCGGAGCGGGGGCGTTCGGCGCGGAGCTGCCGCTCGTGACCACCAGCTTCGTCGCAGGTCGCAGCCTCACCTACTTCGTGCCCGGCTTCTTTTTGCGGCAGGTTTTGAGCAACACGACGGCGCTCAAGAGCTGGGTATTTGCGGCCATTCGCCTGGTCAAGCCGAAGTTCCCGGTGACGATCGAGCTCGAGCCGATCGTGCACCAGGCTTCGAAGGAGCTGGCGCTCACGCCGCTTCTAGCTCGCCAGCGCGAACAGCTAACGGATGTGGTCTCCAAGCTGCTGCGGTCCACCGAATCGCTGGACCTGAAGAAGTGGGCTCACTCCGTGGACTACGCAGCAGACCGCGCCGGGCTGGTGATGTGTCAAGACCTCGAGCAGGCCGTCTCGCTGATCAAGGCGATTCCTGCTGAGGAAGGCGCCCCGCCCGTGAACCTGCGCATCGAGAAGCTCATCACCTACTCGGTGAGCACGGCCCACCTCACGCTGCGCGAGCGACTCGGCGTCGGCGCCGGCAACTAGCCAAGCCCCAACGCCGGGGACTAGTTGTCCCGCCAGAAGGCGAACGCCTCGTCAAGGTACACCTCCTTGGCACCGTGGCCTCCGGGGTGGGGAGAGAGTCGAACTGGCCAGCCAGCGCTTTTCAGGCGCTCGGCTAGGGAGCGCGCGGCGCTGCCGACGCTATCCTGAATGCCGTAGCCAATGTAGACGGGCTTGGGCAAGAGACCCCGCAAGGCGACGCTAGGCAGGTCCGCGCCGCCGGATAGCACCGCGAAGCCGTCCGCCTCGAGCTCCCTCCCAAGCGCCAGACCAACAGCGAAGTACGCGCCGGACGACGACCCAGCCACGTACAGCCGACTGAAGCGCGATCCGGTCAAGGTTTCGAGCTTGAGCCGTTTCGACATGAGCTCAGCCACGATTTCCTGAGCGAAGCGGGCGTGCGCTGCTGGGGTGGTCGGCCAACCCCACCATTGTTCGTGACCCTTGGGAGCGAGACCACGCCGCCCGCGCGGGATGAGCGCCGCGACCCCCGCCCGCTGTGACGCGCTTGCGACCACCTTCTGAAAGTTGGTCTTGACCGCGCTCGTCTTCGTCGGTGGCAGGATCCCGTGCAAGTAGATGATGAGCTCCTGGGTTGGCGCCGCGGGAAGCACGTAACACGTCGATTCATCGAGCGCGGACAGCACGTCGGTGCAAAACTCCGCCGCAATCTTCGGCGGAACCGGCGGCCAGGCAGAGCGCGAGATCGGCTCCGCTAGCGGCGGCGAAGGCGCGAGCGACACGGGCCCGGCGGGCGCCGCTTCCGGCATGCGAGCGGGGGCGACCGGTGCTGAAGCCAACGTCGACGCTAGAGACACTGGAGCGCGCACGCTAGAGGCCCCTTCTTGACAGGCGAGCGACAGGGCCGCGACGGCCAGCATCGTCGCCGCTCCGAAGTGGTCTGCCTGATTTCTCCCTGATGCGGTATCCTGGCCGAGCATCGTCGAGCGCTCCTAGCCGGCGAGCGCCGCGTCGTACTCCGGAATGGCCGGAGTCTCGCGCGCCAGCCGCTGCAGCTCTTGCACCATGGGCAAGTCGAAGAGCGACGCAGAGTATCCAGCCGGCGCGCCCGAAAGTGGCACCCCATACGTCCGAAAGCGCGTCACGACCGGAAAAAACATGCAGTCCGCGATGCTGAAATCGCCGAGCAAGAAGGGACCTCCCGAGCTTGAGAGGGAGGCCTTCCAAATGTCGAGCACTCGGGCGACTTCAGCGTCGATATCGGGACCTACTGGAGTGCGCTCGGCGCGTCCGCGTAGGTTCATGCTCATTCGGCTGCGTAGCGCCGGAAAACTGCTGAGCATTTCGCAAGAGATGGCGCGGCCGCGGGCGCGGAGTTTCTGATCCGCCGGCCACAGCTGCGCGGTGGGGTTCAGCTCGGCCACGTACTCGGCGATGGCCAGGGACTCATGCACGCTAAGTGAGCCGTCCACCAGCACCGGCACCTTGCCAGCGCCGGAGAAGCCGAGGATGCGTGGCTTCCAATCGGCCTCGGTCTTCAGCCCGACATCGTGCACGCGGAACTCAGCTCCGGCGTGCTTCAGCGCCAACCAGGGGCGTACGCTCCAGGACGAATAGTTCAAGTTTCCACAAACCAGACGCAGCATGGAAAAACCTCCGAGCGAGGCTGCCAGAACCAGAGCCCCCAGTCGAGGTCCAGGCCCTTGGCCCAGCTGGTGCGGTATTCTGGCCGACCATCGTCGAGCGCTCTGGCTCAGGGAGCGGGCGCATACGAAAGTGGACACTCCGGAGTGCCGACACGGAATCGTTCGTGCGCACCGCTGCAGCTCTGGCTCGGGTCGTCATTGAGGCCCGGCACGATGGCGCCACACGGGAAGCTGCCCAGCACGCTCTCCCAAAGCGGCTCGCCCGTTAGTGCTCCGTCGACGGTTCTGTAAAGCACGTTCGCGCCGATATCGGAGCCGGAGCCGCCCGCTCCGCGCAAGCTGCTGGCAGCACCCAGGTAGGCGACGCAAGCGTCGTCGTCGGCCGCCTCGAGCGGCTCTAGGAAACGCTTTTCTAGCGGCGAGAAGGACACCGCGCCTAGTCCGGGGCTCTGCGTCGCGCAACGCTCGAACTGCCATTCGTCAGCGCTGCCTGCCCAGAAACCTACACCATTGAAGCCACGCGTCAGGGAGTGGGTGACGCTGGCCGCGTACCGCGCCCCGAGGTTACCTGCGCCGCGCAGCAGGTGAAAACCGTTGGTCACTCGAGCCGCTGTGACGTTGGAAATCCGCGTTTCTGGCGCAGCGTCGATGGACACCCCACCTGCCGCTTCGAACACGACTCCGTCCACGACTTGAGTGCTGGAAGCGAGCCTCTCCGGGAGCTCGCAAGGGTCCGCCGCTTCGCAGCGGGACTCAATCCGAAAGCCGAAACCGAGCGAGTCCCGCACCAAGTTGCCGTACATCCGGGCTCCACCCGGCGGGTACGGGGGCGGCTCGTCGAACGGTGACCTGGCGTGACGACCGACGACCGCAAACCCATTGACCACCACCTCTGCCAGGTTGTTCTCCAGAAGCGCGTCTCGGCTCTCCTCTATCTGAATCCCCACTTCCCCCCGCATGCCAGAGCCGGAGTAGGCACCGGCCGCGGCTGCATAGCGCGAGTGCAGGTAATTCCGACGAAATGTGATGCGATCGGTCCTCACCGCCTCGAAGGCGTTGTGATAAAAATCGTAGGCTTCACATTCCTCGACGAGCACGTTTTCGGAGTGCAACAAGCGCAATAGATGCGAATGCCGCGCGTTGTTGGAGCTGGCCATCAAGAGCCGTCGCAGCGTAACGTCGCGACTCTCCAAGACGAGAGCCACGCTACCCACGTCTACGCCGCTTGGAACGTCCAAGCGGTGTTCGTTGGTCAACACCAGCCCTTCGACGATCCAATGCGCGCAGCCCTCTAGTCGCAACGGAACCAGCGCGCCGTCGCCCTTCAACTTGACGCTGCGTTCGACCTCCGCTCGCACCACGATCGGGGCGCCGGGAAGGCCGAGCTGGGCAGTGCCACGGCAATCCACCGAAAGGACCCCAGTAGTGTCCGGCGTGTATTCCCCCGCAGCGAGCTGCAGCGTGTCGCCTGGTCGTAGCTGCTCCGTCGCGAAGGCAAGTGAGTACCAAGGGCGCGAGCGCGTACCTGGATTCAGATCGCTACCTTCTGGCGACACATAAAAGGACGTCGGAACGTCAGCGCCGATGGGAACGTCCCCGCCGCCCGAACAGCCGCACAAGGCTGCGAAGGCTAGAAGGGTGGTGTGAAACACCAGCTGTCGAAATCGGCGGAGCCGCCGCGAAGCGCCCGAGCTATCTGCAAGCGGCCTGAACACGAGCCGTCGCAGGCGCGTTCGGGTAGCGCTGCACGAAGCGAGCGGCTGCCGCTCGCGCGGTTTCGACGCGGCCCGCGGAGCATAGGGCGAAGACTCTTGCTGCATCCGCTTCAGCGCGCAGCATACCTGCAGGAAACTTGCGATCGTAGCTTTCCAGCTTCGACAGAGCCAAGGCACCTTTACCGTTGCGAAGCGAACCTTGCACCTGGGCTAGCAACGCGGCTTCATCCTGCAAGCGCAAGTTGGGCGCCGGCTTTCCGGACCGCGGAGTGAGGCTCGGCGGCTCGGAAACGCGAGGCGCCTCTTCGACGACAACCTCCTCGACGGGCCGGCTGTCTTGCACCGGCAGCACCATCCGCGCGGTCGTTGGGGCCCAGGAGAGGGCGGGCGCCTGCTCGACCGCTTCTGGCGCGCGACTGGCTACGAAGAAGCCGGCCGCGCCAGCGGCAACGGCGCCAGCCACTACTAGGCCCTTTACGAGTGCGCCGGCGCTAGCCGCCTGCGTGCTGATGGCCACGGTAGAGGCTGTTAGAGCTCCCGCCGCGGCGATGCGGCTCGCCACGGCTCCGTGCAGGCTCCTAAGCTGTGCGCTCGTTGGATCGTCGCCGGCGCGAGCGAACTCTACCAAGCGATGGGCGGGGCGTTCCAGGCCAGTCACGACTTTTCCTTGCCGAGGCGCTGGGCGACCAACGCCTCGAAGGCGCGCCGCGCAGCGCGCAAGCGTGAGTAGGCGGTATTAAGGTTGAGGTCCAGCGCTTCGGCGGCCTCCGCGACGCTGGTCTGCTCCAGCTCCACCATGATCAAGAGCGCGCGCCTTTCGTCGTCCAGCTCATCCAAGATCTGGTGAAGGAGCTCCGTGGCCTGATGCTGGACGGCCTGCTCGAACGGGCTTTCGTGACCTGGCGCGGAGAGAGCCTCCATGAGCTCGCGCGGCGCCAGCACTTCACGACCCGCGGCGCCACGTGACTTCCTGCGGTGCCGCGCCGCGACGCGAAGCACAATCCCGAAGACCCAAGTGCGAAGGCTGGAGCGACCCTCGAACTCGGGAAGCCTTCGGTGAACGACGAGGAAAACATCTTGAGCAGCGTCTTCGAGAGCCGGCTCGGGAACGCCGAGGCGCCTCAGGTTGCGCCAGACCAGCTTGGCGCAACTTTCATACACCTCCGCAAAGGGAGGTGCTGAGGGCCGCGTGTGGACCGATCCGACGCTTTCAGGTTGTGACAAGGCTCGCGATGCCGGCCCCCATTTCGGGGCAGGCGTCACTTGAGAGTATCAGTGCACCGCAGCGGCAAATTCCGTGATCTGACGCAACATATGACGAAGGACGGCAGTGACACTTCAAAATTCCATTGTCAGCCCGGTTCTAGCAAAGGGAGAAAACCTCGGAATTTCAAACACATCCCCCACTCCTAGGAGGACAAACGTCGGCCGATAGGGGCGAGCTGAAAAGCCGACGTCCAGAGTGGCCGATAGCCATGAGGTGGCGCGGAGCCGTCCCCGCAGCGCCGCGACTCCGGCAAGCAAGAGCACGCTGCCGGTGTCCGGATGAGTGACCCCGAAAGCGCGAGCCTTCAGGTAGTCGAGCTCCGCCCCGGCGCATACCTCCAGCGCGGCGAGCTCCGAAGGCAGCGCTTGGAAACAACCCAATAGCTCGGCGTTGTAGAGGTCAAGCTCCGCCCCAACGCTGGGGCGATCCGGGCGGTACACGCTGCGAGGTTGGTGGAGGGCCCCTGAAAGCTCCAAGCTGACTAGCCGGTAGCGCAGGCCCGCGCCGAGCGACGCGAAAGCGGAGGGACCGCTGAGTAGCTTGAACAGCGCGCCCACCGACAGCTGCAAGTACGGGGACACGCCGAGCGGACCTGCTTGCGCCTCGGGCGCCTCCGCTCCTGCTCTGGAAGCCTCCGGCGCGCGCGCTGGCCTAAGCGCCGGAGTTTCCTCCGATGGAGGGGCTGCCTCGGGGTCGAGTGATGCTGTCGGATCGATAGCAAGCGCTATGACTACCGACGTGGCCAGCGCGATGGCGTCGCAAGACTCGCCCTCGAGCCGCTTCTGTCCTTTGCCAGTCTGCGTCTCGAAGTGGAGGTCGGCCACGTAGCGCGAGTCGCCTTCGCGACGAACTTCCACGAGGACCTTCAGCTGCCGCTCGGGCGAGTCGGGCCTAGCGCCGCCGAGCAAGCGCGTCACTTTTCCACGAACCTCCGGACCTCGCTGGCACTCTGCAGGAGCCAGCCACTCTAGGGTTAGACCTGGTGACTCTGTCGACGCTTGCGACGCTTGCGCCAATGCCGCGCTCGGCCCGGCCAAGGCCAGGGAAGCGGCTCGAACGGCGATGAAGGCGGCGCGGAGACCCAAGGTTTCTAGCCTCTAACCTACTGAGCTGAAATCAGGAACTGATTCGGGGCCGTGACTCTAGGGCGGGTGGTGTGAAACACCAGCTGTCGAAATCGGCGGAGCCGTCGCGTGGAGGGGAGGCTCAAAATGCTTTGCTTTTTGAGGGGACGAGGCGCGTGCCTCCTCCCCCAGGACAAGTCTAGGAGACTGGAGTTTGAAAAACACCAGTCTCCTAGGGCGGCTATTTTGCCGTTAGGCTAGACCCAAGCGGTCCATGTCGTCCTCTTCCAGGCCGAAGAAGTGCCCGACCTCGTGTAGCACCGTCACGGCTACCTCTTCGCGCAGCCCAGCCTCGTCTTCGAAAGCGCACGCCAAGTTGTGGGAGAAGATCAGAATACGGGTGGTCGTGGGCGGAGCATCCGGACCGGCTAGCTGCTCGTCGGTCGCGCCATCGAACAAGCCGAGCGACCGAGGATCGACGCCGTCGGCGACCAGCGCTTGACTGGGGCGCGGCTCTACCATGACGGCGACTACGCCAAGGCGCCGGCCAATGCCCGGCGGAAGCTCAGCCAAGGTGGCTTCCACCTCCTCGCCGATGATGCCTTCGTAATTGCGGATGGGAGCGAAAGTCGAGAGGCCGTCTAGCCGCAGAACCTCGAGGAACGCGCGGACCTTATCGGCTTCCTGCTCCAACGCTTCGTAGCTTAGGCCGGCGGCGTAGTGGGCGTCAGCTGACTCCGGCTCTTCGGAGACCCAAGAAAGCGCGTGGACCAGCGCGCGTGCCGGGTCTTCCGCGAGCAGCCGCTCGAACTCGTCTTCGAAGGCATCTTGGTGCATGCAGCTCGCGCCCTTCAGCGAGTGACGGGCAGACGGCGGCTGCGAAACTCGATAGGTTGGCGTTGGCGATCGACGACGCTACCGGTGCCTTCATCCGCAGTCAGCGGCTGGGCTCGCGAAGGTTCGACGCCCCAGTCGGCAAAGTCGTGCGGCAGGTCACCGGGCAGCGCGGGCTGCTCGGTGCGCTCCAGCAACTGAAAATCGTGCCGAGCTACGAGCTGTAGCGGCAACCCCCGCTCGGGGCCCTGCTCGGCGAACCAGGCGCGCGCGCGCTGTACGTTGCCGATCAAGACTTGGTGCTGCGGATCGGTACGGGCCGCGGTGAGAAAGTGCTGCTGCATCGCCGGAATATCGCCGCGCAGTTGGGCAATGCAGGCCAGGTAATTCCAGGCCAGCCCTGGCGTGGGGTGACCGAAGTCGAGGGCCTTCTGCGTATGCTCTGCCGAAAGACCCAGCTCGCCCTCGCGAAAGTACGCGCCAGCCAAATCGAGGTGCGCGGGGGCATGGTCGCCGAGGCGACTCAAGATACCGCGACAATCCTCCACGCCTTCCTGGTAGCCCTCCTGCAAGCCCTTGTTCTCGGCGAACCAGCCGTTCATCAGGGCCGTGTCGGCTTCCGAGGCGTCGAAGGGCACCTTCAGCTCCTGAAAGTCCTCCGTGAAATAGCGTTCGCGATCCAGCCAGCCGGCGCGCTCCGCGTCCTGAAAGTCGTGCGTGCCCGGAAACACCGAAAGGCACGAGAAGATGAACTGATGGGGCTTGGCGCGCGCCAAAAAGTCGAGCGTCTCGCGAAATGTTTGCGCCGTTTCACCACGGTTGCCGATCATCATATAGAAGCGCACGTGCACCCCGTACTTCTTGGCCATCTCGGCGGCCTCGATGATCTCGTCGATGGTGATCTTCTTGTGAATCTTTTCCAGGATGCTGGGAGAGCCGGTCTCCACGCCCAGGCTCAGTCGTTGACAGCCGGCCAAGCGCATTTCGCGCAAGAGTTCTTCGTTCAGCACGTCGACCCGTGTGTCGCAGCTCCATAAGAATTTCAACTTGCGGTCGCGGATCCCTCGACACAACTCGAGCACGCGCTTCTTGTTGGTGGTGAAGGTGTCGTCTTTGATTTGAAGCATCTTCACGCGCGCACGTGAGGTGGCATGCTCGAGAGCGTCGAGCACGTACGGTACGGATTGGCCGCGGAAGCCGCGACCCCAGCTGCTCTCGGCGCCGCAGAACGTGCAGGCCCAGGGGCAGCCTCGCGAGGTCATGAAGATGTGAGTATCGAAGTATTCGTGAGGTGAAGCCAGCGTATCGAGATCCTGAATCGCGTCGCGCGACAGGCCCTGAACCACGTCGTTACCCTCGCGATACCAGGTTCCGGCGATCCCCTTGGTGGAGGCCCCCAGGCTCAGCCGCTCGACTATCTCCATGAAGCTGGCTTCGCTTTCGCCGGCGCAGAGCGTGTCGATCTCCGGGTAGTGCCGCATCACTTCACGCGGCAGCGGCGTGGCATGCGGACCGCCAACCACGATGTGCGCTCGGGGATGGCGCTTGCGGATCTCCTTGACGGTGATGCCCACGCCGCGTCGGTTGGCGGTCCAACAGGAGAGCGCGAATACCTCGGCGTCCAGCGCTTCGACCGCCTCTTCCACCCGGCTCCAAGCGAAGGCCGAGAGATTGAACACCTTGACCTGGTGCCCGGCGCGGATCGACTGCGCACCCAGGCTGAGAAGACCGTACGGAGTCTGGAAAAAGTCGGCGTCCAGGTCGCCCTCTCGATAGTCGGAGGGCGGTCCACCTTGCTCCGGCAGAAGCCGAGGCTCACCTCGCGCCGGGATCTTCCAAGGGGGCGGGTAGAGCAGGGCAATCCGCATTGGCAAGCACTTTCGCACCGCGTTCCGCCCGAGGCAAATCGCAACCCAGAGTGGCGCTGAGCGCCCTGCTTGCCGGGCGCCGCTTTGAAGGCGCCCTTTTCTGAAGCTCGCTCTCAGCCTACTTGGCAACCTGGCGACGCTTGCAGGCGAGCGTGCAATCCGGGCTTCCGGACGGGCCGTCGTCGCACTCCTCAGTGCCTTGCTTTACCTTGTCGCCGCAGCGGGCCGCGAGCGTGCAGTCGGTGTTGCAAGTGCCGTAGTCGCCGTTGTTGCCACCCGGCAGGTCACATTGCTCCGGGCCGTTGCGAACGCCGTCGCCACAATACGGCGCTGCATCGCATTCGTAGCTGCAGCCGCCAGACTCGGGCGCATACGGCACGTTATCGAGTCCGTCATCGCACTTCTCACTACCCGATGCGTCGATAGTCCCATCGCCGCAGAACGGGCCCCAGTCGCAGCTGGTCGAGCAGCCTTCGTAGGTGTCGTCGTTGTTGGCGCTGCCCGCGTCGCAGAGCTCGAAGCCCGACTGCACGGTGCCATCGCCGCAGTAGGCCGGAGGCATGCAGAGCGGGCCGCACGACGTGGCGTTTTCCTTGTAAATGTCGTCGTTGAAGCCGTTGTCGCAGATTTCTCCATCGCCGGCCTGGACCTCGGCGTCGCCACAGCGCGGGCCGAAGTCGCACTTGTTCGTGCAACCATCGTAGCTGCCAGTGTTGGCCAGCGTGCCATCGTCGCATTCCTCGTAGGGGTCGTCCGGCGTGCCGTCACCGCACAGCGGGCCGAATTCGCACTTGTTCGTACAACCACCGTAAGCCGTGTCGGAGGAGAACTGGGCATTGTCGCACTTCTCGGCGCCGTTAATCAGGCCGTCGCCGCAGTACGGCTTGATCGTGCAAGTAGCGGTGCAGTTCGAGCCGGCAGTGCCATTGGTGGAGCCGTCGTCGCACAGTTCGTTACCATTGAGGATGCTGTCGCCGCAGCGTGCCCCCGGTTTGCAGTCGTAGCCGCAGGAGCTTGCGCCGTAGGTTTTGCCGTTGTTGGTGCCTAGATCACAGCCCTCCGTGCCGTTCTTGGCGCCATCGCCGCAATAGCCGCCCAGCTTGCAGTTGGTCTTGCAGCTGGTCGCGCCATAGCTGGCATCGTCATTCGCGTTGCCCTTGTCGCAATCCTCGAAGGCGGCCTGCAGCACGGCATCGCCGCAACTGGCGAGGGCCTTGCAGCCGGGCGCGCAGGCGGTGGCTGGCGTGCCCGCGGTTCGATACAGATCGGTATTGGTGCCGTTGTCGCAGACTTCGCCAGTCTGCCTGACCGAATCTCCGCAGAACGAACGCGCCGTGCAACTCGTATTGCAACGACCGGCGATGGTGTTGGAGTTGTTGGCGCCGTCATCGCAATACTCGTCTCCCACCACGATGCCGTCGCTGCAGACCGTTTCGCAGAACGAGCGCGGCGCCAGGAAGCCGGCCAACGTGAGCCGGAAATTCGAGGCGTTGCTGTGGCGCTCGGCGTGGAACAGCACGATCTCGTAGACGCCGCCCTTGACGAGCCCGAACCGGCTGTCGGCGGTGTCGTTCAGCTCAGCGGTACTGAGGCAGCCCCCGAGCGCCGGCAGGGTGTCGGCCGAGTGCACGGTACAGTTGCTATCGACGCCGCCGCCGGTTCCGTCGTCGCCAAGCACGACTCGTCCAAACTTTTGGGAGTGTAGGCCGCCGAGGTCTACTGCGAGACCACCATTGATGAAGACCCACACGTCGTCATCGCCTTGGAAGGTGAGCGCCTCGCCCCCCTTGTACTGGAAGAAGTAGCGAAGCTCGCTAGTGAAGCCGAAATTCCTGGATCTACACGTAGCGTCGCAACCGTGGCATGCGGTATCGAGGTCGCGTAGGTTGCGAACGCCATTGCCGTTGTCGCACAGCGCCACCTCATCGCCGATGTTGCCGTACCCCTCGTCCTCCCCCAGCGGGAAAAAGTTGCCGTTCGCGTAACTGTAGGTCTCAGATGTGCTTCCGCCTTGCTGGGCTAGCGTCAATGTCCTGGTGAACGGCGTGATCTGAATCGGACCGTTTTCCCCCTCCGTAGCGTCGGGATTCGTGCTCCGGAACCAGAGCTTGAAGGTCTCCGCGCTCAGGATGCCGGTCTCGTTACGGTTGTCGATGACGAGCTTCGGCTTACCGTTGGCATCCAACTCACCACAGTTGGCGGCGTTGGCCGATGTGCAGGCCGGGCCTGCAATGCCACGGAACTCATCCAGGGTTTCGTACTGGAAGTCGGGGTGTCCGCCCGCGGTCAGGGCGTTGCCGGACTTGAAGTCCCGGTAGGTGACGCTCATCTCGATCGAAGGCGGCAGGGTCGTCTGGCCCGAACAGGTCCAGCCCGGCAGCTCGACCTCGCACAGGTCATCGCAGCCGTCGCCGGGATCGACGTTGCCGTCGTCGCACTCTTCGGTGCCCGTCTTCAGCCCGTCGCCGCAGAACACATTCACGCGCGGGTCCGGCCCGACCGTGACGGTAGGCTCGGGCTGGCAAGTGGGGCCGCAGCCATCGCCCGCGATCTTGTTGTTGTCGTCGCAGCCTTCTCCGCCCTCGATCACATTGTTGCCGCAAACGGCGAGCGTGCAGTTGCCTTGCGCCGGACAGGCGAAACCGGGCTCGACCTTGCAGCCGGCGTTGCAGCCGTCACCGCTGGTGATGTCGCCGTCGTCGCACTCCTCGATGCCGCGCTTCAAGCCGTCGCCGCAGCGCGGGATGCAAGGAGCATCTGGAGCCGGGCAGACCCAGCCGGTAGCGAGCACGCAATTGTGGCAGCCGTCAGCGGCGTTGGTGTTGGCGTTGTCGTCGCACTGCTCACCCGGTTCCACAGTCCCGTTGCCGCAGGCTGGCTTGACGCAGGTGGAGGGGCCGAGGCCGACGCAGGTATAACCAGATTCCTCTTGGCAGGCAGCGGAGCAGCCCTGGTTGAGCTTCGGTGGGTCGCACTCCTCACCAGCCTGAACGATGCTGTCACCGCAGAACGGATTTCGGAAGCACACGCCGGGCTGAGGGCAAGTCCAACCGGCCTGCACCTTGCACGCTGCGTCGCAACCACTGCCGACCATCGGTGGGTCGCAGGTCTCGTTCAGCTCGATGACGCTGTTGCCGCAGACCGCGGTGGCTGCGACGGGGGTCACGCTCTTACAACCCGCCTTGCAGCCGTTGGTGCCGGGGGGATCGCAAATTTCGCCCGGCTCAACCACGCTGTTGCCACAGGAGATGCTGGAAACGCAGGCGCTGGGCTGGCCCGTGCAGTTGAAAAACGGCTCTTCCGTGCAAGCTGCCGAGCAGCCGTCGCCGCTGTCGCGATCGGAGTCGTCGCATTGCTCGGGAGTCCTCACCAGGCCATCGCCACAAATCGGCAAGCAACCGTTGGCGTTGCAGCGCCAACCACTCTCGACGGCGCAAGCGCTCGAGCAGCCATCGCCACTAGCCATATTGTCGTCGTCGCAGGCTTCGTCCGGAGTACGCACGCCGTTGCCGCACACCCTTTGGACGCACGCGGCGCCAGGCGGGCAATCGTAGCCGGCCTCGAGCTGACACTTCTCGTCACAACCGTCACCAGCCATCGGCGACAGGTTGACTTGGTCGTCGCACTCTTCACCGCGCTCACGCACCCCGTTGCCGCACTCCGACACGGGCACGCAAGGCTTGCTCGGCCGTATGCAGGCAAAGCCGCCCTCGACCGTCTTGCAATCGGCAGCGCAGCCGTCGCCCGCTTCGCTGTTACCGTCGTCGCACAGCTCCGAGCCTTCGAGGACTCCGTTGCCGCAAATCACGACCTTCACACAGCCGTCACCAATGCTGGAGCAGTCGTAGTCGAGGTCCACCTCGGAGCAGTCGGCAGAGCAGCCGTCAGCCTCCGCCGTGTTGCCATCGTCACAAACCTCGCCAGGCTCGAGCGCTTGGTTGCCACAGATAGCGGTCCCCGGATCTCCTTCTCCGCCGCCGCTGCCATCCCCACCCATCGAGATGACGAGGTCGTTCCCTCCGGTTCCGGTCCCGGCAGTGCCGCCAGAGCTGGTGCCAGCTGTGTTGCCAGGCTCTGCTACCTCTGGATTTCCGCCGCAGCCTGCGAGCAAGCCGAGCCAGACACCGAATACCGAAAGCACGCGAACGTGGGAAGAAGAGCTCATGAGGGCCACCTTGTGACTGGTGAAGCGGAGACCACGCGCACTCGCGCTTGCGCCGAGCCGCCCGGGTCAGAATCAGGACAAGATGACATGTGTACCCCGCGCGCGCTCTTGACCTCAATCTAAATTACTCTCGTCTTGTCTGGTTTCGCTCCGCTTTGCTGCGCTCGGTCTGGTTTCGCT
>Ga0163144_10011398_pt1 | contig 18807 bp, 20 predicted proteins | sample OliLak19BULKMAT1_FD_123175 | JGI IMG/M metagenome (GOLD analysis project Ga0163144, IMG submission 123175) | Freshwater microbial mat bacterial communities from Lake Vanda, McMurdo Dry Valleys, Antarctica - Oligotrophic Lake LV.19.BULKMAT1 | ecosystem: Environmental > Aquatic > Freshwater >... | reverse complement strand
GAAACTTCTGGAGGCGGCTTATGACCTCTATGCCAGCCGCTGGCAGGTCCTGCGCCGGATCATCCTGCCCATCGTCAAACCGGGGATCATCGCGGGGTCGATCCTGGTCTTCGTCCCTTCGCTTGGGGCCTATGTCACGCCGCGCGTGCTTGGTGGCGGCAAGCAGATGATGATCGGCAACTTCATCGAGTTGCAGTTCCTGCAGGGCAAGAACTGGCCCCTTGGGGCGGCGCTGTCGATGCTGCTTCTCATGATCGTCATGGCGGCGCTTCTGGTCTATGTCCGCTATGCCAACCGGGGGTCATCGCATGGCTGAGCGCGGCTTTCAGGTTGCCCGCGTGCCGGGCTTTGCCATCACGGCGATCATCGTCTTTGTGGCGCTTTACCTGCCGATCTTCACACTGGTGGCCTATTCCTTCAACGCTTCGACCTCGCTTGCGGTCTGGGGCGGGTTTTCGCTCGACTGGTATGCCACGGCCTGGGAGAACGATCAGGTCAAGGACGCGACTCTGCGGTCGCTGATCATCGCCAGCTTTGCTGCCGTCATCTCTACCACCGTGGCCACCATGGCAGCGCTGGGGACGACGCGGCGGCGGGCGTTCAAGGGGCAGACGCTGATCTATGTGATGATCAACCAGCCGCTGATGGTGCCCGAGATTGTCACCGCCGTCGCCCTGATGATCGTCTTCGGCCTCGTCAAGGTCTGGCTGACCAGCATCGGGATGGGGGGTCTGACCACCGGGCTGGGCTATCTGATCCTGGCCCATTCGGCGTTCTGCATCCCGTTCGCTTACCTGCCCATCCGCGCGCGGCTGGAGGGGATGGACCTGACTCTGGAAACGGCGGCGGCGGACCTGTACGCGACACCATGGCAAACCTTCCGTCGGGTGACTCTGCCCCTCCTCGCCCCCGGCATGATCGCCGGGGCAATGCTGGCCTTTGTCATCTCTCTCGATGATGTGGTGATCACCGAGTTTGTAAAATCCGGCGGGCAGGATACACTACCCACCTACATGCTGGGCCAGATGCGGCGCCAGCTGACGCCCGAAATCAACGCCGTCTCGACCATGCTGCTTGGCCTGACGGTGGTGCTGCTGACCGCGTTCTTCCTTTTGACGCGCAAGAAAACCTGAAACCAACCGGGAGACGACCGATGAAAAGACTGATGACCGCAACCGCCCTTCTGATGGCCACGACGGGCCTTGCCTCGGCCGAAGGGGTTTTGCAACTTTACAACTGGGGCAACTATACCAGCCCCGAGCTTCTGGCGAAGTTCGAGGCCGAGACCGGGATCAAGGTCACGGTCACCGATTACGACAGCAACGACGTGGCGCTGGCCAAGATCGAGGCCGGCGGTGCGGGCTTTGACCTTGTGGTGCCATCTGCAAACTATGTCGCGATCTTTGCCGAAAAGGGGCTGACGGTCCCGCTGGAGCTGGCGAAACTGCCAAACCATGGCAACATCGCCCCGGAATGGATGGATGTGGTCTGGGATCCGGGCCGCACCAATTCGATTCCGTGGCAGTGGGGGTCTGTTGGCATCGCCGTCGATACCGCCGTCTATTCCGGTGATATCAATACCAGCGCCGTCTGGCTGGAAGTCCCGGATGAGCTGAAGGGCAAGATCAACGTCGTCCCCGAGATGACCGACATCATCAGCCTTGCCACGCTCTATTACGGCGGCGAGCCGTGCAGTGAAGACCTGGAAGTGCTGAAGAAGGTGCGCGACGGCCTGCTGGCCGCCAAGCCGAACTGGATTGCCATGGATTACGGCGCGACAGAAAAGATGTCGAACAAGGACTGGGCGGCGTCCGTCAACTGGAACGGGTCCACCATGCGGATCCGCGAAAACCTTCCGACCGTGGTCTACGGCTATCCGAAAGAGGGTTATACCCTTTGGATGGATTCCGTGATGCTCCTCAAGGACGCGCAGAATGTCGATGAAGCCTATGCTTTCATGGACTTCATCCTGAAGCCCGAAAATTCGGCGCTGATCTCCAACTTCGCGAAGTATGCGAACGGCATCACCGGGTCGGAACCTTTCATGGACCCGGCCATGGCCACAGCACCCGAGGTGGTGATCCCGGAAGAGCACAAGGCCAATGGCGTGTTCCTGCCGGTTTGCAGCGAAAAATCGCGGGAATACATGACCGCGATCTGGACCGAACTGCAGAAGTAACGGTCGCTTCAAGACATGTGTGTCGGGGCCATGAAGGCCCCGACACGCATCCTTGCTGGCACGCGCCGCCGCGCGCGCGTTTGGGGGCGCGTCGCCCCCCAAACCCCCAGAGGATATTTTCAGAAGAGAAAGCCATGCTGGACTGGTCTGCAACGGCGCTGTCCCGCGCGATTCATGCCCGAAAGGTCGCACCGTCCGAGGTGATGGCGGCGCATCTGGCGCAGGTTGGTGCGGTGAACGGGGCGGTCAATGCCATCGTCTCGGGCCGCGACCCTGATCAGTTGATGGCCGAAGCGCGGGCTCTGGATGATGTGGAGCCGAAGGGCTGGCTTCACGGCATCCCCTTTGCGGTCAAGGACCTGGTGGCGACGGCGGGTTTGCGGACAACCTTCGGGTCGCCGCTTTACCAAACCCACGTGCCGACACTGGATGATCTTCTGGCCGCACGAATGCGGGCGGCAGGGGCGATCTTCACGGGCAAGACCAATGTGCCGGAATGGGGCCAGGGGTCGCACAGTTTCAACCCGATCTTTGGCGTTACGCGGAATCCCTATGACCTGTCCCGCTCTGCCGGGGGCTCTTCCGGTGGTGCTGCGGCCGCGCTGGCGTGCCGGATGGTCTGGGTGGGGGACGGGTCCGACATGATGGGCTCGCTCCGTAACCCCGCTGCGTTCTGCAACGTCTACGGGTTCCGGCCGACCTGGGGCCTCGTGCCTGGTGATGCCGATGGAGACACCTATCTTTCCACCCTCTCGACCGAAGGTCCGATGGCGCGCACGGTCGAGGATCTGGCGCGGTTGCTGTTGGTGCAGGCGGGCGAAAACCCGGAGGTGCCGTTTCCCCGTGCCGTGCCTGATGTCCTGGGTCGGCTTGATCGTGGAGCGAAGGGTCTGCGCATCGGTTGGCTGGGTGATTGGGGCGGCGGGTATCCGATGGAGCCCGGAATTCTTGACCTCTGCACGACGGCGCTTGCGGTTTTGGAGGAGATGGGGGCCATCGTCGAACCGCTGGCACCGCCTTTTCCGGCAGATCAGCTTTGGCGGTCCTGGACGACCTTGCGTGCCATGCTGAACGCCGGGGGCAAGCGCGCACTGGCCGAGGACGCAGGGCAGCGCGCCCTGACAAAACCCGAGACGATTTGGGAGATTGAGGCCGGCATGGGACTGTCGGCCGGGGCCGTGTACGACGCCAGCGTGATCCGCAGCCGCTGGCATGCGGTTGCGGCGCGGCTCTTTGACCGGTTCGATGCGGTGGTCCTGCCCAGCGCGCAGGTCTGGCCCTTCCCGGCGGAGTGGCGTTGGCCGGAGGAGATCGCCGGTCGCAAGATGGACACCTACCACCGCTGGATGGAGGTGGTCATTCCCGCCAGCCTGATCGGCCTGCCAGCGCTTTCCGTGCCAATCGGTTTTGACGCTGCGGGTTTGCCGATGGGCATGCAGATCATCGGGCGGTCCGGGGATGACGCTGGGGTGCTGGCTATCGGGCAGGCTTGGCATCGGGCGACGGAATGGCCGCAGAAGCGCCCGCCTCTGGTAGCAAGCGCGGTTTCGCGCTAGGCCTGCGAGGCAGGAGGAACCATGCGCGTTCTTGTCATCGGGTCCGGCTCCATCGGGCGGCGGCATCACGACAACCTGTCGCTCCTTGGGGCGCAGTCCCGGCTGCTGTCGTGGCGGGAGGCCGGCATCACGGGGGCCGTGACCGCGATGCAGGATGCCGATGCGGTTGTGGTGGCAACTGCGACCAACATCCGCCTTCCGCTGATCGAGGCTGCTGCAGCGCAAGGGGTCCCGATCTATGTCGAAAAGCCCCTCGCCTTCCGCCCGTCCGAGGTGGAAGAGATCGCTTCGCTCGCGGCCCCCGTCGCCGACCGGTCGATGCTGGGCCTGATGCTGCGCTATCACCCAGCCGTGCGGGCGCTGGCAGAGGCAGATCTGTCCGACGTGTTCCAGTTCGCGCTCACTATCGGCCATGACGTGACGCAGTGGCGGCAGAACTGGCGCTTTTCCGATAGCTACGCCGCGCGCGCGCAGGGGGGCGGCGTGCTTTTGGACCTGTGCCACGAGTTGGACCTTGCCGCCTACCTGTTTCCGGGGTTGGGCATCACGCAGGTCGAAAGCCTTGGCCACCCGGGCTTTCCGGGTGTGGATTTTGCCAGCCGGGTGTCCCTGCAGCGGCAGGGGATTGTGGGCGATGTGTCGATGGATTATCTGACGCCGCTTCTGCACCGTCGCGCCGTGCTGCGCGGGCATGAGCGGATGCATGATTTCAACTTTGCCGCGCAAACCTATCGGGTGACCGATGCCTCCGGAGAGCAGTATCTGTCCTTGCCGCTGGAGCGCAACGCGATGTTCCTTGACGCCATGCGCGACTTTCTGGCGCTGGCCTCTGGCAGCAAGACGTCAGGCAATCCGCTGATGCCCCGGCTTGACCTCTGTTTGCCGTCCGCCAGGTTGGTGGCCAGTGCCTGGTCGGTGCGCAGTTTTGTCGGTGAAATCACCAAGGAGATCCCATGATCCTGGGCCATATCGGCGCGCGCAAAGGCTCCAAGGGCGTGCCGCGCAAGAATTTTCGGATGATCCATGGCAAGCCCCTGATCGACTGGTCGCTGGACCAGCTTTTTGCGCATCCGCTCGTGGATGCCATCGTGGTCTCGACCGACGACGAAGAGATTTACGACCATGCCGTGGCCAAGGGTGCGCTGAAGATCGGCCTTCGACCGGCCCATCTGGCAACGGATTCCGCCGGAAAATGGGGGGTCTGGCAACACGCGCTCGAGGTCGCCGAGGCGCTGGTCAGGCCGGTTGACGCCTTCCTTGATCTGGACTGCACGTCGCCCTTGCGGTTGCCGGAAGATATCACCGCTGCGCTGGAGCTTTACCAAATCGAACATCCTGATCTGGTAATGAGTTGCTGTGAGGCGCGAAAGAATCCATATTTCAACCTTGTGGAACCTGACTTTACCGGTGCTCTGCATGTGTCGAAACCGCTTCCCGGCGGCGTGGTTGCGCGGCAACAGGCCCCGGTGGTCTATGAACACGCAGCCTCGACCTATGTGGTGTCGCCCGCATATCTGAAACGGTCCAACGGGCTGTGGGAGGGGCGGGTGATCCCCTACCTGATGCCGCCGGAACGCTGTGTCGACATCGACACGCCCTTCGATTTCCGGCTTGTCGAATTTCTGATGCAGGAGGCCCAGACTTTGGGAGAACACCATGGTTGAGCAGTTGAAAGGCCGCACCGTTTTCATCACCGGGTCAGGGGGCGTGCTCGGGTCGACCTATGTCCTCCGCATGCTGGCCGAGGGGGCCCGGGTGATCGGTTCCGACCTTCCCGGACACCGGGCCGAGGCGTTGGTCGAGGCGCATGGGGCAAACCCCGATTTCCGCTTTTACCCCCTCGACGTGGCGAGCGAGGATGAGGTCACAGGCATCTTCCAGCGCATCCTGACGGACGGGTGGGAGCCGAATGTCGTCCTGAACAACGCCGCGATTACAGGCGAGTTGTTGATGGGCGCGGGCCAGCCGTTTCCGGATTTTGCCGACCTCAAAGTCAGTGACTGGGAAAAGACGCTGCGCACCAACCTGACCGGGCCGTTCCTGGTGGCGCGGCAGATGGACCGGGATATCGTTGGCAAATGGCCCTGCACACTGATCAACGTGGCCAGCATGTACGCGCTGAATGGCGCGCATCACCGGATTTACGAGGGGATGCCGTTCAAGAACTTTTCGGCCTATGGGGTGACGAAGGCCGGTATTCATGGGCTGACGGTCTGGCTCGCAGGCTACTGGGCACCGCGCGGGGCGACGGTGAACACCATCGCGCCTGGGGCAGTGTTCAACAACCACTCGGAAGAGTTTCAGCGCCGGGTGGGAGAGTTGATCATGCTGGACAGGATGGCCAAGCCGGACGAGATTGCCGATGCAATGCTGTTTCTGGCCAGCGCGCAGGCGGGCTACATGACCGGGCAGATGGTCAATGTCGACGGCGGGTTCAGCGGCTGGTAGACTTCTGCTTTTCCAGCGAAACTTCACGGGCGGGCAAGGCTGCGAGGGTCTTTTGCGTCGCCCCGGCATGCGTTGCGAAGAAGCCGCTGATCGCATCGGCATCCGGCGCGGGCCAGTCGGTCAGGGCACTGGTCAGAGCCGCAACGGTTTCGACCCTAAGGCAGACCCCGGCTGCAATCGCTTCCACCACCGGGTATTCGATGGTGTGAATCTGGGGGCCGACAATGACCGGGCGTTTCAGCGCCATGGGTTCGATGACGTTGTGCGCCCCGTGCGGGGTAAACCCGCCACCGGTCACCACACGATCGGCCAGGGCGATGTAGAAATACATCTCCCCCAGGGAGTCGCCGAGGAGGATATCCGGCCCTGTTGCCAGCCCCCCACCCCCGTCCCCTCCCCACAGGGGGGAGGGGAGGCTCTGCCGGGAAAGCGTCGCGTTCAGGCACTGACTGCGGCGCAGAAAGCGGAAGCCACGGCTGGCGAACATGCCCGCGACCTCGTCAAACCGCTCCGGCTTGCGTGGAACATAGACGATGAAGGGTCGCGAGGGGTGACCAAGGGCGGCGGTGATCGCATCGAGGTAAACATCATCCTCGCCCTCGACTGTCGAGGCAAAGGTGATCACCGGACGGTCGCCCGCGAGCACCGGACGCAAAGCTATAGCAGCGGCCACCAGATCCGGCGGGATCGGCTGGTCGAAACGGAGCTCTCCCGTCACCGCGATGTTCGTCACCCCGACAGAGGCAAAGCGCTGCGCCTGCAGATCGGATTTCACGAAAGCCCCGGCATAGCCACGCATCAGGCTGTGACGAAGGGTGAACTTGGCATCCCTCGTCATTGATCTGGTAGGGTATTGCGCGTTGCACATGTAAAGCGGGACACGGGCGTTCCGGGCAGCAAAAATCATGCGCGGCCAGATCTCGATCTCCATCACCAGTCCGAAGCGGGGCTGGAACGCGCGAAAGAACCCGGCATAGGCCCATGCGGTTTCAAGCGGCACCCAAACGGACGCCAGACGTCCCGCGGCGATATCGGCGGCAAAGACCCGTGTCGCCTCACGCCGCCCGGCGGGGGTGAAATGGGTGCAGACGACCGGATCACCCCGGTCGAGAAGCGCGCGGATCAGGGGCACCGCCGACCGGACCTCGCCCAGACTGACGGCATGGACCCAGACCGCACCCGCAAGGCGCTGATTGTAGCGACCGAAGCGTTCGCCAAGGTGCTGGCCGTAAAGCGGGTCCTTTCGCGCGCGTCGCCACAGGTAGATCAGGACAATCGGCAGCCCGAGGTGCCACAGAAGCGACCAGAGGCGGAGGAAAAGCCAGAGCCTCATCCAAGGCCCCCGAGCGCGACCAGGTCGTCGACGAGCGGCGCAAGACCGGCACGGGCAACGGCACAAAGGGCGGTGGCCCGGCCAACCATGTGGGAATGATCGGTGGGAAGGGCCAAAGGAAGGGTTTCGGCGGTCACGGCAAGCGATGCACCGGCCCCGGACAGCGCGGCAAAGTCGGCGGTGAAATTCGCGGTGCGGGGGCCGTGGAGGATGGCCGAGCCAAGAGCGGCAGCCTCCCATGGGTTGTGCCCCTCGGTCGGGCCGAAAGTGCCGCCGATCACGCTTACCGGGCAAATCCGGTACCAAAGGCCCATCTCACCAAAGGTGTCGACGATCCAGACGTCGCGGGTCGGCCCCTGCCCCAGACTGCGCCGGGTGGCGGTCAGCCCGAACTGTCTTGCCCTTGCAGCGCTGTCATCAGCCTGCAAGGGATCGCGCGGCGCGACGAGGAGAAGCGGTCGTGGCCGGGCAGCGGCCACTGCGGCGAAGGCCACGGCCTCATCTTCCGGATGAGAGGAGCCGAGGAGAACTGCATGTCGACCGCCAAGCGCCTCAACTGCAGCAGCAAGAGCTGTCGGATCAGCCGTCAGGGCAGGGCTTGCGGCTTTGAGCGAACCCAAAGTGCGAACTCCATTGGCCCCGAGGCCCTGCAGATGCCGGGCGGTATCAGGGTCTTGTGCCGCGATCAGGGCAAAGTGCCTGAAGAGGTTGGCAAAAACTCCCCGCACGCGCTTGCGGCGGTGAAACGCCTCGGCATTCATCCGCGCATTGACCAAGGCCAGAGGGATGCCGCGCGCGGCGGTCGCCACCACCGCGCCGGGCCACAGGTCCTGCTCGGCCCAGACCGACAGGCTTGGCCGCCAATGATCCAGAAATCGCCGCAGATACCCCGGCGCATCCAGCGGCAGGAACTGGTGGCGGGTGCGGGGCGGCAAGTTCGCAGCAAACACTTCAGCCGAGGCGCGGGTGGTGGAGGTGACCAGAAACTCCGCCTGCGGTACCTTTGCGGCTATCGCCGCGATCAGACCCCGCAGGGCGAGGGTTTCGCCAAGGCCTACGGCATGCAGCCAGACCAGCGGGCCGTCCGGACGCGGCAAGCTTGCCGCGCCCAGCTTTTCGCGCCAGCGTTGCGGCACCTCCTTGCCCCGCGCCAGCCTGCGCCGCAACAAGGCGGGCGCGAAAAACGGGATGGCGCGGGACGCCAGCAGGTACGTGCCAAGCAGAAGGCCGGTGGGCCTAGTCATGGAACGACTTTTGCAGGCTGACGCCCCAGAACTCGGGCCGGTCCAAAAGATCTACAAATCGCCCAGCGGCACTGCCCTGACCAAAACCGTCATGCGACGCGGCCTGCCGCCCCCAATGCGTTGCAAGAAATGCAAGAATCGTTTCCCTGTCATCCGCTTCGCAGGCGGTGACCGACGGCGCGTCGGACCGGTTGGTCTGGCGGCTGCCGATGTCGAGGGACGGGAGCCCAAGGAACGGCGCTTCGCGCACCCCGGCGCTGGAATTGCCGACCATGCAGGCCGCGTTCTTCATCAGCTCGGAAAAATGCGCGAACCGCATCGATGGCAGCAGGCGGAACCGGTCCTTGGGCAGCGCCTCCAGCGTCCGGAAGATCGCCTGACTGCCGGGATCGTTGTTGGGGGCGATGGTGACAAAGCACCGCCCGCTGACCGCCAGCGCCCCGAACAGTTGTTCCGCCTGGCGACCGATGGTGTCCTGTTCGCTGGTAACGGGGTGAAACGTGGCGATGCCGTAGTCGGTGAACGGGATCGCATAGCGCGCACGCACCTCCTCCAGCGTCACCCCGGACGGGCAGGCGTGAAAATCAAGCTCGGGCGACCCGATGACATGGATCGTCGCCTCAGGCTCCCCCAGGCTTCGCACCCTGCGGGCAGCGGCGACGGAGGAGACGAAATGATGCGTACAAAGCTTGGTGTTGCAGTGGCGAAAGACCTCGTCAATCGTGCCCGACACTTCACCGCCCTCGACATGGGCGGAACGGACGTAGTTGGTGGCCGCAACCAGCGCGCCCGCCAGCGCCTCGATCCGGTCGCCGTGCAGCACGATCAGATCGGGACGGGTCCGGCGGGCAAAATCGGAAAAGCCGGTCACGGTGCGGGCAAGGATCAGGTCCTGCGGATCGCCCTCGGTCTGGTTTTCGTAGTCATGAAACTCAACCCCCGGCATTCGCCGCACCTCGTTCCGGGTAAGCCCATAGCGGTCCATCTGGTGCATGCCGGTCACAAAGAAGGTCACCCGGTGCCCGGCATCCCGTGCGGCGGCGGCAAGCGGCTCCAGCTTGCCGAAATCAGCGCGGGTGCCGGTGAGGAAGAGGAGGTGGCGGGTCATGCGGATCTATCATCCTGCGGTTCTCCGGGCAGATAAACCGTTTCCGTCTAACCGGCAACCAAGCAAAGATGCCGTTGCCACAGGGGGCATCTTGGACTAACCCCGGCATCCTGAACTGGGCGGGTGAACATGTCCGAAATCAACTGCATCTGCCTCAAGTTCGGTACGGCGTATGGGCCGGAGTACGTGAACCGCCTGCGCGCAGCGCTTGCGCGGAACACCGGCTTTGCCCTCCGGTTTTTCTGCATGACAGATGACGCGCGCGGAATCGATGCCAGGGTAGAACGTCTGCCACTACCACACGAACCCTTCGCTGAACGGATGCTGAAGGCGCTGCAGTCCGCACCAAAGATCGGGCGACTTCAGAAGATAAGCTTGTTTCGTCCGGGTCTTATCCCGGACCTCAGGGGTCCGCTTCTGATCTTCGACCTCGATGTGGCCATCGTCGGCCCTGTCGACGATCTGCGCGACTTTGCGCCAGGCAAGCTGTGCATGCGCCGCGAATGGAGGACGTCCAGCCGGGCACCCTCGCTTGGCCATGGATCGGTTGAACGGTTCGATCCCCTCCTGCACCACTACATCTACGATTTCATGGCGACTGACCCGGAGGCAGCGGTGGCATTGGGCGGCGGCTCTGAGCAGACCTACACGTCTGCCAGTGCTGCACGGGCCGGTGACTTCCAGCCCTTTCCCGACGACTGGATCGTAAGCTTCAAGTACGATTGTCGCCCAATGCGACCCCTGAACCTTGTGCTGGAACCGCACCTGCCGAAAAACGCGCGGGTCGTTTGTTTTCATGGCAGCCCGAAGATGGACGAAGCGGTCGCGGGATATCGCGCCGGGCCTTTGCGTAGCACACGTCCCTGTGGCTGGCTGAAAGACGCATGGATCGGCCGGGAAGCGTGACCGAAGCTTCAATCCTCGCCCGTAAACGTCAGCGGTACCCGACCACTGATCAACCCAAGCAGCAGGTCACTGACATGTTCCGTGTTCGGCTCCAAGTCATAGTCCTTGACTATTTTTGTGTAGACCGTTTCCAGCACGCCGTCATGGGCCCGCGACAGTAGGGCGCCTGCCGCCTTTTCAAGGTCGGCGTGATCGAAGCGCATTTCAGCGATTGCGTTGAAATCCAGCCCCTGTCTCCAACGGACGATACCGGGAAGCGAACGATACCATGCCGCGCCAAAGATCAGCGCGGCCTTTCCTTTTCGGATCGACTCCCACCCTGCATTGGAAGTGACACAAGCCGTGAACTTTGCCGCTGTTGAGAGCGCGTGGGTATTGGCATGCGAGGGCAGGAATACAACCGAGTCGATACGCTTCAATCGATGAAAGAACATCGGACCCCGCGCATAGGATGTCTGTTTCGGGTTCTCCTTGACGTAGATTTTCCAGCCAGCCGGAAGGTCGCGTGCCAGTGCTTCGATCATCAAAATCTGGTCGCGCCAGATACCCCCAAGCGCCGACGTTGACAGCTCCGGCTGTTTCTGGAGTGGCACATAGATGAAATCCGCAGTAAGGGCGACATCGTCAGTCTCATACTCGGCCAAGTGCTCAAAGTATGCGAGTTCGTTATCGTGAAAGAACCGCGCGAACGGATCACGCCAGTCTGGCAGTTTCTTGTAGATTGCGGCGATGCGCCCCAGAGTGCGGCGCATATACGGAAAATTGAGCAGTTTCAATGGATCGCGAAGCACGACGAACTTGAAGAACCTTCCAATCGCGGCTGCAGAAATACGGCCGCGCGGGGCCTTTTCCTGCCAGCGCGCGTCCATGTAGAATAGGTCCGGGGAAGACCCTTTCTCTATCGGCATGGGGGCAGCTTCGATCCCGGATGTGTCGAGGAGCCCCAAGTCCCCCACCCGGCTCATGGAAAAGAACTGGTTTGGGAAAAGTGTCTGATACAGAATGATGGTCTTCAATCCAAGAGCGGTAGCCACCTGATAAAGAATGGTGTCATAGCCGACATGCGGGACATTCATGAACAGGACATGGGTCGCACCGCTGTCGCGAAGCTTGGAACAGTACAGAGACACTAGGATGTGATAATAGTCGAGGTAGTCCTGCAGATTACGCAAGTTGTGCGCCCGATACCGATAGGTCCTGTCCGTTCTTTGCAACTGGTCTATGGCGACTAGGACCATCTGCTGATAGTTTTCCGAGGTGACCAGCGGCAAATCGAGGCCACGCGCCTTCAGCGAGGCGATTGCGTCGCCAAAGCTGTCCTGCGTGGGGCGCATCCGGTTGATTTCCGGACCGTTGAAATCGGCATTCACATCCCCGACGTAGAATGCCAACTCGACTGCGCCATTGGATTTTTCAATCGTCCGCGCAATCATCTCGCGCCGGTGTGCACTGCGACCATCGACCACGAGACGAATGGTCATGATCCGAACTTCAGAAGATCGCGTCCGCATCTTGGCCAGAGGTAACCCTTCTGCATCAGCCACAACCCGCGCCGCGCGTAGTTCGCGGCTTTCAGCCGGTAGTACGGCAGGCGACCGTACCAGGGGAACTTGGCCACATCGCCAAAGCCGGTTCCGGTGATCAGGCTTTGCCCGCCATCGTCGACGTGACTGGGGAATGGCTCCAAGCCGAACAGGCGAAAGTCATGGTGGAAGAAGCGGTTGATCTCATGGTCGGTTGCGCGCGTTATTGGCAGCATGGCTGGAAGCAACCGTTCGACGGTAGCGCGGTGAATCAGATAGGCCCCGGTTCCGGTCGCAGACCCGAGGTAGGCGTTGATCCGGTAGCCGCCAAGCCGCCCTTGGCAAATTGGCAGCTTGGCGCGGATCTTGTTCAGCTTCAGCATGTCCCAAAGGTGATCATTGGCCAGTGCGAGGTCTACTGCGACGAGAAAATCGTTGTGAAAGACCACGTCATCTTCGAGCACCAAGGCGACTCGTTTGTCGGACGCTAGAAATTTTCGCCAGACCCCAAGATGCGAGCAGTAGCACCCGATACCACCCCACAACACCCGGCGACCAAGGTTGCGTTCGAAGGCCGGGACGTCAATCAGTCCGGCCAGACGCTTCTGTTCCGCCTTGCCGTCGATCCCGTCAAAAACCTGATGCCCCAGTCCCATGCCCGCCAACTGCGCATCCATCTTTTTCCGCCGTTCCGTCGCGCGCGGCAGATTGATCAACCAGGTGCCAAGATCTGCGCGGGTCAGGCTCACCCCAGATCCCCCCATTTCAGCTGCGTGTTCCTGGTCACCGCCCGCAACAGCCGCTTCCCAACAACCTTGTCAAAATCATAGGCGGCGATTTCCCCAGACCCCGGACGCCGGGCCCAGATGTCGGCTTCGGTAATCACATGCCCCTCGGTCAGGTCCTTGTCCGCGACGACCGATCCGCGGGCAAAACGGTAGACGTCCTCTTCGGGCAGGGTGCGCTGTTTGGGGTTGTTCGCGGCAATCCATATCTCTTTCGACCGGTCGATCAGGTGGCGCAATTCGGACGGGTCCATCGAATTGATGATGTCGGGCCCCTTGCGATAACGCGTGTCGGTGTAATGGCGTTCCAGGATCGACGCGCCCAGGGCGACTGAAGCCAGGGCTATCTCCGGGCCGATGGAATGGTCGGAAAAGCCGACGACTGCATTCGGGAACGCCTCCCGCAGATCGGTGACGCCTCGGAGGCTCACGATCTCCGGCGGGGAGGGGTAAAGGTTAGTGCATTCCAAAAGCGCATAGTCGATCCCCGCCGCCTCCAGTATGGCGACCGAGGCGCGCATGGTGTCGATCGTCTGCATGCCGGTCGACAGGATCACCGGCTTGCCCTTCCGCGCGATGTGGCGGATCAGCGGCAGATTGTCCGCCTCACCCGAGCCGATCTTGTAGGCCGGCACATCGAGGGTTTCCAGAAAATCCGCCGCCGCCCGGCTGAAGGGCGTCGAGACCCAGATCATCCCCAGGCTTTCGGTGTAGCGCTTCAGTTCCGCCTCTTCCGGCAGCGACAGGGCGCAACGCTCCATCACATGCCAGATCGAGACATCCGCGTTGGGCGGGAAGATCGACTTGGCCTCTTCCGTCATCTCGTCTTCGATGATGTGGGTCTGGTGCTTGATCATCTCGCAGCCCGCGCCGGCGGCCAGACGCACCATCTCTTTCGCCACACCCAGATCGCCACCGTGGTTGATGCCGATCTCGGCGATGACCAGCGGCGGGTGGGCGGGGCCGATTTCGCGGTGGGCGATCTTCATGCGGGGGCTTCCTTTGGCTAGGCCCCTCTGCTGCATGACGAGGACTGGCCTGTCAAGCTGGTGGCAGTCGGGCCAGCGGATAGCGCGCCAGAACCTGGTACTGCGGACCTTTGGGATGAAGATGGCTTTCCCACAGCACCAACTCTTCCACCCGCCAGGGCCCGGGGCGGAACCCTGCCCCCATCGCGACGGCCCGTTCCAGCCGGGCAAGGTCAGGCGGGGGTGGCGGCCTGAAGCGGCCAAGCGTCACATGCGGGGTGAAATTTGCGCGCACCGATCGGGCAACCGGCGCGGCGGGCAATCGTCTCCACCTTGGCCTGCAGCCGCTGAAGCGGGGCCGAGGGCGCGATCCCGGCCCAGGCGGTATGCGCTTTGTCCTTGCCAAAGAGCCCCATCCCATGGATTTCCAACGCAAAACCGGCTTCCAGCAGGGCATCGAACCCTTGATGCGCCGCTTCCAGTGTGGGTTCGGGGCAATTGCCAAGGAAGACCAGCGTCAGGTGCAGGATTTCCGGCTCCACCTTGCGGGGCATCGGCAAGAGAAACTGCTGGACCTGCAAAGCGCCCCGCACCTCGGGCGGCAGATCGATCCCAAGAAAGGCGCGGATCATCGGCGGATTAGAGCGGCCAGCCGGTCGCGAATCTCCGGCCGGACCGGGCCTTCGCGGGGCGCGTCGATCAGCGTCGTGAGCATCGCCTCATCCGGTGGCGGACGGCTGCCACCATTCCAGCCAAGGTCGCGCATCACCGCCTCCGCCGTGGCAAGCAGACGGTCCGGCAGGGTCTGGCCGGACAGAACACCCCAGATTGCGGTCCAAAGCCTGCCGACCGACCAGGGGTTATAGCCGCCGCCCCCCAGTACCAACAGCCGCGGGCTGAGGGGCATCAGCGCCCTGAGCGCCTCCAGATAGGCCCGGTTCGACAAGGCAAGGCGCGACAGCGGGTCTTCGGTCAGACTGTCGGCACCACATTGCAGAACCAAAGCCTCCGGCGCGAATTCGGTCACCCGAGGCAGGATCAGACCATGCAGCACCGCCCGCGCCTCGCTGTCATTGTACCCCTTTGGCACGGGTAGGTTGAAGGCGCTGCCCCCGGCCTTGTCCTCCAGCCTGCCGGTAAAGGGCCAACGCCCCTCTTCATGGATCGAGATCATCCGCACCCGCGCATCCCCGAAAAACGCAAGCTCAACCCCGTCACAGTGGTGCGCGTCAAGATCGACATAGGCGACCCGCCGAAGTCCCGCTGCGAGCAGCACCTTGATGCCCAGAACCACGTCGTTCAGATAGCAAAACCCGTTCGCCCGGCCCGGCAGCCCGTGATGCGTGCCGCCGCCCGGCACATGGATTGCCCCCGGTTGCCCGACCAGAAGCTCGGCTGCCAGCATCACGCCCCCGGCACCTGTGGCGGGGCGGCGGAACACTTCCGGGAAGATCGGATTGGCAAGGGTGCCAAGGTGAAAGCGGGCGCGCATGTCGGGCGTGGCTTCACCCAGCTTTTCCGCTGTTTGCAGGGCGGCGAGATACTCCGCCTCATGCCACAGGGCCAATGCTTGCGGCTTTGCCCTTGGGCTGGTCCGAAACCGGGCGGAGGGCAGCCAGCCAAGTGCGCGGGACAGGTCCATCACCGTCGACACCCGGGGCACCCGCAACGGATGCGTCGGGCCATAGGAAGAGTTGCGGTAAACCTCGGACCCGATGAATAACGGGGTCCGCACCGCGCCCTCCCCGACCACCGCCATAGCCGGCGGCGGCCCTTCGATCATGGCAGCATGGCCGCGATCTGCCCGGCGATCTGGTCGCTTTCGGGTTTGACGTTGGAGCCGTAGGTACCGACGACCTTGCCATCGGGGCCGATCAGAACCTTGTTGAAGTTCCAGCCCGGCTCGAACCCGGTCTCGGCACGGACCCACTGGTAGAACGGATGTGCCTCGGCACCAGTGACAGCCGTAATTTCGGTCATCGGCAGGGTAAGGTCGAACGTCGTGGCACAAAAGTCCTTCACGGCGGCTTCGTCGGCAAGCTCCTGGTTGAAATCGTTCGAAGGGACGGCAAGGATCAGCACGCCGTCAGCGGAAAAACGGTCATAAAGGGCCTGCAGTCCGTCGTACTGCCCGGTAAAGCCGCAAAGCGACGCGGTATTGACGACCAGAACCGGCTTGCCTGCATAATCCCCGAGCACGATGTCGCCGCCGTCGATTGAGGCAAAGCGAAAGCTGTCCCCAGCCTGCGCCACTGAGGCTGTCACGATCATAAGGCCACCCATAATTGCGCCGCGCATGTCTTGCCCCTTTCCGGAACCAATCTTCGGAATACATAGTTTCTCAATCGACAAGGTCAATTGACCCCGGAACCCACTGTTTTCTGAACCAGAAGTATGGCAGTATCGGTGGTGAGGATGAGCAGCAAGCAGACCCCGAACCGGGGCGGTGGAAAAGATGGGTTCGCAGTATTCACTCCAGATCGGGGGTGCCGAAACCGGCACGGTGCGGTCCCAGTTCGGGGCGCTGTGCTGGCGGTTGGCTGACACCGGTATTGAGGTTCTGCTGATCACCAGTCGCGACACCGGACGCTGGATCATTCCGAAAGGCTGGCCGATGCTTGGCCTTGCCCCCGAGGCGGTCGCAGCCCAGGAGGCGTGGGAAGAAGCCGGGGTCGAAGGTGAAATCTCGGCAGTTCGGGCTGGCCGATACGGTTACTACAAGATCTTCGCGCCCGCGACCCGCATTCCCTGCGCGGTCACCGTTTACGGTCTGCAGGTTCGGCAACTGGCGGAAAGTTTCCCCGAGGCCGGGGAACGTCAGCGTCAGTGGTTCCCGCAAGAGGTGGCCGCCGGATTGGTGGGCGAGGCGGAACTGGCCAGCCTGATCGCCGGTTACGCGCCGCCGCACCCTGGCCGCCGGACAGTTATCATCGGCGAAGATATCGACTGATCGACCGCACCAGCGGCAGCAGCGAAATCCCATTGACGTTCGGACAGCAATCCCTAGTTTCGATCAATCGCGTTGCCGGGGCCATCGAGATGATCCGTTACACTTTGAAATGTGCGGCCGGACATGGCTTTGACAGCTGGTTTGCCAGTGCCGGGGCCTATGCCTTGCAGCAGGAAACCGGGCTGGTGTCCTGCCCGGTCTGCGGCGGGACCGAAGTGGCCAAGGACCTCATGGCCCCCAACGTCCGCCCCGACCGCAAGGCAACCGCGGGGACGGCACCTTCGGCATCCGATCTGACGACGCCTGCGACCGAGCTTGAGAGTGCCATCGCAGCACTGCGCAAGCATATCGCGGAGCAGTCCGATTACGTCGGCCTGAACTTCGCGACCGAAGCGCGGCGGATGCATGCAGGCGACGTGCCGGAGCGTGCCATCCACGGCGAAGCCAAGGCCGAGGAAGCGCGCCAGCTGATGGAAGACGGCATACCCGTCGCTCCGTTGCCGTTCCTGCCCGCGCGGAAGGTCAACTGACGGCGCGATCAGTAGATGTAGCGGATCTGTTCGGTCCAGAACCGTTCCATCCGGCGCAGGGCGGTGTTGATGTCATCCATGCCGGAGGCGTCAATCAGATTGCGCCGTTCCATCCCTTCGGCGTGGCGGGCAAAAAGGTCCGACAGCATGCCACGCACGGCACGGCCTTTTTCGGTCAGCCGCACCCGGACGGAGCGGCGGTCAATCTCGGACCGCTGGTGGTGCATGTAGCCAAGTTCGACCAGCTTCTTCAGATTGTAGCTGACGTTGGAGCCCTGGTAGTATCCACGGGTTTTCAATTCGCCCGCCGTCACCTCATTCTCGCCGATGTTGAACAACAAGAGCGCCTGGACCGAGTTAATCTCAAGGATGGCCAGCCGCTCGAACTCATCCTTGATGACGTCCAGAAGCAGGCGGTGCAACCGTTCGACCAGGGCGAGGTTGTCGAGGTAGCAGGACAAGAACGCCCGGCGCGATCCGTCAAGCAGCGGGGCGTGTTGTTTCATGTGCGATCTCCACCGTTACAGCCGGGACAGAATCAGCACAAAGCGCAAACATTCGGTAAACTCGTGACGAGTTCTTATCAAACCGCACGCTGCAGGCGGGTGCGGGCATAGACGGCGATCCGGGCAAGCTGGTCCGCGATCTGAACCGGAGGCGGTGTCTGGCCAAGGATCCATGCCATCAGGTCCTGATCGTTTTCGGCAAGCAGCGCCTCATAGACCTCAAGCTCCATCGCAGACAGCCCGGCCAGATGCGCGTCTGCCCAGGGACCAAGGACAAGGTCCATCTCCTTCGTCCCGCGCCGCCACGACCGCATCGCCATCCGCTTAAGGCGTGCTTCAGCCGTCTCCTCCATGTCGCATCCAATCGCGCTTGAACCCCTGCCGGGGGAACCCTAAGACAGGCTTCAGTGAATTTCCACCCTGCGAAAGGGGCAATCATGGCCTTCCTGTCCGACACGCTGGCGCGCGTGAAACCCTCGCCGACGATCGCGGCCACCACCAAGGCCGCGCAGCTAAAGGCCGAGGGCAAGGACGTGATCGGCCTGGGTGCCGGCGAGCCGGATTTCGATACGCCGCTCAACATCCGCGACGCCGCGAAGCGGGCTATCGACAATGGCAAGACCCGGTATACGGCAGTGGACGGAATCCCGGAACTCAAGGCTGCGATCTGCTCCAAGTTCCTGCTGGAGAACGGGCTGACCTACATGCCCTCGCAGGTGTCGGTCGGGACCGGCGGCAAGCAGATCCTGTACAACGCGCTGATGGCGACCT
>Ga0163144_10011396_pt1 | contig 18807 bp, 15 predicted proteins | sample OliLak19BULKMAT1_FD_123175 | JGI IMG/M metagenome (GOLD analysis project Ga0163144, IMG submission 123175) | Freshwater microbial mat bacterial communities from Lake Vanda, McMurdo Dry Valleys, Antarctica - Oligotrophic Lake LV.19.BULKMAT1 | ecosystem: Environmental > Aquatic > Freshwater >... | reverse complement strand
TGGGACGAGGCGCTCCGAGAGTCGTAACTCGCTCCGGCACGACACTTCGTGATCGTGGCACCCAACGGCAGGGGCGACATGGCTTGGGACGTCAAATGTGGAGTCGAGTCTTGCCACCCGCCAAAAGATGTAGGTGCTGATCGGCACGCCAGCGCCGACGGTTGGCCTCTTGATGCTACGGTCAGCGAAGTGATTCTGAATACCCACCCACCCAAAGTTTTCGTGCGACGGGATGAAAATAGAGTAAGAACCTCTACGGCTGCGTCATTTCGCACGCCGGCGCGAAACTGTCACTCCCACGCGAGAACTATGCGCGGGCGAAGCGTCGGCCGCGCACATTTCTTGTGCTGTGATCAGAACGGAATTCAGGTGTTCTTCGTCGCGGCCGATGGCCGCATAGAGTGGCGCATATTCTACTCTGCCATTCCGATGGCGCGGCGGGTGGTTTAACCGAACTGGATGGAGAGCGAGATGGCGGAGTGTTTGATTCTGGCGCCGACGGGAATGACGCGACGCTTCAAGACGGTGAAAGGCGAGATTGTTTCACCGCCGGAAAATTGGGCGTGCCTGGCGCCGGGGGATGCGGGGTTGACGCGCCGCGTGAAAGCGGCAGGGCCGTCGTGGCAGGTGCTGGAGAAGCGGCGCAATAAACTATTCTCGCTGGGCTTGTGGGCACCCGCGGAAACGATCGCGGGGGCTCGCGCCGTGCTGGAACGCGAACGCGCGACTCCGGAATATGCGCGTAAGCGAACGATGGACGCGAGGCGGCGTGAGCGCGAGCAGGAAATGTACGTCGGCGAGTTTGCGCTGAATGTATTGCAGTTTCTGGATTTCGCTCCCGTGTTTGCGGATCTTGCGTTGAAGATGGCGGAGAAGGTGGCGGCTCACGCGACGCCCGTAGGAAGCGGAACAGTGGCGCGAACGGAGCGGATTCCAATAGAGGCGCGCGCGGAGGCGGCGGTGATGGCGTGGATGCGGCATCAGACCACGGCGTACGACCACTTGAAAATCGCGCGCGTCAAAGGGCGGCGTCGCGAGGTTCGGCGCGAACTGGCGGAATCGTCGCGGAACGTGCTGGATCGGCACCGCTCGGGCGCTTCGCATCAGGTCGATGGATGCCCGCTTTGCGAGGTGCTGGCGCACTGAACCGCCAGGAGCGCCAAGTACATGAGAACGCCAAGAACAGCGCGGGCTTTTTCACCGCAGAGACGCAGAGAACGGCGCCAGCCAGCGGAACGGCGAAGGGCACGCGCGCCCCCTGCAACGGCGGCGGGGACTTCCCATGCAAAGGTGGAGGGGACTCCCTCTGCAAGGGTGGCGGGGACACTCCTGTCCCCGGGAGGGCGATGCGCACTGCACGAAACAATTCTTACCCCGGGGCGAGGCGCCCCGACCACGGCGCGGTAGTAAGGCTATTCGGCACGTTCCCAAGTGAACTCTTGATAGTAGGCGCTCTTGGCGCTAAAGTCGGGTCTGCTGGTCGGCGCCGCTTCTCTAGAAACTATAATGGGTTCTGCCACGTGTCTTTTTTCAGGGGCATCCGGGCGGCGTTCTGACATAAGGATGGGTATGACCAAAAGTGAACGATTTTTAGGGGAGAGCTTGAAGCGGCTTAAAAGCGGGCGGGTGAAATCCGTCCAGCAGCAGGGCTTGGCGGATATGGCGGAGATGAAACTGGCGCTGGAGCCGATCCGTTTTGTCAGCAGCATCATCAATGCGCGTTCGTTTGCCTTCGCGTACCTGGAGTACGACGCGCCGGAGGACATTGCGGAAGTCGACACCTTTATTCTGCTGCAATACCGGCCCATGATTCCGCGCGAGACGTTCGTGCTGGCGGCGGGCCTGGAGCAAAAAGAAGTGTACGAATTGGTGACGATGTTGTGCCTGGGACTGCAGCGCGGTCGGGACTTCCGCAAGAAGCATGGATTCCGGGAAGGACTGATGAGCCGGGCTTTCAAGCGCGAGATGTTCTAATTCGGCCTGCACTTCGCAGCGTCGCGAAGGGGTTGTTGTTGAACGGGCCTTTAGGCGAGTTATAATAAAAAGGGTGTGAATTGACCGGCGGTTCTGGAGCAGCCCATTGATCGTGGCAACAGGCCTTGAAAATCTTCCGAAGAGCTCCGAAGAACGGGGAGCGGTGTTGTTTCGTATCGTGGCTCCTATTCTGAGCGACCTGGCGCGTTCGGAAGAGAACCTCTCAAAGCTGCTCACCAGCCAATACGCGTACATCAACACGCTGGTGCGGCACATCGAACGGTTCAAGGGAAAGCGCCTGCGGCCGGCGGTGCTGCATTTGAGCGCTCGCGCCTTCGGTGGCGAAGCCCGGCTGGCTTGTGAAGTCGGCGCACTGGTGGAGATGCTGCACCTGGCCACGCTCTGCCACGATGACATTCTGGACGACGCCGAGACGCGGCGTAATGTTGAAACCGTCAACGCAAAATGGGGCAATAAATCAGCGGTGATGACCGGCGATATCCTGTTCTCGCGCGCCTTTGAAGTGCTCGGACGGCTGGACGACCCGCGGCCCTATAAGATTCTCTCCCGCGTGAGCCGCATGATTTGCGAAGGCGAGTTGTTGCAGATCGACAGCCGTTTCAAAGTGGATTTGGATGAAGATGCCTATTTCGATCTGATCGAGAAAAAGACGGCCGTGCTGTTCGGAGCGGCCGCCGAACTTGGCGCGTTGCTGGCGGGCGCGAAAGAATCAGAGAGCAAACGCTTGTACGCGTACGGACGCCGGCTGGGCATCGCGTTTCAGATTGTGGACGACTGTCTGGATCTTGTAGGCATCGAACAGACCGTGGGCAAGTCGCTCGGCAGCGATTTGAAAAATGGCGAGCCGACGCTGCCGATCATTCACCTCCTGGCCAACAGCACCGGCGCGCGCAAGCAGGAATTGTTGACGCTCTTCCGGCCGGAAAACGGCGGACCGACCCGCGAGTCGCTGCGGCCGTATCTCGAACGCGCGGGCTCAGTGGATTATGCCCTGCAAATCGCCCGCGCGGAAATTCAGCGTGCGCGCGATGAGATTGATTTTTTGCCCGCCTCAAGCGCCAAGACGGCACTGCTTGAAATTCCGGATTATGTGCTGGCCCGCACATCGTAATAGTTCGCCGCATCCATACACGATAAGCCCCTCTTTGCGGGTAAAGCTTACTCAAAAAAGCAAGCTGCCGTGCGCACCGCGCATGGCATGGTCGTTGCATCCGTAACACCGTCCTGCGGGGCTCGATGCTCGCGGGGGTTTCTCCCGCTCATCGCAGGGACTGCGTGCGCCCAGCCTTGCAGGACGCTTGGTTTTTTGGAGCCCTTTGATGAAAGCATCCAGCCGCACGATCCAATGGAAATCTATGGATCCGACGACGCCCCTGCGTTGCACTCATTGCCAGAAAGAATCGACGATACAGACGCTCGATCCCGAAATGCGCTGTCCCGGTTGCAACCACTCCGAGTGGGTGCTGGCACAGCCCAATTCTGGAGAGCGCGTCCAAATCCCCGGCGACACAATTTCCGAGACAGGAGGCCTATAGTCCATGGCCAATTCGTCATCGTGGACCGCGCGGCATTCCACACTACAGCCTCCCGCCAGCCGTCGTTTTTTCGCGCGCCGGCATTCCAAAGTCGAACCCGAACCGGTCACGCCCGTCGAGACTGCGCGCATGTCGTGGTCCTGGAAAATGGGCCGGTTCGCGGGCATCGACGTTTATATCCACGCTACCTTTTTGCTTCTGATTTTGTGGCTGTTGGGTCTGCATTTTACGCGCGGAAGCAACGTCGCGGAGACCTTGGCGGGAATCGGTTTCGTGCTCGCGCTGTTCGGCTGCGTGGTGCTGCATGAGTACGGGCATGCGCTGACGGCGCGGCGCTACGGCATCAAAACGCGAGACATCACGCTGCTGCCGATCGGCGGATTGGCGCGGCTTGAACGCATTCCGAAAGTACCGTTACAAGAATTGCTGGTCGCCCTCGCCGGTCCCGCGGTCAATGTGGTGATTGCAGCGCTGCTATTCGGAATTCTGGCGCTGACCGGGCGCCTGTCGCTTGGGCTGAGCAGTATTTTGAAAGGCGTGGGCGGCAATCCGATCGTCGAACTGGCGGCAATCAATATCTGGCTGGCTCTGTTCAATCTGCTGCCAGCATTTCCGATGGACGGCGGCCGCGTGCTGCGCGCGCTGCTGGCGATGAAAATTCCGCGCGTGAAGGCCACGCGCATCGCAAGCCTGATGGGGCAGGGGATGGCGATTCTGTTTGGCCTGATTGGATTTGGCCTGATCGGACAGCCGCAACCCTTCCTGATTTTCATCGCGCTGTTTGTTTACGTGGGCGCCTCACAGGAGTACCAGACCATCCGCTGGGAATCGGCGGTGGAGGGTCTCACCGTTCGCGATGCCATGGTCACGAATTTTCGAACGCTGGTTGCGGACGATCCGCTATCGCGCGCGGTAGCGCTGCTGCTGCAGGGAATGCAGCACGATTTTCCTGTCCTGGATGAAAACTTTCGCGTTGTGGGGCTGCTCCTGCGTCAGGATCTGATCGCCGCGCTGAGCAAAGAAGGCGGCTCCAGCCAGGCCGTGTCGACGGCGATGCGAACGAATTTCAGCCATGCCGCGCCGGATGAACTGCTCGTCGCGGTTTTCGAACGCATGCAGCAGGGGCAGTTGCCGATCATGCCGGTGTTTAACCGCGAGAGCGGAAAGTTGCTCGGGCTGTTGACGATGGAGAATGTTGCTGAAGTGGTGATGGTCCGCAACGCTCTGGAGAAGGCACAGGCGGAACGGCGTTAGAGCTGCATGGTGGCGGCGTAAAACGTAGCTCCAATCAGTAACCGTTTTCGCGCAGGCGGCTTTCATCGAAAGCGAAGGGCGGCTTGCCGATTCCCGCCGCAAAATTTTGCATGGCCGCGAGCACGTACTTGCCGAGAATATCGGTCTCGATATTCACCGGCGCCCCTTTTTTCTTCGCACCCAGTGTTGTGCGCGCGAGAGTTTCGGGAATCAGCGCGGCCCAGAATGTGCCGGCTTTGGCATCGCATCCAGCAACAGTGAGGCTGATGCCGTCAATGGCGATCGAACCTTTCTCAACGATCTGCAGCGCGTAACGGGTTTCGCTCAGCCTGAAATGCCACTCGGCCCAGCGGCCGCCTTCAACCGTGTGCGACACCGTCGCGCTCGTATCGACATGGCCTTGAACGAAATGGCCGCCGAGGCGCTCCGACGGTAGCAAGGCCGCTTCGAGATTGACGCGCGCCCCGGGCTGCAACTGGCCGAGCGTGGTGCGCCGGAGTGTTTCGGGAACCGCATCGAACGTGGCCTGCGCGCCGCTGACGCTGACGGCGGTGAGGCAGACTCCATCGACGGCGATCGAGTCGCCGAGTTTGCAGGTCGCCGCAAGAGGGCCGATGTCGACGCGCACTTGCGCGCCGCCGCCGGACGCCGGAGTGATCGAGAGAATGGAACCGACGTGCTGAATGAGTCCGGTGAACATGAGTTCAGTCTAGCCGAACAGTGCCGCGGGCTGAATGCCAGATTCTCAGTACAGTGATGTCACCAGACACTTCTATTCGGTAAATAATGCGATAAGGGAAATACCCAACGTCACGTATATTCTTGCGTTCAAGCTCCGGAACTGAACGGCCCAACATTGGATACTCGTACAAGTTTTTGAGCTTCGAAACTATCTTCAGAGCCAGATTTTCTGCAGCGTCTGAATTGTCTGCTGAAAAGGTCGCGTTTTGCACGCGAGGAAATCGTTATTTTAATCGGCATTTCAGCTCTTGTTCGACGGATTCTAAAGACTCTGTTTCGCCGCGATCAGCAGCATCGATTCCTTCCTGCACAGCGGCGATGAAAGCGAGTTTCTCGCAGATGTCATCCATGGAGACATCGTCGGGAAGTTTCTGGATCATTTCGAGGACAGCTTCTTTATTGCTCATGCGAGAATTGTACACCTTTTGAATCCACTAAGTCAACGCTCAAGTTACCGCGATGGCAGAGGCATTCGACGGCGTTTTCGTCGGCGCGGGGAGCGGTTCGCCGGCGCTCTGCAAAAGCTGGATGAAGCGCTGCACGGTGGGCGTGAGCGGCTTTTGGCGGCGGTGAATGATGCCGACGGGGCGGACGAGTTCGGGCATGGAGAGCAGAATGGCGACCATGCGCTTTCCATCGGCGCTGCGCCGCACGGTAGGTTCGGGAAGAATCGAGACGCCGGCGTTGATCTCGATGGCCTGCTTCATGGTTTCGATATTGTCGAATTCCATGACCACGTTGACCTGAGAATGGTGATGCTTCAGGCTGCGGTCGATGGCTTTGCGGATCGGCAAGTCGCCATCGAAGGCAATGAAATTTTCGCCGCTGATGTCCGCCGCGAAGATCATCGGACGCGTGGCCAAACGGTGGCTGGGGTGGCAGACGAACACCATTTTCTCGGAGCGCCACGGTTCGACCGCAACGATGCGATCATTTTTGGGATACGACATGATGCCGATGTCCGCTTCTTCATTCAGCACCGCGTCGGAGACTTTGTTCGGACGCAGGTATTCCAGGCGCACCTGCACCTGAGGGTACTCCGTCATGAAACGCCGCATGTGGCCGCCGAGATCGTAGAGTCCCACGGAGTAAATCGCGGCGACACGGATGACTCCCGCGACGGCGCTCGTTGACCGTTTGATTTCGGCTTCGAGATTTCCGTAGTCGCTGAGGATGGCTTTGACGCCTTCGAAGTAGCGCTGACCTTGCACTGTGACCGCAAACGGGCGTTTACTGCGGTCGATCAGCCGCAAGCCCAGATGCGCTTCGAGCTGCTGAATGGATTGGCTCGCGGCGGATTGCGTGACGTTGTTCGCCCGCGCGCCCCGCGAGAAACTGTGTAGGCGCACGATGTCGCAATAGAGGTGGAGGGATTCTAAATTCATGCTGTACAGCCCCTGAAAGGGGCGACACATGAATAGCCCACGGCGTCAGCCGTGGGTAGGCACGCGCGAGAAACTAAAGCCCCGCAGGGGCGGCACAGTTTATTTCCAGATGTAGCGTTCATCGTACTGAACTCCGTGCTTCTTCAGAAGGGTCAACAGTTCCTCTTGAAAGGACATCTTCTGTGGTGCTCTTCTTGATTGGCGATGTAATCGTAAACGGTCGATTGCATCGAGGCGGCTGACGCTGAATGCGGAATAACCGGACTGCCAGGCGAAGTGGTTCAATGGCAATTCTTCGTTGATCCATTTTGACGAATTAGATTTTAAGACGCGCGTAAGTTCGGCGACGGCAATGGCAGGCGGAATTCCGATCAAGGCATGAACGTGATCAAGCGGGCCGTTGATCAAATGTGGAATCGCGCGCAGCTCGTTACAAATGCCAGACATGTAGGGGAAAATTGTTTTACGGATATCTGAAGTCAGCAACGACGCGCGATCCTTCGTGCTGAAGACCAGGTGAATCAGAATGTCCGAGTACGTGTGCGCCATTGTGTGTCGCCCCTAAAGGGGCTTTCCTAATTCCTGGACGACTTTACCCACGGCTTGCGCCGTGGGCTATTCATGTGTCGCCGCTCTGCGGCTAAAATCGTTCAATACTGAATCTGACTGTCCGCCTTCACTGTTAACTGTGGCGCTCTTAACCGTCCCCAAACCCCCACCTTGGTCAAAATCATACCATTAGTTTTACTAATACAATGATTATTGTTGAATTTAGTTTGGATTATGAAATTGGATGTAGTATCGTTCGCATTCCTGAAGGTTAAAGAGTAAGGACTCCATGGCTTCGAATGCAGGGTCTAGCGTTTGCCCTCCTAAAAAACGGGCGTAATGTCGTTTCACCGAATTAAATTGTAACGAAGTTGGAGCAGGCAGCATGGAAAACTTAGGTGTGCCTCCGGCGCAGGGACTTTACGACCCTCTTAATGAGCACGATGCCTGCGGAGTCGGCTTTGTCGTGAACATGAAGGGCAAGAAGTCTCACGACATTGTCAAGAAGGCGTTGCAGGTGCTCATCAACCTGGTCCATCGCGGTGCCTGCGGGTGCGAAGCGAACACCGGCGACGGTGCTGGAATTCTCATCCAGATTCCCCATGCGTTCTATCTGCGCGACTGGCAAAAAGACGGCTTCGCCATTCCGCTTCCAGAGCCCGGACATTACGGTACGGGCTGCGTGTTCCTTCCGCCGGAAGTGTCGCAGCGGGTGCAGTGCCAGGATTTGTTCGAGAGCATTATCCGCGAGGAAGGACAAATCCTGCTCGGCTGGCGCAACGTTCCTCAGGATAATTCGCTGCTGGGCCAGGGAGCCCGCGATGTCGAGCCCGACATTCGGCAGATTTTTATCGCCCGCAATGAGAACATCACCAGCGACGACGCCTTTGAACGCAAGCTGTTCCTGATCCGCAAGCGCATCGAGAACGCCGTCGCCACGTCGGCGATGCCGAACAAAAAATTCTTCTACATCCCCAGCCTCTCGTGCCGCACAATGATCTTTAAGGGGATGCTCAACGCCGACCAGATGAGCGGATTCTATCCGGATCTGCTCGACCCGGATGTTGAATCCGCAATCGGCCTCGTCCATCAGCGCTTCAGCACCAACACGTTCCCGACTTGGGATCTGGCGCACCCGTTCCGCTACCTCGCGCACAACGGCGAAATCAACACGCTGCGCGGCAACGTGAATTGGATGCGCGCGCGCCAGGCGCTCTTTGAGACCGAGCTCTTCAGCAAAGAAGAGGTGGCGAAGCTGCTGCCCGTCATTAATGAGATGGGTTCGGATTCCGCGTGTCTGGACAACGCGCTGGAAATGCTGGTGATGTGCGGCCGCTCGCTGCCGCACGCGATGATGATGCTCATTCCTGAAGCGTGGTCCGGCCACGAGACCATGAATCAGGAGAAGAAGGATTTTTACGAATTTCACGCCTGCATGATGGAGCCGTGGGACGGCCCGGCCTCCGTGGCGTTCACCGACGGCAAAGTCATGGGCGCCGTGCTCGACCGCAACGGCCTGCGCCCCTCGCGCTATTACGTGACCAGAGACGACATGGTGATAATGGCGTCTGAAGTCGGCGTCATTCCGGAGATCGCGCCGGAAAATATTGCGCTGAAGGGCCGCTTGCAGCCCGGAAAAATGTTTCTGATCGATTTGAATGAAGGCCGCATTATCGATGACGTCGAACTGAAGCACAGAATCGCTTCGGACAAGCCCTACGGCACGTGGCTCAAGGAAAATCTGGTCAACCTTGATGACGTGCCTGAGGCACCGCATCTGCCGGCGCCAGACCATCACACGGTCTTCCACCGGCAGCAGGCTTTCGGCTACACCGCCGAAGATCTGAAGATCTTGATGCCTCCCATGGCGATCAACGCCGAAGAGGCGCTCGGCTCGATGGGAACCGACACCCCTCTGGCCGTGCTTTCAGAAAAACCGCAGCCGCTCTACAATTACTTCAAGCAGCTCTTTGCGCAGGTGACCAATCCGCCGCTCGACGCTATTCGCGAAGAGCTCGTCACGTCGGTCGCCACCACGATCGGACCCGAGGGCAATATTCTCAAGCCCGGTCCAGATTGCTGTAAGCAGATCAAGCTCGATACGCCGATTCTCGACAACGATCAGCTCGCCAAGCTCGTGCATATCAATGTGAACGGCTATAAATCGATCACGCTGCCGATGCTGTTCAAAGCGAGCGAAGGCGGCGAGGGGTTGCGCAAGGCCATCGAGCAGTTGTGCGAAAGCGCGGTCAAGGCCATTCGTGACGGCTTCAAGATCATCATTCTTTCTGATCGCGGCGTGGATAAAATCAGCGCGCCCGTTCCCGCGTTGCTGGCCACGGCCGGCGTGCATCATCATCTCGTTCGCAATGGGTTGCGCACGAAAGTCGGTCTCATCGTTGAATCCGGCGAGCCGCGCGAGGTTCACCATTTCGCGCTGCTGATCGGTTACGGCGCGGGCGCGATCAATCCCTATCTGGTCTTCGAAACATTCGACGACCTGATTCGCGACGGGCTGCTGCCGAAGGACATCGATCACAAAACCTGCATCAAGAATTTTAACAAGGCTGTGAAAAAAGGCGTTGTGAAAGTGATGTCCAAGATGGGCATCAGCACCGTGCAGAGCTACCGCGGCGCTCAGATTTTCGAAGCGATCGGTTTGAACAAAGAGATCGTCGACAAGTATTTCACCGGCACGGCCTCGCGCATCGAGGGCATCGGCTTTGATGTCGTCGCGCAGGAAACGTTGTCGCGCCACAAGCGCGCCTACCCGGAACGCGACGTGCCCGTCGATTCGCTGGACATTGGCGGACAGTACCAGTGGCGCCGCGACGGCGAGTACCATCTTTTCAATCCCGACACGGTCCACAAGCTGCAGTACGCCGTGCGCACCGGAAGCTACAAGACCTTTAAGGAGTACTCCAAGCTCGTTGACGAACAGGCCAAAAATCTGTGCACGCTGCGCGGGCTTTTTGAATTCAAAACCGGTTCGCAGCCGGCTGTTCCGCTAAACGAAGTGGAACCGGCGAGCGAGATCGTCAAACGGTTCGCGACGGGGGCGATGAGCTACGGTTCCATCAGCAAGGAAGCGCACGAAAATCTAGCCATCGCGATGAACCGCATAGGCGCCAAGAGCAACACCGGTGAAGGCGGCGAAGATTATGACCGCTTCGTTCGCGACCCCAACGGCGATTGGCGCAACAGCGCGATCAAGCAGGTGGCGTCGGCGCGCTTCGGCGTGACCAGCATGTATCTGGTGAACAGCCAGGAACTGCAGATCAAGATGGCGCAGGGCGCCAAGCCCGGCGAGGGCGGCCAGTTGCCCGCGCATAAAGTATATCCGTGGATCGCCAAGACGCGGCATTCGACGCCGCACGTGGCGTTGATTTCGCCGCCGCCGCATCACGATATTTATTCGATCGAAGATCTGGCGCAGCTGATTCACGATCTGAAGAATAGCAATCCGCGCGCGCGCATCAGTGTGAAGCTGGTGGCTGAAGTGGGTGTGGGCACGGTGGCGGCGGGCGTCAGCAAGGCGCACTCCGACGTGGTGCTCATCGCCGGTTACGACGGCGGCACGGGCGCCTCGCCGCTGACCTCCATTAAGCATGCGGGCGCGCCGTGGGAATTGGGACTCGCCGAAACGCAGCAGACCTTGGTGCTCAATGATTTGCGCACGCGCATCGTCGTCCAGGCTGACGGCCAGATGAAGACCGGGCGCGACGTCGCGGTCGCGGCGCTGCTGGGCGCTGAAGAATTTGGTTTTGCCACCGCGCCGCTGGTGGCGTCGGGCTGCATCATGATGCGCGTCTGTCATCTGGATACCTGCCCGGTGGGTGTCGCGACGCAGAATCCAGAGCTGCGCAAAAAGTTCATGGGCGCGCCGGAGCACGTGGTGAATTTCATGATGTTCATCGCCGAAGAATTGCGCGAGATTATGGCGCAGCTCGGCTACCGCACATTGAATGAGATGATCGGGCGTGTCGAAAGGCTCGACACGAAAAAAGCCGTCGAACATTGGAAAGCCAGGGGATTGGACTTCAGCAAGATATTCCATAAGCCCGTGCCGAAGAACGGTTCAGCGTTGTACAGAACCATGTCGCAGGATCACGGCCTTGAGAAGGCGCTCGACAACAAGCTGATCGAGCAGTGCCAGGAAGCGCTCGAAAATAAAAAGCCGGTGACGCTGAATCTGGAGATCCGCAACGTCAATCGTACGGTCGGCACGATGCTCGGCAGCGAGCTCACGCGGCGCCACGGCGCGGACGGGTTGCCGGACGACACGATCACGCTGAATTTCACCGGCTCGGCGGGGCAGAGTTTCGGCGCGTTCGTGCCGAAGGGCATGACGCTGAACCTGGTGGGCGACGGCAACGATTACATCGGCAAGGGCCTGTCGGGGGGGCGCATCGTGGTGAAGCCTTCACCGAAAGCGACCTTCAAAGCCGGCGAGAATATCATCGCGGGCAACGTGATCCTTTACGGCGCCACGGCGGGCGAGGTCTTCCTGCATGGCATCGTGGGCGAACGGTTCTGCGTCAGAAATTCCGGCGCGCACGCGGTGGTCGAAGGCGTAGGCGATCACGGCTGCGAGTACATGACGGGCGGACGCGTGGTGGTGCTGGGAAAGACGGGCCGCAACTTTGCGGCCGGCATGAGCGGCGGAATCGCCTATGTGCTCGACGTCGACGGGACGTTCACGCAGAATTGCAACTTAGGGATGGTGGCGCTGGAAACGCTGGAAAGCGACGACCTTGAGATCGTGAAGAGCCTGATTGAGAAGCACGAAAAATACACGGGCAGCGCGCGCGCGAAAGAGATCCTGGCGGGCTGGGCGGTTCACAGCAAGAAGCTGGTGAAGGTGATGCCGGTTGATTTCAAGCGCGTGCTCAAGCAGATGAAGGAAGTCGCGGAGAAAGCATCGACGGCGGCGGGGGAGTAACGGTTAACCGCGATGATCCGACATGGTAAAATACTCGCGCGGATTTTAAGCGGTGTCGCTGACACGAATATCTCGTTTGAAGATTTACGTGTGCTCTTAGGGTTTTCCGAACGAATACATGGTAGTCACCCCATTTTTACAAAGGAGGAGTCGCGGAAATACTGAACCTGCAGCCTAAGAACAGCAAAGCGAAACCGTATCAGGTGAAGCAGGACGCGATGTTATCCTGAAGTATAAATTGGGAGCTGAAGCATGAGTATAAAATACGAGGTGATTATTTACTGGAGCGAGATCGATAAGGCATTCATTGCCGAGGTTCCAGAGTTGTCCGGATGTGCGGCGGACGGGCCGACATATCAGAAGGCGCTGAAGAGCGTTGAACGTGTCATTAAGGAGTGGATCGAAACAGCAAAGGAATTGGGGCGGCCCATTCCTGAGCCTAAAGGTCGGTTGGTTTTTGCATAACGTTTTTGGTGTCTTTGAGTCTTGGTGTCTTGGTGGTGAAAAGTTAAGGTCGTTCAGAAACGCAGGGGAGCACGTCAGTGGGTAAGCCAACGGGTTTCATGGAAGCAACGCGCGAGCTGCCTCGGCGGCGGCTCGTCGAAGAGCGCGTCAAGGATTGGAACGAAGTCTATCTTCCGTTCCCGGATGACAAGCTGAAGACGCAGGCCGCGCGCTGCATGGATTGCGGCGTGCCGTTCTGCCATACCGGCTGCCCGCTCGGCAATATCATTCCGGATTGGAATGACCTCATCTATAAGAACCGCTGGCGGGAAGCGATCGACCGGCTGCACCTGACCAACAATTTTCCCGAGTTCACCGGCCGCCTCTGCCCGGCGCCGTGCGAATCCTCGTGCGTGCTTGGCATCAACGAACCGGCGGTCACGATCAAGCTGATCGAACAGAGCATCATCGACCGCGCGTGGCAGGAAGGCTGGGTCAAGCCGCAGCCGCCCGAGAAAAAAACGGGCAAGAAAATCGCCGTCGTCGGATCAGGGCCCGCCGGTCTCGCCGCCGCGCAACAGCTTGCGCGCGTCGGGCACGCCGTGACTGTATTTGAACGCGCGGACGCCATTGGCGGATTGATGCGCTACGGCATTCCTGAATTCAAGATGGAGAAGAAGGTTCTCGACCGCCGCCTGAAACAGATGGAAGCCGAGGGCGTCACGTTCGTGGTGAGCGCGAATATCGGCGTGACGCATTCCGTCGATGACATGCGCAAAAATTTCGACGCCATTGTTCTCTGCGGCGGAGCGACTCACGGACGAGACCTCACGGTGCCGGGCCGCGAGCTCAAAGGCACGCACTTCGCGATGGAATATCTGCCGCAGTCGAACAAGGTGGCCCTGGGCGGAAAAGTTGAGAGCCAGATTCTTGCGACCGGCAAGCACGTCATTATTATCGGCGGCGGCGACACCGGCGCGGACTGTCTTGGCACGGCAATCCGCCAGGGCGCCAAGTCGATCCGCAATTTCGAGCTGCTGCCCAAGCCGCCGAATGAGCGCGCGACAGGCAACCCCTGGCCGCAGTGGCCGACTATTTTTCGAACCTCTTCAGCGCATGAAGAGAGCGAGTGCCGCGATTACAGCGTTCAGACCACGAAACTGACCGGCGAGAATGGCGTGCTGAAAAAGCTGCATGCCGTGCGTCTGAACTGGGTGCCCAATCCGGCGGGCGGACCGCCGAAGCCCGAACCGGCTCCCGGCGCGGAGTTCGAAGTGGAAGCCGATTTGATTCTGCTGGCGATGGGCTTCGTCGGGCCGGAGAAGCCGGGGATGCTCACGCAGCTGGGCGTTAAACTGACCGAGCGCGGCAATGTGTTCGCCGATGAGAACAAGATGACCAGCGTGCCGGGGGTTTTCACGGCCGGCGACATGACGCGCGGGCAATCTCTAATTGTCTGGGCTATTGCCGAGGGCCGCAATGCAGCGTGGGGAGTGGACAGATTTTTGATGGGCGAAACGACGCTGAAAAAATCGTTCTAAAACCCTCCGCTAAGTTCCGGTTTTGCGGCGGCTCAAATAGCAGGTGCGGCAGTAGACGGGGCGCGTGGAATCGGGTTTGAATGGGACGGTGGTTTCGACGCCGCAGGAACTGCATTGAACTTTGAACTGATCTTTTGCCGGCTCATTCTGCGGTGGCGCGGCGACGTTGCCGGAGACTTGGCGCTTTACGGGGCCGCGTGCATTGCCGGCGTCGCGGTCCCGGCCGCGGTCTTTATCGCGATCCCAGCCGCCGCCGTAGTTTCCACCCTGGCCGCCTGAGTGTCCGCCGCCGCCGCCGTACCCGCCGCCGGAATGGCCTCCGCTAGAACCGCCATACCCGCCACTTTTTCCACCACCGCCACCGGGTGCGGAATTTTTGCGTTTGTCGCGGCAGGTCTTGCAGCGCCGCGGCGCCTGATATCCGCGTTCCTGATAAAAAGCCTGGTCGCGTGCGGAAAAACTGAATTGCGCACCGCAGTCCACGCAAGTGACGAGTTGATCTTGATTGTCTTGCATTGCCTATTCCTTCATACGGGCGTGTGCCGACGGGAGATGTCATCAATTGTGGCACCAATGGGCGGCCCATTGCAATCAAAAAGTGTTAAATTTAAAAAGAGAACGTCGGGTTGTGCGGCTTCGAAAATTATTGCGGCTTCGCCCTTTTTGGACGGGGCTGGAGAGCCCCGTCTACTGAGCGGTAGGCGCGGATTCGACGGCGTTGCCTTCGGACGGCGCGGCTTTTTCTTTGGCGGCTTTGCGCGCCTGATAGCAGACGGGGCAGTACACCGGGCGGTCCGTCTCGGGTTTGAAGTTCACCGAGGCCTGCACGCCGCACTGGCTGCACACGATCGAGACCGGTTCGCCGCGACGGCGGCGGCTGCGCTTGCGGCGCGATCCGGCTGCCTCGTCGGCGCCGCCTTCAGCGGGGGCGCCATCGCCGGAGAGTTGCGCTGCATCGACTTGGGCCGCGGGGGTGGGGGAGACAGGTTCGGAATGTGTTCTCGAAGGGGCACGTTCGCGCGAACGGCTCGGGGCTCCGCTGCTACTGCTGCGCCGGCGTCCGCCTTTGCCGCGCTTGTCACCCGCAGGCTGCGCGATGCTCGGTTCGGGACCTTCGTCGACAAATTCCGGCGGCGCTTCCTTCGGCGGAGTCGGCCACCACTTGCTGGTCACGTCGTCAAAGTGCACGCGCTTGATTTCTTTGTTGATCAGCAATTCGATCTCGGTGAGGTAGGAGCCCTCCTCGCGCGTGACGAAAGTGAATGCCTTGCCGGATCGTCCGATGCGGCCCGTTCTGCCGATGCGGTGAACATAATCTTCGATCTTGTAGGGGATATCCCAATTGATGATGTGCGTGATGTTCTGCACATCGATGCCGCGGCTGGCGACATCGGTGGCGATCAACAGCTTCACCTCGCCGGTGCGGAAACGGCCGAGGATCTTTTCGCGGCGCGCCTGCTGCAGGTCGCCGTGGATTTCGCGCGCGTTGATGTAGAGGCGCTTGAGTTTTTCCGCGAGGCGCTTGGCGCCCATTTTTGTTCCGCAGAAGATGATGGAGAGCTCGGGATTTTCGACTTCAAGCAGCTTGAGCAGGATCGGGAATTTTTCATCGCGCTCGCAGACGAAGAAGCTCTGTTCGACCGAGTCCACCGTCAGACTTTCCGGCGAGGTCCAGACTTCAAGCGGCTCGATCATGAAGCGCTGTGCCAGCTTTTTGATGTCGTCGGCGATGGTCGCCGAGAGCAGCAGCGTCTGGCGCTGGCTGGGGCAGTGGCGCAGGATGTATTCGATGTCCTTGCGGAATCCCAGATCCAGCATGCGGTCGGCTTCGTCCAGCACGGCGATCTTGATGCCCGACAAATCCAGCCGCTGCGAACGCATGTGGTCCATGATACGGCCGGGCGTTCCGACCACGATGTCCACGCCGGAGGAGAGCGCTTCGATCTGCGGTTCGTAGGAAGCGCCGCCGTAAAGCGTGATCGACGCAAATCCGAGGAACGAGCCGAGCCGGCCGATTTCGCCGTGAATCTGCAGCGCCAATTCGCGCGTCGGCGCCAGAATCAGCGCCTGGGGCTTGCCGACGCCGGGCTTGATGGCCTGGAAAATCGGGAGAAGAAACGCGGCGGTTTTGCCGGTGCCGGTCTTGGCCTGCCCCATCACGTCCTGGCCGGTAAGGGCCACCGGGATGAATTGGGACTGGATTGGCGTGGGCTTGGTGAAGCCGGCTTTGTTGAGGCTGTCCAGGATGTTCGAATTGAGCTTGAGTTCGGCGAATGATACAGCCAGCGGGGGAGGGGCCAGAATGGCGCCTTCCGTATCGACCTCGAGAGGTTCCGTGTCGTTCTGGGAAGGCATGTCAGCCGGCAAATCTGTGATGGAATCGGGCATAGGGACGGTCTTAGAGCCTGCTGATTTTCGTTGGCAGGCTCCTAATCACCTTTCTGTTTAAGCAATTTTACCAGCAGGCGCAGCATGTCTGTCTCGGTTACGACGCCAACGACTTTGCCATCGGCGCTATCGAGCACCGGAAGCGCGCCAATTTTTCGTTCACTCATGATCGTCGCCGCATTCGCCAGCGGCATGTCGGGTGTGGCTGTCAGGACATTCGTGATCATGACGCTTTTCACTTTAATCAGTGCCGGCAGGTAATAGCCTTTCGGCGCGCCGCCGGAACCCTCTTCAATTTCTTTCATGGAAAGCCGCAAGTCACGGTCGCTGATCAATCCGACCATTTTCATGGACTCATCTACTACAGGCAAATGGCGGATGCGCTGGTTACGCATGATCAGCATGGCGCGATCGAGGCCGGCTTCTTCTGAAATGGTGACTACCGGGCTTCGCATCAGATCGTTGACGACTAGTTCTTTCTTTGCCACACCAATCTCCTGGAAGGCTCGGAGCCCGCGTGTTTCAACGGGGCCGACTCTGGATTGGTGAAACTATACCCAGATTCAGCCGCGGTTCCAATGACGGTTTGCGGATTGATGAAAGCGCCGGATGTGGCCGGCTCAATACGGAATTGCGGGCGCTACAAGGCGCCCGCAATCGGTGGAACTATATTCCTTGCCGAGTTTCAGGGATTTTCGAACAGCGCTAGCAAGCGGTTCCGGGTGTCCTGAGTATCGATGTATCCCACGTGGCCTCCGCCGGGCAGAAGCGTCAAGCGCACATCGGTTGCACAATCCTGCAGATCCTGCAAAGCGCCAGTCCGGTTCATCGGGTCATTGGCGGCGATGATGATTTCGGCGTTGGGCGATTGATCGCGCATCAATTCGCACAGCCGCGTGCGCTGGACCATTTCGAGCGGATCGACGCGCGAGCGGGTCCGCCAGTAAGGCAGGGAGAGATCATATGCGAATGCTTGAAAGCCAAGGTTATCCGCGTAAGCCTTGCGCGTGCGCTGGTTTTCTCCGGGCAGAAAATCGGGCCGGTAATGGCACGCGTTGTAGAGCGTGATGGGCACCAGTTCTTCATGGAAGCTGGCGGACAGGGCGGCCTGCATGAGCGCGTTTGAAAGAGGCACGGCAGCGCTCGCGCAGGAGTCCGAGGAGTTCGGTTTGTGCCTGCGGACCTGCCAGTTCAGTTCGATCAGTGAATAATCCCAGCGGTGGCGACGGTACATCTCATCCAGAATTTCGGCCGTGGCTTCGATATCGATCGGCGGCGACCAGGCCTGAATGGCGGAGATCTTGAAGGGCAGTGATTTAGCGCGCGCCATCTTCCCGAGGATCAGCGCCTCCAATCCGCCGTAACTCATGCCAACGACGCCGATGCGAGTGACTTTGTCGGCGACGTCATCCCGGTTCAGGAAGGAGTTGATGACCTGCGCGGCGCGTTCACTCTCCACCCAGATGTGGCCGCTGGCACCGTGCCCCGAGACTTGATTGAAGGACGGCAGAAACGTGGAATCGAAGGTAAGCACATGGAATCCCGCGGCGGCATACCAGGACGGCCAGAGCGAACTAAAGGGGGAATGCCGCTGTCCGGTGATCCCCTGCAGCACCACAACAAGGGGCGCCGGTTCGTTTTGAATCACGGCCGTGACCGGAATCACGGCGTTGAAACCCGGCACGTTAAGCTGCAGTTCGGTGCTTTTTTCAATGTGGCTTGGCTTCTTAACGCGCAGGTATCCGGCAATCGTTTCGTACATGCCGCGGGTGGAAACGGACGGTTCGGCGGTGACGTTGACGCTTGTATAAATCGCTTCTTCTGCAGCATTGCAAAGCGAAAAAAAGCAGAGCGCCGGGAGCAAAATCCCCACACCTGCGGCGCTTAGGGTCCGATTCATAATAGGAAACTCCTTTTTGACCGTGGCGGCGCGCAGCCGGGCTTGGCGGCAAGCGTCGCGAACAAAAGGAGTCGGGCCGCTAATTTCACACCAAGGGATCTTCCAGTTCCCGTTTTTCGTGGAATATGCAGTA